>Ga0209474_10005163_pt1 | contig 11156 bp, 8 predicted proteins | sample GraSoiAngelo_145_FD_185902 | JGI IMG/M metagenome (GOLD analysis project Ga0209474, IMG submission 185902) | Grasslands soil microbial communities from the Angelo Coastal Reserve, California, USA - 14_1009_05_20cm (SPAdes) (version 2) | ecosystem: Environmental > Terrestrial > Soil > Grasslands ... | reverse complement strand
ACTCGTCTGCGCTGGATGCAATCGGTTATTCGATGCACGCACTATGTCGCTGGTGCCGGCGAACAGGAGTACTTGAACGAAGCTGATGCGCCGGGCATCACGTTCGTACCCCGAATAGACATTTCCGAATCAGACAAGGCTTATACTGAAAATTGATGGAGCAGAGACGGTTGAGAATTGGCATTACCTGTTTCCCACTGATCGGCGGAAGCGGCATTCTCGCGACATCGTTGGGGATGGAGCTCGCGGCGCGTAATCACGAGCTTTACTTCTTCAGTTATGCCAAACCGGTGCGTCTCGACCTCACGGCGCCACGAATTCACTTCCACGAGGTTGCCGTGGGCACGCACAGTGTGTTTCCGTGTCCTGATTACACCTTGCCCCTGGCCGTAAAGATGGCGGATGTAGGCCGAGCGGAGCGCCTTGATCTATTCCATGTGCACTACGCAGTGCCCCACGCGACGGCGGCGTTTTTAGCGGCCGAGATGATCGGCAATTCGGCCCCGAAAATCGTGACGACGCTTCACGGCACCGATACGACCATGCTTGGCCCGAATCCGCAATATCGCGGCGCGATCGGGCACGCTCTGACCCACTCCGATGCGGTGACGGCCGTCTCCGAAAGCTTGCGACAACAGACTATCGAAACATTTGCCCTCACCCGAACAGTTGACGTAATTCCAAACTTTTTTACTCCAACCGCACCCACTCGAAGCCGCGAGGAAGTCCGTCGCGAGCTCGGCTTAACCAGCGAATTTCTGGTGCTGCACATGTCGAATCTTCGCCCGTCGAAGCGAATTGATCTTCTGTTGCGAATCATCGCAAAGATGAAACAGCGAAATCGAGTCCGGCTGCTGATTCTCGCCGGCAGTTCCTTCGCTTCTTGCGAGCCTCTGCTCGACGAACTGGGCATTCGGCAAAACGTGATCGTGCAGACTGCGGCCGAACCGGTTGAAAATTATCTCCAGGCGGCCGACGCCGGGCTTTACACGTCTGAGATTGAGAGCTTCGGTTTGAGTATTTTAGAAACGATGTTCTTCGCGAAGCCGATCATCGCTTTTAGAGTGGGCGGAATTCCTGAAGTGGTAGGCGACACTGGCTCGCTTCACCAGTTTGGCGATGTCGATGCCATGGCGAAAACGGTCGACGAATTGATCGAATCGCCGAAGCAAGCTCGTGAAATAGGTGAGGCCGGTCGAAAGCGGGCTTCAGCGGAATTCACAGCGCAAAAGGCAGTACCGCGTTACGAAGCAGTCTATCGCCGAGTGTTATCGGTTCAGCCTTAGCGGCAGCGGATTTCCTTGCCGCTATCGTGATCCGACCATAGTAAACGCCGTTAAAACGCGGTCGTAGCTCAGTTGGTCCAGAACAAGCGAGAGAATTAAGACTTCCCCGCTCCGACGGACGGCACGGAATACCAGGCCTTCTTGCGCGAGACAAAGGCGCGCAAATTAGTTGGAATTCTGGGCCGGTGAAAAATCGATGATGTTGAGGTTGAGCGGGAACTCGCGTTCGTGACGCTCGGGTTTGCTCAGCAGCCCTTTTCCCCAGTTCCCTGTCAGATCAGGCGCGGCCTCGAATGCCGCGATATCTATTTGTCCGGCAAGATTGAAAGATTCGATTACATAGGGAACGCCGTCCGACCCGAGAACAGACGGGCCTGTCATGATATGGAAGTGGAGATGCGGCCCGGAGGTGTTCCCGGAATTTCCCAATTTTCCTAAGACTGCGCCTTTCTTAACTTGATCGCCAACGCGCACCGTGACGGAATTCTTTTGCAAATGGGCATAGAATGCGAAGTATCCGCCGCCGATATCGAGAACAACGTGATTGCCATCAACGGTGTCGATAGTGATGGTATCCGGGTCAGGTAATTTCCCGGGCTTTTGATCTTCGAGATTGTTAAGCATGCCCACTACTCTACCTTCCGCCACGGCCAGCACTTCCGCGCCGTAGCAGGTGTAGTTACGGACGTCGGCGAGATCACCGTGGACGAGCCAGCCTTGTTCATCCACCCGCATCCAGTCGATGGCGAAACGTTGCGCATCGTAGAGCGCGCCATTAACGCTTAGCACCGAGCCGCGGTGGATGATTTCCGGGTTACAGCAACCATTTCCGGCTATCCATCCCGCGCCAGCCAGCGGCGCTCCGACGACGACCGGTTTGTCCCCCGCGACTTTCAGATGCGCGACGACATAATCGAGCGGTTTTGGCTCGCTTGGACCGGGACTGGCGGCAGCCAGAAGATGGAGACGGTGTTCGAGAGCATGGGGAATATCGGCAGCGTCCTTAAAGCTAACTCGATGTAGAAGAGGCGAACTTCGTCAGGCCCGATTTTGGCGTTGGCCGCCGGCGCCGGCGCCAGAGTCCGCATGCGCTTGACAACGTCCCTGCCGGAGAAGCTGGTGATGAGCTTCGAAGCATTCGGGGCCTCCAGCACATCGATGCTGCGAATGGTAGCTGGAAGCGGTCTCGTGTTTGTGAGCTGAAGCTCATAAATGATATGGTAAACGTTGTCGGTCCCGCGAACCGCATGGGTTTCTGGCGAAAGCGTCGAGGCGATCACTGGTGTGAAAACGTCGCCGGAAGCGCCGGCCCCAACGGCCGCAGGAGTGACCGTGCTTGCCGCAAAAAAGAAAATGGCCAGGCGCATAAGCCCAAAAATATTCATGGGCAAAATATCAGCAGGGTGAAAAACCGCCCGCAATACTAAAGCTTGTCCGACATTGGTCTTGCCGCTGGTAAGGTAACGACGCTGACAACCATATGACTGAGCGTCGCAATTGATTATTTAACCTTGCGCGAAGTGATTTGTGCTACTGACGACTTCGTTCAACTCACTCAGCAGGTCGCTCTGCTGCTTAACCAGCAGCTTGGAGTAACCAACGATGTCGATGAAGGGGACATGGCCGATCTTCAACTCAATTTCTTTGTTAGGCTCCTCTGGCATGATTATTTCGGCGCCATCTCGGCGACGATTTTTTCGAAGCGCGGGCCGCCGCGGAGCTGATCCCAGAAGGGCAACAACTTCAATCCGCCGTAGCTAATCAGCTGCGATGCGGATGGGGCGCGAATGCCGATTTCCAGTTGCTGCAAGGCGAGATCCTTCTCATCTGTCCACGCCGCCGTGACCGCGAAATACTGGATCATGCGGCTGCCATTAACGGAATCTTTTTCCAGGGGAAGAATTTCGATGGCGCGCCGTCCTTCCTCCAAGGCGGCCTCTTTGTGTCCCAATGCGGCGTCGATCAAGCCGAGCACGCAAAGGGCAGGTCCATACTCTGGCTGGGCTCGCACGATCTTCTCCTGTTCAGCGCGAGCTTTGCTGAAAGCGGCGCGCGCCTTTGCCTCATCTTTCATCACCCGCGCCAGTAACCCCTCACCAAAGCTGCGGCTTAGTATAATAACGTCGTCGCCCCAACATGGATTATCGCCAAGCGCCACCAAAGCACGCTCCGCCGCAGTGGGATCGCGTTCCGCCAGCGCGCAAAGAAACCAGCTATCGGCGGCGCCGGAAATTGAGCCGGGATCCTTGGCAAGAATTGAATCAATCATTTCATGCAAGGGCTTGGTGTCAGCCTTCCAGTAAAAGTCAACAAGGGTCCGAACACATTCAGTGGCGACATCATTCGGAATAATCGTCAAGGCGCGATCCAGAATGGCAGCCTCCTCTGGATAGCGACGCAGCTGTTCATAGCTGAGCGCGATCTGTTGCATAATGTCGTAACTTCGTGGATCCAGCTCCAGTGCCTTTCCCAGGTTGCGCAGACCTTCTTCCTGTTGGCCTCGACGGCGCAAAATAAAGCCAATCAATTTGAAGATGCGCGGATCGTTAGGTAAACTGCGCCGCGCATTCTCCAGTTCAGCTAGGGCACCAGCGTAGTCGCGTTGGCCGTAATACAGGTATTGCGCGCGAGCCAGGTGTGTTTCTCCGGCATCAGGCCGCAGACGAGTCGCGGTTTGGAGTGCCGCGTCCGCCAATGCGAGCCGTACCGGAGTGTGGTCGTTGTACAGTGAATAAAGCTGTCCGTGAACATAGACGAGCTGGTAGTAGGCGTCGACAAATGCCGGGTCACGCTGAAGTGCCTGGTTAAGAAGCTCAACCGCCCGCCGCAGGTTTTGCTCAAGAGCAGGGCCGAAAGTTGTCGAGAGGAGAAGAGTCTTGGCCCGGGTGTAGAGATCGAAAGCGGCCAGATCGGTGGTGGGCGCTTTTTCAATCGCTGCTTTCTCGTTCGGCGAAAGCCGAGCTTGCAGTTGATCGGCGATGGCTTTGGCAATCTCGCTTTGGATGGCAAAGACATCGGCCAGATCCCGATCATAAGTCTGCGCCCAAAGATGCGCGTCGGTCCGCGCATCGATCAGCTGCGCATTAACCCGCACGCGATTGGCCGCGCGCTGCACGCTGCCCTCCAATAAATGCGCCACGCCAAGTTGCTGCCCAATCTCGCGCAGATTGCGCGCAACTCCGCTCTTGTATTGCATCACACTCGTGCGGCTGATCACCTTCAGGTCGACGATGCGAGCGAGGTTGGTTAGGATTTCATCCTGCACGCCGTCGGCGAAGAAGGCGTTCGCTTTTTCTTCGCTCAGATTTTCGAACGGCAATACGGCGATGCTCTTTTCAGCAATGCTGAGTGCTGATCGGGTCGGTTTGCGTAAAATGAAGATGAAGGCAGCAACAACGGCAGCGAGCACCAGCAACGCGATGGCTGCTTCCGCCCAGTGCACGTGGCTGCGATGTTTCTTAAGCGCCTGGAATTTCTTTGGCAGCCGCGGATTACCAACTTCATCTGAGTAAAGGTTGGTCACGCTGACGCGGACGCCGTGTTTCACTTCACATGTGCCAAGATCATGCAGCAGCGGCCGCCACTGCTCGTATTCTTCCAGGTCTTCTGCCACATGTTTGGAGAGAAGGATGTGACCGGCGTCACCGCAATCCATCACCCGTTGCGCGATGTTAAGTCCGGCCCCGGCAAGATTCGGACGATTATTCACATCAACCACACCGCTGACCGGCCCGCTGTGAATGCCCATCCGCAGTTGCAGGCGTGGATGTTCCTTGCGCGCGCGGCTAATCTCAACCGCGCATTGTGCAGGTGCTCCGAGGCTGGTGTAAAAGACCAATGCCATGCCATCGCCGGTTGCGATCTTCAGCAAGCGGCCCGCGGCTTCGGCGCGTTGAAATTGTTCTGAGGCGCGAACGAGCTGGTTTAACTTCTCAACCGCGGCATGCTGGTCGTTAATCGAAAGCTTCGAATAGCCAATGATGTCGATGAAGAGAACATGCGCAATTTCCAGCTCGATCTCTTTTTTACCTTCGCCGGCCATGATTATTTGGGCGCGAGGGAGGCGACAATTTCTTCGAAGCGCGGATCGCCGCGGAGCGGATCCCAACAAGGATGAAGACGCAACTGGCCATAGCTTAAATAACCCGGGATGCGTGTTGCGACGGCTAACTGCTCCAAAGCAAGATCTTTCTCGCCCGTTCCCGCATAAATAAGCGACAAATACTGCACCAATTTGGGACCGATGATCGCATCCTTCGTCACCGGCAACAGCTCAACCGCGCGGCGGCCTTCGCGAATCGCGTCCTCCTTGTGGCCTAGGGCCGCGTCAGCCATTCCGAGCACACAAAGCGCTTCAGCATAGTCGTGTTGATCGGCGACTAGTTCGGCCGCTTCGTTACGCGCGCTGGTAAACGCAGCGGTCGCCGCCGCTTTATTACCCCCCGTCTGAGCAACTACGCCTTCACACCAGGCCCGGGGAAACGGAACAGTGTCATCGTGACATCCATCGATCGGCAGCGCAGCGAGGGCGCGTCGCGCGCCATCGAAATCGCGCTCGCAAAGAGATGCATCAAGCCAAAGCTCGGCTACGTTTTCGGCTTCCCGCGAATCTTCAGCAATGATCGCCTGGATCGTAGAGATCAGCGGGTGCGTGTCGGCATGCCAGTTGAGCTCGATCGCCGCTCGCGAAGCTCGCAACGCTGCGTCTTTCGGAGTAAGTGCGATTGCGCCGTCCAAGGCTCGCTCGGCATCGGCAAAACGCCGCAAACACTCATAGCTCTTGGCCGTTTGTTCGAGAAAACCAGGGTTTTGTGGGTCTAGCTCGACGGCGCGCTCGAGATTTTTGTTCGATTCCGCCCAGCGCCCTTGCCGCCGATCGATATAACCAGCCAGCTCAAATGGCAGCGGGTCGTTAGGCAGACTTTTCTGCGCGAAGCTAAGTTCCGTCCGAGCGCGGTCGTAATCCTGATGACTAAAGTACAAATGGTTGGCGAGAGCGAGATGCGCTTCGCCTGAATTTGGGCGAAGGCGAATGAGCGATTGGATCGCCGCGTCGGCCATCGCCAATCGCGACGTAGTGTGATCGGTGCCGACAAAATAGAGCAAATCGTGAGCCCGGGCGAGTTGGTAATACGCAAGTGCGAAGGCGGGGTCGCGTTCGACTGCTTGGTTCAGTAGCCGAACAGCCTCGGACAGGCCCTCCTGTTGAGGCGTACTAAAAATAGCACTCGCGATGAGTATTTTCGCCCGTATGTACAGATCGTGTGCAGCAAGATCAGCCGTTGGTTTTTGCTCGATGTCCGCTTTCTCCTGCGGCGAGAGCTTTGATTGGAGTTGAGAGACGATTTGTTCAGCTAATTCGTTCTCGATCGCGAATACATCGGCAAGCTCCCGATCGTAGGATTCCCCCCAAAGATGCATATCTGTTGTGGCATCGATTAACTGGGCGCTCACGTGCACGCGTCCCCCCGAACGCTGCACACTTCCTTCCACCACGTGTGACACCCCAAGCGTCTTAGCGATGTCGCGCAAGTTCCGCTGAGCGGCGGCTTTGTACTGCATCACCGACGTGCGGCTGATGACTTTGAGGTCGGCAACCCGGGCAAGGTGGGTGAGGATCTCATCCTGCACACCGTCGGCGAAGAAAGCGTTCGCTTTTTCCTCGCTCAGGTTTTCGAAAGGGAGAACCGCGATACTCTTTTCGGCAACGCTGAGTATTGATCGTGTCGGTTTGCGCAAAACAAAGATAAAGGCAGCGACAATGGCAGCGAGTACCAGCAGCGCAATCGCCGCTTCCGTCCAGCGTAAGCGACTGCGATGTTTCTTCAGCATCTGAAACCTTTTCGGTAGCTCCGGGTTACCAACTTCGTCCGAATAGAGGTTGGTCACGCCAACGCGCATACCGTGTTTCACCTCACAGGTGCCAAGATCATGGAGGAGCGGCCGCCAACGATCGTCTTGTTCGAGATCTTCGGCCACGTGCCTGGAAAGCAGGATGTGTCCGGCATCCCCGCAATCCATTACCCGTTGCGCCATGTTAATTCCGGCGCCGGCGATGTTGGCTCGCTGATTGACATCGACGACCTCATTAACCGGGCCGCTGTGAATTCCCATGCGAAGCTGGATCGCGGGATGACTTTTCAGCGCTCGCGCAATCTCCATGGCGCACTGCGTCGGTGCCTCGGGATCAGTGCGGAAGACGAGCGCCATGCCGTCGCCAGTTGGCAGACGGATCAACTTTCCTGCTGAATCGGCCTCGCGGAATTCGTTTGTCCCGCTGACGATTTCATTCAGCTCGCCCAGTAGTTCGCTCTGCTGCTTAACGAGCAGTTTTGAATAACCGGCGATGTCGATGAAGAGAACGTGTCCGATCTCCAGCCGCGCGTCTCCAGTCGACATCCTGCGCAGTTTAGAACAGGCGCTTACCTGGCCACTACCTTATTCTTTGGACGGTTCGTTCGCTACAGGCCGTGAAGTGAACGGGGTCGGCACTTTTTTTGTCTAATCTACGCCTTCGCAGTATTATCGTCCCATGCAAACCCAACCTCTTCATATGAGCGGTTTCTTGGAGGAGGTGAAGCGGCGAAAGGTTTATCGGGTGGCGGTGGCTTACGTCATCGCGGCCGGTGGCATCATCCAGCTTGCTTCGGCAGCGTTGCCGGCATGGGAATTACCAAACTGGGCCTTGCGCCTGGTAATCCTGCTGTTGTTGCTGGGCTTTCCGCTCGCGCTCATTCTCGCCTGGGCGTATGACATTACGGCGCAGGGTATTCAGGCAACTCCGACGATTGCGGGGCCGCGATCGCATCGTCGCCGTAACGTAATCATGCTTCTTGCAAGTGGCGTGATCATTTCCGCTGCCGCCGGATTCTTTCTCCTGCCGCAGGTCTCTAGCCACAAGGTCGACAAGTCGATTGCCGTGTTGCCGTTTGAAAATCTAAGCGACGAAAAAGGGAACGCCTATTTTGCAGACGGTATTCAGGATGACGTCCTTACGAATTTGTCGAAAATCGGCGACCTGAAGGTGATCTCCCGCACGTCGGTTATGCCATATCGGGGGAAAACGTCGAACGTTCGGGAAATCGGAAAGGCTCTGGGCGTGGCTACCATCCTCGAAGGCAGTGTTCGGCGCATCGGAAATCGGGTGCGCGTAAATGTGCAATTGATTAACGCTGGCACCGATGAACACCTCTGGGCCGAAGATTACGATCGTGATTTGACTGACGTCTTCGCCATTCAAAGCGATCTGGCACAAAAGATCGCGCGCGAATTGCAAGCGAAGCTGTCACCCACGGAAAAGGCGCAGATCGAACGCAAGCCCACCGAAAACAGCGAAGCCTACCTGGCGTTTGTCCAAGCTCACGATTTGTGCACGCGTCCGGACAAACTTCGCCCTACTGTTGAGAAGGCCGAGCAACTTTTTGAGCAGGCGACGAGACTCGATCCGGACTTTGCAAGAGCGTTTGCCGGACTGGGATGGGTCCACGATTGGATGTATCACAGTTACGATCCCACCCCCGCGCGAAAGGAAAAGGCGCGTGCGGCGGCCGACACGGCCATTCGCCTGCAACCAGACTTGCCTGAGGCGCACCTCGCCCTGGGTTTTTATTATTACTATTGCGAGCGTAATTATGAGAAGGCGCTGGACGAATTTGCGACCGCGAAACGAAGTTTGCCAAATTCCCCAGACGTGTACATGGCGATTGCATCGATTGAGCGCCGCCAGGGCAAATGGGCGGAGTCCACAGCCAACTTCGAGAAAGCGGCATCCCTCAGTCCAAAGGACGCATTCATCCTGATCAATCTCGGCGATAATTATCGGGCCAACAACAACTTCGAAGCTGCAGACGCGATTTTTGATCGCGCAATAGAAGCTGCGCCCAACTCGTTAAGTGCGCGCGCGGAGAAGGGGAAGCTCGCATTAGATTTGAAAGGCGACTTCGGCGAGATAGAGAGGCAATTGGCGCAAATGGCCGGGTGGGACGATCCAGAAAAACTCGTCACGCTCTTCCGGGCAAGGCTTTTAATATTGCAACGAAGATTCACCGAGGCTTTCGCGATTCTGAACCAATTCCCGGAGGAGGTCGTTCATGATGGCACTGCGCCGGTGCCGAAAGCTTCTCTTGAAGGGATGCTTTACTTGTTTCAGGGCGACAAGGCGAAGGCACAAGTTGCATTCCGGCGAGCACTTCCGGTTGCGGAACAATCCTTACGCGAAAGCCCCAAGGATGCTGGTCGACATATACAACTTGGTTACATTTTGACAGGCTTGAACCGAAAGGAAGAAGCCATCGCCGAGGGCAGACGCGCGGTCGAGCTGACGCCAGAATCGGCGGATGCCTTCGATGGCCCGCAGATCACTGCTGCGCTCGCCCAAATCTACGCCTGGGTTGGCGAAAAGGATCAGGCCTTGCGACTAGTCGATCGTTTACTCCAGACTCCGAATGGAGTCACAGCAGCGATGCTGAAACTGGACCCGATGTGGGATCCGCTGGGAACCGATCCGCGTTTCCAAAGACTCGTTGCCTTGCAGGCGCCGAGCAACACAACGCCGTAGGATTCGATTCGGATCGTTGGAGGTGATCTTTTTCACGACAATCGTGTTGTTGACACTGGGATAGGCCGAAAGCCATGAGCAAAAGCCGTTCGGAAGCGAGCTGATCGGAGATCCCGTCCGTTCGTTGCAGCATCACTGTATGTCACGCCTGATGCTATCGATCCGGGCAAGTGTGAAATCGCACGCGGGATAACCTTGCTCAGCGGTTTGCTCGAGCAAGCCTGCCAAGCGTTCCGCCAGTGAGGCTGCGCCGGAGACTTCGGCGGAGAAGCTTAGCGAAGTAACGCAATCTCGCCATCAAAGACTCACACAATCGAGCGCCGCTCAACAATCGCCGTTCAGAATAGAAGTCAGGCTTAGGCGACCATGCCGGGGACGATGATGGGCGACAGCTGTGTTCTACTGGATCAACGATGCGAAGCGTGTAATCGCCTTTGAGTTTCTGGAGAACAGTGACGATGAGAACGCTTACACAATCGGTGGGTTACGCGGCGAACGGCGACACAGGGCACCTCGTTTGGCGCGCGGAACATCTACTTTCGACGAAGCCTTGGATAAAAAGCGTCGCGCAGCGGCGGAACTGTTACCGTCCTAGCTCTTCGGCCTGAAGAGCAACGAGCTGGAGCCGCCGTCCATCGCGATTGAGAAAGCGGGCGTCCATTTGGCGCAGGATTCGCCGTTGTCTTCGGAAGCCGGTGCGACCGCGACTTTTCCGCTGGCGATCTTGATGGCCTCGGAGCGATTGACCGAAAAATAAGATTGACACGTTGATGCCGGATTTAGTAAAAGGCTTTCGACCGCGTCACCCAACGTTTCAACGCACCTTCGGCCGGGCTGAAGAAGAGGGGAGGCTGGATGTTCGTTGGACCGCCGGTTGGCGCGATCTCCAGATCCAACTGCAGCCCCGAGTCAGCCAAAGTGAGGCCGCTCTTTCAAAAGCGGCTCGTGAGGATGGTTCCTGGTTCCGCGCGCGGAACTGGATTGCAGTTAATGTATTTCACAATCCAACCTCCACAAAAAAATGAAAACAAAAAATATGACAATTCTACACTTGAGAAAGTCAATCGGCCGCTCGCCTTTGCGGCTCGGTTTCCTTCTCATCGGCCTCGCCCTCGCCTGGTTTGCGCTTTCGCCGCCGGCGCAAGCGGTTACCCCGCCACCAGACGGAGGCTATCCCAACTTCAACACCGCTGAGGGTGATTTTGCCCTCAACAGCCTGACAACCGGCGGCAGCAACACGGCCACCGGTTTTTCTGCGCTCTTTAGCGTCACAACCGGCACCAACAACACGGCCACCGGTGCTAATGCGCTCT
>Ga0209474_10005154_pt1 | contig 11168 bp, 10 predicted proteins | sample GraSoiAngelo_145_FD_185902 | JGI IMG/M metagenome (GOLD analysis project Ga0209474, IMG submission 185902) | Grasslands soil microbial communities from the Angelo Coastal Reserve, California, USA - 14_1009_05_20cm (SPAdes) (version 2) | ecosystem: Environmental > Terrestrial > Soil > Grasslands... | reverse complement strand
ATCACCAACGATGTCAAACCGAGCATTGAGACCGCGATAGCTCGGACGTTTTGAGTGATGGTCATGATTGAACCGCCTCCGTCAGTACATTGTGATCGTTTGGGGAATACGGCGGCTTTGCCACCACGCGAGGGCGATGCAGACGGGAAGTCCGCAGAAAAACCAGAAAAGAGCGACCTGTCCGGAAGCAACCAAGGGATAGCCCGGGAAATCACCTGCCGATGCAGGTGCGGGGGAACTGATACCTGCAAGGCCGTACAGCAACGGGAGAATCTCGCGCGGACTGCTGGATCGGCTAATGTCTGATCGACTCCCGTAGGCGTATTCGACCTCACCATAACTGTCGTCGCCGGCGTTGGTCCGAGGATTTTGTCGTCCGTCGGCCAGACGAATCGAAACGTTCGGCATCGCGCGTTCCAACTTCGCCAACACATTACGTTGCAGATCCGCGTACCGAGGATCTTCGGGCGCCAGATGAACCGTCACCACCAGTGGTTCGGCCAATTTAGCGAGTGCGGTTTGATCGGCCATTGCGAACGAGTTGCGCTGGTCCTCAGTGAGGTCGATAGCGAGTCGGACTTGCGTCGCCAAGCCGAGAACAACCGCCACCGCCAGTACGGACCCGACCGAGCAATAGAGCTTTTTTCGGAAACGAACTCCGGGAGGCAGCCAAATTGTCGCCAGTGCAGCGAAACCACCGATTGTCGCTGCTATGCCCACCACGAGACTAGCCGATAATAAGCCTTGCTCGAACGTGCGTAAGACCTGAGTGAGCGACAGGCGGGCTATCCATTCGAGAAGACCGGGATGTCCGGCAACCGTAAAATCCAGCACCCAGGATCCGATGGTAAAAGCGAGCGTGACGATCGCTGCCGTTGCAGCACTTTCAGAAACTGACGCCGCAAATAGCGCGATAGCCCCGACCAGCAATCCGTAGAGCAAGTGTCCAAGAAGAAGATTCAACGTTTCCGGAGCCGACAAATGCCCGCCGAGCATCCGCCATACTGCCAGCGCCGAGGCCGCTGGAATGCTGGAAAGTAGCAAGGCAACAAGCACCGCCACGAGCTTTGCTACAATCAATGTAGAGGACCGGTAGGGTAACTGGATCAGCAGCCGCAGGGCACCCGATTCCTTTTCTTGACCGAGCACCCTGATCGCCACAAAGGGAAAAAGGAGCGTGATTGCGACGTATGATGCTCCTAGCGTGGGGACGAGAACGCCATCCAGGGGCGACAGGGCGCTGGCCATCGCCGGTGATTGCAGTACGGCAGCACTCGCTTCCCCATATAGGCTAACGGCCTGGAAGAAGCTGTAACCAATCAGAGGGCACATCAGCAGGAGCATTGTCCAAAACGCGCGACCGGCGAGAACTTCCCACAACTCTTTCGCAAGCAGCGGACTGAAGGGAGCGCCTCGAAGATGGAATGTCTCATGTGAGTGCAAGAAACATGTCCTCCAAATTCCCAATTGGATTCCCGGTTCGGGCGCGAAGATCATGAAGCGTGCCCACGCCGCGAATACGGCCATCGGCAAGTAGAATGAAACGGTCACAAACTCGCTCCGCGTCCATCAGCTGATGAATCGCGAGCACAAGCGTTCGGCCCTTGGCTGCGTCATTGCGCAGCAACTGGAGGATGTCGCGAACCTGCCGAAGGTCGAATCCGTCGAACGGCTCGTCCATGAGCAGGACCGGTTGTGGCGTGAGCAGTCCCAATGCCAACAGCAGCCGGCGACCGTAACCCTTGGACAGCGAATGCACTCTCTTGTGAAGAACCGGCGTCAAACCAACGGCGTTGACCATACCGGTGATCTCGTCGGCCGATCTTCGATAGACACCTGCAAAGAAGGACAGGACCCTCATGACCGGTTGATCCTGATAAGGCCGGACGCCATCTGGCAAGTAGAACATGGCTTCTCGTCGGCGAGATGCCGGCAATGGCCTTCCAAGCCACTGAAGATCGCTCGCCTCCGCAGGAAGTATGCCAGCCAAAACCTCGAGTAGGGTTGTCTTTCCGGCACCATTCGGACCGATGATGCCGACGATCTCGCCCCGCCGAATGTCGAAGGTGATATCCGCGAGCACTGGCTCACCGGCATATTGCTTCTTGATCAGATTTACCCGCAGTAGAACTTGATTGGGCTTTTGTTCGGACACGCGGTCAGGCTCCACCTGAACCGGTGAATTGCCTCCTAAAAGCATATGCGACGGGACCAAATGGAAAACTCCGTCCATGCGCGGTATTCTCGACATAGCGAGCCGCGGAGCAGACCTTGGACGGCGAGCGTCTGATGGGGAGCCTGCACATCCCCAATGGAACGAAGGTTAGTCCTTGATCCATCCCTTCACAAGCATGGAGAACCGCGACCAAACGCAATAACGAGAATGGGCCTATCAATCTTGAGTGAGGTTTTTTTAGGCGTCTGAAGCCGCGCTTGCTACGCATTGGCTATGAGAAGAAGCTGCAATCCTGAGTACCTCCCGAGGCCGACGCCCATGCTTTACTTTGTAATCAAGTGCGCGTTGTCGGGGCATAATCATTGCAGTCGTTTCTGAGGTCGCAAAGCGCAGTCCTGCATTTGGAGCGTTGATCGTCTCGTTGCCGCTGGTCTCGCTATTGGGGATTGTGTGGCTCTTGCGCGACACCGGCGATACCGAGCGGATCGCCAGTCACGCGCAATCCACGTTTTGGTATGTCCTTCCGTGACTGCCGACGTTCTTGGTGCTTTGCCTGCGATGCTCCGAGCCGGTGTCGGCTTCTGGGCGAGCATTGGTCTCAACTGCGCAGTCCTTCTTTATTTCATTACGGCATGGTCTCTGTCGAAGTTCGGAGTCAATCTATGAAAGTGTTCCGTTCCCTTCACCGTCACGTATCAGTCTTTTTCTAGCTTGATGATTGTCTTGACGCCGTTAATTTCCTGAACAGTGAACGCCACCTTCTCTCCTTCGCGCACGGCGTTGAACAATAAGCCGTCCTGCACAGCGAATTTATTAGAGTTCGGGGCATTGTTCGTACCTGCGGTGTTGTCCGAATAGTGATTGACCCATTCAGTTCATCGACCTTTTGGATTGATCCGTGGCGCACCTGCTGTGCTGATACGCCCGAGGTCAACAGAGCAAGTAAGCTGGCGCATACCGCCATCAAGCGAACAAGCGTCATCGGTGACGAGTATTGTCGCTACAGGGATTAACAGCCCGCATCAGATCAGTTGCGATCGGCTGGTTGGACGCTGCAAAATCACGACTTGGCGCTTCCGATCTCGTGGCCCGATTACTGCGCGCTGTCCTCGTTGGACTGGAATATTCGCCGATAGTGCGAACGGATATCGCTGTCGCATTCACAGGCCCATCCACGGACCTGCTCAAGATCCACGATGTGAATGCGGCCCCGGCTATAGGTGATCAAGCCGGCCTTTTGCAGATCTCCCGCTACCTCCGTCACGGTCGTACGCCGAACGCCCATCATCTGCGCCAGAAATTCCTGGGTTAGCTCCAAATCGACGCCGACGAGATCGTGCATCCTCAGCAGCCACTTGCAGGTACGGGCCTGAACGTCGTGAACCGCGTTGCACGCCGCTGTTTGCTGTACTTGTGACAGAAAGAATTGCTCGTACTTGACCAGCAAGCCTCTGAACACCGGAATCTTGTTGGCGATGACGCGAATGCGGTCGGATGAAATAACTGACGCTACGCCACCAACCTGCATGACGACATGATTAAGCGACACCTTGTGGTCGAGAGCCTGAGTGGCACCGAACTCGCCGTCATTGCCGATCATGCCGGTCTCGATTGCGCCACCGCCCAGAAGCTCGACGACGCAGGAGATAATGCCGGAATGGGGAAAATATACTGTCTCAATCCGCTGATGAGTCTCGGCTAGCACGTGCCCGTGCTGCAACTGCAGAAGCGAGAGATGCGGTTCTATTTCAGTCAGTACGGCCGGCTCAAGCCGGTTTAAGAGGAAATTCTTTCGATGAGGCAACAGCCACTCCCTAGCCTGGCAGGCGGGAGCGCAAAGCACTCTCAGTCACCGGTGCCTACGGGCAGAGCCGAGCCGGTGATGCCTGACGCTGCGCTCTAATGGCAATGTGCACAAGTTAATTCGGGGTCCTTCTTTGTTGCTGGGCTTGCCCCCGCAGCTCTCATTTATGTTAATGGCGGTCGGAAAAACGCGGCGCAGTTTTGCGCACCACGCATGGCCACGAGGGTTTCACGGGGCGTTTACAACTAAGCGGAAGGTGGTGTGCGATGGAAACTTTCCTCACCGTGCTTTTAATTTGGATCACCTCCAACGTCCTGTTTGTTGGCTGGCGCCTTTGGGTCTCTCGAAGCGCAAAGGACGATTGTCACCGGTGGGAATACGATGGCGCGCTTGCACGGGGTCCGCGCCATCATTCCTTGGGGACAGCGGCAAAAGAGCGTGGATATTATAGCGTGTTGAGATAGTCGATGATTGCGGCGCGATCGGCGACTTTGGCGTCGCCCGCGTAATCGATAGCAGTTCCGCCTTTCAGCCTACGCCATACCGCCGACCCGCGCGGACCAGGGTACCAGCCGAAGCCAAAGAAAAGGTGCGCCCAGCAGACTGCCACGAACGCCACGTATTAGCTCGTCGGGAGCACGCAAAACATAATGCCGACCTCGCCAATAAGCGGAATGGCTCGCGCCGGGGCAGAAGGCGCCATGTCTAGCGATGCCGCACCGCGCCGGAACGAATTGATAAATGCCCCATATTGAAATTGAGGCAAGCCACAGCGGACCGGCGCTATCCTGGATCGCGAAGCCGGCTTGGCTCAGGTCCGCCTTCTTCGCGGTTGCTTAGGGTTGCAACTACTTTTCAACCATCTTGGGCTATTCTGGCGACCCATGAGGACTCGGCCGGACCATGCCGGAAAGAAGTCGGTGAGGACGCCTAAGCGGCGCTCCGATCTCCTTGAAGTCTGGCTTGAGCTCCTGGAGAAGATCGATGGCCCAAGGCGACGGCGCGCCGCGGAATTCCGCCGCCGTCGAGACACGCCCAATCGCCGCAATCGGAAGAGCGGTTTTCAGCTGCGGAGTTTTGGTGCTCTCCGCTAGACGCCTCCCACAACAAGTAGTCTAGCTTACGCAATATGCCGCTCGAAAGAGAAGGAACCTGTTGCGAGGATGTCGTTTCCCCTTTCTAATGCCCTGGCAGGCGCGAGAGGATCGGGAATGAAAAAGATTGTTACGGCCGTTGTCGTCGGGATCGCGTTGACGCTTGCAGCTTGCGGAAAAGAACCCGGCCCCAAGGGAGAGACTGGCCCACAAGGGCCAGCGGGACCGCAGGGCGCGCAGGGTGTGCAAGGTGTTCCCGGGGCTCAGGGCCAGCAAGGTCCACAGGGACCGCAGGGGCCGCAGGGCCCGCCGGGAGCAAAAGGTGAGAAGGGCGACCCCGGACCGGCTGGCGCTTCCCTGCGATCAGTGCAGGCGGATGGCGTCGTCAGTTGCGATCCAAGTGAAACTTTGGTGTCGGTGCTCTGTCCAAGTGGTGGTGCTCCAGACGGCGCAAAATGCGGCACCAACCCAAGCGTCGGTCTGTGTTTGAAGAAGCCTTGAGCCTGGTCGCATTATGGGCGTTCTGTCCGCTTGCGCGCTTAGGTGGAATACGGCGCGGACGCATCTGTCGGGGCTTAAGAAGCAATAGGTTTGCAACTAGGGCATTGCGAGTTCACCAAAGTTGATCCACTGCGACCCCATCACGTGCATAAAAACGAAACCTAATCCACTGCCGACGGATTGACGCGAGCGATACGAGGCGCTGCAAAACCAAAACCATCGACTTCGTTGCATGTGTCTTCTTGTGCTGATGCGCTAGCGAAAGGTTGTTGCTGCGCATTTCGCTTGCTCCTTGAGATGGCAACGAAGCCATCTGATGCGCAAATTGGCGTTGTTGATTTGGCGTTGTTGATATTGAGCGGAGCGATGCTGACCGTCGTCCCTGCGTGCGCGCAAACGTACGATCCAAATTTCCCGGTCTGCATGAAGGTAATCGTCATGGACGGCGGCGAGCATTACGATTGCAGCTTCACATCGCTGGCTTAGTGCACGGCATCGGCCTCGGCCCGCTCAGCCCAATGCCTCGTCAATCCGTATTTCGCGTTTCCCGGTACGCAACCTGCCGTCGGGTCCGGCGACAGCAGCGAGTTTACTAAAGCGTACCCGGGGCGCCACGTCGTTCATTGTGCAGTTCGGCGATTCATTTGAGCAATTGTTTTTCTCGGCATGATTGAGCCGTAAAATTGCCGAAGAGCCCCTATCAATTCTCTTTGGTTGTTGCGAGTCGCCGGGGGGTGAAATTCGTGCCGCTTTATTTTTTTGACTTTACCGAAGGTGAATTAAATGGGTGCGATCAGTTCGGGACGAAATTGGCAGATGTCGAAGCGGCGGCCCGAGAAGCGGTCAGCGCTCTGGCAAATATCTCCAAGGATGTACAGAAACAATACAAAGATCGCGTCGTAGCCCTAAAGGTAAGGGACCAGAGCGGAGGGACAGTTCTCGATGTGACCCTCACACTGGCAGTGACGTGGTTTCCTGCGAGTCGAGTCGGATCGTGCGAAGACGCGACTGCGGAGCCAGTGCAGAGACCGGACCAAAGTATAGGCATGCCCGAACTCACGCTACCCGCGCACGGTGTCAGTGCCGCCAGCTTAGTGGCGATACCTGAAAGTATTCCCGCCTGAGGCCGACCGGGTTGTAACCGTGAGGCTGGCTTTACCTCCTTGAACGGACAGCACCAAGCTGGGTCGGTTAGGTCCGAAAGTGGCAGCAAGCGAAGCCTGGCGTTTCAGCAACGCGGGTCCGCGCCACTCTCATAACAAGGCCGCAGGAAGTCGGGAATATAGTGGCTAAACATTGATCCCGTTATCGGGGAGCGTAGCCATTATCGCCGGGGTATTATCCGGTGGAGAGCAAATTATGATCCGATCTGTTTTGGCCTTAGGCCTTTTGATCTCCCTCTGTGCTTCTGCCAACGCCGCAAGGGTGCGTCACTCCAAACCGCGAGATATCATCGTTCGTCCCAGCCAAAGTGTGGACCCGCGTTTTCCGCCGGTCCTCCAGGACCAGACACCTCGCTATGACGATCCATCCAGGCGCGGCGGCGGATAAAGGCTTGAACGCCGGCCGGCGTTGGGAGGCCGGTGCTGGGCGCGGCAAACCTGGGAGCACTCCGCCTGATCGAAGAGGCTTTTCTGTTGCGACTCGCTTAGGCTGGATCTCACTTTGTAATCGCACCGATTAAGCAGGCTCTGATGAAGATCGTTCTTCTGGTCATTGGCCCGCTATGTATTGCCCTCGGGCTTTTTTGGTTTGGACAAGGGATCGGGTTACTCACAGGACCGCACAATACTGTGCTGATTGACACCGGCGCCGCCGCCATTGCCCTGGGGATCGGCCTTATCTGGTTCGCGTTGAGGTAGCCAAAGCAGCGTTATTTTCTGAGACCCTCTCCCCAATCGCCTTCCAGTGCGCGGATCATCGCGGGGGGCACAACCCGTCGGTCGGGACCCGATGAACCCATGGATGTCTGGAACGCGCGCAAAACCGGCCTGAAGGGCTTCGGCGCGCTAGCGCTGCGCTCAGAAGAATCCCGGGCTTAAATCTAGTCCGTAGGTCAATACGAGCAACGACACGAATAAACACGCGCCTCAAACGAGCGCTAGTTGGTTCATTGATCTTTTCTGTTCTGCCTAATGTGATTGGAACCATCACGTCCCCGCGTGATCGATGCACAGCGCGAATTTTCGGGGCATGTTTGGGTGCATCCGGATGAGGAGAGGTGAAGCGCAGCGGCAATTCGCCTGTAGTGAGCGCTGGCACCTTGATTTTGCCGGACGTTCTGAGACTGAGGTGCTAGGCTTCATCCGTCAGGGGGGCGCTGCGATGCGACGCCGCGATTTCATTATGTTAGTCGGCGGCGCGACGGTGGCAGCCCCGCTTGCTGCGCGTGCTCAACAGCCAATGCCGGTGATAGGATTTCTAAATAGTGCATCCCGTGAGGGCTATGCTCCATTTGTGGCAGCCTTCGTGCAGGGTCTCAAAGAGACGGGACATATCGACGGCCAAAACGTAGCGATCGAATACCGCTGGGCGGAAGGTCAGTACGACCGGCTGCCGGGATTGATTGCCGATCTGGTGCAACATCAGGTGATGCTACTCGCCGCCACTAGCACTCTTGCAGCACTCGCCGCAAAGGAGGCTAAACTTACAATTCCTGTTGTCTTCACCACTGGTGGCGATCCAGTGAAGCTCGGCCTTGTGGACAATCTTAGTCGACCGAGGAGGCTGGGCAAGAATATGGGGTTAACCGGCTGCGGGGTGGCCGAATTGACTGAGCGCTAGTCGTGAGGCGGTTTGCCTCCAGAATCCCCCAGAACGAACTGAATGCGGTAGAGCGCGGCTGCAAGGGCGTATTGGCGCACCAAAAGCATCTTTGCCGTCATGCAGGCAACGAAGCGATCGAGGCCGAGGAGATTGAGCACGCGGGTGAAGTTATAGCAGAGCGCCATCAGGCTCCATTCGCCACGTACCTTGTTGAAGCCGCGAACGAGAAAGTGCCGATAGCCGGCGCGGCATTTGATCGTTCCGAAGGGATGCTCGACGATGGCGGAGCGACGGCGCATCAACTTGTCTGCCTCTGCGCTTTGCATCCGTGCGCGATGACGTTCGATGACGTCTTCGTGCTCCCACCGACCGATGCTGCGTTGATCTCCCTTCGGTGACAGACAACGTGCCCTTAACGGACATGCGCCGCAGGTCGCCTTGCGACCTAGATATCGGATCTCGACCCGGCCGCTTGTGTTCGTAAAGCGACCCTTCGTCGGACGCAGCAGTTCGCCGGCCGGACAACGATAGCCATCGGCTATGGCGTCATAGGTGAAATTCTTCAGACTGAAGCGGCCTTGCTTCTCGAGCACTCCGTTGCCCTCGGACGGCGGCACATAGGCTTCGATGCCATCATCTTCGCAGGCCTTCAGGTCCGCACTGCTATAATAGCCGGCATCGGCCAACACCTGCAGCGATTTGACTTCGAGAACCTCTTTTGCCGCTTTGGCCATCGCATGGAGATGACCTGCATCGCTGCCATTGACGACATCGCTGGCGATAATGAGCTTGTGCTTGTCATCGACCACGCTTTGGATGTTGTAGCCTGCAATGGTCTGGTCACCCTTGCTCAAAAGCCTTGCGTCAGGGTCGGTTAGGGAAAGCTGTCTCTTATCGCTGGCTTCCAGCCCTTCAAGATCGGCTCGTGCACGCGAGCGCTTGGCCATCAGCTCCTTTACTCTAGTCCCAAGATCACCATCATGTCCTCCGCCGTCATCGCGGTTGCGGTCGATAAGCTGCTCGGCTTCGGTTGCATCGTTGTCTTCCAGCGACTTGCCGTAACCCTCGATCTCCCGGTCCAGGTTTGCGATCTGTTCGGCGAGCCTCCTGCGCGTGAAAATGCTCGCCTTGCTGGCGTCGCCATGGAAGAGGGCGCCGTCGAGCGCAACAAGGGTTCCGCCCACGAGACCGAGTTCACGTGCCAGCAGCACGAAACTGCGGTTCACCGCCTTCAAGGCCTTCCAGTTCTCCTTGCGGAAGTTGGCGATGGTTCGATAGCGAGGCTTCAGGCTGTTGAGCAGCCACATCAGTTCCAGATTGCGAGACGCTTCCCGCTCCAACCGACGCGACGATCTGATCTGGTTGATGTAGCCGTATAGATAGAGCTTCAACAGATCGGCGGGATCGTAGGGCGGCTGCCCCACTTCCGTACCGCGGTCCGCATGATGGAAACCGAGCCTGGCGAGGTCGAGTGCGCACACGAAGCTCTCAATCGCTCGCACCGGATTGTCCGGCCCGACATAATCCTCGATCCGCGCTGGAAGGAGACTGGCTTGCTCACGGCTCTCGCCGGTCTTGAATGTGCGATTCGTCATAAGCCGAATCGTACATCAATTCTAGAAAATGCCGAGTTCTTGCCCAGCCTCGAGCGGCAACATTACGGGCGCAACCCAATGAATGTGGAGATAGGACCGAAGCGGCTTGAGCTGATGCACGAGCTGTTGCCAACGGCGACGATCATGGCGCTGCTGGTCAACCCGACCAATCCCGTTGCCAAGAGTTTATCGCGCGAGATGGAAGTGGCGGGCCGTGGCCTTGGACTGCAGCTCCACGTCTTGGAAGCAAGTACCGACGCCGAGCTTGAGATTGCCTTCGCGACCTTGAAGAAGCTAGGGATAAGCGGACTTGTGGTCGTCGGCGGCGATGGATTTTTTACTAGTCGTTCCGACCAGCTCGCCGCATTGGCGATCCGTCATGGGGTACCCGCAATCTGCCCAACTCATGAATTTGCTTCGGCTGGCGGCCTTATAAGCTACGGCGGCAGCAACAAGGATTCTTACCGCACGGCTGGCAGCTACGCCGCCCGTATTCTCAAGGGTGAAAAACCTGAAAACCTGCCCGTGCAGCAGGCCACAAGAATCGAAATGATCGTCAATCTGAAGGCCGCCAAGGCGCTTGGCCTCAAGGTACCGCTGGCACTGCTTGGCCGCGCCGACGAGGTCATCGAATGAGTGCGAGTTGATCGGCAGACCGCGTGCGAAGCGGCGCGCCGACCAGGTGCTGATGATCTGACGCGATACGTTCAACCGCAAATGTGTTGCAGCCGATAACCGGAAGTTTTCCACCGCTCGGCCGCCTGGTTCAAGGCGACGGAACTGGGCAACCGGCAGTCGCATGTGAAAGCCGCTCGGCGTGATGCCGGGGCGGCTTTTTTATTGCCGCCGTGTGGCAGGCTCTTCAGAGGGTCGGGGACCGAACAGAGTTTTACGATCCTCTCTTCATCATCGCATCCCCGACTAGCGCAGTGCAGTGGTTGACAGCAGAGACCATGCGCGAACCGAAGAACCATTCGAAGACCGTGATCGACATTGAGCCCGCATTTGTGCGGCCTCAGGGGCAGAGCGCGACTTTGCACGGTGCTGCACTTGAATAGGAACCAACGAACCAAGTCGCATTTCTAGTGATGGGCGCGGGCGAACCAGGAGGCAAAAGTGCTCAGATTGGTGATCAAGCTTGCGCTGATAGGAACGTTCGTGATGCCCGCGATAACGCCACCTCTGATTTCGCTTGCCTTTGCCCATGGAAGTGGCGGCGGCGGCGGGGGAGG
>Ga0209474_10005153_pt1 | contig 11169 bp, 15 predicted proteins | sample GraSoiAngelo_145_FD_185902 | JGI IMG/M metagenome (GOLD analysis project Ga0209474, IMG submission 185902) | Grasslands soil microbial communities from the Angelo Coastal Reserve, California, USA - 14_1009_05_20cm (SPAdes) (version 2) | ecosystem: Environmental > Terrestrial > Soil > Grasslands... | reverse complement strand
TCTGTGTCGGATAACAACATCTCATCCTCACCTACGACGTCCGGAATTTGAGACGTTATTGCGGCAACCACGAGATCAGGCCGCACCTTATTTAATCTCTCAGGGGAAAGAACTAACCCTGGCCGCTGTTTCACAGAGCTCAGATCGGTAAACGGAAAAGGCACAAGAACAACATCGCCTTGGCTAAAGCTCGTCGTAGATGGCATCCTCGGAGTTGTTCCAGAACTCGAACGCGGGCTCGGCGGCTTTGAGCCACGCGACATCGTCCGGCTGAATTTTTAGATGCGCCGGCAAATCGGAAAGCAGCCGCATTTGGTCGTGCACATCTAAATGCTCGATCGCCTCGCTAATCTCCTGAACCGTGCTCATGCGGTCAGTCTAGCTGATATTTTTTCGGAGGAAAAGCCGATTCGGGGAGGTAGCTAATTATGGTTGAGGGTTGAGAACGTAAAGCTCCGTTGGAGCCACGCGCCTTTACCGAGTCGAGAGTTGAAGCGCCGTCGGTTTTGTCCGCCAAGCCGGAAAGATTCTTCAGGTTTTCTTGAGCAGTTTGCGAAGCCGGCGAGTGGTTTCATCACGGTTGATTTTGCTAGCCGCGACGTCGAGCATCAGTTTTTCCCATTCGGCGCTGTCCGGTAACGGTTCGATTCCATTGATCCGCAAGAACACGACCGCCGCGATGAGAGCGGTGCGTTTGTTTCCGTCGATAAACGGTTGGTTCTTACAGATGTAAAACAGATATGCAGCGGCGATTTCAACCAGATCGTGATAAGGCGACTTGCCGCCGAAGGTTGATTGCGGTGCGAGTACCGCCGATGCAAGAAGATTTTCGTCACGAACGCCCCCCAGACCACCGAATTTGCTGATGGCTTCGGCATGAATCTTAACAACGGTCTCGATGCTGAGATGAAAACACTCTTCGGGCGTGGCGCTCACGCCAATTTGCGCAGCGTCTTACGATAATCGTTGGCCGTCTTTTTAATGACGGAACGAATTTCTTCCGTCGAGGGGCCGGAGCGTAGCGGCATCAACACGATGGCACCGGTGTGCGGCACGACGGTGATATCGACTTGGTCTCCAATTTTAACGCGCGCGAGATCCATCAAAGCGGTATCGAAGATGATCCCCTGAGAGTTTCCGACTTTCGTGATGGTCTTGGTCATCGCGTAATACTATGTTTTACGCAGCTAATTTGTCAAACTTACACGGGAGCTGAGAAGCTGAGACCTGAAACGCGAGGCTACTCCGAAAGTGTTCGCGAGCGGGCGGCGTGACACGTTGTTGGAAGCGGTGATCTGTGATCAGTGATTGTTGAGAGCGTAACGCTGCGTTGGAGCCACGCGCCTTTACGAAGTTGAGAGTCGAGACCCCTTTTCTTTCCGGTCGCCGTAGCGTCCCGGTTTTTCTTGAACAGCGGTTACTTCGCGAAATCTCGCACCGCGAATGGCGACGGCGCGTTGATGCAACGCGTCAAGCATCCGCAGCTTCTCGACAATCGGAGCGGTCGCGAGTCGCTGGCGCAAAGCTCTTTTGCTTTTCCAAATGCGTTCGAAATCGAAATCGTTCTTCATTGAAGAAATTGTCGCTGAAACTCGCGCCACGTATCGGTTAACCCGTGACGTTCTACTAATTCTTCGAATTTCTTCCGGTCAAGCGCGTGAGCTTCGATGAACTGCAGCAGGCGCGCTTTGTCTTTGGCGCGTCCGGTTTGAAGTGCGAGAGCGGCGAGGTATTCGGCAGCCAAGACTCGCGCAGGCTCACCTTCAACATCGACTTCGACACCATTATCCAATGCTTCTTCGAGAAGAGGCCCGCTTACGGGCAGAAATTGAACCGGCCAGCCACTGATGACGATGTACTCGCCTTCCATCTTGCAGCCGAACCCTCTGAGGTAGTCGAATATCGGGGTGGGAGAAACAATGATGCTTTCTTGCTGCGGTTTGAAAGCAATGAACACGTCAACATCGAGCGTGCTGACCGGCTCCAGGTAAAACGTCGCTCCGACTGCCCCGCCGATGGCGTAACGTTTGATCACGCCGTCCCGCTCTATCTGATTCAACATGACGATGACGTCCTGGATCTTCATGCCGCGAGTGTGAGATTGAGCTCTTCCATTAGTAGCCAAAGTTTCTCGCCGAAAGCTTTGTAGATCGGGCCGAGAACGTTATCGGCTTCCAGATGCTCGCGATCGCGTCGCGACCTGGGCTGACCCGCAACGCTCGAGAGTATGAAACCGGCTTTCTTTGCTTCGACGATGCCGACCGGCTTCCGATCAATCAGCAATAGATAATCACAGCGGCCTTTCTTTAACGGGACGTCGCGTATGGCGATGCCGCGTCCCGCCGATAGGTTTGGCTGTTCATAGTCCTGAATAATCGAACCGCATTTCGTAAGCAGCGAATCGATGTTCTCGCGCGCGAGTTTTTCCGGGGACTGCATGAAAGCGCCGAAAATAGCACAAATCTAGCTATGTGAGGAGCAGAAACAGAAGAAAGGATGAAGACGGAAAATTAGGAAGGAAAAAGAATGAGTTAAGAAACCGGATACCGGAGAGCGGATACCGGAAAGACGGAAAATTGGGAAGGAGGAAAACGGCGCTGACGCGCTAATGTTTGATGTCAGAAGTCAGAGCGCAGCGATCAGATGCCAAGACGATCTCTCAACGCGTTCCGCACTCTATCCATTTCTTCATTGGTCAGCACTCCAAGTCGTCGCCCAATGTCTTGCCCCGACGCGTTTGGGGGGACCAAGCCACCCTTCATTTCGACGATGTGAATAATCCCGCTGGGAGATACGACCGGCAAACCTTTGAAAGCCGTCTATTAATTGATGGGAGATCCACGCAACGTCGCGCACGCAAAGAAGGTCACTCAAGAGAAGCAGCATAAAGCCAAGCATGCTCAAAAGACTGGTGCGCCACCGCCGATCAAGAAGACGCAAATTGAGGAAACGAAATCGGCTGCCACTGAGCAAAGTACTGCACCAAAGCCGGAGACAGAAAAGCCAGCTCAGCCAGCGGACTCCGCGCAATTAGAGAAATCGCTCGCCGTCCTCTCCAAGCTCAAAGAATTGGAGTTTCATTCGCGGGCGAATCTTGAAAAACTGGCTGAACTGAGCCTCACCATCGAGGAAGAGCTTAAGCAAAAAACATTTACGGAGGGGATCGACGCGGTCTATTCGGCGCAGGACGCATTTCAATCCAAGATCCTAAAATTGATTGAAGATTACGAAACAGAATGCGCCCGGTTGAGACCAGCGGGATAAAATTTCGGATCCTGAAATTCTCGGTTTATGCGCGTAAACGAGCCTTCAGTTTCGAATAACACTTGTTAGTCAACAGTCAAAAATAAGCAAGATATGAAAACGAAAAACTTATTCACAGCAGCGATAGTCAGCGCGGGCTTGGCCTTGAGCGTAAGCGCACAAGCGGCCGGAAAGAAACACGAAGAGCAAGCCATCAGTGCTTCTGATGTGCCGCAAGCCGTGCAGCAGGCTGCCAAGTCTGAGGCCAAAGGCGGAACAATTGTCCGCTGGGAAAAAGAAGGCGCCAACTATGAAGCCGTTATTCAGAAGAACGGCAAGCAGACCGGCATCGAAATGGATGCCTATGGCAAAGTCGTGAGCAGACACGACGAAGCCAAAGAGCACAAACAAAAGGCCGGTTATTAATCGGGCGGATCGCATTATTACCAGCGCGAGTTACGAATCGCGGCGAAGCGGCATTGTTCCTAATGACGTCTTCGCCGTTTTCGCGCCTCTTGCCGTTTTGTAGCTGGGGTCGATGACCCCGGATGTGGCGGGAAGAGAATTACCTGCAAAGTGCCGGGATCAGCGATCCTGGCTACAGCTTACGCGAGCGCGCGGACAACTGCATACACTACCCCACCCCCGATGGCGGCGACGGCAACCAAAGCAACATCGCGCTTCAGAAACGCGATCAGAACAAAAGCCACCGCTGCGATGATAATCGCGGGCCAGTTAACGAGTGCGGCAGGGATCAAATCCAGAGATACTACGGCGATGACACCAACCACTGCGGCGCTGACGCCGGCAAGGAATGCTTGAACCGCGCGATTTTCGCGAACCTTTTCAACGTAATGCACGCCGCCCATCACAAAAACAAATGATGGTAAAAAAACGAAAAACGTCGCTAGGACTGCGCCAGTAACTCCGCTCGCGATATACCCGACGAACGCGGTGAACAACATGAACGGCCCGGGCGTTGCGACGCTGAGGGCGACGCCATCCAGCAGCTGGCCATCTGAAAGCCAATGATATTCTGCAACTGCGCCGCGTTGTACGAAAACCAGTGATGCGTATGCGCCTCCAAAACTAAGCAGGCCTGTTTTGAGAAACAGCCATATAACTTGGAATAACCGCGAGCCGGCAAACGGAAGCAGCAGAGCAATTCCGCCAACCACTGCTGGTAAAGTTGGCGCAGTTTTCTTCACCAGTGGCCAGCCTCGATCAACAATTAAATTCAGAACTCCGGCGATGAGAAGAATCAACAAGAAATTAATTCCGGCGAACCGCATCCCTGCGAACGCGCCCACGAGCAAGACTGCCAAAAAAAAACTCCGAATGGCAGCGCGACCGAGTTTGATGATGCCGGCAGCGATAATGCCCAAGACAGCAGGCTTGAGAACGTAGAGCGCGTTCGTCACCTGCGGCAGTTTGCCATACTTAACATACAGCCAACTGAGAACGATCATCACTACTGCACCTGGCAGAATGAAAGTGAGGCCGGCCAAAACGCCGCCCCACACTTTCCTTTTTAGATAACCAACATAGATGGCCAACTGCAGAGCCTCAGGACCGGGAAGCATATGGCAGAAGGCCATGATCTTGACGAAACGATCTTTGGATAGCCAATGGCGCTTTTCTACCATGTGATTGAACATCATTGTGATCTGCGCGACCGGCCCGCCGATGTTAACGAAACCGAGAAAGAGAAAATAGAGAAATACCTCGCGCCACGAAGGCATCTGATCGTCTGCCGTGGAATCGTTTCGCTTCTGATCAGCTGTCATCGGCATCCGTGTTATCGGCGCTGCAAAAATGCGTAGAGCGCATCGAAGCACTCAAATCCGCGCCGCAAGATTTCTTCATCGGCCATCCCTTCTTTCGCCCAACCTTTGAGCACACGATCAATTCCGACTGCTTCGACGCGCTGAAACCTGGCGTCATCTAGGTCGGCGTCGTGAATCATCTCACCGATTTTCACCACTGATTTATCGGAAATGGCAAATCGCCTGACGAGAGTTTCAAAAGTGCAGCAATTCCCGTGGTGCGAGAATTCCGCGTCAAGCATGTCGAATGGAATCGCGTCCGGAACAGCATCTGCACTTGGCGCGAACGTAAATTTCGGTTTGCGATCGATGAACTTCGAGATCAGCCACGCCGATCCAACACGGTCGATCTCTGGCCGAGGACGAGTGAGCCACGTTTTGCCTTGGTATTGCTTCGCATCAAGCACTGCGAGTTGCCGCGTCCGACTACGGCCTTCCGCACGCCGCAAAAGCATCGCGACATCATGTCCCCGCGCGCTATCGAAGAAATCAATCGCGCGAATTCCACGGAACTGGCGCGTGAGGCGCTCCAGCTCGGCAGCTGCTAATTCTGCATCTACCTTTTTTCGACGCGCGATGAAATTCTGAAGCGACTTCCGAAGCTCGGCATAATCTTTTGCCCGTGCGTCATTGAACATCGCGATGATGTTCTCTCTTGTTAGTCCCTCGATGTCTCGTGCGCGAACCAGCGTCGAATCGCCACCGTAATCACGGATCTGCTGTGCGAGCCACTGGAACTGCTCATATTGGGCGGGCTCGTCCGGCAGGAGATATGTTGATGTTTTGATCTGCACTGCGCCCATTTTTTTCAAGCGGCGCCACACAGCAACGCGTTCGGTACTGCGATTTGTCGGGAGACTAAACAACAGCAGGAGCCACGAAGTCGCTTTCACTGCTCTCATGGTGTCTTATGAAATATGTATTGCAATTACAATTTGACTTTACATCACCGACACGTTTGCTCTCTGAAATCCGGATATGAAAAAAATTCTTGCCACAGGGGTAGTCTTTGTCGCGTTGATTTTTGAATCGTTGGCAGCCGGGCTCGATACGACGCGTATCGACGAATTAACCGGGCTTAAAGGAAAGATGAATGAGAAGGAGGGTGCTTATAAAGTCACCTTTCCTCGCAACGACGTGAAGGTGGTTGTCGATGGCTGGACCATGCCGCCGTTCATGGGACTCAGTACCTGGGCCGCGTTCATCGAGACCCTAAATGCCGCGATGACAGCTGCGCTCGACAATGGTCTGAACGTCACCGCGCTGCATAATCATTTCTTCTTCGACCAGCCCAAAGTTTTCTTCATGCACATCGAAGGAGAAGGCACGCTCGAGAAGTTAGCGACTGCGGTTAAGAAGGTTTACGACACGATCAAACCGATCCGAGGTCCGAACCCGAAGCCAGCGAACACATTTGAGCAAGACGCGCTTATTCCGACATCGTTGCCGGAAAAGAATTCGATCGCGGCTGCGCCTCTTAACGAGATATTCGGCATACAAGGCGAATCAAAGGACGGAATGGTGAAGTTCACAATTGGCCGCCCGGCCACGATGAACGGCGTCAAGATTGACAACACCATGGGCGTCAATACATGGGCGGCATTCGCCGGCACCGACGACAACGCTGTTGTTGATGGAGACTTCGCAGTCACAGAAGACGAATTGCAACCGGTCTTGAAATCATTGCTCAAGGAAAAGATTAACATTGTGGCTATCCATCAACACATGACCCATGAAGAGCCGCGCATCATGTTTTTCCATTACTGGGGACGCGGCCGGGCAAAAGACTTGGCGAACGCCATCAAAGGCGGTTTTTTGGTCGGTGGACTGCTCAAGGTCAGCTCGCCGCTGCCGTAATCCTCATATTAGGCAGGAGATTATGAAGGCATCGCTCTCGACCATGATTGTCGCGACCATGGCAACAGCTCTGGCCGGCGCTGAGACAGTCAACTTCGACGACATGAAAGTGGGCACTCCGCCTCGGGGCTGGACGGCGATGCAAACCGGCAGCGGCACGGCGAAATGGGTTGTCGAAAAAGATGATTCAGCGCCGAGCAAGCCAAACGTGTTGAAACAATCAGGTCAGGCCACGTTCCCGGTCTGTTTCAAGAACAACACGAACATCAAAGACGGTTTCGTCGAAGTGAAGTTCAAGCCGATTTCCGGTAAGGAGGACCAGGCGGGCGGCGTGATCTGGCGGTTACAGGACGGGAACAACTATTACATTGCACGCGCGAACGCTCTGGAAAACAACGTCACAATTTATCACACCATCAAAGGCAAGCGCACAGAGAAAAAGCGTACCAGCATGAAGGTTGCGTCCGGCGCGTGGCACAAGTTGCACGTCGATTTCCGTGGGAATCATTTCACCGTCACGTTTGATGAAAAGAAAGCGATCGAGTGGGACGACGACACGTTCAAGGATGCCGGGAAAGTGGGTGTCTGGACCAAAGCCGATAGCGTTACTGAGTTCGACGATTTCACTTACGAGAGCAAATGAACTCCTTTCTCCTTCGCAGCGCTGTTCTCGTCGCATCTTGCGGTTGGATCATTGCTGCCCACGCGGAGCAGGAAGCCATTAAACTCAAGCAAACGATCGCTCTGCCGGGAGTTGAAGGTCGAATCGATCATTTCGCACTCGATCCTTCGGGGGAGCGATTGTTCGTTTGCGCGCTTGGCAACAACACCGTTGAAGTTCTCGATCTGCGCAAGGGCCAGCGAATCCATTCGATCACCGGGCTTGGCTCACCGCAAGGAATCGTTTACGTCCCCGAATTGAATCGCATCTTCGTTGCAAATGACAAAGGGGGAATCTTTAAGATCTACGACGGAAAATTATTCCAGTCGGTGGCAGAGGTGGACTTCAAAGATGACGCTGACAATGTTCGTTACGACGACGCGTCAAAAAAGATTTATGTCGGATTTGGCAGCGGCGGGATCGCTATCGTTAACGCGCCTGACGGCAAACAGCTTGGCTCAATCAAGCTTCCAGCACATCCCGAAGCTTTCGAATTGGAGAAACACGGCAGCCGGATTTTTGTAAACGTTCCCAATGCCAGGCACGTAGCGGTCCTCGATCGCAGCCAAAGCAAGGTCATCGCAACTTGGAAAACCAATGGCGCGTTTGGAAATTTTCCGATGGCCCTCGATGAAGCGAATCATCGGTTATTTCTCGGGTGCCGTATTCCACCCAGGCTTGTCGTGCTCAACACCGAATCGGGTGACGTTATTACAAAGACCGACATCTCTGGCGATCCCGATGACGTTTTCTACGACAGCAAGCGCCATCGCATTTACGCGATTTGTGGCGCCGGCAAGATTGACGTCATCGAGCAGGCGGATCCAAACACTTACAAAGCTTCCCCTAAGATCGACACAGCAAAAGGCGCTCGCACTGGACTCTTTGTACCGGAGCAAGATGTCTTATTCGTGGGCGTCCCACATAACGGCGCACAGCAAGCTGAGATCCGCGCCTATCAAGTCGAATAATTCACCGCTCTCGCTCGCAAAGCTTGCATATCCCTGCGGAGATCATGTTTTGAGCATCGATTGCTATTGCGCGGCGCAGCAACGACCGCATACCAGAACCAAGCACCCATAAAAATATTTGGCCTATGAAATGGATCACTCGCGAGAAAATTAAAGTGGACCGAGTTGCCTGCCCATGGCTGATCAAAAAATTCATTGACCGGCACGCGGACTTTGTCTTTCTGCCGCACGACACTGAATGGAAAAAAATCGTGGGTGGAATCGTGTTCGATGTTCCGGGCTGCGAGCTCGGACACCACGGCGAAGATGTTTCGTTCAATTCGATCTTAAAAAAATACAAGCTCAGTGATCCGGCACTGGCTTTACTCGGCGAAATTGTGCGCGCAGCCGATTCGCATCCGACTAATCCGCATCCAGCCGGTGAAGGATTGCGCTGGATTGCCAGCGGCTTCGGAGCGCTTGAGCTGAGCGATCACGAAATTCTCGAACGTGAATTTGTCGTTTACGACGCGCTTTACGCGGAATGCAAACGCCAGATGAACAAAGCGTAAGTCCTGGTCGTCGGCTCGCTGATTTTTTCGGACTCAAGCGCAACCTCGTCATTCTGCTCATCGCCATTTTCGTCATTGGCGCTGGCGAAGAATTATGGATGCGTTTTGTGCCGAAGTACCTGCAAGCGGTCGGCGCCACGGTCTTTGTTATCGGTCTTTACGATGCGCTGCGCACTTTGCTCGGCGCGATCTACGCCTATCCCGGCGGAGTACTTGTCGATATTTGGGGACATCGCCGCGCTTTTCTGATTTTCAATCTGGTCTCAATCTTCGGCTACGCGCTGGTGCTGCTTGTTCCACATTGGGCCGCAGTAATCGCTGGAATGTTTCTCTTCCTTTCATGGACGTGTTTTTCCCTGCCGGCGACCTTCTCCTTAGTCGGGGCCGCGCTTGAAGCGAATCGCCATTCCATGGGAGTAGGCGTTCAATCCGTGATTAAACGGCTACCGATCATGATTGCTCCATTTTTCGGTGGAATGTTAATCGATCGGTTCGGAATCATCAACGGCGTGCGTCTCGCACTGATTGTGTCGGTGCTATTCTCTGCCGTCACAATTCTGGTACAACTCCAATTACGTGAAGAGGCAAAACAAAGATTTGAGAAAAACGATCGCTGGAACTTCTGGCAAAGCTTGCGCGGATTCAATTCGCCGATGAGGCATCTGCTCTTCAGTGACATCTTGATCCGCTTTTGCGAGCGCGTTCCCTACGCCTGGGTCGTCATCTTCGCGATGGATTACATCGGTGTTAGCGCTCGACAGGTGGGCATCCTGACTACCATAGAGATGCTCGCCGCTATCTTGTGCATTATTCCCGCCTCACATTACGCGGATCGGCGTGGCCGAGAGCCGTTCGTCATCGTGACCTTCATCATGTTCACGCTTTTCCCAATCAGTTTGCTGATGTCACGAAGCTTTTCGGCACTGGTAATCGCATTTATGATTCGCGGCTTCAAAGAATTCGGAGATACATCGCGCAAGGCGCTGATCATCGGCTATTCTGAGTCGGAAAGACGCGGGCAAACCATCGGCGCGTACTATCTTGTCCGGGATTTGATCGTCAGCACGGGTGCAGTCTTTGGCGCTTATCTATGGGAACTCGGGCCGGCGCTGAATTTTCTCGGAGCGGCGGCCCTCGGAGTGGCTGGAACGATTTTCTATGTGAAAACAATTCGCCAGAGCCGACAATTAGCCTGACTGATCTAAAAAGGCAGTTGGCGATGGCTCGAACTCGCTGGAAATAGTAAGATGTCCGATGTTGCGCCTAGTGCGCAATGATTCGAAGGTTGATTATTCCGCAAGCCGCCGCCTTTAGGAGGCGCTAACGTTTTTACATGAACTTCGTAAAAGTAGGTGTAATTGCTTTGATTCAAATCGTTTGGACTTCAGGCGTCAACGCGACTGACCCGAATTACGAACTCAAACCAATTAATCTGCCGGGCGCGACCGGAACCGTGGCGCTGGACTACTTCGCCTACGATCGCGCGACGGGAAAACTGTGGGTGCCAGCCAGCAATACGGGCGCCGTGGATGTGATTGATGAGAAAACCGATGCGGTGTCACAGATCACTGGTTTTCCAACCGGTGAAATCGAGCGACGCGGAAAAAAGATCACAGTCGGACCAACTGCGGCGAGCACTAGCGATGGAGTTGTTTACATCGGGAACCGCGGGGATGCCACGCTTTGCGTGATCGTTGCGAAGACACTTGCGCGCGGCGAATGTGTGCCGGTTTCAGCGGACCACAACGTGACGCCCGACGGAGTTGTTTACGTTGCAGCTACGCGCGAAGTCTGGGTCACGCTTCGCGTGAAGGCAGGCGACAGCGCGCCAGCAAAATATCTCGAAATCTTTGATGCTTCCGATGCGCACCATCTTAAACCGAAAACAAAAATTCCGTTGGATGGTTTGGCTGAGGGCTACGCTGTCGATAATCAGCACGGCCTGTTTTACACAAACATTGAGGACGCAGGAAAAACCGTGGCGATCGACGTGCGCTCGCACGAAGTGGTCGCCACATGGAATCCCGGCAGCAGCGATTTACAAGGATTGGCGCTCGATA
>Ga0209474_10005152_pt1 | contig 11169 bp, 13 predicted proteins | sample GraSoiAngelo_145_FD_185902 | JGI IMG/M metagenome (GOLD analysis project Ga0209474, IMG submission 185902) | Grasslands soil microbial communities from the Angelo Coastal Reserve, California, USA - 14_1009_05_20cm (SPAdes) (version 2) | ecosystem: Environmental > Terrestrial > Soil > Grasslands... | reverse complement strand
CAGCCTTCCCGCCTTCCCTTCCAGCCTTCCCGCCTTCCCTTCCCGCCTTCCCGCCTTCCCTTCCCGCCTTCCTGCCTTGCCTTCCCGCATTCCCGCCTTCCCGCCGTGGATTCCTGCCTTCCTGCCCTTCTGCCTTCCTGCCCTACGCAATACCAAGTACGTCTTTCATTGTGAACCAGCCGCGGCGGCCGCGGATCCACTTTGCCGCGACGAGCGCGCCGCGGGCGAACGCCGTCCGATCGCGCGCCGTGTGCCGAAGCGTGATCGTCTCGGCCGGGCCGTCGAACCCGATCGTGTGCGTGCCGGGGATGAACCCGGCGCGCGTCGACGACATGTCGATCGGACGCGGGAATCCTGCGCGCTCCATCGCCTGCGCGAGCAGGATCGCGGTGCCCGACGGCGCGTCCTTCTTCGCCGCGTGATGCGCTTCGTGCACGAACGCGCCGAACTCGGCCTGCGCGGCGAAAAGCGCGGCCGCGTGCGCGGCAATCGCCTCGAACAGCACCGCGCCGGTCGAGAAATTCGGCGCGACGACGATGCCGACGCCGTGGTCGGCGACGGCGCGCCTGAGCGCCGCCTCGTGCGCGCTCCATCCGGTGGTGCCGACGACGAGATCGAGGCCGTGGCTCGCCAGCGCCGGTACGTTGACGGCCACCGCGTCGGGCGACGAGAAATCGATCGCCACATCCGCCGAACCGGCGTCCGCCGCCCGGCCGAGCGCCGGATCGACGACGCCCGCGATCTCGCAGCCGTACTCGGCGGCGAGCGACTCGACCATCCGTCCCATCTTCCCGTAGCCCACCAGCAGCAGCCGCATCGCCATCGCTCAGAAGAAGGTGTCGTGCAGCCGCATCATCGCATGCGGCACGTCCGCGTCGCGCAGGACGAAGGTGATGTTGCGGCGCGAGGCGGCCTGCGACACCAGACGCAGCGGGATCCGCTCGAGCGCGGTGACCGCGCGGCCAAAAAGCATCGGATCGCTGCGCAGGTTCTCGCCGACGGCGCAGATGATCGCCATCTCGCGCTCGCAGGACGCTTCGGCGAAGTGGTGAAGGTTGTCGAGAATCGCGTCGAGCCGCCGCGTGTCGTCGACCGTCACCGACACGCTCACCTCGGAGGTCGTCACGACGTCGACGGCGGTCCTGAAGCGCTCGAACACCTCGAACAACCGCCGCAGGAAGCCGTGCGCCATCAGCATGCGCGTCGAGGTGATGTCGATCACCGTGACGTCGCGTTTGCACGCGATCGCGGTCAGCTGCCCGGCGGCGGGCGCGCCGTTTGCGGCGATCATCGTGCCCGTGTTGTCCGGCCGCAGCGAGTTGAGGATCCGCACCGGGATGTTCTGCGCGACCGCCGGCAGAATCGTGCTCGGGTGCAGCACCTTCGCGCCGAAGTACGCGAGCTCGGACGCTTCGGCGAACGACAGCCGCGGCACCAGGCGGGGCGCCGGCACGATGCGCGGATCGGCCGTCAGCATCCCGTCGACGTCGGTCCAGATCTGAATCTCGCCGGCGTCGAGCGACGCGCCGAAGATCGCCGCCGAGTAGTCGGATCCGCCGCGGCCGAGCGTCGACGTGATGCCCGCCTCCGTCGCGCCGATGAAGCCGCCGAGCACGGCGACCGTGCCTCCGACCGACAGCGGCGCGAGCGCCGCGCGCGCGCGCGCGCGCGTCTCGTCCATGTCCGGCGCGGCAGACGTGTGCTCGGCGTCGGTGACGAGCACCGATCGCGCGTCGATCCATTCCGCGCGGACGCCGTGATCGTTCAGCGCCGCCGCGACGATGCGGCTGCTGACGACTTCGCCAACGGCGAGCACCGCGTCGCGGGAGCGCGGCGACACCTCGCGCAGAACCGCGAGGGCATGCACGAGGCCGACGAGCTCGTCGAACTCGCGCCGCACCTCGTCGAGCACGCGCGCGCGGCTGCCGGCCGTCACGGCGGTCGCGACGGCGATGTGGCGATCCACGATCGCACGCAGCGCGCTCGCGGCGCGTTCGCCTTCGCCCTCTTCGGCCAGCCGCGCGACGTCCACAAGCGCGTCGGTGACGCGCGCGAGCGCCGACACGACGACAACCGGCGCGCCGCTCGCGCCCGCCGCCGCGGTCTGTTGCCGCACGATCGCGATGAGCCGTTCGATGGCGTCGGAATCGGCGACCGACGTGCCGCCGAACTTCATCACGACTGGCACGAATGGATCTCCGAATCGTGCGGGTCAGGCGGGTCGGGCAGATCGCGCGGGTCGCGCGGGTCGGGCAGGTCGGGCAGGTCGGGCGGGTCACAGAGGTCGCAGAGGTCGCAGAGGTCGCAGAGGGTTTGAGATCCTGACAAATCTGTCGACGTCTGACAGTCTTCTAAGAGCGCGTTGCAGAATTGCCGGCGGCCTCCGGTAGCGCAGGCCTGTAGGCCTACACGTGATTCTGCAACGCCCTCGAAATAACCTGCCAGACTTGCTCGGCCCGCCCGGCCCGCCCGGCCCGCCCGACCTGCCCGGCCGGTCGTCACAGCAGCCCCTCGCGGTGCATCAGCTCGGCATTCAGAATCGCGGCGCCGGCGGCGCCGCGGATCGTGTTGTGGCCGAGCGCGACGAACTTGTAGTCGAGCACGGGGCACGGGCGCAGGCGGCCAATCGACACCGTCATGCCGCCGTCGCGCGCCGCGTCGAGCGCCGGCTGCGGCCGGTTCTGCTCGGTGAGATACACGATCGGCTGCGCAGGCGCTGACGGCAGCTCGAGCTCTTGCGGGCGGCCGCGGAACGACCGCCACGCATCGATCACTGCATCGGCATCCGGCTTCTGCCGCAGCGACACCGCGATCGATCCGGTGTGGCCGTTGTGGACCGGCACGCGCGTCACGGCGGCGCTGATCGCCACCGGATGGTTCTGTACCGAGCCGCTCTGCAGCTCGCCGAGGATCTTGTTCGTCTCCGTTTCGATCTTCTGTTCCTCGCCGCCACCGATGAACGGGATCACGTTCGCGAGGATGTCCCACGACGGCACGCCGGGATAGCCGGCGCCGGAGATGGCCTGCAGCGTCGTGATCATCGACGTCTCGAGGCCGAACTGGCGCAGCGGCGCGAGCGCCATCGCGTAGACGACGACGACGCAGTTCGGGTTCGTGACGATGCGTCCCTTCCAGCCGCGCGCGCTCTGGCACTTCAAGAGCGCGAGATGATCGGCGTTCACTTCGGGGATGAGCAGCGGGACGTCGGCTTCCATGCGGTAGTTGCGCGAGTTGCTGACGACGATGTGGCCGGCCTGCGCGAAGGCGCCTTCGATTTCGCCGGCCACCGAGGAGTCGAGGCCGGAGAAGACGAGCTTCGGCGCACGGCCGGGCGTCGCGGCGTCGACGCCGAGCGCCGCGATCTCGTCGGGCAGCGGCGACGGCAGCCGCCATGCCGTCGCGTCGCGATACGCCTTCCCCGCCGATCGCTCGCTCGCGCCGAGCCACGTCGTCCTGAACCAGGGATGAGTCGCGAGGAGCGCGATGAACTGCTGGCCGACTTGTCCGGTCGCTCCGAGGATTCCGACTTCGATCGCCATTTGGTCCCTCTAAAAAGCAAAAAGCCGACGCGGTGGATTCACCGGTCGGCCCCTGAGTCGCTGGCGTTGATATCGATTCAGCGCGCGCGCACACAGACTCCGACACAGCTCGTTCGCTTGGCCCGCTTGGGCCCGAGGCGCTTTCGCGTGTCGAAGGCGGCGTGCATGAAGCAGGCAGTATAGCATGGGACGCGAATGCTTCAAGCGCTCTTCCACGCGTGGGAACGGCGGCTGGCGAACGCGACGACCGATCGCGTCGTGCGGCCGTTCGACTGGGGGCTCGACTGGATTCCGACCGGCAACGGCTCTCGCCGTGCGCCTGCCCCGAGCGACGTCGAGCGGCCGGCCGATGTGCTCGCCGGCTGGGTCTCGCATGTGATGCGCGACACCGATGCGTTTTTCGCCCCGCCGCCGACCGCCGACTACACGCTCACCGCATCGCGCGACAGCGACGTGCTCACGTTTCCGAGCGCGCTCACTACGCCGCACGAGTCGAACAACACCGTCTACGCGCGATTTTTTCCCGCGAAGGCCGTCCCCTCCGTTCCGGATACCTCGACGAGATCCGCAGCGGCGAACGATTCGCCGCGCGCGGCGGTGCTCGTCCTGCCGCAGTGGAACGCCGACGCGAACGGCCACGTCGGCCTGTGCCGGTTGCTCGCGTGGAACGGGATGGCGGCGCTTCGCCTCAGCCTCCCGTACCACGACGAGCGGATGCCGCCGGAGCTGCATCGCGCCGACTACATCGTGAGCGCGAACGTCGCGCGGACGGTGCAGGTGTGCCGCCAGGCGGTGCTCGACGCGCGGCGCGCGATCGCGTGGCTGGCCCTGCGCGGCTACGATCGCATCGGCATCCTCGGTACGAGCCTCGGCTCGTGCCTCGCGCTGCTGACGACGGCGCACGAGCCGCTCGTTCGCGCGCAGGCGTTGAACCACATCTCGCCGTACTTCGCTGACGTCGTGTGGCGCGGGATCTCGACACGCCACGTGCGCGACGGGATGAACGGGCACATCGAGCTCGATCTGCTGCGCGCGCTGTGGCGTCCGATCAGCCCGCGCGTGTACCTCGATCGCGTCCGCGATCGCCGCACGCTGCTCGTCTACGCGCGTTACGACCTCAGCTTTCCCGTCGATCTGTCGGAGGATCTCGTCGCGGCGTTTCGCGAGCAGCAGATCCCGCACGAGGTGGCCGTGCTGCGCTGCGGCCACTACAGCACCGGCAAGACGCCGTTCAAGTACGTCGACGGCTGGGTGTTGACGCGGTTCTTGAAGCGCGCGCTCCTGGCGGAGCGGCGCAATTAATTCTTCATTGCACCGCGAGGCGGCCTACAGGTATTTCAACAGGCCGCCGAGCGCGGTCAGCAATACCTGCGCGAGCTGGCGGACGAGCGGCGAGATCTCGCCTTCGTTGACCGCGTTGGCCACGGTGACCGGGTTGGTGACGAACAGCCAGATCGTGGCGGCCGCCAGCACGATGCTGACCAGCGCGATGAGCGTGAAGAGGCTGACGCCGACGCGCTGCAGGCTGCTCATGGCACTTCGAGGACGATCTTGCCGAATTGGTCCGACGCTTCCAAGCGCCGCTGCGCCTCGGCGGCGTCGGCGAGCGGACAGGTTCGATCGACGACCGGCGTCAGCTCACCCGTGAAGAAAAAGCGCGCCGCGCGCAGGAGCTCGCCCTTGGCGCCCATGTAGGAGCCGAGGATCGAGAGCCGCTTCGCGAACAGCGCGTGCAGGTCGACCGCACCGCGGCCGCCGGTCGTGGCGCCGCAGGTGACCAGGCGGCCGCCGCGCGCGAGCGAGCGGACGCTCTTGGGCCACGTCGCCTCGCCGACATGTTCTATGACGACATCCACCCCGCGCCGGTTCGTCAGGCGCTTGATCTCTTCCACCACGTCCTGCGCGTAATGGTCGATTACCTCCGAGGCTCCGAGCGCGCGGGCGCGCTCCAGCTTCGCCGGCGAGCCGGCCGTCGCGAACACCCGCGCGCCGTGCAGCACCGCGATCTGGATCGCGGCCTGCCCCACGCCGCTGCCGGCGGCCAACACGAGCACGTCCTCGCCGCGCTGCAGCCCGGCGCGCGCGATGAGCATGTGCCACGCGGTGAGAAACGTCAGCGGAAACGCCGCCGCGTGCACGAAGTCGATCTCGTCGGGAATCGGCACCAGATTCTGCGCCGGCACCGTCACGAGCTCGGCGTAGCCGCCGGCGTGGTTCATGTACCCGAGCACTTCGTAGCACGGGCACTCGTGATCGCGGCCCGAGACGCACGCCGCGCAGCGCCCGCAGCTCACGCCCGGCTGCAGCATCACACGCTGTCCTGCGCGGACGCCCTCGCCGTCGCACGCGACGACCTCGCCCGCGACGTCGCTGCCGGAGATGTGCGGCAGCGGAATGCGGACGCGCGGCAGGCCGGCGCGCTCCCAGATGTCGAGATGGTTGAGCGCGCACGCGCGCACGCGGACGAGCGCCTCGCCCGGGGCCGGGAACGGATCCGGCGCGTCCTCGTACCGAAGGACGTCGGGCCCGCCGTGCGCGTGGAACCTGATCGCTTTCATGGCTGATGGCTAAGGGCTGATGGCTATGGCAAATGGCTGATGGCTATGGCAAATGCAATGGCTGAGGAACGCGTATCCGTCTCCATTCACCATCAGCCATAGCCATCAGCCATCAGCCATCAGCCATCTCGCCTATTTTAGATGTGATCGGGCGAGAGGACGGCCGGCGCCGCCTGCGCGAGCGCGCCGAGGTCGGCGCCGATCGCGTCGAGATCGCCGACGACGACCGTGACGAGCCGCGACGGATCCAGATGCCGCGCCGTCACGCGCGACACGTCGTCGGCGGTGACCGCCTCGATGCGCGGCACGAACTGCTCGTAGTAGTCGTCGGGGAGGTCGTAGAGCGCCAGCTGCATGGCGGCGCGGCCGATCTGCTCGCCCGTCTCGAAGCTGCGCGCGTAGCCGCGCGTGAGCGCGGCGATGCCGAGCGCGAGCTCGTCGGAGGTCGCCGGACGCTCGCCGCGGATGCCGGCGATCTCGCCGATCGATTCGCGGATCGCGACCGCCGTGCCGGCCGTCGCCACGCTCGCCTGCAGCGCAAACGGCCCCGGCAGCCGACGGAATTCGAACGACGTCCGCGCGCCGTAGGTGAGCCCCTTGTGCTCGCGCAGGTTGAGGTTGATCCGGCTCACGAACTGCCCGCCGAGGATCGTGTTCGCGACGACGAGCGCGTGGTAATCGGGCGTCGAGCGCGCGGCGGAGACGTGGCCGATGCGCAGCTCGGACTGCGGCGCGCGCGGCCGCGGCACGACGGTGATCGCCGCCGCCTGCGGCACGAGCGCCTCGTCCGAGACGTCGCCGTCGACGCCGCCGACCCAGCCGCCGAATGCGTCCGCCGCCAGCCGCACGATGCCCTCGTGATCGCAGTCGCCGACGGCGATCAGCGTCGCCACGGCCGGCCGGATCGATCGCGCGTGAAACGCGCGCACGTCGTCGATCGTCATCGCCGCGAGCGTCGCTTCGCTCCCGATCGGCGAATGGCCGTACGGATGCGCGCCGTAGAGCAGCCGGAGAAACGCGCGATCGGCGAGCGCGCCGGGCATGTCGCGCAGCTGCGTCAGGCGGTGCAGCCGCAGCTGCCGCACGCGCGCGAAGTCGTCCTCGCGCAGCGCCGGGCGCACGACGATGTCGGAGAGCAGGCCGAGCGCGCGCTGCGAGAAGCGGCTGAGAACGGTGACGCTCGCCACCGTCGCGTCGGATCCGATGTCGGTGTCGAACTGCGCGCCGAGGCGCGCGAGCGCTTCGTGGATCTCGATCGCGGATCGCTCGCCGCTCCCTTCGTCGAGCATGTCCGCCGTGACCGCGGCGAGGCCGTCCTTGCCGGCGGGATCGGACGCCGCGCCGCGGCGTACGAGCAGCGTGAACGCGACGAGCGGCACCTGCGTGTGGCGCACCGTCCAGACGCGCAGGCCGTTCTCGAGCGTCGCCTTCTCGATCGCCGGAAACGGGAGCGCGGGCGAGGGGCGTGGCGCCGGGAGCCGCGAGCGATCGGCCTTCGCCGCGCGGACCGCGCGCGCGCCGCTCACGAGACGACCGCCACGGCGGAGTCGGCCGCCGCCAGCGCCGCGCGCCCTTCGGGCACGATGCTGAGCGTGACGCGCCGCCGCGGATCGAGATACCGCTCGACGGCCGCGCGCAGCGACGCGCTCGTCACCAGCTGATAGCGCGCGAGATCGCGATCGAAGTACGCCGGATCCCGCAGGAAGACGTTGTACGCGTTGAGCTGATCGGACTTGCCGCCGAAGCCGCCGACCGTCTGCAGACGGAACATGAACTGCGCCTCCGCCTGCACGCGCCCGCGCTCGATCTCTTCGTCGGTCGGGCCGTCGGCGACGAGGCGCGCGATCTCCTCGAAGATCGCCGTCTCGAGCTCGGCCAGCGTGTGGCCCGGCGCCGCCGTCGCCGTGATCTGGCTGTAGCCGGCGATCTCGCGCGAGTTCTGCGACGCCGACACGTCGGTCGCGATCCGTTCGTCGAACACGAGGCGGCGGTAGAGCCGCGAGGTCTTGCCGTTGGCGAGCAGATCGGTGGCCAGATCGAGATCGGCGTCGCCGTCGGCGAACATCGCCGGCGTCAGCCACGCGAGATAGAGCCGCGGCAGCTCGACGCGATCCTCGAAGCGGATCCGGACGTCGCCGGGCAGCCCCGCCGACGCGCGCACCGGCTCCACGACGTCGCCCGGATCGATGTCGGCGAAATACCGCTCGTCGTCCAGTGATAGGGGTGATCCTCGGGGAAGAGCGCCGCGAGCAGCGCCATCGGCGCCAGGCCGTACGGCCGGTTCTCGTAGTTCTGCCGCCGTTCGTTCAGCACGACGTCGCGCTGGTTCACGAACTTCGGCTGCGTGAGCGCCGGCAGCAGATACCCCATGCGATCGGATTCCATCCAGAGCGCGAGCTCGAGCGCGCCCGTCGGCACGACCTCCCAGTAGTTGGTTCGATCGGCGTTCGTCGATCCGTTCAATGTCGCGCCCGCGCCCTGCAGCGGCTGGAAGTAGCCCTTGTCGTGGTGCTCCGATCCCTCGAACATCAGGTGCTCGAAGAGGTGCGCGAACCCCGTGTGCCCGGGACGCTCGTTCTTCGATCCGACGTGATACCAGAGGTTGACGGCGACGATCGGGCACGCGTGATCCTCGTGCACCAGGACGTCGAGCCCGTTCGCGAGCGTCTGCTTGGTGAAGGAGATGTTCACCGGAAGCTGCCGCATGTCGACATCGATTTGCCGTAGTAGGGATTGGAGATCGTCGCCCCCTGCTGCAGCCACGGCTGCTTCGCCATCGGGCAGAAGGCGACGCGGACGCCCTCGGGCGCTTTGAGCTTGAGGCCGGTCATGTAGGTATCGATCGCCTCGCTCAGCGCGCCGAACTTCACGCGCGCATCGTCGAGCTCGGTGGCGGAGGCGAGCTGCAGCGCCGAGGTGTCGATCTTCATCGCCGGCGCGCCGAGCGACGCCGCGGCCGTCGCGATATTGCCCGCGTTCGCCTTCACGCCGTCGAGGCTGTCGTCGGCGAGCGCCTCCTGAATCTTCAGATACGGATCGACGATGCTGCGCGGCATCTCGCCGCCGGGCGCCGGCGCGCCGGACGTCTGCCGCGACGATCCATTGCCCCCGCATCCGAACGCCAGCAGCGAGAGAACGAGCGCAAGTTTTTTCATCGCACCACCGTCAATGGAATCGTGGGCCGGTTGTAGCTCGCGATCGAAACCTGCGCGGCGACGCGCTCGGCGGCCGTCATGAAGGCGCGCGCCGCGGGCGACTCCGGCTCGCTCACCATCAGCGGGACGCCCGTGTCGCTCCCCTCGCGAATCGGCTGGTAGATCGGAATCCGCCCGAAGAACGGGATGTTGAGATCCGCCGCCATCTTCTCGCCGCCGCCGCGGCCGAAGATGTCGGATTCGTGCTCGCAGTTCGTGCAGACGAAGTAGCTCATGTTCTCGACGATGCCGAGCGGCGGGATGTTCAGCTTCTTGTACATCGCGACCGCGCGCCGGCTGTCGGCGAGCGACACCTGCTGCGGCGTCGTGACGACGATCGCGCCGGCGACAGGCACCGTCTGGCTCAGGCTGAGGGCGACGTCGCCGGTGCCGGGCGGCAGATCGATCACGAGGTAGTCGAGGTTGGACCACGCCACCTCGCGGAAGAACTGCTGCAGCGCGCCGTGCAGCATCGGCCCGCGCCAGATGATCGGCGCGTCGTCCTGCGTGAGGAAGCCCATCGAAATGACCTGCAGCCCGTATTTCTCCGCGGGCACGATCTTCTGCCCGTCGGTCGTGAGCTGCGATTTCATCCCGAGCATGATCGGCACGTTGGGGCCGTAGATGTCGCCGTCGATGATGCCGACGCGGCTGCCGCACCGCGCGAGCGCGAGCGCGATGTTGACGGCGACGGTCGTCTTGCCGACGCCGCCCTTGCCCGCGCCGACGGCGATGATGTTCTTCACGCCGGGCGGCGTCTGGCGCCCGCCTTCGGAGCCGACCGCCTCGCGGACGCGCGCGCTCATCTTCACGTCGACGGCGGCGACGCCGGGAATCTGCATCACCGCGGCGCGCGCCTGATCGCGCATCTGATCCTTCACGGGACACGCCGGCGTCGTGAGCTCGATCGTGAAGGCGACGCGGTCGCCCTCGATCGCCAGATCCTTGATGAACCCGAGGGTGACGATGTCGCGCTGGAGATCGGGATCGCGCACGATCTTCAACGCATCCAACACGGCGCGCGGCTCGACTTGCATATCCTCAAGAATATCGTACACTCGCCCGCACATGCCGGGCGCCGCAGCGTCTCCGAATCGCGGCGTGATGATCGTGCTCGCGTATCTCTGGGCCCTCGCGATCATCCCGCTCGTGCTCGAGAAGGACGACCCGGAGGTGCAGTGGCACGCGAAGCACGGCCTGGTGCTGATGCTGGCCGAGCTTGCGGTGATCGTCGGGTATGGTCTCGTCACGAGCGTCGTCGCGTTCGCGCGCTTCGGCCTCGGCTGCGTGCTCGTGCTCTTCCTCGTGTTCGGCTCCGTCGGGATCCTCGCGCTGCACGTCGTCGCGATACTGAAGGGCATGAACGGCGGGCGCCTGATCATTCCCGGGATAAGCGAGTACGCGAAGCGGTTCTGAACCGTGATGAAGACCGCCTGCGCCGTCTTCGCGGCCTTTGCCCTCGTTGCGTTCTCCCGGCCGATCGCGATCGCGTCGATCCACGGCTACCAGCGCGCGCTCGCGCCGGCCGCGGCGCGCATCGGCCTGCGCTGCCGCTTCACGCCGACGTGCAGCCGCTACGCGGAAGCGGCGATCGCGCGAGACGGCGTCGTGCGCGGCGGATGGCGATCGCTCAAGCGGATCGCGCGCTGCGGCCCGTGGGGGCCTCAGGGCTCGATTGATGAGCCCTGAGGCGGCGTCATGGCTGATGGCTGGATGGCTGATGGCTATGGTTGATGGCTGATGGCCAGGCGTCGCCATCAACCATTGACCATAGCCATCAGCCATCAGCCATCAGCCATCAGCCATCAGCCATCAGCCATCAGCCATCAGCCATCAGCCATCAGCCATCAGCCATCAGCCATGACGATGAACTCCCTT
>Ga0209474_10005150_pt1 | contig 11169 bp, 12 predicted proteins | sample GraSoiAngelo_145_FD_185902 | JGI IMG/M metagenome (GOLD analysis project Ga0209474, IMG submission 185902) | Grasslands soil microbial communities from the Angelo Coastal Reserve, California, USA - 14_1009_05_20cm (SPAdes) (version 2) | ecosystem: Environmental > Terrestrial > Soil > Grasslands... | reverse complement strand
CCTCGGAGGAGGTGGAGGTGGTGGTGGTGGTGGTGGTTCGGGCCCGGGCGGTTTCGTCATCTTTATCATTTGCGACGAGCCTTACAAATCTGTATCTCATGTCAAGGCATTTTAACGTTTGCTTTTCGCGGAGACTGCAACCGAGATACTCTGGTCCGTCGCAAGCGATAAGGTGTAGGCCATGGCAATGATTCGCATCACCTGAACTACGACGAAATACTGCAAACATGGAAATCTACTTTGATGGTGGCCGTCACCTGACCCTGTGAACTCTCCGCTAAACAAATGGGAGGAAATACCATGAGCATGGACTTAGACGATTGGAAAGACATAGGCAAAGTGCTATTTGGTTTTGCTGGTGATCGCCGCTATGTCTGGCTTGATTAGTTGGGTACAGGTACTTGCGGCGTGGGTACTGCACGCCTTTGAATATGTGCCGCCATGAAACCATACAAGATTGAAGTCAAACCGTCACTCGGTCGTGGCCGCGGCGTGTTTGCAATTCAACCGATTAGCCGCGATGAGCTAATCGAATCGTGTCCTGTCATACGGTTTGAACCGAGAAACACGGCTGTGCTTGAAGCGACGCCGTTGCACGATTACCTATACAGCTGGTCTAATGATTATCGTGAAGTTGCAATCGCACTGGGCTACGGTTCGCTGTACAATCATTCTGACGAGCCCAATGCTTTATATCACACGAATCGTAATCGAAACGCAATTGACTTTATAGCGACAAGGCCCATTGCTGCCGGTGAGGAAGTAACGATCAGTTACATCGATTCATCTGACAGCTCAAAAAAACTTTGGTTTAAGGTGGTCTGAGAGCGTCGTGTCTAATTGAACACGGCGCTTTCTTGTATACTCCCGGGGCTTGTGCCGTCGCGCCGTGCGAAGATTGATTTCGGATAACCAATTAATGGGCTATTCGGAATCACGATCAATTTTACTGGTTGTGTTGGTGTTCACATATTTGTGCCACGGCGTCCAGCCCGCAGGAGTCCAAAAACCCCAACTTCTCACAGGCTTTAGGGTGATCATGATTGTCCAACACGATCCACCGTCCACCATTACGATACGGTGTATATGTGACGCGGGGAAGGACCGCACCCAAGGCGCTCGATAAATGCGCACACCGCTGGGAGTTTCTTCCCGATACTTACCTAAAAGACCTATTGAAATTAGGCGGTAAGGGTGATCGTGCATATCTCTCAACCAACCGTCGTCAACGAAATGGTGCAGATAGACGCCAAACCATCCAATACTCGCGAGCCTCCACCTATAACCCCCGTTAATTCGCTCCTTTCGGAGAAGGCGGTAGATAAAATTGGAGATTCTAGATTTCATTCCAAGTAGCCCCGTTCACCGATAATTACGGTTGAGCCTCGCAATAAACTAACGGAAACAGTTCTCACGAGTCGAAATCGCTCTCTTCAATCTTCAAGCTCGGTTTCGGTACAGACACCCGTCGCGCTCGAACATTCCGACCCGGGTTTCTTTGAAGTTAGAAGCTTTTCGATGCACAAGTAACTACGATGGCAGTCGTCGCCTTAACACGAACACTCTGTAAGGCATTTCATCATTCAGGGCGAACGGCTGCTCAATGTTATACCGGAAATCGTAGACGTCGCACAGTTCCAGCGACGGAACCGAATCGAGAAGCCGTCGAAATTGCCTTGCCGTGTACGTGCGCAACTGAAATTCGTGCCGCAGGCGAAGTTCCTTCAATCCGCGGCGCACCAGCAGGCAGACCCGTACGTTCGCGATTCGTCGGCGCCGATCGATACGTAGCACACGCAGCGTTACGGTCACTATTGTCTCGCACCGCCGCTCCGTCCAGCACTCGACGTCCTCTTTGTCGACAGCCAAAGGTAGCAGATGTAAGCCGAGGACGTAGATGCCGCCCTGACGAAGGCTGCCGGCAATGCACCGCAGGTGGTCGCGTGCCGCCTGCTCCGTCAACAAGTAGCGAAACGTGCTAATAGTGCAGTACGCCGCATCAACCCGTCGACGCAGGCGAAAATTGGACATCTCCGCCTCGAATGTCTCCGCATTGAGCCCACTCCGCGCGAGACGCCGTTGAAGATACCTCAACGCGGGCTGGCTTAGGTCGAAGCCGGTAACTTGGTAACCTCTGCGAGCCAGCGTGGTCAATAAACGGCCACTGCCACAGGCCGGCTCCAGGAAGCGGCGCACGCTAAAAGGGCAGTATTTGCGGCATGCGGCCTCGATGAAGTCGGCCTCCTGTCGAGTGTACCCTTGAAAGACTATATCGTAATACCGCGGATAATCATACCAGCTTGCTTCGAGGATTTGGGTTCTTGCCACGTTTCAGAAAGATCAAACTTGCACCGCCTTTGTCGGATCCAGAGTAAACCGGTGACGGCGCTTTCGCTATGATCTTTCGCGCTATACAAATGGGATCGTTGGACGGCCTACTCGGCAAACTATAGTCATGTGCTGAATCTTAGAGAGCTCAGTAGAGGTTGCGATGACTCATTCGCAGTCGGCGGACTCATCACATTTCGACCATTTTGTCACGAGAGAAGGATGACTCATCTATCTCGCAACAGGCGAAAACCTCCCTCGCCGTGCGCCGAAAAGTAAAGGATCTTGGCTTGAACGTCCTGACAGTGGAAAAATCGCTCGCTGACTCGCATTTATGACACTATCAGGCATCCGCTCGCCTCTTGAATTTCGTGTTTTCCACATCAACGGCATTGCGTTACACGTGGTTCTTGCCGGGCCTGCAAGCGGTAAACCTTTAATACTGCTACACGGGTTTCCCGAGTTCTGGTTCGCCTGGCGCCGCCAAATTGATCACTTCGTTTCTGCCGGATATCGCGTGATAGTACCAGATCAACGCGGTTACAACCTAAGTGACAAACCTGCAGGCATTGCTAACTATTCCATTGACCTGCTCGCTAGAGATGTCGTCGGCGTTTTGGATACCGTGGCGGCTTCAAAAGCGTTCGTCGTCGGGCACGACTGGGGAGCTGCTGTTACCTGGTACTTGGCTGCGCGATATTCCGATAGGGTCCACCGCACCGCGATGTTGAGCGTCCCGCATCCTCGGGTTTTCATGAAGAATCTCATCATGAATCCCGCGCAGTTGCGAAGGAGCTGGTACATATTCTTTTTTCAGCTTCCCTGGTTACCCGAATTCATCCTGCGTAGGCGAGACTGGGCGCTGCTGGTTCGGGTACTGCGGAATACTTCGCCTCCTGGGATCTTTTCTGATTCTGATCTCGAGCGGTATAAGGAGTCGTGGGCCAGGAAGGAGGCGGTAACAGCTATGCTTAACTGGTATCGCGCGGCCGTATTGCGCCCATCGAAGTTGGCGTTGGATCCCAAAGCTTCGCGAGTAAAAGTGCCGGCGCTCCTGATTTGGGGAAAACACGACCAGTTCGTGGGTGAAGCAATGGTCAGAGAAAGTCTTCGGTACTGCGATGATGGACACCTTGAGATGCTTGAGACTGCGACCCATTGGGTCCAACACGAACAGCCAGCCCAGGTTAATACCTTGTTATCCCAATTCTTTGCTTAACTCTGGATACAGAAAGGAGGAAGTAGTGGCTAGCTCGCCCATATCTACGCGACTACCCAGATTGGTTGCGAAGCATCCAGCAGCATCAGAGTCATCACGCCATGAGACGCAGCGTTCCATTCAGTATTGGACTGGCGCGGCTTAACCGTGCGCTGCCCGAATCCGGCGATAAGCGGTTCAATTTGATGAAACGTTGATCTTATAGCATAATCGGTTTCGACAGAGCGGCACAAATCCAAGAAGGGAACAAAAATGTCGTTCGAGCTCATTCTAGCCGCCGCGCTCGTTATCTTGTACGTGGCCTTTTGGGCCTGGCATTCTCAAGGAGCGGGCAAGCTCACTCAAGCGGAGATCGATCGATACCTGGCGATAATCGAAAAGTTACCGTTGCCTGAGAAGGGGGTTCAGGCGTTCGTTGCGCGTCTTCGCCCATGGGCCGAGGCCGACAATGGCAAGCCAGTCTACATGTTTAACCTCATGCATTTCTTCTCCCGGGTGCAGACGTTTCCCGGCGCGCCAGAGTTCACGGGAACGCCCGGAGAGGCTAACGCACGTTACGAAAAGAGCCTGATATGGCTGTGGTTGAGTCACGCATCCTATCCGACGTTCATCGGAGTTCCCCAGTCTCGGAACCTGCTTAGCATTCAGCCGGAGAGAACCTGGGGCAATATGACTGTCGTACGCTATCCCAGCCGGCGCACGTTCTTAAAACTGATTTCCCATCCTGCTTATGCCCCCCTCGCACCTTACAAGCTGATAGCTGTGGAGCTTGACTTGGTGCCGGTTTCGACCGGGATCGTTATCCCTGACCTTCGCTGGTTGGTAGGCAGCGGATTTGCAATCTTTCTCCTGCTAGTCCTGTGGATACGCGCCACGCTGTTGGGGTGACCAGCGACAACTTTTTTATCAAATGTGGTGAAACTTAGAATTAAGAGGGAGGAAAGTGAAAATGAAAAAAAGTTCGATTGAGCTGAAACAATACGCGCCCACGTGGACGCAATCACTTACCGTCGTTGTCTTCACGGTCGCGACGGTCTTTGTCGGGAATCTGTCGGCAGAGGACAAAAATTCTGCGACAGAGTCAACCAACTTCTGCCTGCAAACCGCACGTGATGCCCTGGCGTCGTGTAAGTCGGCGGCGCAAAGTGACGATCAAGTTGCACTTGGTAAATGCATTAACATCACTGACCCGGCAGCGCGGAGATCGTGCGAGCAACAAGCCGCGTCCGATCTGGCTGATGCGTTTGATACGTGCCAGGGAGGACTCGCGGTGCGACAGGCGAGTTGCCAAAAACTCGGCCCAGACCGTTACGACCCAGTCATCGATCCGACTAACTTCACCACGACTATAGATAACCCTTACTTTCCGCTCGTTCCGGGCACAACCTTTACCTATCTCACTCCGAACGGAGCGATCAAAGACGTCTTTGCCGTAACTCACAACACCAGAGCCATTGATGGGGTTACTTGTGTCCAGGTGCATGATTCTGTCTATACCGACGGCGTGCTTACGGAGGACACGCTTGATTTCTTTGCTCAAGACACGGAAGGCAATGTCTGGTATTTCGGGGAGAACACCGCAGAGTTTGAGGAGGGCCTTCTTGCCACGATCGAGGGTTCATTCCTGTCCGGAGTCAACAACGATAAGCCAGGAATCATCATGAGAGCTCATCCTGCGCCCGGAGATTTTTATCGACAGGAATTTTCCCTCGGCAACGCCGAAGATTACGCCGAGACCTTGAATCTAAACTCGCGGGTTGTGGTCCCGTACGGGCGCTTCAACAATTGTCTCAAGTCACAGGAAACCACGCCGCTGGAACCCGATGCGCTCGAGGATAAGTACTACGCGCCGGGGGTTGGGAACGTCCTCACTGTGGACCTGGTGACCGGCGAGCGAGACGAGTTGGTCAGCATTACGACCGAGTGATTTTAGGCTCAGAATCATCCCTGCGCTATCGCCTGGTTTGCACTGCCAGGAAGGTGCAATGTCCGTTGGCACAACTCCATGAACTCTGTGTTCCAAGGATCTTTGTTTTGGAAGGAAATCGTTAGGTTTTCACTCATTAGCGCGAGTCGTTTTCTCGCGGCTGCCTCAGCCGCTCTGATTTGTCCCAACGATTTGTCCGAAAAGTCGTCACTCCAGAAATTCGAAGCTTGCGCTCTACCATTCGTTTGAGTGAATAAGGGGCACGTCTATGCAGAGGCCGGACATCGCCGAACATCTTCCGATTAAACCCCTGCCATTGATTCTGGGTGTGATCGCCTGCGTTGGGATCGTGATAACACTTTTCACGCTGGTGTTTGGGTTCATGACGATTCCCGCAAACTCTGTTGGGGTAAGGACGCGGTTTGGCGCTTATCACGACATTGTGAACCCGGGTTTGACCTATGCCATTCCATACGTCGACGAGATCCACATCGTGCCTACGCAGCGATTGCAGAAGCTGGAGTTCGGTTTTTCGACCCCGGGTGCGACAAATCTTTATCAGGGCGATCCGCAGCCGGAGGAAACTGAGACAATGATCACGGGCGATCTGAACACTGCGCTTGTGCCGTGGGTGGTCCAATATCGGATTACCGATCCGAGAATGTATCTGTTCGGCGCACGCGAGCCGGAGAAACCGCTGCGCGACCTTTCCGAAAGCGTGATGCGCGAAGTGATCGGAGATCGCACCGTGGACGAGGTGCTTACCATCGGGCGCCACGACATTGAGACATCGACATTGAAACGTCTGGCCGACCTTTGTTCGCAGTACGATTTGGGAATTCAGATCCAACAGGTACAGCTTACAAGCGTCCGTCCGCCGCCGGCTGTGCAGGCAGCGTTCAACGACGTCAATCAGGCGCAACAGGAAAAGCAAACAGCGATTAACCAAGCTTGGGCCGTGTACAACGATGCGGTTCCGAACGCGCGCGGCCAGGCAAAAGAACGCGAGAAACAAGCGGAAGCGTATGCGTTTCGTCGCGTGAACGAGGCGAAGGGCGAAGCGCAAAAGTTCTCATTATTGCTCGCCGAATATCGCAAGGCGCCGGAGGTGACGCGACGACGGCTTTATCTTGAGGCGATGCAAGCCATCCTGCCAAATTTGCAAAAGAAAATCATCGTCGATGACAGCCTGAAGAACATTCTCCAGACGCTGCCGCTTCAGGTGCCCGGCGAATCGAGGAGTTCTCCATGAACGTGATCGATGTGACTCCGCGACCCGCTGCGGTGTCTGCTGCGGTTCGTTTCTTGCAAAGCCCGTTTATGTCGATCCTGGGCATTCTTTTCATTTTGACCGCATTGAAATGGGGAACGCTGCTCTTTGTCGTGCCACAATACGAAACGGTAATCATTACGCGGTTCGGGAAAATCGTTCGCACGATCACCACGCCCGGGTTGAAGATTAAGCTGCCAGTCATCGATAGACTGCAGCGGTTCGACAAACGCATCCTCGCCTGGGACGGGCCACCCATTGAATGTCCAACCAAAGACAAGCTTTACATCATCGTCGATTGTTTCGCCCGGTGGCGCATCAGCGATCCGATGCTCTACTACAATCGGCTCAATGACGAACGGAGCGCGCTCTCGCGCCTGGACGATATTCTCGGCAGCGAGACGCGCACCGCCGTCGCCACGCACGATTTGGTCGAAATCATTCGTGTAACCAAGGGGCGAAAACCGGTGCGCGATGAGGAGCTGGAGAAAACCGGTACGGTTCTGCCGACCACAATTCCCGACATCGAGTTCGGGCGCGGCGAAATCGAGAAACAGATCACCGAGCGCACGCGTCAAAAGATCGCGGACTTTGGAATCGAACTGCTCGATGAACGTTTCAAACGCAGCACATACAATCCTGCGGTAGCCGAGAAAATCATCGAGCGCATGTCGAGTGAGCGACACCAAATCGCAGCGCGTTTTCGTTCAGAAGGCCGCGGTGAGGCGGCGAATATCAACGGCCAAAAGGAAAGCGACGTCGCCTCGATCAGTTCCAATGCGACGAAGAATGCCCTTGAAATCGAAGGCAGAGCCGACGCCGAAGCCGCCGTGATTTACGCCGCAGCGTTCGGTGCGCCTGACGCGCAGGAGCTCTATTCGTTTCTGCGCAGCCTGGATGTCATGCGTGCCGCTTTTGAAAAGGACACGACGGCGGTTCTCTCGACCAACAGCGATCTCGGCCGAATGTTGAAATCGATGGCCGAAGCCGTGGCTCCGAAAAGCCCGCCGCATTGATCGGCGGTCCATATAATAGTCGCGAGACGGTTCCGGCGCCCACAAGAGTGGTCGCCCTACCTTGTGCGGAATGCCGCGCATCTCTTGCTCCGCCGCAATTCATCAGCAGATTGGAATCTCGATTTTTCACATGAAAACAACGCTTGCTCATCAACTTGCTGATTACACGTGCGCACAGCGTTTTGAGGATCTTTCCAAGGAAGTCGTGCACGAAGTAAAACGGCGCGTGATCGATTCCCTGGGCTGTGCGCTCGGCGCATGGAAGGAAGAGCCGTTCCTAATCGCGCGAAAGGTCGCTGCAGATTTCTCGGCGAAACATGGATCCACAATTTTTGGGACCGACCACAAGGCGCCGCCGGACTGGGCAGCATTCGCCAACGGCTGCGCCATTCGCTATTTCGATTTCAACGACACCTATCTCTCGAAAGAGCCCGCACATCCCAGCGATAACATTTCGCCCGCGCTGGCCGTCGCAGAAAGCATAGGCGCTGGTGGACGCGAATTGATCACTGCCATCGCGCTTGCTTACGAAGTGCAATGCCGTCTGTGCGATGCGGCGAGCATTCGTGAGCGTGGCTGGGACCACGTGACCTATGGCACCTTCTCAACAGCGCTGGCCGCTGCATACCTGATGAAACTTGACCCGGCAAAAACGCGGCACGCCGTGAATATCGCGGGCGTGGCCGGCGCGGCAATGCGCCAGGCACGCGCAGGCGAACTCTCACACTGGAAAGGCGTGGCATTTGCGACCGCTGCGCGACACGGCGTGTTCGCGGCGCTGCTTGCCCGCGAAGGTATGACGGGCCCTGCGCCGATCTTCGAAGGCGAAATGGGATTCGAGAAACAACTCGGCGTATCGCTCGGCAATGTGGGCGAGAAATTTCGTGGCGCGCCCGCGATGATATTGAAAACGAGCATCAAATATTGGCCGGCGGAATACCACAGCCAAAGCGCGATTGAAGCGGCTCTGTTTTTAAGGAGTCAGATTGATGATCTTTCGAAAATCAAAGGCGTCGTCATCGAGAGTCACGACGCTGCGGTGGATATTATCGGAAGCGAGCCGGAGAAATGGAAACCCAAAACGCGGGAGACCGCGGACCATAGTTTGCCCTACATCACAGCCATTGCGCTGATTGACGGCGAAGTCACGGATCGCCAGTTCGGGCCGCAGCGGTTCAAAGATCCTGAGGTCTGGAAGTTCCTCGAGAACGTAAAAGTGGAGCGGCACGCGGAATTAAGCGCGATGTATCCAGAAGCTGTCGGCAACATTGTGCACGTTGATCTTGCCGACGGCCGGCGATTAACCCGGCGCGTCGATTATCCGCTGGGCAACGCGAAGAATCGGCTCAAAGACTCGGCGGTCGAAGGAAAATTCCTTGGGCTTGTCGAACCGGTTATCGGTGAAACCCGAGCGAAGAAAATTATCGAGCTCGTGTGGAAACTGGATGAAGCCAAAAACGTGGATGGGCTGGTGCAGGCAATGAAAATGACCAATGACCAAGGAATGATCGAATGATGAACACCAAAAGAGCCCAGCGCTCCGTAGTTTTCGTTCATTCGTGCTTCGTCATTGATTCGTCATTCGCCATTCATGTTTTGTCATTTGTATGAGAACGAGCAAGACCAAGAGGTTTCGCGAGCTCATCGCCGCGAGCCCTGTCATGCTGCCCGGAGTTCCCAATGCGGCCATGGCGCGACAAGCGGAGCGCGTCGGGTTCGAAGCCGTGTATGTGAGTGGCGCCGGACTGGCAAACGCGACGGCGGGCGTTCCCGATATCGGTCTGCTTACGCTAACGGAAGTGGTGCGATTGGCAGGATACATCGCCAAGGCGGTGAAGATTCCCGCGATTGTTGACGCAGACACCGGCTTTGGGGGTTCGGAGAATGTTGCTCGCACGATCCATGAGCTCGAAGCTGCGGGTCTGGCCGGCTGCCACATCGAAGACCAGGAATTTCCAAAACGCTGCGGACATCTTGCCGGCAAATCGCTAATCGATGTTGAGGAAATGACGGAAAGAATCAACGCGGCCGTTGCTGCACGACGGGATCCCGATTTCATGATCATCGCCCGGACCGACGCGCGCGCGGTGGAAGATTTCGACCGAACTGTTAATCGGGCACAGCGCTATATCGAAGCAGGTGCGGATGCAATATTTCCCGAAGCGCTGCAAAGCGAAGAGGAATTTCGTGATTTTGCCAGTGAGATCGACGTGCCGTTGCTGGCGAATATGACCGAGTTTGGCAAGAGTCCACTCCTTTCCTTCCAAGACCTGGCTAAATTCGGTTATCGCATGGTCATATTCCCGCAGAGCGCCTTTCGCGTGTCGATGAAAGCTAGCGAGAAATTCCTGCAGGCTCTGAAAGTGAGCGGCACGCAAAAAGAATGGATGAATGAGATGCAGACCCGTGAGGAGCTTTACAAACTGCTGGACTACGATCCAACTGCAGAGAAATGGCTGGGTTTGAGCGACTGACCATTTGTCGTCGCGCGTATCGTAGCTAGAATCAGCGAACAACATGGGTACTGAAACAAAATCAGAATACAGCCCGGGCCTGGCCGGGGTCATCGCCGGTGAGACGGCGATCTGCTGGGTCGATCCTGGTGCCGGGTTAATGTATCGGGGCTACGACATTCATCAGATGGCGGAGAAGGCCACTTTCGAGGAAGTCGCTTATTTGTTGCTCAACGGCGAGTTGCCGAATGCGAAGCAATTGAAGGACTTCAGACAACAAATCGCCAGCCAGCGCGAGTTGCCTGGCGCGGTCACGGAAATGCTGCGGTTACTTCCGGGCGAAACGCATCCGATGGACATGCTGCGCACCGGCGTTTCGATGTTGAGCGCATTCGACAAGGACCTGGGCGACAATTCGCACGACGCAAACATTCGGAAATCGATTCGGCTGATCGCGTGCGTCTCCACGTTAATCACCGATGGCTGGCGCATCTCGCAAGGCGAGAAACCGTTCCCGGAAAGGCCAGAGCTATCGCAAGCTGCGAATTTCTTCTACAAGTTCAACGGCAAAATTCCCGAGCAATGGCAAACCCGGATGCTCGACACAATCTTCAGCCTCTACGCCGACCACGAATTCAACGCCTCCACTTTTGCTGCGCGCGTGACCGCCTCCACGCTGGCGGGCATTTACGCAGCGGTGACTTCCGCAGTTGCGACACTGAAAGGCCCGCTACACGGCGGCGCCAATGAGGAATCAATGAAGATGCTTGAGGAAATCGGGACGCCAGATCGCGCCGAGGCGTGGTTAATGAAAAAGCTGGGGACCAGGGACAAAATCATGGGCTTCGGTCATCGTGTTTACAAAAAAGGCGATTCGCGCGTGCCAGCGATGCGGGAGATTGCGCGCGACCTCGGAAAACGCACAGGCAAAGAAAACTGGGTGCCAATTTGCGAGA
>Ga0209474_10005149_pt1 | contig 11170 bp, 10 predicted proteins | sample GraSoiAngelo_145_FD_185902 | JGI IMG/M metagenome (GOLD analysis project Ga0209474, IMG submission 185902) | Grasslands soil microbial communities from the Angelo Coastal Reserve, California, USA - 14_1009_05_20cm (SPAdes) (version 2) | ecosystem: Environmental > Terrestrial > Soil > Grasslands... | reverse complement strand
CGCGGCCGGCAACTCGGCCGCGTCCCGTACCGCCGTGGCGCCGAGTCCCGACCCGCCCTGGGCCGGCTTCACCATCAACGGCAGCCCGAGCCGATCCGCGATGCGGTCGAGTACGGCGGCCGCCCCGAGTTCGGAGAACCGGTCGTGCGGCAGCGCCACCCAGTCCGGCGTCGGGATGCCGGCCTCTCGCAGTACCGCCTTTGCCGACGGCTTGTCCCACGCGACCCGGGCGGACTGCGCGTCGCTGCCGACGTAGGGGATGCCGCACAGGTCGAGCACCCCACGCAGGGAGCCGTCCTCCCCCGTCGCGCCGTGCAGTGCGATGACGACCGCGTCCGGCGGCTGGGAGGTGAGGTACGGCAGGAGCGTCACGTCCGCGTCCCGTACCACGGCGTCGAGACCGACGGCGCGGAGCGCGTCGAGTACCCGGCGGCCCGAGCGCAGCGAGACCTCGCGTTCGTGGGAGAGCCCGCCGGCGAGGATCAGCACGTGGTGTTCCATGGCGGCGATCATTCCACGCCGGGCGACGGGGTCTGCCCGGCGGTCCTGCCGAGCGCCGTCGCCGAGGTCCACGTCACCTTCGCGGGGTCCTGGACGGCGACCGTCCCGAACTCCTCGCGGATCCGCCTCTCCTGCTCGACCACCTTGGCCAGCCGCCGTACCCCTTCCCGGATCCGCTCGGGGGTCGGGAAGCAGTACGACAGGCGGAGGTGGGAGCCGCCGGTGCCGTCGGCGTAGAACCCGGTACCGGGTACGAACGCGACCCGGGCGGTGATCGCGCGGGGCAGCATCTCCTTGGAGTTGAGTCCCTCGGGCAGGGTCAGCCAGACGTAGAACCCGCCGTCCGGCCGGGTCCACCGGGTACCGGCGGGCATCAGGTCGGTGAGCGAGCTGAGCAGCGCGTCCCGGCGCTCCTGGTAGATCTCGCGGAAGGTCTTGATCTGCTCCTTCCACGGCATGGTCGCGAAGTAGGTCGCGATGGCGGTCTGCGCGAACATGCTCGGGCACAGGATCTGCGCCTCGGAGGCGATGACCAGCTTCTCGCGTACCGCGTGCGGCGCGAGTACCCAACCGACCCGCAGACCCGGCGCGAAGGTCTTGGAGAACGTGCTGACGTAGAGCACTCCGTCGCGGTGCCGGGCGCGCAGCGCGGGCATCGGTTCCCCGCTGAAGCCGAGCAGCCCGTACGGGTCGTCCTCGATCACGAGGAGCCGGGCGCGCTCGGCGATCGCGAGGATCTCGTCGCGCCGCTCGGAGGAAAGGGTGACTCCCCCGGGATTGTGGTAGTTGGGCACTGTATAGAGGAACTTGGCCCGCTTCCCCGCCCGCGCGACCGTCTCCAGCGCCTCGGCGAGCGCGGCCGGGATGAGCCCGTCGTCGTCGATCGGTACATGCACCACGTCGGCCTGCGCCGCCTGGAAGACGCCGAGCGCGCCGACGTAGCTCGGCCCTTCGGCGAGCACCACGTCGCCGGGATCGAGGAAGACGCGGGACACCAGATCGAGCGCCTGCTGGCCGCCGACGGTCACCACCACGTCGTCGGGCGACGCACCGGTGGAAGCGTCGATCCCGGACAGCGCCATGACCTCGCAGATCCGCTCCCGCAGCGCCAGGTCGCCCTGCCCGCCGGAGTACTGCAGCGTGGTCGCGCCCTGCTCGCCGCCGAGCTTGGCCATCATCTCGCCGACCGCGTCGAGTGGGAGTGCTGCGACGAAGGGAGCGCCACCGGCGAGCGAGACCACCTCGGGCCGCGCCGTCACGGCGAACAGAGCCCGGATCTCGGACGCGGTCATGCCGCGCATTCGTTGGGCGTACCGATCGGTATAGTCGTCGAGCGTCGTCCCGGTCACGGTCCGGTACCCTCCCTGCAGCCTGTAGGGTGCGGCGCCGCCGCGTCGGTCGCGGCGCCCAATGCCCGGCGGACCGGCCGGCCGGCGCAGGCGCCGAGCCGCGCGGCGACAGTCCGCCGATCGTACTCTGGCAGACCGCTCCCGCATGAGCCGTTTCCCGCGTACGATCTGACACCGGGGAGCTCGCCGGTCAACGGCACTGCGGTGGTGTGGGAACTGTGGGGATGCGCGGATGTCGCGACGCCTTGTCAATTTGACGCTCGACACTCTTGAAGATCTTCCCCGGCCGTGCCGGCTCTGCGTCTACTGGGAGCTGGATCCGGTTGCCGCCGAGCGCGCCTGCGCCGCCGGCGACCCGGGCCTGGAGAAGGAGGCGTGGGTCTCCCAGACGCTGCTGGAGTGGGGTTCCTGCGGCAAGCTCGCCTACGTGGACGGAATGCCCGCCGGGTACGTCATGTTCGCCCCGCCCGCATATGTACCGCGATCAATGGCATTTCCCACCTCGCCGGTTTCCGCCGATGCCGCCCTGTTGATGACCGCACACGTGGTCCCGGCGTTCGCCGGCGGCGGGCTGGGCCGGATGCTGGTCCAGGGCGTCGCGCGCGATCTGACCAAGCGCGGCATCAAGGCGATCGAGGCGTTCGGTGACGCGAAGTTCGGCGAGCCGAGCGAGGTCGGGCCGGGTGGCAAGGGCGGCACCGGCTGCCTCGCGCCGGCCGACTTCTTCCTCTCGGTGGGCTTCAAGACCGTCCGGCCACACCCCCGGTACCCGCGGCTTCGGCTGGAGCTACGCACCGCGCTGTCCTGGAAGTCCGACGTCGAGTACGCGCTGGAGAAGCTGCTCGGTTCGATGAGCCCGGAGTCGCTGCTGCGGCCGGTGCGGCCGGCGACCCGGTCGACGTCAGGCCTCGTCAGACCGTCGATATAGCGTCACCGTCGATATAGCGTCAGACCGTCGAGGTGGCCGACACCGCGGCGCGGATCGACGACACGTCGATCGAGCCGGTCGGTACGTCGTCCTCCACCGGGAAGTACATCCGCTGGACGGCGGCCATGATCGCCTCGACGACGCGGTCGCGGAAGTGCGGATCGACCAGCTTGGCACGGTCGTCGGGCGAGGTGAGGTACCCGACCTCGACGCGTACCGCCGGCATCCGGGTCAGCCGCAGCAGGTCCCAGGTCTTCGCGTGGGTCTGGCAGTTGGCCAGCCCGGTCCGCATGGCGATCTCCCGCTGTACCAGCCCGGCCAGCCGCTCGCCGACCGTCGACGTGATGCCGCTGTCGGAGCCGTAGTGGTACGTCGCCACGCCGTGCGCCGCCGGATTCGGGTGGCGGTCGATGTGCAACGAGATCAACAGGTCGGCGCCCAGGTCGTTGGCCAGCTGCGCGCGTTCCCGGTCGGTCAGCTCGTGCTCGGGCGACGGGCCGCGGGTCAGGTACACCCGCATACCGGCCGCGCCGAGCCGGCCCTCCAGCCGCAGCGCGAGGTCGAACGCGAGGTCCGCCTCGGTCCAGCGGAGCAGGCCCTCCGGTACCGTGGCGCCGAGATCCGGCCCGCCGTGCCCCGGGTCGATCACGATCGTCTTGCCGACGAGCGCGCGGCCGGAACCGTGCAGCTTCGTGATCTCCCGCAGCGCGAGCGGGGCGCCGCCGGTCACCTTGCGGCCGAGGCGGCGCAGCGCGTGCATGGTCTGCGGGCCGCAGGTGCCGTCCGGAACGAGGCCGACCTCGCGCTGGAACGTGGCGACCGCGCGCGCGGTCTGCGCGCCGTAGATCGCGTCCGCGCGGCCGACGTCGTACCCCATCTCCAGCAGCCGCTCCTGCAGCTGCCGCACGTCATCGCCGATCAGCGGCTCGGGTACCGACTGGTAGAGCGTGCGCGAGCCGAGCCGCCAGCGGGCCGCCTCCAGTGCCCGCCACGTCTCCTCGCCGACCCGCCCGTCGGCCGACAGCCCGCGGCTCTGCTGGAACGTGCGGACCGCCAGCTCCGTCTGTTCCTCGAACTCAGCGTCGTCGGGCGGCAGCAGGGCGGGCAGCAGCTCAAGGCTGCGCAGCACGGCCCGGATCTCCGCGACCGCGGCGCCTCGTTCGCCCCGCCTGATCGTCCGCATCCAGCCTCCCTCGCCTGCCGTCCGGCTTGTTGCGCAGGCCGGAGACTAACCCGGAGCGTATCGTGGCCGGGCCAGCGGTGCCCGGATCAGAGGGCCGACTCGATCAGGCGCATCAGATCGCCCTTGGGCCGGGCGCCGGCCACCGACTGGACCGGCTCACCGTCCTTGAAGACGGTCAACGTCGGTACCGACAGCACCCGGTAATCCCGCGCGGTGTTCGGGTTCGCGTCGATGTCCAGCTTCACGACCTTCACCTTGTCGCCGAGCTCGTTGGCGATCTCCTCGAGTACCGGTGCCACCCGCAGGCACGGCCCGCACCACTCGGCCCAGAAATCGACCAGGACCGGGGTGTCGGACTGCAGGACCTCGCTGACGAAGGTGTCGTCGGTGACCGCCTTGGTGGCTCCCATGGAAGGTGCTCCAGTTCTCGAATCAGCGCCGGCCCGGCCGGCGGGTAGGTGATCGGGCCGGTGCTTCGCGCGCCGTTCCGCGTCGTCCATTCTCCGCGCGTGACGGCGCCGGCAAAGCGTTTGTGGCGCGTGTCAAGCGTGACCGGTGCCGCGCGCGGTCACCACTCGCGCGGCCACTGCTGCGCGCGACACCGATCGCGCGGTCACTGCTCCAGCGCGGCGATGTACCGCTCGGCGTCCAGCGCGGCGGCCGAACCGGTACCGGCGGCGGTGACCGCCTGCTGGTAGGTGTGGTCGACCAGGTCACCGGCGGCGAACACGCCCGGCTGGCTGGTGCGCGTGCTGGGCGCGTCCACCAGCACGTACCCATTGTCGTCCACGTCGACCTGCCCGCGGAACAGGTCACTGCGCGGGTCGTGACCGATCGCGACGAACACCGCGTTGGTCTCCAGCGTGGACTGCTCGCCGGTCGCCGTGTCGCGCAGCCGTACCGAAGCCACCTTGCCGTCCGCACCGACGATCTCGGTCACCACGCTGTTCCACCGCACGCTGATCTTCGGGTTGGACAGCGCGCGCTCCACCATGATCTTGCTCGCGCGGAACTCGTCGCGCCGGTGGACGATCGTCACCGTGTCGCCGAACCGGGTGAGGAACGTCGCCTCCTCCATCGCCGAGTCGCCACCTCCGACGACCACGATGCGCTGGCCGCGGAAGAAGAAGCCGTCACAGGTGGCGCACGAGGACACGCCGTGGCCGAGCAGCTCCTGCTCGCCCGGTACGCCCAGCGGCCGCCACGCCGAACCGGTGGCCAGGATGACCGCCTTCGCCCGGTGCTCGCTGTCGCCGATCCACACCCGCTTGACCGGTCCGGCCAGCTCCACCCGGGTGACGTCGTCGGTGATGTACTCCGCGCCGAAGCGCTCGGCCTGCTTGCGCATGTTGTCCATCAGCTCGGGACCGAGAATGCCGTCCGGAAAGCCGGGGAAGTTCTCCACCTCGGTGGTGGTCATCAACGCGCCACCGGACTGCCCGCCCTCCACGACGAGCGGCCGCAGGTTCGCCCGCGCCGCGTAGACGGCGGCGGTGTAGCCGGCCGGGCCCGAGCCGATGATGATGAGATTGCGGACGTCGCTCACGGTTTCGACTCCTCGCTGGTTCGTCGCTCAGACGCAAACCCATGGTACGAACGGGGAATTCCCGCCGCGCGCCGCCCGGTGCGGGAGGTCACTGCGTGGCCGTGTAGATCTCCGCTGGGCCGGCCACGCCACACTGCGGTCCGACGACGACGACGCGCCGGGCGCCGGTACCGACGAGGATCACGACCAGCGCCGGCCGGCCCTCGAACCGCGCGTAGTCCACCACCGACGGGGTACCCCCGTGCACCGCCACGATCGCCGCCAGGCAGCCGCGCAGCGCCACCGGGTCGTTGAGCCGCCCGAGGTCCTCCGGTGCGGAAAGGTCGGGGTTCGTCTGCGCGTTCGGCGCGCCGCCGGGCACGGACGTCGCGGTCTTGTCGCCGTCGGCGGTGCCGCCGATGCTGCGCCGCGTGTAGTCGGTCCCGGTGTGCAGCACCGTCGCTGGTCCCAGGGCGAGCGCGTTCTGCGACGGCAGGTTCGGCCGGGGTGCCGCGACCCCCTGGCCGGAACTGGGTGCCGCGTTGTTCTGCAGGCCGCCGCCGGACAGGGCAACCACGCCCGCGAAGATCGCGGCGACCGCCGCGGCGGCCGCGGTGGTGCCGGCCGCGAGGCGGGTCCAGCGCCGCCGCCGGGAAATGTCGATGACCTTGGCGGTACCGGGATCCGCCGGCCCGGTCTCCCGCGCGAACGCGGCGTCGAGCCGGTCGGCGACGTCCTGCGGCATGGCGACCGGCCCGAGACCGGCCAGCGCGGCGTCGATCCGGGGCTGCGCGTCGGCGATCTCCTGGTGCGCCTGCCGCCAGGCGGGGTCGGTGCGGACCAGCTCGTCGACCCGGCGCTCCTCCTGCGGGTCGAGCAGGCCGGCGGCGTAGTCGGCGAGCCGATCGAGATCGGTGTCGTTGATCGGGCTCACCTCCTGCCCTCCTCGCCGGTTGTCGCGGTCTGTGATGGGACGTCCGGTCCGGGTACCGGGTTCCGCAGGTACCCCAAGAGTGCCGCAAGTCTCGCCCGGCCCCGGGAGCAGCGGCTCTTCACGGTGCCTTCGGCGATCTCCAGGATCGTGGCGGCCTCCGCGACCGAGTACCCCTGCACGTCGACGAGCACCAGGGCGGCGCGCTGGTCGGCGGGCAGCCGGGCGAGGGCGGCCCGGACGTCGAGGGCGGTGTCGGAGTCGACGGCCGGTACCGGCAGCGGCTCGGTGTCGGCCAGCGGCACCGTCGGCCGCGCGCTGCGCCGCCGTACCCGGTCCAGGCAGGCGTTCACCACGATCCGGTGTAGCCAGGTGGTGACCGCGGAGTCGCCCCGGAAGCGGTGCGCCGACCGGTACGCCGAGATCAGCGCCTCCTGTACCGCGTCGGCGGCCTCCTCCCGGTCGCCGAGGGTGCGCAGGGCTACCGCCCAGAGCCGGTCCCGGTGCCGGCGTACCAGCTCGGCGAACGCGTCCCGGTCACCCGCTACGTGGGCGCGCAACAGTGCCGCGTCGTCGGCTGGCCGCTGCGGATCCACGGCCTGCACCCTATCGGGCGCGGGCACGCCGCACCGGCCTCAGGTGACCAGAACCTTGATGTCCTGCACCTGGACGACGTACTGGCCGTTGTCCGTGGTCTGCGGCAGCTTGCTGATCCACACCAGCAGGTACCGCACCGGGTCGCCCGGCCCGGCGAGGACCGTGGTGCCGGAGCCCGCGGTCTTCGGCTGGCCCTGCGGGGTGTAGTCGGTGAAGATCTGCTGGTCGCCGGCCTTGCTGCTGCCCGGGTCGCTGCTACCGGTGCGCAGCTCGATGGTGGCGCCCGGGCTCACCATCACCTGTACCGCAGCCACCTGCTTCGCGCTGCCGAGGTCGATGAGGATGCCCATGCCCCGTTTGATCCCGCCGAAGCCGGGTCCGCCGGGCGAGTTTGGTCCGCTGGCGAAGTAGTGGTTGCTGGACCAGGCGGTGTTGGGGTCGTTGTCCACGGTCTTCGCGGCGCCGCTCAGTTCCTGGCGGTTGCCGTCGGGGTCGACGATGCGCACCTGGTCGGCCGCGATCGGGACCGGCTTCGGGTTGGCCTGGGCACCGGTGCTCGGGGTACCCCCGCCGGCCGGCGGGGTCACCGTGGTGGTGTTGGACCGGTGCCCGGACAGCGCGTTGACCGTGAGCAGGATGCCGACCAGCGCGAGGACCAGTAGTACGGCGACGCCGATGACCAGCTTGCGGACCGACCGGGGCGGCTCGGCCAGCGGCGCGGTCGGGTAGGTCTGGTGGTCGAAGTCGAGCGGGCTGCCGACGCTGAAGTACGGCTCCTCCCGGTCGCCTTCCAGCCGGCCGAGGTCGGCGGCGAGAACGTCCGCGGAGGGCGGTGCGACGTTCGGGTCGAGCAGGTCGGTGGCCAGGTCGGACAGGTGACCGGGTACCCCGCCGCGGACCTGTCGGGGTGGGGTGAGCGCGCCGGACTCGTCGCGCACCGCGTCGGGTACCGGGGACACGCCCGCCTCGGCGCGCGGCCAGTGCCCGGTCAACGCGCAGTACAGCACCGCGCCCACCGCGCGCACGTCGGCGTCGGGCGTGGCGGCCTCGTCGGCGCGCGCGTCGGAGAGCACCACGCGACCGTCCGACGCGATCAGTACCGTGCCCGGGTGCACGTTGCCGTGCGCCGTCCCGGTGGCGTGGATGGCCGCGATCGCGCTGGCGATCGCACTGGCCACGGCCAGCGCGCGGTCGGGCTCCAGCGGCGCCTCGGCGACGTACTCGCGCAGTGAGCCGCCGTCGACCCACTCGCGGACGACGTAGGCGCGGGTGTTCTCGTCGATCGCGTCGTAGACGTCGACGAGGTTCGGGTGGACCACCCGGCTGGCGGCCACGGCGGCGTCCAGCATCTCGACGGCGGCCGCACCGCCCGGGTACCGCATGACGACCGCGACGGGACGGCGCAGCACCACGTCGACGCCCCGCCAGACCTGCCGGCCGAAGGCGTCGTTGTTGATGTGCTCCTGGAGCTCGTACCGTTCGGCGAGGACCTCGCCGACGGTAGGCGTGCCGAAGGTCAGCACCCCAGGCGTCCCGGGCGACTCTGGACCTTCGTCCACCTGGGTCACCCGTCCTCCTCCCGGTCGAGCCCACCGCTGCCAGTACTGACCTTACCTGGGCGGCGCACGGTAACTGAGGGGTCATTCTTCGCCGTGCGGCGGGTACGCGCCAGTTCGATCACGGCCGTCACACGGTCGGACTCGCGTCACCGGCGCAGCCGGCCGCGCACCATCCCCCAGACGTCGTTCACTTCCCGTATACGAAGGCTGACCCCGGCGGCGAGGTACACGATGACGAGCATCACGCCGCCGACGACCAGCTCGACGACGCTGGCCAGCTTGCCCAGCCCGAGCACGTGGGTCAGCAGCAGGGTGATGAGGAACGTCGGTACCGCCGCGATGACCACCGCCACGCCGAGCCGGCCCAGCGTTTTCGCCACCTCCGCAGGCCCAGCGGGCCGAGCCGGCGGCGCAGCAGCCAGTACCCGATGGCGCATGACGCGAGGAACGAGACGGCGTTTCCGATCATGAGCCCGGCGGCGACCGCACCGGCGGCGAGCAGGACATACAGCAGCACGTCGAGCAGGATCCGCAGCACGGCGACCGGGATGTTGAGCAGGGCCGGCGTCTTCGTGTCGGGTAGCGCGTAGAACGCGAAGATCTGCAACTGGCTGATGGCGAACGGGACCAGCCCGATACCGGCGGCGGCGATCACCCAGCCGGTGGCGACCGAGTCGGCGTGGCCGTAGCTGCGGAACTGGAACAGCGCGACGCCCAGTTGCCGGCCCAGCAGGATGTATACCGCGGTGGCCGGGACCAGGATCACCGCGGACAGCCGGGTACCGAGGGACAGCTGGGCGGCCACGTCGCGGTACCGGTGCTCGGCGGCGAACGCCGACATGCGGGGCAGCAGCGCGGTGATGATCGAGACGGCGACGATGCCGTGCGCCATCATGAAGATGAGGTACGCGTTGTTGAAGATCATCGGACCGGGTCCGCCCCGGTCGGCCGCCATCTTCGCCAGCCGCAGCACGACCAGCAACGCGACCTGGCTGACCGCGACGTACACAAGCATCCAGGAGCCCACCCGCCCCAGCTCGCGCACGCGCAGCTCGCGCCAGTCCCAGCGCCACCGCCAGCGGAACCCGACCCTGCGCAGCGCCGGTACCAGCCCCGCGGCCTGGACCACGATGCCCAGCGTGGTGCCGACCCCGAGCACCAGGATCTGGCCGGCGGTGACCTGCTCGGGGGTCAGCTCGCGGGTGTCCGACCAGATCAGGATGAACGCGCCCGCGGTCGCGATGACCACGATGTTGTTGAGGATCGGGGTCCACATCGGCGCGGCGAAGTGACCGCGCGTGTTCAGAATCGCCGCGAGGAGCGCCGCGATCCCGTAGAAGAATATTTCCGGCAACAGCAGATAGCCGAGCGCCGTCGTCAGGTGCTTGTTCGCCGCGCTGGAGCTGCCGGCGACCAGCTCGGTCAGCAGCGGCGCGAGCAGGACCGCGAGCACCGTCGCGCCGGCCAGGAAGACGGTGGCGAGGCTGAGCAGCCGCTGCGTGTACGCCTCGCCACGGTCGGTGTCACGGGTGCGGGCGCGCACCAGCAGCGGTACGACGACGCTGGCCAGTACCCCACCGAGCAGCAGCTCGTAGACCATGTTCGGCAGCGTGTTGGCCAGCGTGTAGTCGTCGGAGAACGCCTTGGCGCCGATCGCCGCGCCGATCGCGACCGTGCGGACGAACCCGGTCAGCCGGCTGACCAGGCTGCCCACCGCCATCACCGCGCTGTTGCGGGTCACCGAGGCGGTGCTGTCCTCCGCGGCGGGCGGCGGGCCGGGGACCGTCGCCGCGGTCGGCTGGAACGCGGGCAGCAGCACCGTCGCGTCCGGATCGACCGCCTGCATCACGACGGTCTCGTCCGGATCCGGCCCGGCGGCGTGCTTCCCCTCCATGCCCGCGACCCTAACGGTTCGGTACGTCAGTCGGCGATGACCAGCTCGCCGACCTCGCCCGCGAGGGCGTCCCGGGCGGTACCGGACAGGCCCGAGTCACTGATCATCGTGTGCGCGTCGTGCAGCGCCGCGATGGTGGAGATGCCGACCAGCTCCCACTTGGTGTGGTCGGCCACGACCACCAGCCGGCGGGCCGCGCTCACCAGCGCCCGGTCGGTCTCCGCCTCCATGAGGTTCGGGGTGGTGAAGCCGGCGTGGGTACTCATCCCGTGTACCCCCATGAACAGCATGTCCACGTTGAGCGACCGGATCGCGTTGACCGCGAACGGCCCGACGAGCGCGTCGGACGGGGTACGGATACCGCCGGTGAGCACCACCGTCTGATCCGCCCGGCGGGCCTTGTAGAAGACGTCGGCGACCGGTACCGAGTTGGTCACCACGGTCAGCCCGGGCACGTCCAGCAACAGGTTGGCCAGCATGCACGTCGTGGTACCGGCGGACAGCGCGATCGCGGTACCCGGTGCGACCAGCTTGGCGGCCCGCCGCGCGATGGCCTCCTTCTCCCCCTGCTGCCGGACCAGCTTCGCGGCGAACCCGGGCTCGTCGGTCGAGTGCTGGTCGAGGGTGGTGGCCCCGCCGTGCACCTTGGCGACCAGGCCGCGCTCGGCCAGCGCCTCCAGGTCGCGGCGGATCGTCATGTCGG
>Ga0209474_10005148_pt1 | contig 11172 bp, 9 predicted proteins | sample GraSoiAngelo_145_FD_185902 | JGI IMG/M metagenome (GOLD analysis project Ga0209474, IMG submission 185902) | Grasslands soil microbial communities from the Angelo Coastal Reserve, California, USA - 14_1009_05_20cm (SPAdes) (version 2) | ecosystem: Environmental > Terrestrial > Soil > Grasslands ... | reverse complement strand
GACGGCTCCGCCGGCGACGCCCGAGCGTCGGGGGCTTGGGGGCCATATCGGGGCCCCCATCTCCTGGGAACCCATCGGGTTAACGAGGGCGGCGACGGCTCCGCCGGCGACGCCCGAGCGTCGGGGGGCTTGGGGGCCATATCGGGGCCCCCATGTAAAATCAGAACAGCGACAGCTGTCCGGAGTCTTCGGCGTCCTCGTCGCGGTACGGCGCCAGGCCGTCCTGCTCGACGAAGCGACGGAAGCGCTCCCAGATCTCCAGGACCTTCGACTGGTAGTACTCGACGTTCTCGTCCGGCTGCGCGGCGCTCCACTCGCCGGCCAGGCGCGCGTACTCGTTGACGGTGACGTTGCGGGTGCGTCCCGTCACGTAATAGGAGATCTGGTCGCCGGGCTGGCAGAGGCGCCCGGAAGCGATCACCAGCTCGTACGCCGCCGACGCCGGCCGCAGCCCCGCCTGGACGCGCTCGCGGTAGGCCTCGAGCGTCTCGCCCAGCGTCTCGGTGCGCGCGAACTGGCGCAGCGGCACCTGGTGCGCGGCGAAGGCCGCCAGCCACCGGTCGATCACCCCGCGCACCTCGCCGCGCTTGCCCTCGAGCAGGAGTCGCACGACGTCCTCGATCAGCTTCCGCTGGAACGGCTCGAGACCGCGCGAGCGGAAGCCCGAGCCCTTGAGCTGCACGCGCCCGCGCTCGTCCAGCAGCGCGTATGTCTTCATCTTGTACGAGAACATCGCGGCGTGACGGCCGTCGAGCTCGAGCGCGATGCCCTTCGGCAGGCCGGTGGCGATCTCGTCGAGCAGCGCGGCATCGTCCCCGGCCGCGTGGCCGGGCGGCGCCAGGAAGTACACGCCGTCGGTGTCGCCCTCGATCGGCGTGGCGCCGAGCGCGGCCAGGCGATCGACGATCGCGGTGACGATGCGGCGGCCCTCGGCGGTGACGCGGTCGGCGGCGGCGAAGTCGTTGAAGTGCCCGCTGCCGAACGCCAGGTAGCCGTAGAACGAGTTGATGAGGATCTTGAACGTCTGCGCCAGCGCCTGCTGGTGCGTGCGCTCGTCGGGGTCGGCGGCGGTTCGGGCCGCTTGCTTGGCCGTCACGCGCAGCTGCCGCAGCTCGGCGAGCCGCGTGAGGAAGACCCCCAGGTCGTCGGAGGCCGGGGCCACGCGCTGGGCGACCATCAGCGACGGATAGAGGGAGGTGACGTCCACGTGGAGCACGGGACCGCCCACGCCCTGCTGCCAGATCGCCGTGAGGCCGCCGCCCACCGGTTGCACCGGTCGCGGGGTGGGGATCGCGTGGCCCGCCGCGAGGTAGTCGCGCACCAGCAACGTGTCGACCTTGGCGGCCGAGCCGCGGAGGACGGCGGACTGGTAGTCGAAGGGCAGCAGCTGCGCCTGCGCGAAGTAGGGCGGCGCCAGGATCGCGCCGACCCCGAGCGTCTCCACCGCGTCGTCGAGCGCGTAGGCCATCAGCCGCTCCGGGGACTCGGCGAGCTCCCGCGCGATGGTCGAGGCGTCGATGTAGGTGCGCCCGGCGGCGGCCAGGCCGAGGTGCCGGGCGATGTCCTTCAGTCCGAACGACGGCAGGTCGCGCGCGCCGACGTCGTGCAGCTGGGCCAGCATCCAGGTGTCGATCACGTGGCGGCCGCCGATCTCGTAGCGACGATACCCGATCGTGCGCTCGGCCACCGACAGCCGGGCCGGCCGGCTGCGGAGCTCGCTGCCGTCGCGGCCCCAGCCGAGGCGCACCCGATGGCGCCGCGCGCGCGCCTCGAGATACTCGAGGTCGAAGCGGAAGATGTTGTGGCCCTCGACGACGTCGGGATCGCGCTCGCCCAGGATCCGCGTCGTCTCCTCGAGCAGCGCCGGCTCGTCGAGCCGATCGCCGCGGACGACGTGACGGAAGCCGGTGGAGTCGGCCAGCGCGACGGCCACGATGCGATCGCTCTCGCGCGCGGCGCTCGGGAACTCGTGATCGTCGCCGGTGACGACCTCGATGTCGAGGGCGAGCCGGCGCAGGTCGCCGAAGCGGAGCCCCCCGAACGAGGTGCGCCCCGTCGTGAGCAGGTACTGCTGCACGGCGTCCGGGAAGAAGCGATAGGGTGCCGCCGGCAGGTCGGGGGCGAGGCCCGTCTTGTTCCGGCAGCCGTCGCGGGCGGCGAGGGCCTCGCTCCAGCTGGCGAAGCGCGCCAGCCAGGCGAGCTCGCCGGCACCGTCCAGGTGATCGACGCTGAGCACGCCGGCGGCGCCGGTGACGAGCGCAGGATCGGCGAGCAGCAGGAACGGCGTGAAGCCGACGACCTCGGTCATGACGCGCTCGCCGTCGCGACGCCAGGTCCGGATGCCACGGCCGTCGGGGGCCAGCGCGAAGGCCAGGAGGCCGGGGATGCGGTCGCTCAGCCGGCTGCTTCCTCGAAGGCCGAGCGGTACACGGCCAGCTCGGCGAGGCCGACCAGCGCGCGCCCGGTCTCCGGCACGATCACCGTGGGGATCGCGCGCACGCCATGCTCGCTGGCGGCCGCCTCGTAGTCGGCCAGGACCGCCTCGCGCGCGAAGCCGGTCTGGCGGTCGGCAGCGAAGCGGGCGAGATCACCGCCGGCCTCGCCGACGATGCGGTCGAGCACGGCGGCGTCGGAGATGTCGAGGCTGCGCGTGAAGAAGGCCTCGTAGAGCCCGAGGTGGGTGGCCTCGAACACGGCCTCGCTCTGCTTGGCGGCGCACTTCGCCGCCTCCAGCGCGGGCAGGCTCCAGCCGGGCAGCGTCGGGTGCGGCCACGGCGTGAACGTGATGCCATCGCCCGCCGACATCTGATTGCAGCGGCGCCAGCCTTCCTCCCGATAGGTGCCCTTGAACGGCACGCCGGTCGCCGGGGCCGGCCGGAGCGGGAAGGCGCGGTGCTCGAGCACGAGGTCAGGGCCCCACTCGGCTTGCAGCTTCCGGAGGCGGACCGCCGCCGGATAGCACCAGGGTCAGAGGTAGTCGCTGTAGACGATCGCGCGGAGCGGACGCGCCATGAGTGAATTCTATACCCACCGTCCGGTGTATGCTCGATCCATGCCTCGTCACGCCTGGGCGGTGCTCACTGCCTCGGTCCTGCTCGCGGGTTGTGCTAGCAAATCCCTGGTCTTCTTCCCGAACGCCACGCCCGGCGCGCCCCTCACCGTTCCCGCCTACGAGACGCGTCCGCCCGGAGCCGGCCCGTTTCCGGCGCTCGTGCTGCTGCACGGCTGCCACGGGGTCTCCGCCTCCAATCGGCAGTGGGCCCGGTGGTTCCGCGACCACGGCTACGTCGCGCTGATCGTCGACTCGTGGGGCGCGCGCGGCATCAAGGACGGCTGCGTCCCGGGCGACGACATTCCCAACACCGAGCGCTTCAACGACGCGGTGGGCGCGCTGCGCTGGCTGCACTCGCGCTCCTACGTCGACCGGGGGCACGTCGGCGCCATCGGCTGGTCGAACGGCGGCGTCTTCGCGATCGCCGTCGTCAACGGGCCGAGCCTGGAGCGGGCCCGGCGCCGCGGCGTCGAGCTGCCGCCGCCCGGCTTCGCGGCGTCGGTGGCGATGTACCCCGGCGGCTGCTACTCGCTCGTCAACGAGCAGGTGGTGCGGCCTCTCCTGGTCCTGATCGGCGACGCCGACGACTGGACGCTGCCGAGCGAGTGCGCGCGGATGGTGGAGGCGATGCGCAGCCGCGGCGCCGACGCGACGATCGTGCTCTATCCGGGCGCCGTCCACTACTTCGACGTCGAGGGCCAGCGGCGCGTGGTCCTGCCCGAGGTCGAGAACCGCAACAAGCCCAGCAGCTGCTGCGGGGCCACCGTCGGCTTCGATGCCGCCGCCAACGCCGACGCGCACCAACGCATCGAGGCGTTCTTCGGTCGTCATCTCGGGGGGCGGTAGCCGGCGGCGATGGACGCCCCCGTCGAGTTCGTCAAGACGCTCCTGCCGACCATCGTCAACATTCACGCCACCGTTCCCAAGCAGCATCCCTCCACCCGCATCCTCGGCGACGAGCGCATGGGCAGCGGCGTGGTCGTCGACGCCTCCGGCCTGGTGCTCACCGTCAACTATGTCGTCATGGGCGCCAGCACGATCGACGTGGCGCCGCTGAAAGGCCGGCGGGCGCGCGCCGAGGTCGTCGCCCAGGACTTCGAGCTGGGCTTCGCGGTGCTGCGCGTGAAGCGCCAGGGTCTCACGCCGGCGCTGCTCGGCGCCGCCCGCGCGCCCGAGCGCGGCGATCCGGTGATCTCGATCGCCTCTTCCGGCGTGCACGAGGTGCGCGTCGGCGGCGGTCTGGTGACGTACCTGGGCGAGTTCGAGGCCTACTGGGAATACCTGCTCGACCGCGGGCTCGTCACCAGCGCGCCGAACCCCGGCTTCGGCGGCGGCGGGCTCTTCACGCTCGGCGGCCGGCTCATCGGCGTGCTGTCGCTGAACCTCAACGAGATCGCCCGCAGCTCACTGGCGATTCCCGTGGATTGCTACCAGGAGCACGCCGAGGAGATGCTGCGCTACGGACGGGTGGTCAGCCGCCCCCGGCGGGCATGGCTGGGGGTGTTCGCCCACGCCCTGGAGGACGGCGTGATCATCGCCGGCCTCGTGCCGGGCAGCCCCGCCGACAAGAGCGGGCTGCGCGAGGGGGACATGATCATGTCGGTCAACGCCGAGGAAATCTCCAGCCGCCGCGACCTCTACATGCGACTCTGGCGTCACGAACCCGGCGAGCGGCTCACGCTCGAGATCATGCGCGACAGTGCCGTGCGGCGGCTCGAGGTCACCGGCGGGGATCGGGCGGAGTTCTTCAAACAGATCTAGCGGCCGCGCGCGCTCGCTGCGGGACCGGGCGGGCGGCGGGGTGGGGGTCCCCGGCGACCACGAGGCTGGAGGCGCAGTCGAATCGGGGGTGGCTGGGCTCCATGTGGTGGTCGCTGAAATTTTTCGACGCTGCGGCTCCATCAGCGCCCGGGGTTCGGGGCGCACGGGAGTCGCCGGGAGGCATTCGATGGACCTGGGGCTCAAGGGGAAGGTGGCGTTGGTGACGGCGGCGAGTAAGGGGATGGGGAAGGCCTGTGCGATGGGGCTGGCGGGGGAGGGGGCCCGGGTCGCGGTGTGTGCGAGGAACGAGGGGGAGCTGAAGGCGGCGGCCGACGAGATCCGCACGAAGACGAAGGCCGAGGTGCTGGCCGTGCGAGCCGATGTCACCAACGCCGAGGACGTCAAGGCGCTGGTGGCGCAGGTCAGGCGGGGGTTCGGCGATCCTGACATCCTGATCGCGAACTGTGGCGGCCCGCCGCGCGGCTTCTTCGAGGAGTTCGGCGACGATGCCTGGCACGGCGCCGTCGAGGTGTCGCTGATGTCCACGGTTCGGCTCGTCCGCGAGGTGCTGCCGGCCATGCGCGCCCGGCGCTGGGGCCGTATCCTCACGATCCAATCGGTGTCCGTGAAGCAGCCGCTGCCCGATCTGCTGCTCTCGAACGCCGTGCGGCCGGGCGTGGCCGGGATGATGAAGAGCCTCGCGCTGCAGCTCGGCAAGGAGAACATCCTCGTCAACACGCTGTGCCCGGGCAAGATCCTCACCGACCGTCTGCTGGGCGGGCTGAAGCAGAGCGGCCTCTCGCGCGAGGAGTACCTGGCGCGCCAGGGGGCCGAGGTCCCGCTGGGCCGCGTGGGCACGGCCGAGGAGTTCGCCAACGTCGCCGTGTTCCTCGCCTCCGAGCGTGCCTCGTACGTCACCGGCGTTTCCCTGCAGATCGACGGCGGCCTGGTGCGCGGATTGCTCTAGCCCGTGCTGGGCTTGCGCGGAGCGTTCGCTCGGTTCTTCGCCGAGAGCGGGTTCTTCCTCGCCGCCGGACTGGCGTTCTTCTTTCTGGTCACCGTCATCCCGCTGCTGCTGCTCGGCGCCTCCACGCTCGGCTTCGTGCTGTCCTCGGAGGAGGCCTCGCGGGAGGTCGTCGGGCAGGTGACGCGGAACTTCCCGGTCTACCGGCGTGAGATCAGCGCCGCCATCCTGCGCATCGTCGAGACGCGGGCGGTGTCGGGCATCGCGGGGACGCTGGCCCTGATCTTCTTCTCCACGCCGCTGCTCGGCGCGACCCGCCTCGTCTGCCACCGGATGCTCGGCGTGCGTACCGGCGGCGGCTACGTCAGCACGCTGCTGCTGGACAGCGGCATGGTGCTGATCCTCACGGTGCTGTTGTTCGCGGCCAGCTCGGTCACCTGGCTCTTCCAGTGGTTCCAGGACTTCGTGCTGCGCCCCGCCCAGCTGGCCTCCGAGTGGACCTACGCGACGACGATCGCGTTCTCGATCGGGCTGTCGACGATCATGTTCTACTTCGCCTACCGCTACGTCCCGCGCCGCCGGCCGCGCGCGTGGACGGCGCTGGTCGGCGGCATCCTGGCCGCCGTCCTGTGGGAGGCCGCCAAGCAGCTCTTCCGCGTGTACATCCGCAAGGTCGGTGTCTATGACCAGATCTATGGCCCGCTCGGGGTGCTCGTCGCGTTCGTGATGTTCGTGTACTACTCGGCGATCGTGTTTGTGTTTGGCGCGGCCTACGTCGCGTCCCTCGACTCCCGCCGCAAGTAGCCGGGGCGCTGAAAACGGTCCATCTGCGTCGTTGGCGCAGTCGCCCCTCCCTGCGACGTGGCCGGGCCACGTCTCAGTCAGGGCTTCCTGCGCCGCCTAGCATCTGGACCGTTTTGAGCGCCCCGGGATCGCGCGTGGGCGTCCTGTTGCGCTGTGGTATCGTGACGCGGCGTTTCACCAGGCGGTGAGGGAGGCGGCTATGTTGCTCAAGGGCAAGGTGGCGGTGGTGACGGGGGCGGCGCGCGGGGTGGGGCGGGAGATCGCGATGCTCATGGCCGCGCACGGCGCCAAGGTCGTGGTGAACGACTATGGCGGCAGCGCGGCCGGGGTCGGCTCCGACCGGAAGCCCGCGGACGAGGTCGTCGACGAGATCCGGCGAGCGAAGGGCGAGGCCGTCGCCAACTACGACTCGGTCGCCAGCATGGCCGGCGGCCAGGCCATCGTCAAGACCGCCACCGACAGCTTCGGGCGTGTCGACATCGTGGTCAACAACGCCGGCATCCTGCGCGACCGCATGATCTTCAACATGAGCGAGGAGGAGTGGGACGCCGTCATCAACACCCACCTCAAGGGCTCGTTCGCGGTCACGCGGGCGGCGGCGCCGCTGATGCGCGAGCAGAAGTGGGGCCGCATCATCAACATGACGTCGACGTCGGGCCTCATCGGCAACGTCGGCCAGGCCAACTACGCCGCCGCCAAGCTGGGCATCTTCGGCCTCACCAAGGCGACCGCGCTCGACATGGCGCGCTACAACGTCACCGCCAACTGCATCTCGCCCTTCGCGTGGACCCGCATGATCGGCACCATCCCGACCGAGACCGAGGCGCAGAAGGCCCGGGTGGAGAAGATCAAGAAGCTCTCCCCGGCCCACATCGCGCCGGTGGCCGTCTTCCTCGCCTCCGACGCCGCCAAGGACGTCACCGCGCAGGTCTTCGGGGTGCGCGGCAAGGAGATCATGCTGTTCGGCCACGAGCGTCCGATCATGCGCGTGCACCACGACGAGGGCTGGACGGCCGAGCGCCTGGCCGACATGTTCCCCGGCACGCTGCAGCATCACCTGGTGCCGCTGGTCACCTCGGGCCAGTACTTCAACTACGACCCGCTCGTCTGACGCGGGACGCCCACCGCCGTCAGGCGAGCCGGGTCATCTCGCGCACCACCCACTCGATGTCCGACTCGCTGGTGCGGAAGCTCGTCACGCAGGCGCGCAGCACCGGCTCGCCGCCGGCCAGCCTGACGTCGGACATCCACGCGATCTGCCGCTGGTAGAGGGCCGCCAGGAACGCGGTGGTGTCGAGACCCTCGCGCGTGAAGCACACCAGCGGCAGCGGCGAGGTGTTGACGATGCGCCAGCCGGCGCGCTGCAGCGCCCGGCGCAGGACGTCGCCCATGCGAGTCTGATGCTCGATCATCTCGACGTAGCCGGCTTCGCCGTGCTCCGCGAGAGCCAGGAAAAGCTTCAGGCCGATGAAGCGCCGCGACCACTGGATCGACGTGGTGTACGGATCGTGCGTCGGCCCCGGCGTCTTGCCCGGCATGTAGGACGTCGCCACGCGGAAGGCGCGTCCGACGGCGTCCGGATGCCGGCAGAAGAACATCCCGGCGCCCATCGGGACCGAGAACCACTTGTGCGCGTCGCAGGTGATCGAGTCGGCGGCCTCGATGCCGGCCAGGTGACCCCGCAGGTGCGGCGAGATGATCGCGGCGCCGCCCCACGCGGCGTCGACGTGGAACCAGAGACCCTCCGATCGGCAGAACTGCGCCAGCTCCGGGAGGGGATCGATGGCGCCGGCGGCCGTGGTGCCGGCCGTCCCGACCACCATGACCGGCGCGCCTCCGGCCCGGCGATCCTCGGCCACGCGCCGGGCGAGATCGCCCAGATCCATTCTGAGGTGACGATCGGTCGGGACCGTCCGGACGGCCCGGCGCCCCAGGCCGGTCACGTGGGCGATCTTGCTGAAGGAGTGGTGGGCCTCTCCGGACAGGTAGATCGTCGGCGCCGCGGCGAGCGCGCGCAGGCCGTCCTCGCCGTACTCCGGGAACGCGCGCGTGAGGGCGACGACGACGGCCGAGAGATTCGCCTCGGCGCCGCCGCTCGTGAAGCTCGCCAGGGCCGTGGGCGGGAAGCCGAACTTGCCCATCAGCCAGGCGAGGGTGTGGCGTTCGATCTCGTTGGCCGCCGGCGACGTCCGCCAGGTGGCCAGCTGGGGGTTGAACAGGGCCACCAGGGTGTCGGCGACGACGGAGGCCAGCGTCACGCTCTGGTTGAAGAGGCCGAAGTAGCGCGGGTGTGACGTGGACCTGCCACGTGCGCAGCATGGCTTCGACGTCGGCGCCGACCTCGTCGAGGTCGAGCGGCCGCGTGAAGTCGTAGCGGGCGGCGAGGTGGCGGCGAATCTCGTCGGGCGCGACCGAGGGGACGATGGGCCCGGCCGCGATGTCGGACTCGAGCTTGGCGACGAGACTGTGGAGCTCCGCGAACGCCATGGTCGAGCTCAGCCGCGCACGCCGAAGGCACTGTCGCCGTCCGCGGAAACCAGATCGAGTCCGGCGAGGTCGAGCGAGGTCCGGCCCTTCCCGGCGATCGCGAACACCGAGGCCGGCTCCATCGGGCGGCGGACGATCCAGCGCCCGCCCGCCCGGTAGTCGACGCCGGGCCGCGGGCGAAAGTACAGCGCGTCGGCCCGGCGGGCGGCGAAGCCGAACACGGCGGCCAGGACGTCGTTGAAGGTCATGCGGTCCCGCGGCCACGTCGCATCCAGCAGCAGCCGCCCATGGATCGGGTGGCCGTTTCCCCGGCGCGTGTCGGCGAGCGCGAACCAGCCCTCGTTGCCGCGCCGGTCGCGGAACACGCAGATGTCGGCGGCGGCGTTGGGCGAGCCGACGCCGTAGCGCCACTGCAGGAACGCCGCCGACCGCTCGTTCGTGAGCCACTCGCGCGGACGGTGGCGGCGGGAGAGCTCGGCGAGCTTCTCCCAGTCCCGGCTGCGGGCCGTGCTCAGGCCGGCCGACGCCCGTCCGGCCCGGCGCAGGAGCGGGTTGGCGCACCGGCCGACGAGCCGGGCGCCCGCGATGGCGAGCGGGCTCGTCGTCCGGCCGGCCACGAACGCCGGCAGCACGACTCCGGCATCGAACGGCAGCACGTACTCGACGTCGCAGTCGGGAACGGCCGAGGCTCCCAGCGCCCGCCAGAGCGCGCCGGAATGGGCGTTGCACGTGGTCGAGAAGAAGAACGCGTAGCCCGGCCACGTCAGGTGCCGCTTGAAGAGGTAGAAGCCGAACGTCTTCGCCTGCGGCTCGACGCAAAACGCGCCCGAGCCGATTCCCAGCAGCCTCTGCTCGCCGAGCCGGAAGGCGGCGGGGAACGCCAGGAGAAGGCCCGCGATGGCACCGAAGCCGTTGCGAAGGCAGAGGCCGTGCGGCGAGGTCGCGGTCGTGAGGGGGTTGTCGAGGAGCAGCCACCGCAGGTGGCGCTCGATCGCCGGGGCGTCGTCCCCGATCGCGGACGAGTGGGGCTTGCCGTCGTCGAAGGCGGCGAGGAAGCGGGCCACCTCCGGCACGGTCGAGGCCATCAGCGGCTCGATCTCGAGCCGGCCGACCCCCGCCCTCGCGGGACTCTGCAGCATGGCTAGCCGCGGGCGCCGTCGCGGCTGGCAGTCGCGCGTCGCGCGGGCGTTCGCTCCTTGCGCCCGCACATGTACAGCAGCCAGTTGCGATAGACGTTGACCGCGGTCGCCCGCCAGGTGTTCGTGACGCTGCCCGCCGCGAGCGCGGTCGGGAAATCCGTGAGCACCTCCTCGCGCCGATCGGTGACCGCGCGCTCGCGCAGTGCGGCCAGGGCCTCGACGGTCGCGTCGTCGAAGTAGCCGCGCGGCATCGGCGGATACGTCTCCCGCTCCCGCAGCAGGAAGCGCTTGATGTCGCGACGGTACTCGAGCATCAGCGTGTGCGCTTCGTACTCGGGATGGCCCTGGAAGAACACGAACAGGCTCTTGCGCTGCTTCACGAACGCGTCGACGCCGGCGTCGGTCGAGCGGGTCAGCACGCGATAGCCGGCCGCCGCCAGCGCGTCCTCCGGGATCTCGTTCCAGCGGGAATGCGGCATCTGCAGGCGGGGAGGGGCCCCGGCCGTGAGGAGATGGTCGTCGACGCGGACACAGTCGAAGACGCCGAAGCGCTTGTCGCTGAGCGGACGCCGGTCGATGCCGTCGAGGTGAAGGAGCGCGGCATGGGTGGCGAGGCAGGACCAGACGGCGGAGTACGTGTTGTGCTCGGCCCACTCGAGCACGCGCGTGAGGCTGTCCCAGTACGGCTCGTCGGTCAGGTTCGGCGAGCGCGGCTCGGTTCCGGTGACGATGAGGCCGTCCAGGCGGCTGTCCCACAGCTCGCTCGTCCCCGCATAGAACCGGCTCAGGTGGCGCCGGCCCCAGTCGGTCCGGGGAACCTCCGGCAGGGCGTAGAGCTTGAGCCGCACCTCGAGACCCTCCGCCGCCGCCCCCAGCAGCGCCACGAACTGGCGCTCCGTCGCCCGGAGCGCGGCGTCCGGCATGTTGTTGACGAGGCCGAGCGTGAGACGGTTCGCATCCGATTC
>Ga0209474_10005147_pt1 | contig 11174 bp, 13 predicted proteins | sample GraSoiAngelo_145_FD_185902 | JGI IMG/M metagenome (GOLD analysis project Ga0209474, IMG submission 185902) | Grasslands soil microbial communities from the Angelo Coastal Reserve, California, USA - 14_1009_05_20cm (SPAdes) (version 2) | ecosystem: Environmental > Terrestrial > Soil > Grasslands... | reverse complement strand
GCGTGCTAATCGGTTCATCATTCAAAAACATGATGCGAGCCGTTTGCACTACGACTTCCGGCTGGAAATGGACGGCGTTTTAAAATCCTGGGCGGTACCCAAAGGATTGCCGTGGGCACAGGCGGAAAGACATCTCGCGGTTGAAGTGGAAGATCATCCGATCGATTACGCCGATTTCGAAGGCATCATTCCCGAAGGCCAATACGGTGGCGGCACCGTGATGGTCTGGGACCGCGGCACCTATGAGCTGACGCCGCCGGGCGATCCCGTCGCGGCAGTGCGTAAAGGTAAGCTGCACGTCATTTTACATGGCGAAAAAGCCAAGGGCGAATGGGCCCTTATTCGCATCCGCGCAGAAGGCGGCAAAAACCAATGGCTCTTGATGAAGACCGCGGGCGGGGTCAAACCCATTTCAAAGAAGCGCGACGATCAATCAGTCAAGACTGGCCGGACAATGAAACAAATCGCCTCGGCGCGAGACGCGGAATGGCAATCCAATCGGGTAGATAAAAAAAACTCGTTCAAAGCGCGCATCGCAAGAGTGACGAGGGACGCATCGCTTAAAAAAAAAGACGAAAATAAAATTGTAGGGCAAGCGCATCGCTTGCCGAAATCAAGAGATGGCAGCCGGAGCGGCCGCCCTACAATTTCTCAATCCGACCTACTCGGAAATTTATCCCTACGGGATTTGCCGAAAGCGCGACCGCATTTCGTCGAGCCAATGAAGCCGAAATTGGTGGAGCACGCGCCAACGACCGGCGATTGGATGTACGAATTGAAGTTCGACGGCATTCGCGCTCTTGCGGTCAAGGATGGGCGCGCCGTGCAACTGGTTTCACGCAATGAAAAAAAGCTGAACGATCGCTTCCCGGAAATCGCTCGTGCCGCCGCGGATTTTGAAGCCGATGAGTGCGTGATCGACGGCGAAGTCGTCGCGATGGATGAAGAAGGGCGTTCGTCGTTTCAACTTTTGCAGCGGACAGAGCTTGATGGCAAAGACGCGCCACTGGCCTTTTACGTGTTCGATCTCTTGCAGTTGAATGGTCGCAGTTTGATAGGTGTGCCGCTGACGCTGCGGAAAGAAGTGCTGAGGCGGTTGGTCCCGCCCGCGGGCGACATCATTCGGTTTTCGGGAGCGCTTGGGATTGAAGCAGAAACACTGCTGCCGGAAATTAAGCGGCGTGGCTTGGAAGGTCTTCTGGGCAAGCAACGCGATTCCGTTTACGAACCCGGCCGCCGCAGCGGGGCTTGGATCAAATTAAAATGCGTGAACGAACAGGAATTTGTCATCGGCGGTTACACTCCGCCGGCAGGCGCGCGCAAGCATTTCGGCGCCTTGCTGGTCGGTTACTATGACAAGGACCGCTTGCTTTTTGCCGGCAAAGTGGGCACCGGATTCGACACGAAATTACTTAGCGCTCTGCACAAAAAAATGCGCGCGGAGGAACGCAGCACTTGTCCTTTTGCCGACCTGCCCTCCAAGCAAAATGGCGAATGGGTACAGGGAATTACGCCCGGAGAAATGCGCAAACACACCTGGATAAACCCAAAATTTGTTTGCCAGGTCAAGTTCGCCGAATGGACGCGTGATGGAAAGTTGCGGCAGCCGGTATTTCTTGGGCTACGACAGGATAAGGATCCGCGCGAAGTCGTTCGCGAAAGATAGCGTGGCACAGGCTTTCAACGTGGGGCCAATCGGGCATGTGGCCGGTCATGGCCAATAAACCAACCACGAAAGCTTTCGGGGTTGACCCCGCAAGCAAGATGGCTGTGCTACGACCGCTACATCGGTCGCGTGGCCACAACCAATTTGTCACCCTGCAGCGACGCCATTTTGATATGCCGCCAAAGATTGTTGGCGTCGGCGTGCTTGGCCGATTCCCGATGAAAACTTTCGTTGAAACTGCGATTGAATGATTGCATAAAGTCGCTGGTTAGGATGGCCCTTGGAAATTGATGGCCGCTCGCTGCAGCCGAACGGAGATCGAAGTTAAAATTGTCATCCACGTAGCTGAACCCGAACTGAATATTCCCGTTAAACCAGCGGCCCTTAAGTCGCTTCCAACGCATCGACTCGAGCGGCGCGCTTACATCGAGCGACGCAATAGAGTTGGCAATGGCTACTCGCATGTGGCCGCGTGCTCCGCGGAACTCTGGTTCATTTGCAATCAGAATGTTAATCTCATCGGCGTTGAACTCAATTGTAGCTTCCTGATGGTTCCTCGCCGCGCTACGAAGCGTATCCAATTTCGCTTTCGCCACTTGTCGTTCCGCCGGCGTTGCCTGCCGGACCTGGATCTGGACTGGCTGGGTTGACGTAAAAACTTGGAGCGCGCGGTTCAGGACGAAGAAGCTGCCCCCGACAAATACGGCCACCAGAACAAGGCCCGCGATGACCAGAGTCAGGCAGCCTTTGGCGAAACAACCCATTCCGCTCGACGCGGATTGTGGCGTCTGCATGATGGGAGGCGCTTCCATCGGCGGCGACAACTAGCGCGGCAATACGACCTTTGAAAGACATTTCTCGCACGAGAAGACCATTGTCGCGTTGGCCTTGTCCTCGTAGATTGGAAAGATGAAAGCCAAAGTGGTGGTGATGCCGAAAGCCGCCGTGCTCGACCCGCAAGGCGAGGCGGTGCGGGAAGCGATGCAGCATCTTGGGATGCGCGAGGTGAAAAATGTCCGGATTGGCAAATATCTGGAGATTGAGCTTGAGCGCGACGGCGCTGACGTGGAAGCGCGTTTGCACAAACTTTGTCGCGATTTGCTTTCGAATCCGGTGATTGAAGACTATCAATTAGTGAAAGAATGAAAGCGATACGTTATTTTTTCTGTGTGGTTTTCCCGCCACTGGCGGTTTTGTTAACGGGACGGATTGCCAGTTTTTTCCTCAGCTTCTTGCTGACTCTGCTCGGGTGGATTCCGGGAGTGATTCACGCCTGTCTGGTTGTAAATGATTATCACGAGGAACAACGAGTTGCGCGCCTCGCTCACGCTTAGATGAAATTCGCGGTCATCCAGTTCCCTGGTTCCAACTGTGATCAGGACTGCCTACGCGCCATTAATGGGCTGGACAGCTTAAGGGCGGAGTATGTCTGGCATAAAGGGACTTCGTTGGGGGGCTTTGATGCCATTGTCTTGCCCGGCGGTTTTGCCTACGGCGATTATCTGCGTTGCGGCGCCATCGCGCGTTTTTCGCCGATCATGAACGAGGTCGTGCGCGCGGCGAAAGAAGGCCGGCTCGTGCTCGGCACCTGCAACGGATTTCAAGTGTTATGCGAAGCGGGATTGCTGCCGGGCGCGCTCGTGCGCAACCGCGGGTTACGGTTTGTTTGCGACATGGCGCAGCTGCGAATCGAAGTGCCGGACTCTGCTTTTACCCACGGTTGTCCGCAGGGGACGATTCTGCGAATGCCGATTGCCCACGGGGAAGGCTGTTATTTTGCCGACGACAGCACGTTGCGTGAGCTCAACGCCAACGGACAGGTGGTGATGCGTTATTGCGATGCGACTGGCGCGACCAGTCCGGAGTCGAATCCGAATGGTTCGATTGAGAACATTGCCGGCATTTGTAATCGCAAGGGAAATGTCTTCGGCTTGATGCCGCATCCCGACCGCGCATCTGACGCGCGCCTCGGCAGCGCGGAGGGCGCCAGGATTTTCCTTTCCATGGCCGAGACCATTCTGGCCGGTCGCGCAAAAGCCGCGGCGTGAGTCTGTTCCTAACGGGAACTGGTACCGGCGTTGGCAAAACCTTCGTCGCACTTGAGCTATTGAACTGGTTACGCTCCCGCGGAATTCGCGCGGTCGGAATGAAACCGATCTGCTGTGGGGATCGCGAGGATGTACGTCGATTGCTTGCCGCTAGCGCGGAAGGAATTTCGATTGAGGAATTGAATCCAGTCTGGCTGCGATCACCGGTGGCGCCGTCAGTCGCAGCCCAAATCGAGCAAGTCGAAATCGATTTGGGGAAAATTCGGAACTGTTTTCGCAATCTGTCGGAGCAATTCGATACCGTGATCGTGGAAGGCGTCGGCGGCTGGCTGGTGCCGATCAGCGCGGATCTCTTTGTCAGCGATTTCGCGAAACAGCTCGAGCTACCTGTGGCGATTGTCGCGGAGAACCGGCTTGGCTGTTTGAATCATGTCTTGCTCACGCTTGAAAGTGTGCAACGGCGCGGACTTGTTTGCGCGGGTGTGATTTTGAATCAAGCGAATGGACCAATCGATTTGGCGCAAAACACGAACGAAACGGAGCTTCGGCGCCTACTAACAGGCATAAGTTTGGTCGTGATCAGTGAAAAAACGGAGCCGAACTTTGCGGAAATCTTTGCCGTAACCGAGCAGCTGGATGTGTTCAGAAAATTGACACAATCGTCCGAATCCTGACGCTCTTGGGGATGGTCGGCTAGCTCTTCCCTCGTAAAAAAGGGTGGCACCCGCATTGCTAGGAAAACCCAGTACAACCAACCTCACTATGCTACTGCAAAAAACACTGCACATGGGCCAGCCGTTGCCGGACTGCAAGAGCCGGCTGGCCAATATCCATTCCTACCGGCGCCAGTTCGTGATGGTGACCAGGGCGACTGTTACCTCATCTAAGACGGTCGATTTCTCGTTCCGCGGTCCGCTCGGCTTTCACGGCCACACCGTTTTACTCGCGATTGAAAGCAATTCGCCGGATGAGGTAGCTTTCGAGTCCGTCGGCGGCAACCTCGACCTGATGGGAATTGTCGATTTTACCGAGCTGCGTCCGAATTGCACCGAGATCACGCTCGCGGTGCATTATGAGATCAAGAATAAATTTTTCGCGTGGCTGGATCGTCGATTGCATTTCGTCGGTGCATTTGTGAACTCCGAGCTGCGCAGTGTCCGAGCACACTTTGAGGGTATCGCAGCGCCGTATTCCGAGCCGGCAAGTGTCTTGCCCATTCTCGAAACGGCGACTGCGTAGGGCAGGCGGAAGGGGCGCGGTCGGGACGCCGCGCCCTTTTTCCTGTACTGATGCTGCTATCAAGCACAGGGATCACCGATCCCGGGCTACAAAAGGCTTTGTCATCCTGAGCGGAGTGCAGCGAAGTCGAAGGATCTCTAACTGTTTACGATTATTTTTCGAAGAAAAATCAAGGATTTTCATTCACGCAATCCGCACCGCGTGAGTCTTGTCGAGCCGCAAGATCTGATTAGCCGACAACTTGAATTGCTCAGTTGGGTTGCGCAGTTTGGCGCCGTCGAGTTGGACGCTGCCTTGTTTGATCAAGCGACTGGCTTCGGCGCGTGATTTGGTAATTCCGTATGCTGCGAAACCGTTAACGACAATTGTAACCAAGTCATCAGATTGAGATGGCAGAATCGGAAGCTCTGTCTCGGACAATCGTTTTTCGCTGAAACGCCTTGTCCATTCCTCCTGTGCCTTGTTAGCCGCATCGGGAGAGTGATAGGTGGCAACAATTTCCGCACCGAGCTCCTTCTTTGCTTCGAGCGGGTGCTTTTTCTTCGGAAGCTCGCGCGAGAGGAGTAGCAAATAATATCGCTCCATTAATTCATCGGAAATGCTCATCAATTTTCCGAACATCTCAGCCGGCGGATCATTTAACGCGACGTAATTGCCGAGGCTTTTGCTCATCTTTTGTTTCCCATCGAGTCCCTCGAGAATAGGTGTGAGTAAGACAATTTGCTGTGGCTGCCCGTTTTGCTTCTGCAGATCGCGCCCGAGTAAAATATTAAATAGCTGATCGGTGCCGCCCAGTTCCACGTCGGCCTTCACCATCACCGAATCGTACGCTTGCATGATCGGGTATTGAATTTCGTGCGCGTGAATTGGCTGCTCGCTTTTCATCCGCGCGCGAAAATCTTCGCGTTGCAGCAACTGCTGCAAAGTTACCTCGCTGTTAAGCCGGATTACATCTTCGAACGATAATTTCCCCAGCCAGGAGCTGTTGTACACAATTTCGGTCCGGTTTTGATCGAGAATCTTGAAGGCCTGTTCGCGGTATGTTTTCGCATTCCGTTCAACTTCTTCGCGCGTAATTGTGGGGCGTGTAACTGAACGCCCGCTCGGATCGCCGATCAACGCGGTGAAATCGCCAATGATCAGGATCGCCTGATGTCCGAGTTTCTGGAAGTCGCGTAACTTGCGCAGGACAACGGTGTGCCCAAGATGGATATCCGCGCTGGTGGGATCGACGCCGAGTTTTACCCGCAGCGGGCGATTCGCCCTCAATTTCTCCACCAGTTCCGCTTCGCTGATGATTTGCGCGGCGCCGCGGGTGAGCCGTTCAAGTTGATCGCGCATATTCATGCGCACTAAAAACAGCAGGCGTGCGGAAACAACCTACTTGTTTTTGTTCAGCAACTCGCGCACCTCGTCGATCGTGAGTGGCCGGTCTTGGGCGTGCAACGCTTTCTGACTTTTGCCCTGTCCGAGGAACGGCCGGTTGCTGGCAAAATCGCGTGTGGCGTATTTTTTCGTTGAGTACGCGCTTGGGGAGGAAATACCGCGGGTCTGTTTGGTCTGATAACTTCGCGTTCGCGGCAAGGTCGGCACCGTCGCGGCCTGCGTCGAGTAATTGCGAGTGCGGAACGAAGTCGTCGATGCGCTTCGATCGGCTACGAAAGTTTTGCTGAGATTTTTTTCCGAAACATAAAAGGACTTGGTCGCCGCGGATCGGGTGGAGGCCTCCAATCCACCTGCGAACTTTTTGTTCTGGTCGGGATTCGCCAGCTTCGTGTTTGGGCTCAGGAGCCGATCCACCAGTTTGCGCTCCTGCTCCTGGCCATAGCTCGCCGTCGCCAAAACAAGAAAGGCGAGGACGAGCAAGCTGAGCCGCATCGATTCAGACTGCGAAATTCGGCTCGATTTGTAAAGAAAAAGACGCGCGGTACTCCCAGCCTAGGACGATCAACCCGATCAACACCAATAGCTTTTTCATAGTACCCCTGATTCGCTGACTTTTTCGTTTGCGGAGGTATCTTCGCGCAGATGGATCTGCTCTTTCGCGACGATCAGGCGCTCATGCGCGAGGCCTTGCGTCTCGCCGCCAAAGCCGCGGCCAGTGACGAAGTGCCGATCGGCGCGGTGATCGCGAAGAACGGGCGCATTATCGGCCGCGGGTATAATCAAGTTGAAATGCTAAAAGACCCGACTGCACACGCCGAGATTCTGGCAATTACGCAAGCGGCAGCAGCAGTCGGAGACTGGCGACTGAACGATTGCGGTTTGTTTGTCACGAAAGAGCCGTGTCCGATGTGCGCCGGCGCCGCGGTCCATGCGCGATTGCGGCGGGTGGTTTTCGGCTGCGAAGATGACCGGGGTGGCGCCGCCGGTAGCGTGATCAATCTTCTACAAATGCCGCAACTAAATCATCGTTGCGATGTCAACAGCGGCGTGCTCGCGCAGGAGTGCAGTGAACTGCTTCAGGAATTTTTCCGGGGCAGGCGGGCAAGCAATGTGAATCGGGATTAGCCTTTTCATGCGCCATCCCCGTCGTCGATAACGAGTTGTAGCCACGGTCGCCGGCCGCGGCTCGTCTCTCTCGGTTGCCTCTCGAGAGCCTGCGACCATCGACCGCGGCAAAGCGGTATTTCAAGTGCACAAAATCGTCAGTGGCGATCAAAACCCAGGCCGTTCCGGCACGAGATTGGCTGTGAAAGGCAGGGATGAAAACCCCACCAGTTACTCCTGTTACGCCATCGCATCCCGATTGGCTAAATGATTGCTCGTTCCAGTCCCGCCAGGATTCCCCCGGCCTGATGCCGGGAATTCTGAGCCACCACGTCAAGAAACCGGCGAATCCAGACAATCGTAACTCTTCCCCCGCGACTGGCGTCACGGACTTGAGCGGACGCGGCCTTGTCCCGATCACCAACCAGGAGCTAGGCCCGGTGGCCGAACCGCCAAGCCCGAGCAAGTTGCCCACGGCGCAAAATCGTGAAGTTCTGTCCGAGCTGCGAACTCTGCGTCAATTATCGGCTGGCGTTTTTGATCCGCACGCGAGCAATGATTTTCTTCCTGAAATCATTGTCTTCGGTTTGATCGGCGTGCTTTGCGCGGCCTGGCCCATCATGTCAATGCTTTCGACCATGGCTGGCCGGCACTGAACCAGCGTTCCCCCGACCCGCATCTTTTCGCCGCCCGCAGCAAAACCCCTACTTCGGCAGAGTTGCCCTGGGTTCTCCTTTAGGGTCGAAGACCACCAGCATCCCGCCTTTTTCGTCGCTGGTTAACGCTGCCGCCTGTTCTCCCTCTTTGCCTAGAACCGCGATCACGCCGCGATTCTCGTCGCATCCCATATATGCCATCTGGTAGCCCGCTTTCCCCTTGATCGAAACCACGCCATCGCCGTCAACCGTTGCGATTTCCGCTACCGGCCTTCCATGCGCATCAGCCACCACGAATGTGCCACCCTGGTCTTTCCCCAACATCAGCACATTCGTTTGCCCCGCGGAATTCTGCGCGCTCACGATCCCGCCCAGCTCATGCGCCTTCAGTCCAGCTCGTGGTTTGCCGTCAGCGGAGGCTACAAAAATTTCGCCGGCGCCATCCTTCGTCTCGCCGATCGAAACCACCACCTCCTGGTCCTTGTTCCAGATCTCGAAACGCGCGCTCCCCGCTTCGTCCACTTGAAAAAGCCCGCGGGCCCGCCCTTCATTGTCGTTCAAGTAAATGCAGGCATAGCCTTCCTCAGCTTTGAGCAGGATTGGCATTTTGTCGCTGCTATGCCGAATCGAAATCACTTCGGCGTCGAGAAGCAAAAATGGCGGGCGCGGCTGCTGCGGCAGCTTCTCCTCCTGGCCAATCACGCGCAAAACGTGATCAAGATCGCGTCGAAGGCGCGCCACCTCTCTTCTTAATTGATTAAGTTCGTCTGACATAACTGTAAAACGTGGCATTTCCACCACGCGCCAACCCCCATCCTACTTCGGACAAATTCCTCGACACAAGCCTGCTGATTATGACTGGCTGCCTCGCTAGGATTCGAACCTAGACAAAGAGATCCAGAATCTCTGGTGCTACCGTTACACTACGAGGCAAGCGAAACGCAAGCTAACCCTTAAAGTCCATCTCTTTCAAGCAGGCTAGCCTTTCCCCCTTTGGCCTACGAGCCAATCCGTCCGTCGCCGTAAATCGTGTTTTCTCCGGCTGAAATGATCGAATGCAGGCAAGTTCCAAATCCCAATACCCAAGTGCCAAACAAATCCCAAGCCCAATGGCCAAGCTTGGGCTCTAAAACGAAGCGAGCGCAATGTGCTTGCTTGCGGCTCCGCAGAGCGTCACCCTAGCAGTGAAATTCCCGCGAGGACGCATTGGTAAGGCGCGAGACTCCATCTAAGTGCTGAGCTTTTCGTTGCTAAAGCTCTTCCTATCCGCGTAATCCGCGGTTAACTCGTTTCTGTCTTCTTGAGCTTTGGAATTTAGGGTTTGGGATTTCTACGAGCGCACGCCTAAATACGGTCGCGACTCCCGTGGGTTTAAAGTCGAAGAATTCATTAACCAGATACAAAGGCGGTTATAGCTTCTAACCCAAAATCACTTCGCTGCCCTCACGCGCAGCCTCCACCGCAATCGATTTTCCCACCTGCGCAATTTGCATCCGGGCTCTGTCCACGATCTTGTCCACCATTTCGTCATCGTGATTGGGATCGTGATGGAACAATAAGAGCCTCTTTACGTCCGCATCGGCCGCGAGTGAGATCACGCTGCTAACCGAGCCGTGTCCCCAGCCGACGTGCCGCTGATATTCCTCGTCGGTATACTGCGCATCGACAATCAGCAGGTCGGCTCCGCGCAGAAATTCGATCAGATCGGCGCGCTCTTCCGCAGGTGATTTGAATTGACGCGCGGTATTTTCGACACCGCGATTTCGCAATTGCACATCGAGTTGCTCGAACGGTTCGTTGTCCGGCATGTAAACAACCGAGCCCGCCGGCGTGGAAATGCGATAACCAGCGCAAACCCCTGGATGATTTAAGAATTTGGAGCGGATCCGAAGCCGGCCGATCTGAAAATCCATGTCCTTGAGCTCCTCGATTTCAATTTTACCTGGCAGTTCAGCCATGGTGACGGGAAAAAACGGCGTCTCCATCTGGCCGGCCAGGATTTCACCCAGGCGCGTCCGAGTCCCATCATAACCGAAAACCTTGAGCTGATTTTTTCCGCTGTAAGCCGGCAGGAAAAAGGGGAGTCCCTGGATGTGATCCCAGTGCGTGTGCGAAATAAGGATCGCCAGCCGGATCGGATCGGAACCGAACTCACGCTGGAGCGACTGGCCGAGAAGGCGAATTCCTGAGCCGGCGTCGAGAACGATGATCTCGCCGTCGGCGCGCACTTCAACGCAACTGGTGTTGCCGCCGTAGCGGACCGTGCCCGGGCCAGGCGTTGGAATTGAACCGCGAACGCCCCAAAAAATTACTCTGGTCTTGGAGGCGTGCACCTTACTCATCGAAGATTGCATTGAGTGTGACACGCAAACAATGAGCGACCAAGAATTTTTGCACGGTGCAATTCATGGTTCACTCTTAGCAGTGATTTCGAAACCGCATCGCGGTGGTTATTGGGCATTGTTAGCGGCGGCTTGGATCTGGGCGATCTGGAGCTGCGCGGAATACTGGCGCGGAAATCCAAATTATTCCTATGGCTGGATTGTTCCTTTGCTTAGCCTCACCTACGCAGCTCGTAGATTATTGCTGGCGCAAAGCGAAAATATCGCGCGTTCAATGTTGGCGGTTCCAATTTGGGTAATTGTTTTTATTGGAATTGTCGCGGGCGCGATAATTTTGGGACTCGAATTCGCGCGCGAGCAAGTCTTGCATCCGATCATCGTCATTTGGACGATTGCATTCGTGCCCGTTACTCTCACGCTTCTCGCTTGCTGGTTGGCTGGCGGAAGAAATTTGCTGCGCGCGGAATTGTTCCCGATTTTGTTTTTCCTTACTGCTGTTCCGTGGCCGCCTCGTTTCGAGCAGCCAATAACGGCGGGATTGATGCAAGCGGTTGCCGCCGCAACCACCGGATTATTGCATTGGTTTGGAATTCCAGCGCAAACCCTCGGCGGCGCAATCACGCTCCGCACTGGTGTTGTCGGTATAACCGAAGCGTGTAGTGGGATGCGTTCTTTGCAGGCGGGAATCATGTTCGGCTTGGCCATGGGCGAATGGTGCTTGCTGTGTCCGCTC
>Ga0209474_10005144_pt1 | contig 11177 bp, 13 predicted proteins | sample GraSoiAngelo_145_FD_185902 | JGI IMG/M metagenome (GOLD analysis project Ga0209474, IMG submission 185902) | Grasslands soil microbial communities from the Angelo Coastal Reserve, California, USA - 14_1009_05_20cm (SPAdes) (version 2) | ecosystem: Environmental > Terrestrial > Soil > Grasslands... | reverse complement strand
CCTCGCTGGTGCACCTCCTGCACAAACGGGACTGGCAGCGGCTGAACGTGGCCCTGGAGGACCGGTTGCACCAGCCGCAGCGGATTCCGCTGTATCCCTGGGTGGAAGCCGTGATGGAGGCGGCCGGCGAGGCGGGAGCCTACGGCTCGGCGCTGGCGGGGGCAGGTCCCAGCGTGGTCGCCTTCTGCGAGCGGCACCTCGGCGTGGAAGTCGCCGAGGCCATGACGCAGGCGGCGCCGGCGGGCGGCCGCGGCATCGTGACGCGCGTCACGCCGCACGGCCTGGAGGCCTGGTGACGCTCGTCGTCCAGAAGTACGGCGGCACTTCGGTCGGCACCGCGGCGCGCATCCGCCGGGTCTCACGCCGCATCGCCGACACGGCGGCGTCAGGCTGCCAGGTGGTGGCGGTGGTTTCGGCCATGGGCCACACGACCGATCGCCTGATCGAGCTCGCGCACCGCGTCAGCGATGAGCCGCCCGGCCGCGAGCTGGACATGCTGGTCGCCAACGGCGAGACCATCACGGCTCCCCTGGTGGCGATGTGCCTGCAGGGCATGGGCGTGCCCGCCATCTCGCTGACCGGGCAGCAGGCCGGCATCCGGACCGGGCCCCAGCACAGCAAGGCGCGCATCCGCGAGATCGACCCGGTGCGGATCCGGCAGGCGCTCGACCGCGGCCAGGTGGCGGTGGTGGCCGGGTTCCAGGGCGTGACCGAGGAGCTTGAGATCACGACTCTCGGCCGCGGTGGCTCCGACACCACGGCGGTGGCCCTGGCGGCCGCGCTCGATGCCGCGGAGTGCGAGATCTACACCGACGTCGACGGCATCCTGACGGCCGACCCGCGGGTGGTCCCCGAGGCGCGCCTGCTCAGATTCATCGCCTACGAGGAGATCCTGGAGCTGGCGGCGGTGGGCGCCAAGGTCATGCATCCGCGCGCGGTCGAGATCGGAGAGCTGTACGGCGTGCGCATCCACGTGCGCTCGAGCTTCCACCAGCGCCCCGGTACGATGATCGTCGCCGAGCTGCCGATGGAAGAGCGCAACCGCGTGCGCGGAGTGGCGCACGAATCCAACGTGGCCAAGATCACCGTGATGGGCGTGCCCGACCGGCCGGGTGTGGCGGCCGCGATCTTCGAACCGCTGGCCGAAGCCGGGATCTCGGTCGATGTCATCGTGCAGAACGTGTCGACCGACGGCATCACCGACCTCACCTTCACATGCGCCGATTCCGACCTCCGCCACGCCAGCAAGGTGATCGAGAAGGTCGCGCGCGAGATCGGCGCACGCGAGGTCGTACACGCCGGCGGTGTGGCCAAGGTGTCGATCGTCGGCACCGGGATGCTGGGCACGCCCGGCATCGCGGCGCGCATGTTCCGCACCCTGGCCGCCGCCAAGGTCAACATCGAGATGATCTCCACCGCGGAGATCCGCATCACCTGCCTGGTCGCGCGCAAAGACGCCGAGAAGGCCGTGCGCGCTCTGCACAGCGCTTTCCAGCTGGACCAAGTCGCCTAAGTGCCCGTCTCAGTCGCACTGATTGGAGCCGACGGCTCCGGCAAGACCACGCTCTTCAACGCTCTGACCAGGGGGCGCGGCGCCGACGGGGTGGGCATGGTCGACGTGCCCGACGAACGCCTCCAGCGCCTGGCCGACGCTGTCAAGCCGAAGAAGGTGGTGGCTGCCCAGGTGCGGATCGCCGACGCGCCGGCCGGCTCCAAGGCCCAGCGCATCGGGGCGGCGCGGGAGGCCGACGTGGTGCTCAAGGTTGCGCGCTGCTTCGGGCCCGAGCCAGACCCCGCAGCTGAGCTGGCGACGCTGGAAGTCGACCTGGCCATCACCGACCTGGCCACGGTCGAGAAGCGTCTGGAGCTGGTGGAGCGCGAGGTGCGGGTGGGCAAGAAGGCCGGCACAGAGGAGCTGGAGGTCCTGCGCCGTGCCCGCGAGCATCTCGATGCGGGGCGGCCGCTGTCGGAGCTCTCGCTGGAGCCCGGCCAGCGCGCGCTGTTGGCGCCCCTGTTCCCGGTCAGCGCCAAGCCCGCGGTGGTGGTGGCCAACGTCGACGAAGCCCTGCTGCCGGACGGCGGCGCAGCGGCGGCCACCTTGGGACCCGAGGCGGTGGTGGTGCCGGCGCGGCTGGAGGCCGAGCTGGTGGAGCTCGACCCCGCCGAAGCCGCCGAGTACCGCTCCTCCTACGGCCTGCGCGCGGGTGGCCTGGACGCCGTGGCCGGCGCCGTGTGGAGGGCAGGCGGACTCATCACCTACTTCACGGCCGGGGAGCCGGAGGTCCGAGCCTGGCCGTGCGACCGCGACTCACCTGCACCGGTGGCCGCAGGTGTGATCCACACCGACTTCGAGAAGCACTTCATCCGGGCCGAGGTGACCTCGGTGGACGATCTGGTCGCCGCCGGCTCCATGGACGCTCTGCGGGCGGCGGGCAAGCTGCGCGTCGAAGGCCGCGAGTACCGGGTTCAGGACGGCGACGTGGTCTTCTTCCGCGTGGGCCGCTAGCCCCTGAGCGGCGCCAGGTCGGGGTCGGTGCCGGCCGCGGCCGCGATGTCCGGCCGCTCGCGGCGAGCCTCCTCGACGAGGACCCGCGCCTCCTCCAGCCGGCCCTGCTTCACCCGCGCCACGGCCAGGTTGTAGAGCGGGCCGCCGATCATCGCCGGTCCCAGCTGGAGAGTTCGGTATTCCTTGACGACGGTTTCGGCGAGCTCCGCCGCGGCCTCTACCTGGGCGAGCTCCAGCAGGTGCTCGAGCATGTGCTGCGAGGGGTGGCCAACCGTGTTCCGGAGGACGGCCTCGCCCAGGGTGTTCACCGAGTACCAGCGCAAGGGCGTGTCGGGGCCGCGATCGCTCACGGCAGACCGCAGGCGCTCGAGCAGAGCCCCGGCGCGCGCCGCGGCAGCGGCCGTGTCCTCTCCGCGCAGCGCGGGAATCTCGGCGTCGTTGATTTCGTCCGCGCTGGTGGGCGGCGGCTCACCCGTGGCCAGACAGTGCAGGAGTCGCTTGCGCCACGCGGCCAGGTGACCAAACAGCTGGCCGCCGGTCCAGCCGCCGGGTGTCTCATGCCAGTTGGCGGCGAAGTCGCGTTCGCGCTCCCGCTGCCGCTCCAGCACGCCCAGCAGCTCCGAGGTCTCCATTCCGTGGAGCCTATCCTGAGCTCCGATGGCTGATTTCGACGTGGTCCTGGTCGGCTCCGGGCCGGGAGGCTATGTGGCCGCCATCCACGCCGCGCGCCAGGGCGCGCGGGTCGGGATCGTGGAGCAGAAGGAGACGGAGTGGGGCGGCACCTGCCTCAACTGGGGCTGCATCCCGACCAAGACCTTGGTGCAGAGCGCGGAGGTGCTGCGCACGGTGCGGCGCGCCGCCGAATACGGCGTCAAGGTCGCCGAGCCGGAGATCGACTGGGGCGCCATGCAGGCGCGCAAGGACAAGGTCGTGGGCGGGCTGCGCCAGGGCGTGATGGGGCTGCTGAAGGCAAACGGCGTCGAGATGATCACCGGCCGTGGACGTCTTGCCGGCCCCGGCCGCGTGGCCGTCGACGGGCGTGAGCTGGCCGGCCGCAACGTGATCCTGGCGCCGGGCTCGGTGGTCGCTCGGCCGCCCTTTCCTGGCGCCGACCTGGGCGTGAGCAGCGACGAGATCCTCAGCCTGCCCAAGGTGCCGGAGTCACTGGTCGTGATCGGCGGCGGGGTGGTGGGGATGGAGTTCGCCGGCATCTTCTCCCTGCTCGGCACCAAGGTCACGGTCGTCGAGATGCTCGATCAGCTGCTGACCCCACTCGATCCCGACATCGCGCAGCGCTTCCAGCAGCTGATGGCGAAGCGTGGCGTGACCTTCCACGTGGGCGCGCGCGTGCAGGCGGTCGAGAAGGGCGAGGCGGGCTTCCGGGTCAATCTCGAGGGCGCGCAGCTGGAGGCGGAGCAGGTCCTGGTGGCCACCGGCAGGCGCCCGAACACCGCCGACCTTGGACTCGAGGAGGCCGGGGTGGCGGTGGAACGCGGTGCGATCCAGGTCGACCGGCACCTGCGCACGAACCTGGAAGGCGTGTACGCGATCGGCGACGCGACCATGATCTCGATGCTCGCCCACACCGCCAGCTACCAGGGAGAGGTTGCCGTCCACAACGCGCTCGGCGAGCACCCGGTGAGCGCGGACTACACCGCGATTCCCGCCTGCATCTACACCGAGCCCGAGATCGCCTACGTGGGCAAGTCGGAAGCCCAGGCCCGGGCCGAGGGCCTGGAACCGCGGGTCGGCAGCTTCCCCTTCGCCGCCCTGGGCCGGGCCCTGGTGCTCGGCGAAACCGACGGTCTGGTCAAGGTGGTCGCCGATCCGGAGGGCTATGTGCTGGGCGTCACCATCATGGGTCCCCGCGCCACCGACCTGATCGCCGAAGGCGTTCTGGCCGTGCACCAGGGGATGTCGGCCGCCGAGCTCACGCACGCCGTGCACGCGCACCCAACCCTGCCTGAGGCGCTGGCCGAGGCTGCCCTGGACGTGGACGGGCGGGCGGTGCACATCAGCCCACGCCGTAAGCGCGCCGGGTAGACGGCCTCAGCAGCACCGCCAGCACCGGTATCCCGACCAGCACCAGCGACCAGGCGCCGGCCACCGTCACGGCCGCCAGCCAGCCCCAGCGCCGGCGGGCGCGCAGGCCGTAGAAGGCCGTGGCATGGAGCGCGGCCGCGCCGAGCGTGAGCGCGATCATGACGGCGCCGTAGATCCACAGCAGGGTGGCGGCGTCGGCGGCCGAGTAGCCACCCCTGACGATCTGGTCGAGCAGCTGGGCCCGGCCCTTGCTGGCGGCCAGGAAACCTCCCAGCTGGGCCAGTGACAGCAGCCAGACCACGGCGCCGGCTCCGTAAAGCCAGGCCAGGCCAGGCACGGGCGTGGCTTCGGCCGTGGGCGCGCGCGGCACCGGAACGCTGGGGATCAGAGCCGGCGTGCCCGGGCTGGGGGGTGGCCTGCCGGCCGCCTGTGGCTGCTGCGCCGCCGGCGGCCGCCAGCGTTCGGCTCCGCACGCCCAGCAGAAGCGGTGGCCCGGCTCCAGGCGTTCACCGCAGGCGATGCAGTAGCCCGTGCCGGGCGGCGTCTCCACGAGCCTGATTGTGGCAGTGCCCTGGACGAAGCGTTGTCCTGTTGACAGGAACTACATACGGGTGTAGGGTTCCTGCCGGAACACAACATATCGTAGTCAACGTCACATCAGGTTGTGTTCTCGGCTCAGCGGACAGGCAGGCGGTCTTCCCCCAGTCGCACTCCACATCCAAGAACAGGTATCCCTAATCGCCTGCCTGTTCATCACCTGTAGACTCCGGCCCTAATGGCGAAAAGGAGCAAGCGCCGCCAGCAGGGCAAGCGCCCGCGCCCGACCTTCGCGCCCCCGCCGGCCGCCGGCGGGCCCAGCGGGGCGGCCGCTGCCCGGCCCGCCGCGCCGGCCCGAGTCGGGGGCAACGAGGCGCTCGTGCGCTCCGTCGAGATGTCGCTGGCGCCCCGCGCCGCCGGCGCCGGGCGTAAAGGCCAGCGCGGGGGCATGGTGCTGGAGAGCGTCGACCCCGCCATCCCGCTGGACCGGGTGCCCTATTTCACCTCGGACCTGCGCAAGCTGGGCGTCACCGCAGTGATCATGGTCGTGCTGCTGGTGGTGGCCGCCCGCCTGATGCCCCTGCTGCTGCACTGAGCGCCTCGGGCGCCACCACCGCCCTGCTCGCCGCGGGCGTGGTGCTGGCGCTCCTGCTCTCGGTCTATGCGCTGCGCCAACAACGCCAGCTGGCGCGCCGCCTCGGCCGGCGCGCTCCGGCGTCAGTCGGACCTGTGGCCGCCGGCGCGCTGCAGCACGTGGGAGTGGTGCGCTTCAACCCCTATCACGACACCGGCGGCGACTACTCGTTCGCCGTGGCGCTGCTCGACGCGCAGGGCGGTGGGGTGCTGATCACGGGCCTTTATCACCGGGACCGGTGCCGGGTTTACGCCAAGCCGGTGCAGGGTTGGGAGTCGAGTTACAAGCTGAGCGACGAGGAGCGTGAGGCTATCGACAAGGCAAGAGGGCCGGGCTAGAGTTCGCGCCGAAATGGCAGCGCAGGAGGATGCCCTTGATTCCTCCAAGCGCATGCCACATCACGCTCACCGCCATCTCGTCAACAAACTGCACCATGACCAGGCGAGTTTCGGAGAGAGACTCGCCGACCGCATCGCCGCCGGCATCGGCTCCTGGACCTTCTTGATCGTTCAGACCATCGCCGTCCTCTGCTGGGTCACCGCCAATGTGGTCGGCTGGTTGCACCACTGGGACGTCTATCCTTACGTGCTCCTGAATCTGCTCTTCAGCGTGCAGGCGGCCTACACCGGCCCGGTGCTGCTCCTGGCGGCAACCGGCAAGGGCAGAAGGACCGTCTGACGCTCGAACATGCCGCCGCCGAGGCCGACCGGACGGACACCCGCACGCGGGAAATCCTGACCGAGATCAAGAACAACACCGACCTGACGGTGAGGATCCTCGAGCATCTCGAAAAACAGATGTCAGGCACGTCCGCAAAGACCTGACAACGGCGGCTATGCGGACCGTCAGCTGCGCGCGGGGGTTCGCTCCTCGAGCAGGTGAAGGATCCGGTCCTGCTGCTCCAGGATCTGCAGCTGACGCACGTTCATCGCATGCAGCGCGGTCAGCGTTTCATGGTCGGCCTCGGCGCGCGCGTCCTGGCTGGCCGAGATCACGTTCTGGCCCACGATGATGATGGGCAGCAGCACCAGCTGCAGGAACGTCTGCGCGATCCAGGCCACGATCACGATCGTCTGCCCGGACGCCAGCGCGGCCGGCAGAGACACCACAGCCAGCAGCGCGAACAGGTAGGCGGCCCACATGGTGCCCACGCTGCGCGTGATCACCACGGCCAGCCGGTTGTTGAAATGCCCGATCGCCCCGCTTCCGTGAACCTCGTGTTTGACCTGGTGGGTGGTGACCAGGCGCGGCACGTGGATGGTCGGATGATCCCGGGCAGCCATCGGGTCCGGCTTGCGCCGATCCACCTGGTGGTGGCGGCGGTCTACTTTCGTATCTGACAACTCTTCCTCCTCAAACGCGAAGGTCCGATTCCGCGGCGAGATGATAGGGGCGCCAGCCGGGATTCCTGGCCCCTGTAGAGTCAGGGGACTCCATGCGGGTGATCCTCTTCACGGGCAAGGGCGGCGTCGGCAAGACCTCGATCGCGGCCGCCAGCGCCCACCGTTTGGCGCGATCGGGCCTCAAGACGGTAATCATGTCCACCGATCCAGCCCACTCCCTCGGCGATTCGCTCGACGTGGAGCTCGGGCCCAACCTGACCCAGGTGGGGGCCAACCTCTGGGCCCACGAGGTCTCGGCGCTGCACGAGATGGAGCGCCACTGGAAACGACTCCACGACTACGCCGCCTCGGTGTTCGCGACCCAGGGCCTGGACGGCGTGGTCGCCGAGGAGCTGGCCAACCCGCCGGGCATGGACGAGGTCGCCAGCCTGATGTGGATCAAGCACTACGCCGAGCGCGCCGACCACGACGTGATCGTGGTCGACTGCGCGCCCACCGGCGAGACGCTGCAGCTGCTCAGCTTTCCCGACGCGGCCAAGTGGTGGCTCGACAAGATCTATCCCTGGGAGCGCAAGGCGATGCGCATGGCGCGCCCGCTGCTGCAGCCGATGCTCGACGTGCCGCTGCCGACCGACGATGTTTATGCCTCGCTGAAGGACCTGCTGCTCGACCTCGAAGGCATGAAGAAGGTCCTCACCGACAGCTCGGTGACCAGCGTGCGCATCGTCCTCAACCTCGAAAAGATGGTGATCAAAGAGGCCAAGCGCGCCTTCACCTATCTGAGCCTTTTCGGCTATGTCACCGACGCCGTGATCGTCAACCGTTTGCTGCCCGACGGCCTGCAGGATGACCTCTTCCGCAACTGGCACGCGATTCATCGCAAGTACGCGCTGGAGGTCGAGAAGGCATTTGCGCCGCTGCCCATCTTCAACGTCCCGCTTTTCGATCAAGAAGTGATCGGCGAGCGCATGCTGCTGCGCATGGCAGACGCCATCTACGGCGAACGCGATCCGGCCGACCGCTTCTACGAGGGCACCACGCAGCGCGTCGAAAAATCCGGTCAGGAATACGTGCTGGCGCTGCGCCTGCCTTTCGCCGAGCGTGGCGACGTAGACCTCGCGCGCCACGACGGCGAGCTGTTCATAACCGTCGGCAATTACCGGCGCGAGATCGCGCTGCCGCGCGTGCTGGCGTCGCGCACCACGCTGGGCGCTGTGATCGAAGAGGGCGAGCTCAAGGTCAGGTTCGGCAAGCCGTGAGCCCCCGCTACTCCAGCCGCAGTGAGTCCGAGCGCATCCTGCGCTTCGCCCAGGAGCTCAGCTCGCGGCTGGGCGGCGCGGTCAAGGAGATGATCCCGCCCGAGGCGCAGCACCACCTGATGAACGCGCAGCGGGAGATGCTGACGGCGATCTTCCTGATCTACGAGCACCAGGCCGGCGGCCGGCGCTCCGAGGTCCAGCGGCCCAAGCGCCGCCGCCCGCCGCGCAAGCGCCTCGACAAAATCGACGTCAAGTGATCGGCGACCCGATCACCTTCCTGATCTGGTCCCTGTACCTGATACCCGCGGCCGTGATCGCGATCCCCGCCCATGAGCTAGGTCACGCGTTGGGCGCTTACCTGCTGGGCGATCGCTCGGTGCGCTATTGGGGCTACCTCAAGCCCCAGCTGCGCCGCTACATCGATCCGTATGGAGTGGTCGCGGTCTTCCTGGCCAACGTGGGCTGGGGCCGGCCGGCGCCGATCCAGGACAGCAAGATCGGCTACAACGGGGGCCGGCGCGCGCTCTACCGGCTGGCGGGCCCTCTAGCCAACCTTGTTCTGGCTCTGCTCTTCGGAGTCACGCTGCGGGTGCTGGTGCTGGCCGGGATCCGGCCGGCACCCGTGAGCGCGAAACCATTGATGCTGGTCGCGTTCGTCGTCTTCGCGATCTATTTCCTGAACCTGGCCATCTTCGCGTTCCAGCTGCTGCCCATCCCCGGGCTCGACGGCTGGGAGATCCTCGCGGCATTGCTGCGCCGGCGCTCGCCCGGCTTTTTCATGCGCGCGGAGATGAATCGGCAGACGATCTGGATCATCTGCCTCGCCGCCGTCTTCTTCGGACCGCTGCTGCTCCACTTCAGCGTGCTGGGGGCGGTGGTCGGCGTCTTCTTCGAGCCCGCCTCGCTCGTGATCCTCGGCCAATGCGTGAGCTACGTAAGCCTGCAGCCCTGCCCGGTGTAGGCACGCTTCTCAACCAGCCCGCCTACGTGCGGCTGCGCGAGTCATATCCGCACGGCCTGGTGGCCGACGCGGTGCGTGAGCAGCTGGCCCTCGAGCGCGAGTCGGGCGTCGCCGGCGAAGCCGATCGCGAGGCGGCGGTGGCGGCGAGGCTCGCGGCCTGGACCGCAGCCAGGCTGCGCCGTGTCATCAACGGGACCGGCGTGGTCCTCCACACCAACCTGGGCCGGGCGCCGCTGAGTCCGGCCGCGGCCGAGGCGGCCGCCCGCGCCGCCGCCGGTTACGGCAACGTCGAGCTCGAGCTGGAAACCGGCCGGCGCGGTGAGCGCTCGGCAGTGCTGGCCGATCTCCTGCGCCGCCTCACCAGCGCCCCGGCCGCCCTGGTTGTCAACAACAACGCCGCCGGCACCCTTCTCGCCCTGACCGCGCTGGCCCGGGGCCGGGAGGTGATCGTCTCCCGCGGACAGCTGGTGGAGATCGGCGGCTCCTTTCGGATGCCCGACGTGATGCGGCTGTCGGGCGCCCGCATGGTCGAGGTTGGGACCACCAACCGCACCCGGCTCGGCGATTACGAGGACGCCATCACTTCCCGGACCGCGGCGCTGCTGCGGGTGCACACCTCGAATTACCGGATCACCGGCTTCACCGAAGCCGTGAGTTTGGAGGAGCTGTCAAAACTGGCTCGCGCCCGCGACCTGCCGCTGATCGACGACCTCGGCAGCGGTGCCCTGGATCCAATTGCCGATGAGCCGACGGTCGGCGAGTCTCTGCACCTCGCCGATCTCGTCCTTTTTTCGGGGGACAAGCTATTAGGAGGTCCGCAGTGCGGCATCGTGCTCGGCCGCGCCGAGCTCGTCCGCAAGATGAGCCGGCACCCCCTCGCACGGGCGCTGCGCATCGACAAGATGACGATGGCGGCGCTGGAGACCACGCTGCGCGAGCGCCTGCTGGGCCGGCCGGTGCCTGTGCAGACGATGCTGGCCGCGACTTCCGAAGAACTGCGCCGTCGGGCAGCCTTCTGGATGGTGAAGCTGGCCGACCGGGGAGTCGGCTCCGGTCTCCTGGAAGCCGAATCGGCCGCGGGCGGTGGTTCGCTGCCGGAGCGCGGACTTCGGACCTGGCTGCTGGCCCTGGACGGACCGGCGTCGCGGCTGGCGACCGCTCTCCGGCGCGGCGACCCGCCGGTGCTGGCGCGGATCGAGTCGGACCGCTGCTGCATCGATCCCCGGACGGTGCTGCGCGGAGAGGATGAGACCCTGGTCGACTGCCTGGAGGCCGCGGCCGCGCTGACCCGGCGTTGAGCTACGTCGTCGGTACCGCCGGCCACATCGACCACGGCAAGTCCACGCTCATCCACGCCTTGACCGGCATCGACCCCGACCGCCTCGAGGAGGAGAAGCGGCGGGGCATGACCATCGACCTCGGCTTCGCCTACCTGACGCTGCCCTCGGGCCGCCTGGTCGGCATCGTCGACGTGCCCGGCCATGCCCGCTTCATTCGCAACATGCTGGCCGGCGTCCACGGCCTCGATGCGGTGCTGCTGGTGGTGGCCGCCGACGAAGGCGTGATGCCGCAGACAGTCGAGCACCTGGAGATCGTCGACCTGCTCGAGGTTTCCCATGGCCTGGCGGTGCTCACCAAGACCGACCTGGTGGATGAGGAGTGGCTGGAGATGGTCGGCGCCGAGCTTGCCGAAACGCTGAGCCGGACCTCGCTGCGCGGCGCCCAGGTCGTGCCGGTATCGGCGGCCACCGGGGCTGGCCTGGATCTGCTGCGCGATCGCCTCGATGCACTGCTGGCGGATACGCCACCGCGCGCCGACCAGGGGCGGCCGCGGCTCCCGGTCGACCGTGTGTTCACGATCAAGGGCTCCGGCACCGTGGTCACTGGAACGCTG
>Ga0209474_10005143_pt1 | contig 11179 bp, 12 predicted proteins | sample GraSoiAngelo_145_FD_185902 | JGI IMG/M metagenome (GOLD analysis project Ga0209474, IMG submission 185902) | Grasslands soil microbial communities from the Angelo Coastal Reserve, California, USA - 14_1009_05_20cm (SPAdes) (version 2) | ecosystem: Environmental > Terrestrial > Soil > Grasslands... | reverse complement strand
ACAGCATCTGGAAAGAGACACTGAAGGGTTTTGCCCGGACGTGTCCGCCGACGGGATAATACTCTCAGGCACAGCGACAGATGGGGCTTCGACAGGTTTTCGGGAGCTGGTTCCCGAATAACCGCGAGGGCCCCCAATGCTTGCGCGCGACGAACATACCCCCTTAAACCGCACTCCCCTCCACGCCCTTCATATCGCCTTGGGCGGGAAGTTGGTGCCGTTCGCGGGCTACGAGATGCCCGTGCAGTATGCGCCCGGTGTGCTACGGGAACACCTGCATACCCGCAGCAAAGCCGGCCTGTTCGATGTCTCCCATATGGGCCAGATCGCGCTTCACGCTAAATCCGGACGGGCCGAAGACGCAGCACGTGCGCTGGAGCGGCTGGTGCCCCAGGACATCGTCGCGGTCGCGCCGGGACGGCAGCGTTACGCCCAGTTCACCAATGAGAATGGCGGCATCCTGGACGACCTGATGGTGGCGAATTTCGGCGATCACCTGTTCCTGGTCGTCAACGCCGCCTGCAAGGCCGAAGACGAGGCGCATCTTCGGAAACACCTTTCGGATGTTTGCATCATCGACCCCCTGCCCGACCGCGCCCTGATCGCGATGCAGGGGCCGAGGGCGCAGTCAGCACTGGCGAAGCTCTGTGCCGACGCGCCTGCGATGCGGTTCATGGATTCCGGCCCGCACGAGGTCGATGGGCTCGACTGCTTCGTCTCGCGCTCCGGCTATACCGGCGAGGATGGATTTGAGATTTCCGTGCCGGCCGATGATGCCGAGCGGCTGGTCAAGAAACTGCTCGAAAACGACGATGTGCGGCCGATCGGGCTTGGCGCGCGCGACAGTCTCAGGCTGGAGGCCGGGCTTTGCCTTTACGGGCACGACATCGACACCACAACGACGCCGGTCGAAGGCGCGCTGGAATGGTCGATCCAGAAGAGCCGCCGCCACAGCGGCGCGCGCGCCGGCGGCTTTATTGGCGCGGACAAGATACTCGCGCAGCTCGATAAAGGCGCGCCGCGCCGGCGCGTGGGCCTAAAGGCTGAAGGCCGCGCACCCGTGCGCGAAGGCGCAGCCCTGTTTGCTGACAGCGCCTCGGTCGAACCGGTCGGTTCGGTCACTTCGGGCGGATTCGGCCCGAGCCTCAATGCGCCGGTCGCGATGGGCTATCTGCCGGCATCGCTGGCAGCGCCGGGGACGCAAGTCTTCGCCGAAGTGCGCGGACAACGCCTGCCGCTCAAGGTTGCCGCCACCCCCTTTATTCCCAACACTTACAAGCGCTGAAGGAATCTCATGACCACGCTGTTCACCACAGACCATGAATGGCTCCGCATCGACGGCGACGTCGCCACCATTGGGATCACCGACTATGCGCAGTCGCAGCTCGGCGACGTCGTGTTCGTCGAATTGCCGAAGGTCGGCCGCTCCCTAAAAAAGGCGGAGGCCGCAGCCGTGGTCGAATCCGTCAAGGCCGCCTCCGACGTCTACGCGCCGATCTCCGGCGACGTAGTCGAAGTGAACGAGGCGCTCGCGGCCGAGCCCGCGCTGGTGAATTCGGACGCCGCCGGCAAGGCCTGGTTCTTCAAGGTGAAGATCGCGGACAAGAGCGAGCTCGGCGGTCTGATGGATGAGGCCGCCTACAAGGCGCACACGGCGTGAGATGATGAAAGCAATTCACCACCACACACTCACCGTCATCGCCCGGCTTGACCGGGCGACCCAGTACGCCGGGGCCTTTCGGCTCAATCGCCGACTTCCCGGCGTACTGGATCGTCCGCCTTCGCCGACGATGACACTGAATTTGAACGTTCCAGCGAGGCACCCATGAACGCGCCCTTCAAACTCGCCGACGAGCCCGCGACGACCTTCGTCCGCCGTCACATCGGCCCCTCCCCCCGCGAGGTGGCAGCAATGCTGGAGACGGTCGGCGTCAAATCCCTAAGCGAGCTGATGGACGAGACGCTGCCCGCTTCGATCCGGCAAAAGGCGCCGCTCGATCTCGGGCGGGCATTAAGCGAAACCGAGGCGCTCGCACATATGGGCGACTTGGCCTCCCAGAACCAGGTTTTTACCTCGCTGATCGGCCAAGGCTATTCCGGTACGATCCTGCCCGCGGTAATCCAGCGCAACATTTTGGAGAACCCGGCCTGGTACACCGCCTATACGCCCTATCAGCCGGAGATCAGCCAGGGCCGGCTGGAAGCCTTGTTCAACTTCCAGACCATGATCGCTGATCTCACCGGGCTCGATGTCGCCAACGCTTCGCTGCTGGACGAAGCAACCGCGGCGGCCGAAGCGATGGCGCTGGCGGAGCGCGCGTCACCGGCCAAAACAAAATCGTTCTTTGTCGATGCGCAAGTGCACCCGCAGACGCTTGCCGTGCTGCGCACCCGCGCCGCGCCGCTGGGCTGGAAGGTGATCGTCGGCGATCCCGCGATCGATCTTGAAAAGACCGATGTGTTCGGCGGCCTCCTGCAATATCCGGGTACGTCAGGCGCGATCCGCGATTTGCGGCCGGCGATCGCAACCCTGCGCGGCAAAGGCGCGCTGGCGGTCGTCGCCGCCGACCTTTTGGCGCTGACGCTGCTCGCCTCACCCGGCGAACTCGGCGCCGACATTGCGATCGGATCGGCGCAGCGCTTTGGCGTCCCGGTGGGATATGGCGGCCCGCATGCGGCCTACATGGCGGTGCGCGATGCATACAAGCGCTCGCTGCCCGGCCGCATCGTCGGGCTCTCGGTGGATTCACGCGGGGCGCCCGCCTATCGCCTCGCCTTGCAGACCCGCGAGCAGCACATCCGCCGCGAAAGAGCGACCTCCAACATCTGCACCGCGCAGGTGCTGCTCGCGGTGATCGCCTCGATGTATGCGGTCTATCACGGCCCGGAGGGACTAACGCAGATCGCCCGCAACGTACATCGCCGCACAGCCGCGCTGGCAGCAGGATTGCGCAAACTGGGCTTTGCGCTTGCGAGCGACGCCTTCTTCGATACGGTGACGGTGGAAGCCGGCGGCAAGCAAAGCGAGATCGTCGCCCGCGCGCTTGCCCAAAAGCTCAATTTGCGCATCGGCGAGCGCACGCTCGGCATCGCGTTGGATGAGACCACTACGCCCGCGATCGTCGAGGCGGTGTGGCGCGCTTTCGGCGGCGATCTTTCCTACGACGACATTGAGGCTGGCGCACGCGAGGCGCTGCCGGTCGAGTTGAAGCGCGGAAGGGCCTTCCTCACCCATCCGGTGTTCCATGCTCATCGCTCGGAAACCGAGATGCTGCGCTATATGCGCAAACTCAGCGATCGCGATCTCGCGCTCGACCGCGCCATGATCCCCTTGGGCTCTTGCACCATGAAGCTCAATGCGACGACGGAAATGATTCCGCTGACCTGGCCGGAATTTTGCAATCTGCATCCGTTCGCGCCGCGCCAGCAGGCAGATGGCTATCACGCCCTGTTCAAGCGGCTCGAACGGTGGCTGTGCGACATCACCGGCTATGACGCGATCTCGCTGCAGCCGAATTCCGGCGCACAAGGCGAATATGCCGGGCTGCTGGCGATCCGCAGCTACCACACTGCGCGCCATGAGGCGCATCGCAAGGTGTGCCTGATCCCTTCGTCGGCGCACGGCACCAACCCGGCGTCCGCTCATATGGCCGGCATGGAGGTCGTGGTGGTCGCCTGCGATGAGGGCGACGTCGATGTCAATGATCTGCGCGCCAAGGCCGAACAACATTCGAAAACGCTGGCGGCCGTGATGATCACCTATCCCTCGACCCATGGCGTGTTCGAGGAGCACATCCGCGAGATCTGCGACATCGTGCACGGCCATGGCGGCCAGGTCTATCTCGACGGCGCCAACATGAACGCGCAGGTCGGGCTGTCGCGGCCCGGCGACTACGGCGCCGACGTCAGCCATCTCAATCTGCACAAGACGTTCTGCATTCCGCACGGCGGCGGCGGCCCCGGCATGGGCCCGATCGGCGTCAAGGCCCATCTCGCGCCATTCCTGCCGGGGCATCCCGCGACCGATGGCGGCACGCCGCGCGCGGCCGGGCCGGTGTCGGCGGCGCCGTTCGGGTCGGCGTCGATCCTGACCATTTCCTACATCTACATGCTGATGATGGGCGGCGAAGGTCTCACGCGCGCCACCGAAATTGCTGTCCTCAACGCGAACTACATCGCGGCGAGATTAGACGCGCATTTTCCCGTGCTGTACCGAAACGCCAAAGGCCGCGTCGCGCATGAATGCATCGTCGATCCGCGCCCGCTGAAAAACTCGACCGGCGTCACCGTCGACGACATCGCCAAGCGGCTGATCGATTATGGCTTTCATGCGCCGACCATGAGTTTTCCGGTGCCGGGCACGCTGATGATCGAGCCGACCGAATCCGAATCCAAGGCCGAGCTCGACCGGTTCTGCGACGCCATGATCGCGATCCGCCGCGAGATATCGGAGATCGAGAATGGCCGGTTCAAGATCGAAGCCTCGCCATTGCGCCATGCGCCGCACACCGTGCACGACATTGCCGACGATAACTGGACGCGGGCCTATTCCCGCGCGGAAGGGTGCTTTCCGGCAGGGAGTTCGCGTACGGACAAATACTGGAGCCCGGTGGGGCGGGTCGACAATGTCTACGGCGACCGGAATCTGGTTTGCGCGTGTCCGCCGGTTAGTGATTACGCGCGGGCGGCGGAATGACGGCCGAAAGGCCGTCATTCCGGGGCGCGCATTGGCGCGAACCCGGAATCTCGGAGAATCGTCGGACGGGTGCCGGCTACCGAATACGCGTAGAGGGCGGAAGCGCGTATTTTTCTGGCATGCACGTCCCGCATTTCTGGACCGTTGTTTGCCTGCAATCGTACCCGCCGGCCGCATGCCGCTTCGCGTTCATCGCCTGGCGGCCTGCGCTACGGCTTCATCAGCGCCGGATTCCAGCGCCAGAGATTGTCGTTGGTCAGGTGCGTGCCTCCCCACCAGCGATCGATCGGATTGTGGCAGCTGAAATCTTCCTTGTGGGCGAGGACGGCCTCGCCGAAATCGGTTAGCGACAGGCGGCTTCGCAGCATAGCCTCGTGCCTGGTCCCCAGGTTGTCCCGCTTGATCGTGCGAAGCTCTTCATCGAGTCCTGCAATCGCAGGTCGCGGGCCGAACGCGAGCCCGTCAAGCAAAGAGCCCAGCTCCCACTCGCTGAAGATACGCGTCTGCCGAACCTCCTGATAGTGGAAGAGCGGATTCACGTTCGCATAGCCGGTCGCGATCATCTCCAGCATCCGCATTTCCGTCGCACCCAAACCGGTCGAAGCCGACGGAAGCTCTTCGAGCAGATCATGCAAGACCGGCTTCAGCAGCGGCAGGCCGCTCAAGTCCTGGCGAAGCAGCTCAAGGCAAGCTCCCGGCGTCGGCGACCGATAGGCTTGCCATGCTGCGCTTGCCGTCGCGAGATCTTTTTCGCGGATATCGAAGACTGGCGGCCGCCATTTCGCAAAAGCATTTGGATGGAGCCCGATCATCTCCTGGTCGACAAGGCGCAGCTTCAACCTGGTGGTGGCTTCCGGATAAGAGCTGAAGTAATCGAGCAGCCAGACGAGTTTAAGCTGCGCGTCCGGCCTCATATCGAACCACAGTTCGACGGTCTCATATTGCTCGCAGAACTCGGCCAAACCAACGTCTCTGCGGCTGCTGTTTTTGCTGCGTCCCCACCGGGAGGCAAAGTCCGACCAGTGACAGCCGGGGCCGTGGCTGGACGTGCGGGCACCGAGATAGTTCGCGAGCTCATCCGGAGACGGTAATGGTCCCCAGACGAAGCGAAAGACGAAATCAACCGCAAGATCGGCGAAGTCCGACCGGGTGAATTCCGGGATCAGGGAGCCAGTCAGGATCAGAGGCTTCATAGACCTCGCCCGCTATACGCAAAACAAAACGGGCGCCGAGGACGTCGGCAACGCGACATCCTCGGCGCCCGCCACTAAATAAACCTCACTCCTCCGCCGGCTCCTCGCCTTCGGCATCGCGCTCGGCGGTGCCGGCGAGAATCTGCTCGGCGATCAGGCCGGAGTTTTGCCGGATCGCGGCCTCGATCTTGGCGGTCATGTCGGGATTGGCCTTGAGGAAGGCTTTGGAGTTCTCGCGGCCCTGCCCTAGGCGCTGGCTATCATAGGAGAACCAGGCACCGGATTTCTCGACGATGCCGGCCTTGACGCCGAGATCGAGAATCTCGCCCATCTTGGAGACGCCCTCGCCATACATGATGTCGAATTCGACCTGCTTGAACGGCGGCGCCAGCTTGTTCTTCACCACCTTCACCCGCGTGGTGTTGCCGATCACCTCGTCGCGCTCCTTGATCGCGCCGATGCGGCGGATGTCGAGGCGGACGGAGGCATAGAATTTCAGCGCGTTGCCGCCGGTGGTGGTTTCCGGCGAGCCGTACATCACGCCGATCTTCATGCGAATCTGGTTGATGAAGATCACCATGGTGTTGGATTTGTTGATCGAGGCGGTGAGCTTGCGCAGCGCCTGGCTCATCAATCGGGCTTGGAGCCCGGGCAATGCATCGCCCATCTCGCCTTCGAGTTCGGCCTTCGGCACCAATGCGGCGACCGAATCGATCACCAGCACGTCGACCGCGCCGGAGCGCACCAGGGTATCGCAGATTTCCAGCGCCTGCTCGCCGGTGTCGGGCTGCGAGATCAGGAGCTCGTCGATATTGACGCCGAGCTTGCGCGCATAGACCGGATCGAGCGCGTGTTCGGCGTCGATGAAGGCGCAAATGCCGCCCTTCTTCTGGCCCTCGGCGACGGTATGCAGCGCCAGCGTGGTCTTGCCCGAGGATTCCGGCCCGTAGATTTCAACCACCCGCCCCCTCGGCAGACCGCCGACGCCAAGCGCAATATCGAGCCCGAGCGAGCCCGAGGAGATGGTCTCGATATCCATCGAGCGGTCGTTCTTGCCGAGCCGCATCACCGAGCCCTTGCCGAACTGGCGCTCGATCTGGGAAAGCGCGGCGGACAGGGCCTTGGTCTTGTCCATGGAGGATCCTTCGACGATACGCAGGGCGGTAGCAGCAGACATAGGACGTGCTCCTTATGGCGGGGATTCGCTTGTGGGACAAACCGTTGGCGAAGCGGGCCGGTGATGTGGAGACAGCGTACCCTATTTGTTCCATGTTCGCAATATGTTCTTTTGTTGTGGGTGGTGCTGGCCTGTTTTGACCTCTAGTGGCCTATTTTGATTTTCGCAGTGGCCTGTTTGGGTTGGAACGAAGTCAAGCTGCACTACGTAATCCGTTTTATGAAGGACGTGTGGAAGGAAACGCTACGGTGTCCGACCTGCCTCAAGACTGGCGTGGCTAGTCTGGCTCAGGATAACGGCGACACGCCAATCATTCAGCTGGTCCCCAATGGCTTCAAGGTCGTTGATACCGAGCATGGCCCCGACTTCCGGTGCGCTGACTGCGACATAGCCGTAAAACTGTAGAAGCTGGAAATAAGGCCGCCTCGGTTGGCGGCCTCTTTCATTACAGGCCCTTGCCGTCGTCCTCATCGTCAGAAGCAAATCCGAGCGGCAGCTCATCGTGCCGGGGATATAAGCGATCCAAGTTTTTTCGAAAGCTCACCCAATCGCCGCTTAGCTTCATAATTGCCATGCCTGCACCAAGTACCCGATGCTGTTCGTGAGTCGCTGGAAAAACTGGTCCCGAAATTGCGAGGCAAGACCGACGAGCAATTGGTGCCTGAATTGACTTCGCGAGTGGGCCCAAAGGAAACGGCCCCAGCGGGGGGAGCTGAGGCCGCCTTGGTTCCGGATACCCATGCCGGGGGCGGCCCGGCACTATCGATTAATGTCAACCGCTCCTGAACGTTCCTCCGAATGTTAGGTGGCCTACGTTGGAACCGCGAGTGTCTGTCGGGTACCAAGAAAAAAGCCGTCCGGGCGTTACGCCGGACGGCTTTCTCATGCGACTGCCGGCCCGGCACTGCTCCGGTTCCGCCGCATCTGTGCCTAATCCTGATGCAACTTGGTTAACGCGAAGTTAACGCTCCCGTTCCCGGAGGGCCTGTTTTGAAATAGCGGACGGCTGATTTCGGCCAGCACCGCTTGCCGCCAGCCGTAAATTCAATTGGTAGCATTCATGGAACGAATTCCACGTTGCAGCGTCGTGTGGTTGGGGCGGGCAACAATGGGGAAACGCAGTGATTAGTAAGCGTTATCTAGTGCGCCAGGCGCGCGCACTTATCAGTTTTGCCAAATCGACCCATAATCCCGAACTAGCCGCCGTCCTGGTCGAGAGGGCGGCCGATCTCAAGGATCAGATCGACGGAAAAATGCCGGCGCCTGATCCTGATCCGCAGGCTCCGGACGTTGAGCCTTCTCCCAATTGAAGAAATAGGCCGCCCTATTTGGCGGCCACTTTCATTCAAAGGCGGCACTTGTTCGCGCGACACAATTCCAAAGGTTTGCAAATCTGAAACCGCACGGGCCTGTTGCCGCCTCGGCCAGCGGCCTGGTTTGGATCGGCCACTGGCCCAGGGATAGTAGTACCACCCATCCTGTTTCCACCTGCGAGGTTAACGGTGTCCTAATTTGTTTGCTGTAAGCCGCATTTCAGCTCTTGTTTGCGAATGGTCTCGCCACCTCGTAACCCAAGTGCCACCTCAGGTGCCCTTATGGATGAGCATCGAGTCGCTGCGCGTCATCGCGTCTTGAAGGCCGGGACGATCTCGTTCGGCGGCGATGGGATTGACTGCACCGTTCGCAACCTTTCGGAGACCGGGGCCGCGCTCGAAGTCGTAACCCCGCTTTTCATTCCCGATCGCTTCACGCTGATCATTCCGACCGACCAATTGAGGCGGCCCTGCCACATCGTCTGGCGCAAGGAAAAACGAATGGGCGTGGCGTTCGACTAAGGCGGTGCCGGCGGCCGCGACGGGGCCGATTTCGTTGCCGCCCTTGTATTTTCGCGCAAAAGTGTATACATCTCCAACATTCGATTAGCCGCTGTGCCTTGTTGAATGCGCCTGCGGGCTCCTTTTCTTCCAGAAACATCGTCAAAATTGAATTTGGTCGCGTGATGGTCACGCGAGTTTTGCGCATGTGCGCTTTGGAGAAGAGATATGCCGACAGGTACAGTAAAATGGTTCAACGGCCAGAAGGGTTTTGGCTTCATTCAGCCCAATGACGGCGGCAACGATGTGTTCGTGCACATCAGTGCGGTCGAACGGGCTGGGCTTACGGGCCTCGCCGAAGGCCAAAAGGTTTCGTTCGAAATCAAGGCCGACAAGATGCGGGGCAAGTCCAGCGCGGAAAACCTGTCGCTGGCTTGACCCTTTCGCGCCGTTCCACGGATGTACTGGAACGGCGTTGCTGCCCGCTCGATCCCTCAAAAAGGTTGAGCGGGCTCGTTGAGGCAGATGGGCGAGGCGGCAGATCGAGAAGGCATATGTCCGGCAAGAAATCAGACGATCCATCGCCCGAAAGCATCGCCAAAGCCAATCGGCGACGTCTGGCTTTCGAGGAAGGGGTTCGCGCGATGGCCGATGTCGAGCGCGAAGCCGTCGCGGTGCGCAAGAACATGGAACGCTTGCGCGCCTTGCGGGTAGCCAAGGAAGCCGAGGCGGTCCGAACCGAAGCCACCGCCGGAAACGCCGCCGCAAAGACCAAGCGCAAGAAGCGCGTTTCAACGTGAGATCGGCCGTCCTTGTGGGATGATCCCGGAACATCGGCGATCACAACTTCTCAAGGGCCGCGCGCACCGTCTTGGAACGGTCGCGCTATCAGCGCATATTTTCGTGTCATGAGAAAAGGCGACGTCATTTGTCCTGAATGCGGTGCAGGCTTCCGCCGCATCGAGCTTGGTTCCCGGCGCGGAACAGAGGGCGAGTTTCGCTGCCCGCTATGCGACCATCTGCTGGAAGTCTTGGACGGCTCCAACGAAGTCGCCTACCGGCTGACGGTCGCGCCGGAAAAGATATTCGAATAGCGTTAGACGATTTTTTTCGATTCACGCGCACAGGGTGAAACTTGCTTGGCAATCGCAGAGTCAAAAATTCTCCAATCGCGCTGACCTTTGGAATGGACGAACGCATCGGCCGGCCTCATGTTGAACGCATGGGACGGGAGAATCCGACGGTCAGTTGTCCGCGTTGCGGGCGTGTCGTGAAGCTTACGCAGTTGCCGGCTGCCCGCGGGGCCCACGGCCACCAATGCTTTGGTTGCGAGAAATTCGATCCGTTGAAATCCGAGCTGGTGACAGGCTGGCTGAACGGCGAGTTGGGCCGCCCGAAGCGGACCCTTGGGTCAAGCCCGAGGGCAGGCTCTCTCCCGATTGCGGAAGACGTGAAGTGAACGCCCTAACAGGCTGATTGAATCAATCGCCACCCGGCTCAGTCGGGGCCCGGCTTAGTCGGCGCTCGGGAGGCGGCGCATAGTAAATTCGATGACGCCGCCGGGCAGCTCGCGCCAGCTTTCGACCGCGCTCATGTAGCCGGCCTTGGGATAACGGTTCAGGAAATCGCGGGCCTTTGCCCTCGCCTGGTCGCGCGGCAGCGTAAAGGTCTCGCGCAGATAGCCGTCATCCAGCTTACGACGCGCGCCAGACCGGCGATCGGCCATCCGGTTGGCGAGGTCGCGCGGGCGCGAAGGCATGTCGCAACTCCGGTACACATGACGACATGACCCATATAGGGATCGCGGAAGCCAATCCCGAGTCCCTGCCGTTTCTCCCAGCAGCGGGGCCACCGGAATTCGGTCCGTGTCCGGCTGGGCCGTCAGTTCGGGTTGTTGCCCGTCTTGGCCTTTGACTTGGCCGAAGCGGCCGCCTTGGCAGCCGGTGTCTTCGGCGCGTCCGGGCTGCGTACACCGCCCCACGGATCGGAAGAGACCTTGGCGTCGGGTATCTTCTTCAGCGTTTCCTTGTACGCCTTGTCCCTCGCCTCCTCGGCTTCCTTCTCTTCCGGCGTCTTGGAGGGCGTATCCGCCAGCAGATTGATGTTGGGCAATTGCTGTGCGCGAGCGGGTCCCGTCAGCGCGTCCAGGAACAATCCGCTCAAACACGATCCGGCCGAGCACAATCCGGCCAGAAACGCACACATCGCCGCCGCGCGAACAACTCTCATGGGATACCCCCGCATTTTCGCTGCAATATACCACCGCCCAGACCAAGAGGCCAAGGGCGCCTTCCAAAAA
>Ga0209474_10005142_pt1 | contig 11180 bp, 5 predicted proteins | sample GraSoiAngelo_145_FD_185902 | JGI IMG/M metagenome (GOLD analysis project Ga0209474, IMG submission 185902) | Grasslands soil microbial communities from the Angelo Coastal Reserve, California, USA - 14_1009_05_20cm (SPAdes) (version 2) | ecosystem: Environmental > Terrestrial > Soil > Grasslands ... | reverse complement strand
CGATGTCACCCGCTATACGCTCAACTGCTTCGGCGGCGCCGCCGGCCAGCATGCTTGCCTGGTCGCGGACGCGCTCGGTATGACGCGCGTCTTCATCCATCCGCACGCCGGCGTGCTATCGGCGTATGGCATGGGACTCGCCGACCAGACGGTCATGCGCGAGCGCGCAGTCGAGGCGAAGCTGGACGACTCCTCGCTGCTCGAGGAGATGGCGGAAGAGCTGGCGATCGCCGCGCGCGAGGAGCTGGTGCGCCAGGGCGTGAGCGCCGAGCGCATTCGCATCGAGCGCCGCGCGCATCTCAAGTACGACGGCACCGACACCGCTCTGATCGTCGCGCTCGGCCCGCGCGAGCAGATGGTGGCCGAGTTCGAGGCGGCGTATCGCAAGCAGTTCTCCTTCCTGATGCCGAACCGGCCGCTGGTGGCGGAGGCCGCATCGGTCGAAGCGATCGCGCCGGGCGATGCGCCCCGCGAGACGCCGGCGCCGCCGCGGCCGCGTGCGCAGCCCGTGCGGCGCGTGCGCATCTTCACTGCCGGTGCGTGGCACGAGGCGCCGCTTTATCGGCGGGAGGCGCTGGCCGCAGGCCAGGAGATCGACGGGCCGGCGGTCATCGCCGAAGCGAATGCCACGACGGTCGTGGAGCCCGAGTGGCGGGCGACGGTAACGAAGCTCGACCACCTGGTGCTCAGCCGCACGCGGCCGCGAGCCGTGGCGCACGCGATCGGCACCGAAGTCGATCCGGTGCGGCTCGAGATATTCAACAACCTCTTCATGTCGATCGCCGAGCAGATGGGCCTGCGCCTGCAGAACACCGCCTACTCGGTGAACATCAAGGAGCGGCTCGATTTCTCCTGCGCCATCTTCGACCGCGAGGGCAACCTGATCGCCAATGCGCCGCACATGCCGGTGCACCTCGGCTCGATGAGCGAATCGATCAAGACGGTGATCCGCGAGAACGCCGGCCGCATCAAGCCGGGCAACGTCTATGTGCTGAACGCGCCGTACAACGGCGGCACGCATCTGCCGGACGTGACGGTGATCACGCCGGTCTTCCAGGCCGGCCGGATCCTTTTCTATGTCGGCTCGCGTGGCCACCACGCCGATATCGGTGGCATCACGCCGGGCTCGATGCCGCCGGGCTCGAAGGTGGTGGAGGAAGAGGGCGTGCTGATCGACAACTTCCTCCTGGTGGACGAAGGACGCTTGCGCGAGCGGGAGACGGTCGGGTTGCTGACATCGGGCCGCTATCCGGTGCGCAACGTCGAGCAGAACATCGCCGACCTGCGGGCGCAGATCGCGGCGAACGAGAAGGGTGTGCAGGAGCTCGGTCGCATGGTCGAGGAGTTCGGCCTCGAGGTGGTGCAGGCGTACATGGGCCATGTGCAGGCGAACGCCGAGGAATCGGTGCGCCGGGTGATTGGCGTCCTAAAAGACGGGCACTTCGAATTGCCGCTCGATAATGGCGCCGTGCTGCGCGTGCGCATCACGATCGGCGCCGATCGGCGCAGCGCGACCATCGATTTCACCGGCACGTCGGCCCAGCTCGCCAACAATTTCAACGCGCCCTCGGCGGTGTGCATGGCGGCGGTGCTGTATGTCTTCCGCACGCTGGTCGACGCCGACATCCCGCTCAATTCCGGCTGTCTCAAGCCGCTCGAGGTGATCATTCCCGAGGGCTGCATGCTGAAGCCGCGCTATCCGGCGGCCGTCGTCGCCGGCAACGTCGAGACCTCACAATGCCTCACCGAAGTGCTCTACGGCGCGCTCGGGGTCATGGCGTCGGCGCAGGGCACCATGAACAACTTCACGTTCGGCAACAAGCGCTATCAGTACTACGAGACGGTCGGCGGCGGCTCCGGCGCCGGGCCAGGCTTCGACGGCGCCGACGTGGTGCAGACGCACATGACGAACTCGCGGCTCACCGATCCGGAGGTGCTCGAGTGGCGCTTCCCGGTACGTCTCGAGAGCTTTGCCATCCGCCATGGCTCGGGCGGCGGCGGGCACTGGCGCGGCGGCAATGGCGCGGTCCGCCGCATGCGCTTTCTCGAGCCGATGACGGCGGCCATTCTCTCCGGGCACCGGCTGCTGCGGCCGCACGGCATGGCGGGCGGCGCGCCGGGCGAGCCGGGCAGGAACTACGTCGTGCGCGGCGACGGCGCGAGGAGCGAGCTCGGCCCGTTCGACCAGACCGAGATGGCCTCCGGCGACATCTTTGTCATCGAGAGTCCGGGCGGCGGGGGCTACGGCGCGCCTCGCTAATATAATGGCGGCCAAGAAATGAATCCGACCGCCATTTATTCGAAGTCGGGAAAGGGAGTGCAGGAGGCATCGGGGAAGACCAGCCTTCTGCAGCGCGGAGACCGGACCGTGCTCGCGGCGATCGATGGCCGCGCGACGCTCGCCGATGTGGCAGAGAAAGTCGGCAAGGCGTACGACGCCGCGTTCCAGAGCCTGATCTCGCAGCTCGACAAGAACGGCTTCATCCGCGAAGTGTCGCCCGGCGCCGGCGCAGCGCCGAAGCCCGGCGCGACGGCGGCGCCGAAGCCCGTGGCCAAGCCTGCCGCGCGGGCGATGGTTGACGAGCCAAGCGGCGGCGACCTCGACTTTAGTGCCCTCGGCAAGGGCAAGCCGCCGATGCGGCCCGCGGCGCCGCCGACGGCCTCGCCCTCGGCGATGGAACAGACCTCGGCGCTCGCCAAGGCACGCGAGGAGGCCGAAGCCAAGGCCCAGGCCGAGAAGGACCGCCTGAAGCGCGAGGCCGAGCTCAAGGCGCGCATCGAGATGGAAGCGAAGGCGCGAGCCGAGGCCGAGGCGAAGGTCAAGGCCGAGGACGCGAAGGCGAAGGCAGACGCCGAAGCGAAGGTCGACGCAGCGCGCGAAGCGGCGGTGCGCGCGGCGGCCGAGGCCAAGGCGAAAGCCGAGGCCGAAGCAAAAGCGAAGGTCGAGGCCGAGCGCAAGGCGCGCGAGGAAGCGGAGCGCGCGCGCAAGGAAGCCGAAGACAAGGCGAGGCGCGAGGCCGAGGAGCTGCGCCAGCGCCTGGAAGCCGAGCGCAAGGCGCGCGAGGAGGCCGAGCGCAAGGCCAAGGAAGAAACCGAGCGCGCGCGACGCGAGCTCGAGGACGAAAAGAAGCGTCTCGCGGCGGAGCGCGAGCGCGAGCGTGCCGAAATCGAGAGGAGGCGCGCCGAGGAGCAGGCGCTCGTCGACGCGGCGGCAGCCGCCATCCGGTCTTCCGCCGCAGTGCCGCCGCCACCGCCGGCCGCGACGCCGGAAAGCTTCGCCGATTCCCTGCTCGCCGATCTCGCGAACTTCACCAACCGCGAAGAGGAAGAACGCAAGGCCCAGGAGGAGGAGGACCGCAAGACCAAGGCGGCTGCGGCGGCCAAGCGGGCGCGCGAGGCTCTCGAGCGGCAGGCGAAGGAAAAGGAGGAGGCCGAGCAGCGCCAGCGCGCCGAGGAGGAGGAACGGCGGCTCGCCGACGAAGCGAGGCGCGTGCGCGAGGAGGAAGAGCAGCGCGCACAGGAAGAGGAGCGCCGCCGGCGCGAAGCCGAAGCGATCCGCCGCAAGGCCGAAGCGGCCACTGCCGCGGCGATGGCGAGGGAAGGCAAGGCCGCGCCCGAGGCCGAGGACGAGATGCCGATCACGGACGACGACTTCGACGCCGATGAGGTGAAGCGCGAGCAGCGGGCGCTCGCGAAAGCGAAGCGCAAGGGCAAGGGAAAGGAGCCTCGAGCGGAAAAGCCGCGCCCGGCGCCGCTGCCGGCGGCGCCACGGCTGCCGCGACGCCCAGTGAAATGGGGCAAGCCGGTCGCCGTGACGCTGATCGCGCTTCTCGCCATCGCGCTCGGCTTGGCGCACGTCATGCCGATCAACACGGCGGACTACGAGCGGCTCGCATCCGAGGCGCTCGGCCGGCCGGTGAAGATCGGCTCGGCGAACCTCTGGCTGTTCAGCGGCCTGCCCGAGGTGCGGTTCAAGGACGTGCGGGCGGGCGAGGCGCGCCTCGCGCTCATTAAGGCTTCCGGTTCGCCGTTCGCGATCTTTGGCGACAGCAAGGAATTCAGCACCATCGAGGTGAACGGCCTCAAGCTGCCGCAGGAAGCGATCGGCGACGCGCTGTTCGCCACCGTGCGCGCGAACAACTTCAGCGTCTCGCGCATCGTCGTCAAGAACCTCGAGCTGCCGGGGCCGGCGACGCTGCCCAAAGGCCTGAGCGCCGAGGTACGGCTCAATGCCAGGGGCGCGATGGCGAGCGCCGACGTATACGGTCCCGACGGCCTGCATGCCAAGCTCACGCCGCGCGAGCGCACGATCGAGTTCGACGTGCTGGCGGGCGGCTTCCCGCTGCCGATCGGCCCGCAGATCACGCTCAGCAACTTCGCCATGAAAGGCACGGCGACGCCGCGCGGCATGACGATCAGCGAATGGGGCGGCGCCCTCTTCAGCGGCGGCATCTCGGGGCGCGCGAACGTGCGCTGGGGCGGCGGCTGGCAGGTAGAGGGCGTGCTGACCGTGCGCAACATCAACGCTGCGGTGTTCGCGCCGGCGCTGCTCTCGGCCGGCAGCGCCGAAGGCACGGCGAAATTCTCGATGAGCGGCCCGGACGCGGCAAGCCTCGCGAATGGCAGCCGGCTCGACGGCAGCTTCACCGTCAATAAAGGCACGCTCGGCAGCTTCGATCTGGCGCGCGCCATCCAGTCGGGCGGCAAGCAGGCGAACGGCAGCACCCAGTTCGCCGAGATGAACGGCCAGGCGATCTACGACCGCGGCATGGTGGCGCTGAGGAACGTCACCATCGGCGCGGGTGCGCTCAACGCCGGCGCGAGCGCCGACATCTCGCAGAACGGCGCGCTCTCCGGCCGCATCGTCGCCGACATGAAGACCGCCTCGCGCATGCTCTCCGCCACGCTGCTTCTCGGCGGCACGGTGAAGGAGCCCCAGGTCCGCAACTAGTGCCCGAAATCCTCCAGCTTCGGGGGCCGCGCGCCGCCTCCGAGTTTCGTCTCGCCAAGCTCGTCGCGCAGCTTAGGAAAATCGACCCAGCGCTAAGCGCGCTCGGCGCGGAATTTCGGCACTTCGTCGAGCTCGAAGCGCCGCTCGGCGCAAGCGAGCGCGCGCTGCTTGAGGGGCTGCTCGCCTACGGCGAACCATCGCCGGTGCCCGAAGGCAGGCTGTACCTCGTGGTGCCGCGCCTCGGCACCCTCTCCCCCTGGTCTTCCAAGGCCACCGACATCGCGGAACTGCGGGCTTGCCGCGGTAAGGCGCATCGAGCGCGGCACCGCCTTCTACGTGCGCTCGGAGGCTCACGGAATCGCGGCGGCGCTGCACGATCGCATGACGCAGACCGTGCTTTCTTCGTTCGAGGAGGCGGCGAAGCTCTTCAGCCATGTGCCGCCGCGGCCGCTGCAGTCGGTTCCGCTCGCCGGGCTGCGCGAAGCGAACCGGAGCCTTGGCCTCGCGCTCTCCGAGGACGAGATCGAATATCTGGAGCGCGCCTACCGCGCCATCGGCCGCGATCCGACCGATGCCGAGCTGACGATGTTCGCCCAGGCGAACTCGGAGCACTGCCGCCACAAGATCTTCAACGGCGACTGGATCATCGACGGCGCGCGGCAGCCGCAGTCGCTCTTCTCCATGATCCGCCACACGCACGCCGTGAGCCCGCAGGGCACGGTGCTCGCCTACGCTGACAACGCCGCGATCATGGAAGGCCGTAGCGCGCAGCGCTTCTATCCGCGCGCCGACGGTGTCTATGCACGGCACGCCACGCCGACGCACACTGTGATGAAGGTCGAGACCCACAACCATCCGACCGCGATCGCGCCCTTTCCGGGCGCGGCGACCGGCGCCGGCGGCGAGATCCGCGACGAGGGCGCAACCGGCCGCGGCGCGAAGCCGAAGGCGGGCCTCGTCGGCTACTCGGTGTCATCGCTTCGCATCCCCGGGCACGAGCAACCCTGGGAGGGCCCGTCGCCCGGGAAGCCCGCGCATATCGCCTCCGCGCTGGAAATCATGCTGGAGGCGCCGATCGGTGCCGCGGCGTTCAACAACGAGTTCGGCCGCCCGAACCTGCTCGGCTACTTCCGCAGCTTCGAGGCGAAAGTGGACGGCGTCGTTCGCGGCTACCACAAGCCCATCATGCTGGCGGGCGGCGTCGGCAACATCGCCGCCGGGCACAGCGCCAAGCGCGAGCTCGCCGCAGGGACCTTGCTCATCCAGCTCGGCGGTCCGGGCCTGCCGATCGGCATGGGCGGCGGTGCCGCCTCGTCGATGGGCGCGGGCGCGAATGTCGCCGAGCTCGACTTCGATTCTGTGCAGCGCGACAACGCCGAGATCCAGCGCCGGGCGCAGGAAGTCATCGACCGCTGCTGGCAGCTCGGCGAAGCGAACCCGATTCTTTCGATACACGATGTCGGCGCGGGCGGCCTGTCGAACGCGCTGCCCGAGCTCGTCTGGTCGGCGAAGCGCGGCGCGCGCCTCGAGCTGCGCGACATCCCGAGCGAGGACACCGGCATGTCGCCGCGCGAGATCTGGTGCAATGAGGCGCAGGAGCGCTATGTGCTGGCGATCGCGCCTGAAGATCAGCTCGCGTTCGAAAGGATCTGCCAGCGCGAGCGCTGCCCGTTTGCCGTGCTCGGCGCGGCGACCGACGACGGCCGTCTCGTGGTCAGCGACCGCCAGTTCGGCACGAAGCCGGTCAATATCGACCTCGGTGTTGTCCTCGGCAAGCCGCCGAAGATGCTGCGCGACGTGCGGCGCGCCAAGCGCCAGCGGGCGCCGTTCTCGCTCGAAAGGATCACCCTCGACGGCGCCGCGCACCGCGTGATGCGCCATCCGGCGGTGGCGGCGAAGCACTTCCTGGTCGCGATCGGCGATCGCACTGTCGGCGGCCTGTGCGCGCGCGATCCTTTCGTCGGGCCGTGGCAGGTGCCGGTGGCCGACTGCGCCGTGACGCTCTTCGACTACGACGGCTACGGCGGCGAAGCGATGGCGATCGGCGAACGTGCGCCGCTTGCGGTGATCGACGCGCCCGCCTCGGGCCGCATGGCGATCGGCGAGGCAATCACCAACATTGCAGCGGCGCGTATCCCCAACCTCGCCCAGGTGAAGCTCTCGGCCAACTGGATGGCCGCGGCCGGCTATCCGGGCGAAGACGCCGCGCTTTACGACACGGTGCGCGCGGTGGCATTGGAGCTGTGCCCGGCGCTCGGCGTCTCGATCCCGGTGGGCAAAGATTCGCTCTCCATGCAGACGCGCTGGGACGGCGGCGAAGTCGTGGCGCCGCTTTCCCTCATCGTCTCGGCTTTCGCCCCGGTCGAAGATGCGCGTGACACGCTCACGCCGGAGGTTCGCACCGATGAGGGCGAGACCGAGCTCCTGCTGATCGACCTCGGCCGCGGCAAGAACCGCCTCGGCGGCTCGATCCTCGCGCAGACCCATGCCAACGGCTTCGGAGCCGACTGTCCTGACCTCGACGAGCCCGCGCTCCTCAAAGGCTTCTTCGCCGCCATCCAGCGCCTGCGCGCGCAGATTCTCGCGTATCACGACCGCTCCGACGGCGGCCTGTTCGCGACGGTGTGCGAGATGGCCTTTGCCGCCCACTGCGGCGTGACGCTGAACGTCGATGCGCTCACCTTCGACGCCGGCGCCGAGGACGTCGACGCATTCAAGCGCAATGCCGACGAGCAGCTCGCCGGCCGCTTCGGCGAGGCGGCGCTCGCTGCGCTCTTCAACGAGGAGCTGGGCGCCGTGATCCAGATCCGCGCCGCCGACCGCGCGAAGGTGATGCAAGGCTTGCGCGACGCCGGCCTCGCCGAATGGACGCATGTCGTCGGCCAGCTCAACAACCGCGACGAGATCCTCGTCACGCGCAACAACGTGCCGCTCTACCAGAACAAGCGCGATCACGTGCAGCGCGTCTGGGGCGAGATCACCTATCGCATGCAGGCACTGCGCGACCATCCGGAGTCGGCGCGCGAGGAGTACGACCGCATCATCGATCCGGACGATCGCGGCCTATCGCTCCATCTCACGTTCACGCCCAGGCCGATCTCCATTTCCAGCGGCGCGCGGCCGCGCGTCGCCATCCTGCGCGAGCAGGGCGTCAATGGCCAAGTGGAGATGGCGGCGGCGTTCGACCGTGCGGGCTTCGAGACGCTCGACGTGCACATGACCGATCTCCTCGCCGGTCGCCATACGCTCGGCGGCTTAAAGGGGATCGTCGCGGGCGGCGGCTTTTCCTATGGCGACGTGCTCGGCGCCGGGCGCGGCTGGGCGGCGACCATCCTGTACAACCCGCGGGTGCGCGCCGAATTCGAAAAGTTCTTCGCGCGCAGCGACACCTTCGCCCTCGGTGCGTGCAACGGCTGCCAGATGTTCGCCGCGCTGAAGGCGCTCGTTCCGGGCGCGTCGCACTGGCCGGCGTTCGTCAAGAACCGCTCCGAGCAGTTCGAAGGCCGCCTCGTGATGGTTGAAATCATGGACAGCCCTTCGCTCTTCTTCGCCGGCATGGCGGGAAGCCGCATGCCGATCGTCACCGCGCACGGCGAAGGCCGCGCCAGATTCGACGGCGCCGCGGCGAAACTCGTCTGCATGCGCTACGTTGACCACCAGGGCGGGCCGACCGAGACCTATCCCTACAACCCGAGCGGCAGCCCGCAAGGCATCACGGGCCTCACCACCGCCGACGGCCGCTTCACCATCGTCATGCCCCACCCGGAGCGCTGCTTCCGCAGCGTCCAGTACTCCTGGCGAGCGCGCGGCCTGGGCGAAGATTCGCCGTGGATGGAGATGTTCCGCAACGCCCGCCGCTGGGTCGGATGAAAGGAGCCACCGTGTCGAAACTTCGCGTGCAGAGCTTCGCCGTCTCGCTCGACGGCTTCAGCGCCGGGCCGAACCAGAGCTTGCAGCAGCCGCTCGGCGTGAATGGCCCCGAGCTGATGGAATGGTTCCTCCACACGCGGCTCTGGCGCGAGATGCAGGGACAGCCGGGCGGCGAGACGGGCGTCGACCATCAGATGGCCGCGCAAGGCTTCAGCGGCATCGGCGCGTGGATCCTTGGGCGCAACATGTTCGGCCCGGTGCGCGGGCCGTGGCCCGACGAGAGCTGGCAAGGCTGGTGGGGCGACGAGCCGCCGTATCACACGCCGGTGTTCGTGCTGACCCATCACCCGCGCGCGACGCTCGAGATGAAGGGCGGCACCGTGTTTCACTTCGTCACCGACGGCATCGAAGCCGCGCTCGAGCGCGCCAAGGCCGCCGCCAAGGGAAAGGACGTACGGTTGGGCGGCGGCGTAGCGACCGTGCGCCAGTACCTGCAGGCGCGGCTGATCGATGAGCTGCATCTCGCGCTGCGGCCGGTGTTGCTGGGCGCGGGGGAGAATCTCTTCCAGGGCATCGATTGGCGCGCGCTTGGCTACGACTGCAGCAAGTACGTCGCCGGCGAGCGCGCCGCGCATATGGTGCTGCGGCGGCGGCAGTGACGCTGGCCTGACGCATGCCCTACACACCGTTCGTGCTCGCCGCGATCGTGCTCGGCGCCTTCGGCCTGGTGCTCATCGGCGCGGGGCTCGCCTCGCTCGTGCGGCTGCGCGTCGGCCGATTCACTGTGCGCACGCTGGTCGGCTTGCTGTTGCTCGCGCTCGGCACGCTCGCCGGCGGCCTGGCGCTCGGCGTGCAGGGCTATCACGCGCTGACGCGCGAAGATGTGGCGGCGCGCATCAGCGTGCAGCCGTCGGCGCCGCAGCAGTTCACCGCGGTGGTGCGCTATCCCGACGGCCGCAGCCGCACGTTCAACCTCGCCGGCGACGAGATCTACGTCGACGCGCACATCCTCAAGTGGAAGCCAATCGCAAACATCGTCGGCCTGCACACCGCTTATGAGCTCGACCGCATTGCCGGCCGCTATCAGGAACTGGCGCAGGAGCGCGCGGCAATGCGCACCATTTATCTCCTGCGCGACGAGCGGCCGGTCGAGCTCTTTCGCCTGCGTCAGCGCTACGCGTTTCTCGCGCCCCTCTACGATGCCGAGTACGGCTCGGCGACCTTCGTGCAGGTGAAAGAACCGACCGAGGCGGCGAAGTGACCTAGCGGCGCCAGAAGGGGCGGTTGGCTGCGAAGAGCTTCTTCGGGATCGCCGCGTAGACCATCTGCACGTCGTCGACCGCCTCGGCGATTGTGAAGTTGACGCCAATGCTGGCGAGCGAATAGGCATCCGCCGCCGAGAGGCCGCGTTCGCGTTGCAGCCAGCCGACCGTCTCCTGCACCGCCTCCTTCAGTGCGAGGTCGAGGTCGCGGTCCATCCCCATCAGGTAGTAGTTGTTGGCGTCTTCGGCGCGCGGCCACTTCATGCCCCGGCCGGCGCCCTTGTGCACGACGAACTGCAGCACCGGCGTCAGCGACGCTTCGATCGCCGTGCCGTTCACCTCGCCGTCGCCCTGCACGGCGTGCGAGTCGCCCGTGTAGAACAGGCCGCCGGCGTGGTAGACCGGCAGGTACAGAGACGAGCCGCTCGTCAGCCGGTTGAAATCCATGTTGCCGCCATAGACGCCGGGCGGCCGCGTGTTCAGCAGCGGCTGCGGCGGCTGTACTGCCATGATGCCCATGAAAGGCACGAGCGGAATCTCGATCCCGGGAGCGAACAGCGCCACGCGGCGCTCGGGGTCGAGGCGAATGATCTTCGGATACGGCGCGCCATGGAGCTCGGGCAGCACGCCGGCGCCTTTGCCGCTGTTGTTGACACCGTAGGGCACGCGGAAGCGCAGATCGATGATGCGCACCTCCAGCATGTCGCCGGGCTCCGCGCCTTCGACATAAATCGGGCCGGTGAGGACATGCACCCCGGCGCCTTTCTTGCCGCGCGCATAGATATCGCGCGCATCCTGCAGCACATCTTGCGGCGCAATGCCGCCCGCGGCGAAGAACTGGACTGGATCCGTGTTGTTGATGATGCCCTGGTGCGAGACGGTGTCGATGCTGACCGTTTGCCCTTGGCGCACGCGAGCGACCGGCGCGCGAGCGTCCGGAATCTCGCCCCAGGCGACTGTTTCCGGCGTCGATCGCACGTGCACGCCGTCCGCTCGCGGAACGGCGCTGCAACCGGTGGCCAGTAAAGCGACTGCGGCATAGCAAAGCTTGCGCATAGGCTCTCCTTTACTTTTCGGCACGTTCGCCGCAATGCCGG
>Ga0209474_10005141_pt1 | contig 11182 bp, 9 predicted proteins | sample GraSoiAngelo_145_FD_185902 | JGI IMG/M metagenome (GOLD analysis project Ga0209474, IMG submission 185902) | Grasslands soil microbial communities from the Angelo Coastal Reserve, California, USA - 14_1009_05_20cm (SPAdes) (version 2) | ecosystem: Environmental > Terrestrial > Soil > Grasslands ... | reverse complement strand
CCACGATATAGACCTCGGGATGGCCGAACGACCAGAAGAGGTGCTGCCAGAGCGTCGCGTTCCCGCCGCCGGCGGGGTCGAAGAAGCGGCCGCCGAGCTGGCGGTCCACGAGCAGCATCACGAGGGCCGAGGTGAGGATCGGATACGCCGCGAGGATGAGGATGCTCGTGATGAGGACCATCCACGTGAACATCGGCGCCCGTCCCATGACCATTCCGGGGCAGCGCATGAGCAGGATGGTCACGGCCAGGTTGATCGCGCCGATGATCGCGCCCGCGCCGGACACGGCGAGTCCGAAGACGTACCAGTCCATCCCGGTGCCGACGGCGTGCGCCGGCTCGGTCAATGGCGCGTACGCGAACCAGCCGGCGTCCGGCGCGCCGCCCGCCACGAAGCTCAGGTACAGGAGGACGCCGCCGAAGAGCGTGAGCCAGAAGGACAGCGCGTTGAGCCGCGGGAACGCGACGTCGGCGGCGCCGATCTGGAGCGGCACGACGTAGTTGGCGAAGCCGATGAGCAGCGGGATCGCGACGAGGAAGATCATCGTGATCCCGTGCATCGTGAACAGCTGGTCGTAGGTGCTCGGATCGAGGAAGCGCTGATCGGAGGTCGCGAGCTGCACCCGCAGGAGCAGCGCCTCGAGCCCGCCGATCACGAGGAAGCCGATGCCGAGGAGCACGTAGAGGATGCCGATGTCCTTGTGATCCACCGTCCGCAGCACCCCCGCCGTCGCGAAGGCTCCCGGCCGGCGGACGAGGGCGGTCGCGGTCATCGGAGGCTCTCCAGGTACGCGACGACCGCGTCGAGATCGGCGGCCGAGAGCGGCACCTTCGGCATGAGCGCGCCGGGCTTGTAGCGCTGCGGGTCGCCGACCCAGGCCCGCATCCCATCCGCGGTGTTCGCGAGCACGCCACCGGCCAGGGTCGCGCGCGAGCCGACGTGCGTCAGGTCCGGCCCGATGGACGACTCCGATGTCTGCTCGACCTGACCGCGCACGACGTGACAGGACGAGCACACGGCGGACCGGAGCACGTCGAGGCCGTGGCCCGCATCGCCTGACGCGGGCGCGGCCTGGCCGGCGAGCCAGCGGTCGAAGTCCGCGCGCGGCTCGGCGACGACGCGGAGACGCATCCAGGCGTGCTCGAGGCCGCAGAACTCGGCGCACGCGCCGGCGAACGTGCCGGCGCGCGCGGTGAACAGCCGGAGCTCGTTGGGCTGGCCCGGGACGACGTCCGACTTGGCGCCGAGCTCGGGGATCCACAGATCGTGGATGACGTCGGCCGAGCTCAGATCGAGCTCGATGGGAACGCCGGCGGGGATGTGCGGCTCGTTCGCCACGATCGCGCCGCCGGGATAGCGGAACTCGAACCACCACTGGTGCCCGATGACGGAGATCCGCAGCGGAGGCTCGAGGCTCCCGAAGGTCGCGCCCTGGCCGATCTGGCCGAGCGTGACGAGGCTCAGCGCGAAGACGATGGCCAGGAGCGCGAGCGGCACCGCGGTCCAGAGGAGCTCGAGCGTGCGGTGACCGTGGATCTGGGGAGCGGTGCCGCGACGGGGATCGCGGTAGCGGACGGTGAAGACGAGGAGCGCGACGAGCACGCCGGCGAAGATGAGCGCCGCGATCACTCCCACGACGATCGAGAGCACCACGATCGGCTCGCGGGAGCTCGTCATCGCCGCCACCGTACGCGCGGACGGAGGGAGCGCAAAATCGGGACGCCCGCGGAGGGGCGTCCCGATCGCGCCGCGGAGTGACTAGGCCGGGGTGCGCACCGAGCGACGCCCGCGGGTGAGGATGAGCGCGACCGCGAGGGCCAGCAACGGGATCCAGCCGAAGACGAGCATCCAGATGGCGACGTCGGCGAAGCCGCGAAGCACCGCGGTCAGTGTCGCGAAGGCCAGGGCGACGGTCTTCGCCGGGTCCCACGTGGAGGGGGTCGTGCCGACCGGCGCGATCGCCGGGCTGATCGAGACCGTGATCGTCGAGAACTGCGTCCGGGCCGAGATCGAGTTCACCTGTCCCTGGAGCTGCTCGATCTGCGTGCGCACGTTCGAGAGCGCGCTGTCGATCTTCAGGATCTCGTCGATCGTGCTCGCGCGGGTCAGGAGGGCGTTGTAGCGCGCCTCCTCGGCCTGCTTCGCGGTGAGCCGAGCCTTGAGATCGACGAACTGGTCGGTGACGTCCTTGCCGTCGACGGTCGACGACACGACCTCCGCGTCGAGCGCGCGAAGCTGCCGCAGCGTGTCGGTGAACCGCTCCGAGGGCACGCGGATGACGAGGCTGGCGACCCGTTGGTCACCGGACCCGCTCTGGCTCAGGCCGATGACGTCGCCGCCGACGCCCGCGGCGACCGCCTGCGCCTTATCGGACAGGGCCCATGGGTCGGTGGCCTTCATCGCGATGTTCGCCGTGAGGATGACCGCTCGCGTCGGATCGAACGCTTGCGGCACCGGCACGCCGTTGGTCCCGGCCTCGCCTTGCGCCGGCGCCGGGGCGGCGACGGCCGGATCCGCCTTCGAGACCGCGGAGTCGGCGGTTCCGCCGAGCGCGGAACGGCCGGAGGACGTCGCACTGGTGCCCGCGCCCGCGCAGGCCGCCAGGAGGAGGACCGCCGGAAGGACCCAGATAAACCGCCGCATCGCGCACCTGCCTTCTCCGGGACCTGCCCGGTCGGCTGGTAGACGTCCCTAGGGTCGATCCGGTTCCCGTACCTCGAGCGCCGCCCCGTGATCCCAGTACTCCACGACGTATGCGGTGCGCACCGCCCCGAGGCCGGAGCCGTCGGGCGGTGCCGCCTCGGTGACGGTGAACGTCTGGCGGCGCACGAGGTCGTCCAGGATGCCGAGCTCGACCTCGACGACGCCACGGTCGCCGCGGTCGATCCGGAAGCGCGCGGTGAGATCGCCGCGCGCGAGGCCGAACCCGCTGAAGGTCGCCGCGCCCGGCTCGCGGAGCTGCTCGAGGACCGCGATCGGGCTCGCCAGCGTCCGCAGCGCCGTCGCCGGCGCGGGCGAGCCGTCGAGCAGGACGCTCTCACCGACGATGACGAGCGTGGCCGGGCGCGGCTCGGTCACGACGAGCCGCAGGCGGTCCGGCGGGACGAGCTCTCCGGTCCCGCGATACCGCGAGGACACGTCGCCGACCGCTCCGCTACCGGTCGCGATGACGCTCGCCTCGAGCGAGAACCGAACGCCGCGGAGGTGCTCCATCGCGTCGGCCGCGCGCATGAGCCGGTCACCGGTCCCGGCGGCCTCGTACGCGCCCAGCGAGATCCCGACCGCGATCAGGAGCGCTACTCCGGCGGCCCCGCTACGGAAGGAACTTGAACGACGCCAGGATCGCGTCGAGCTTCTCCTTCGTCGCACCCGCGGGCATGGCCATTCCGTTCTCGGGCGGGTAGATCTGGTACGCGACCACGAAGATCCGGTCGCCGTCCTTGATGATGAATTGCATCGGGAACGGCACGCCGTTCGTGACCTTGATCGCGGTGCGACCGTCAACGGTCGTGTCCTCGATCACCTGGCTCACCGAGCCGCCCTGCGCGGCGTAGTACTGCCGCGGCGTCTGTGATCCGGCCCCCGCCTTGATGATCACGTACGCGGCGCCTTGCCAGAGTGGGCACGCGGTGTGGCAACCGGAGGTGTCGATCGAGGCCTCATCCGCCTCGGTCCGCGCCGTGAACGCCACCTGACCTAGCTGCGGCGAGACGGGGCCCATGATCGCGCGCGTGGACTCGCGGTAGGGCGGAGGAAGGATGACGCTGAACTTGTAGGTCTCGTTCGTGTAGAGACCCGTCGGCGTCGGTGATGGCGTCGGCGGCGATTGCTTCGCGGCCGAAGTCGAAGTGACGGTCGCCGTGGGCGTCGGCGACGCCGAGGGAGCGGTCGCCACCCGATCGGAGGATGGGCGAAAGGTATTGAGCGCGACCACCACGATGAGTACCGCCACGGCGACCGCGCCGATGAATGCGGCACCCCCGAGCCCGCTCGAGCGAGCCGGCTTGATGGTCACGTTCTCACCCCCAGCGCGACCCGAACAGCTCCCGCGCGACAGCGTCCGTGGTCACCGCGAGGGACGAGACGTCCGCGCCGCGCTCGGCGGCGATCGCCGCGTACGTGACCGCGACGAACGCGGGCTCGTTCCGCTGTCCGCGGTGACCCTCCGGAGAGAGGTACGGCGCGTCCGTCTCCACCAGCAGGGCGTCGGTCACCCGAGCGGCCTGGCGGAGCGCGCCGTTGGCCCGATACGTGGCCGGGCCGGCGAAGGACGGCACGAGACCGAGGGCCCGCCACGCGGCGACCTCATCAGGGCCCTCGCTGTAGCAGTGCAGCTGCCCGCGCACCTCGCGCCCCGCGAGCATCGCGCGGACCGCGCCGCCCGCGTCCCGGACGTGGACCACGACCGGAAGGCCGAGCGACGCGGCGAGCTCGAGCTGCACGACGAACGCCCGCTCCTGCACCTGCGGCGGCGCGCTGCGGCCGGAACGGTCGATGCCGATCTCCCCGATCGCGACGACCCGCTCGTCGGCGGCGAGCCGGCGCAGCTCGGTGATCGCGTCATCGTCGAGCGACTCGGCGCGATGCGGATGCACGCCGACGGCGACGCGGACCTCGGGGTGCGCCTTCGCGATCGCGAGCGCGGCAACGCTCGAGGCGACGTCCTCGCCGCAGGTGAGGATCCGGGTGACGCCGGCGTCGCGCGCGCGGGCGAGGACCGCGCCGAGATCGTCGGCGAAGCGCGGATCGGTGAGATGCGCGTGCGCGTCGAGCGTTTCGGCTGGCTCGGCCGCGCCGGCTAGGCCGGGGCCGGCCGCGCGGCGGACGCGAGCTCCAGGCGCGGGAAGAGGGGCGGGCCCGCCGTCACGCGACGGCCGGGCTCCAGCAGGCCCCACCTGGCGGCGTCCGGCCACGGTGCCGCCTCGGGCGACGGGAGTCCGAGCTGGCGGCAGATCGAGTCGGCGACGTTCGGCATGTACGGCCACACCAGGTGGGCGACGATGCGCAGGGCCTCGAGGCCGGCGTACAACGAGGCCGCGACGGGGATGGCGTTCGCGGGGTCCTTCGCGAGCTTCCAGGGTTGCGTCTCCTGGTAGTGCTTGTTGGCCCCGTCGACGAGCGAGAAGATCGCGGCGAGCGCATCGGCGAACCGCAGCTGCGCGGCCGCGTCGTCGTGCGCTTGGACGGCGTGGTTGGCCAGCGCGTGCAGGCCGATCTCGGACTCACCCTCGCCATCGGGTCGCGGCACGACGCCTCCGCAGTACGACTCGACCATCTTCAGCGTCCGGGACACGAGATTGCCGAGGCCGTTCGCGAGATCCGCGTTGAAGCGGGTGTTGAACTGCTCCGGACTGACGGGGGAGTCCTCGATCTTCTCGAACGGCGCGTCGCGGAGGAGGAGGTAGCGCATCGCGTCGCTGCCCCACTCTTTGGCCGCGGCGAGGGGGTCGATCATGTTCCCGCTCGAGCGCGACAGGCGACCCTCCCCCATCGCGAGGAAGCCGTGCGCGAAGACCTGGCGCGGCAGCTCGACGTTGGCCGCCATGAGCATCGCCGGCCAGTAGAGGCAGTGGAAGCGGGTGATGTCCTTGCCGATGACGTGCACGTCGCAGGGCCACCACTTCTTGAAGGTGGCCTCGTCGGTGCCGAAGCCCACACCGGTGACGTAGTTGATGAGCGCGTCGAACCAGACGTAGACGACGTGATCGGGGTGATCGGGGAACGGGATGCCCCAGCTAAGATTCCGCCGCGACACGCTGACGTCCTTTAGCCCGCGCTCGAGCCAGCCGAGGACCTCGTTGCGGCGCGCCTCCGGGACGCAGAAGTCGGGCCGCTTGCGGTACAGGTCCTTCAGCTTCTGCTCGTACTTCGACAGGCGGAAGAAGTAGTTCTCCTCCTTGAGCCGCTGGATGTACTCGGGGTGCGTCGGGTGGATCGGGCACCGTCCGTCGACGAGCTCGTCCTCGTCCTTGAAAGCCTCGCAGCCCAGGCAGTAGAGGCCCTCGTAGGTGGCGAGGTAGACGTCGTCGTTCTTCATCCACCGCCGGACGAACTCCTGGACGCCCTTCACGTGGTCGGGATCGGTCGTGCGGATGAACCGGTCGTAGGAGATCCCCCATGCGGCGGCCATCTGCTTGAACTCGGCGGCGTGCTGATCCACGAGCGCGCGGGTGGTGATCCCCTGGGCCTTCGCCGCGACGTCGTTCCGCGTCGCGTTCTCGTCCGTTCCAGTCAGGAAGAAGACGTCACGGCCGCGCTGGCGATGGAACCGGGCCAGCGCGTCCGCGCCGGCCTTCTCGTATCCGTGATGGAGACCGGGGCGATCGTTCACGTAATCGATCGCGGTCGTGACGTAGAACTTTTGGCCCGGCATCTAGGTATTGTAGGTCGGACCGAGTGGTGGAACGCGGAGCGGCCGCGCGCATTTCGCTGGCCGTGCTCATCCGTTCGCTGCTCATCGTCCTCACCTTCGTCCTCATCGTCGTGCTGTCGCAGGTCGCCCTCGTCTCGGCGCGCACGCGCCTCGAGCGCGCGGATCTGCCGACGATCGCGCAGCAGGCCTGGGAGGGCACCCAGGATTACTTCACGAGCCTCGCGTCCGGATCGCTCGGCGAGGCGAGCTCCACTTCGATCCTCGGTGGCCAGCGCCGCGCGATGGGCGAGCTCCTGCTCGACGCGTACTGGAAGAGCATGGTCCTCGTCTTCCTCGCGGTCGGCATCGCCGCCGCGGCGGGCATCCTCGTCGGCGTCCTGGCGGCCGCATCCCGTAGTGCTCGCCTGCGCGGGGCCCTCCTCACCTTCACCACGCTGACCGTTTCCCTGCCCTCGTTCCTCGTCGCCATCCTGCTCATCCTGGGCGGCGCGGAGCTGACCGCGCGATCCGGCGTACGCCTGTGGCCCACGTCTGGCTTCGGCATCGACGGTCACCTCATCGTCCCCGTCATCGTCCTGGCGCTGCGGCCGTTCGCACAGATCGCGAGCTTCGCGTATCTGGCGACCGACGACGTCCTCAAGGTCGACTACATCCGGACCGCGCGGGCGAAGGGCCTCGTCGAGTCGGTCATCGTGGGCCGCCATGCGCTCGGGAACGCCGCGGTGCCGATCATCGGGGCGGTGGCGAGTGGCCTGTCGATCGCGCTCTCCACGCTGCCGGTGGTCGAGGTGTTCTTCAGCTGGCCAGGCCTCGGCTTCGCGCTCCTCCAGGCGGTGCGCCGGTTCGACGCCGCCACCGCTGGGACGTTGCTCGGCGCGCTCGCGGTCACCATCGCGATCGTCCGGTTCGGGCTCGACGCGCTCGCGGCGCGCTTTGCCCATCGGGCGACCGGGACGACGGCGTGAGGCGCGCGCTCAACTGGCAGCTCATCGCCGGACTCGCGCTGATCGTCGCCTGGCTGCTCATCGGATTCGGCGCGCCGTTCTTCACCGGCGTGAGCCCGTTGAAGGAGCGCACGTTCGTGCAGCTCGGGACGCGGTCCATTCCCGCGCCGTTCGAGCCGGGCACGTTCGGGTACCCGCTCGGCTCCGACCGCCAGGGCCGCGACCTCTGGGTCACGGTGATGTACGGCGCGCAGGCGACGTTCACGCTCGCGTTCGTCGTGCTCGCCGCGCGCCTGATCATCGGCGTGGCGCTCGGCGCGGTGGCCGGATGGTTCGCCGGCCGGTGGATCGATCGCCTCGTCTCGGTGCTCGTCGACGCGTTCGCGGCGTTCCCCACGCTCCTGTTCGCGGTCCTGTGGATCTTCGCCTTCGACATCCGCTCCGGGCTCCAGGCGTTCGCCGCGGCGCTCACGATCACCGGCTGGTGGGGCTTCGGGCGCGCGACGCGCTCGGCCCTCGTGGACCTCAAAGGCCGCCCGTTCCTCGAGGCCGCGCGGGCCGAAGGCCTGTCGGAGTTCGCGACGTTCGCCCGGCACGCGATCCCGAACCTCCTGCCGACGCTGGCGATCAGCGCGGCCCTCGAGGCGAGCGCGATCCTCCTCGTTCTCGGCGAGCTCGGCTTCCTCGGCTACGTGGTCGGCGGCGGCGCGACCATCCCCCTCGACGACCTGCGCGGCTCGGGCCAGGCGTTCTTCTTCGTGTCGCCGGAGTGGGGCGCGATCCTCGCCCAGGGTCGCTTCGAGGTCTTCCGCGCGCCGTGGATCGCGCTCGTGCCGGCGGCGGCGTTCGCCAGCGGGGTCCTGGCCTTCAACCTCGCGGGGCACGGCCTGCGGATCTTCTTTGAGCGGGCGCCCGTCGCGCTCGGCAAGCTCCTGGGCTGGCGGACCGCCGCAGCGCTCATCGGCGTCCTGGTCGTGCTGCGCGTGGCGTCGCCGCTCGTCGGGCCGGCCGCCGGCCTCACCGCGGTGTCGAAGCTGTTCGACGGAGACCGGGCCCGCGCGGACCTGGCCTACATCGCCGACCCGGCCCGCGGCGGCCGGTACACCGGATCGAAGGGCTACCAGGAGGCCGCGGCGCTCGTGGCCGATCGCTTCAAGGCCCTCGGCCTCGAGCCGGCCGGCGACGACGGCGGCTACTACCAGAGCTTCATGATGTCGGACGTCGGGCTCACCGCGATGCCGGGGCTCGAGCGGCTCGGCGCCGAGGCGAAGGCATACCAGCCGAGGGTGGACTTCAGCGAGAGCGTCGGCGGCCGGCGCGGCGGAGGCACCGCCGAAGGGACGGTCGTGTACGTCGGCAGTGGGAACAAGACGACCGACTACAGCGACTACGAGGGCGTCCACGCCGATGGGAACATCGTGATGATCGCCGGGCCGAACCGGGTGCCGCAGCAGGACCGGATCGACATCGCGCGCCGCGAAGGGGCCGTCGCCGTCATCCAGGTCACCTTCGGCGACCTCATCAAGCCGTCGTACATCGCGGCATTCGAGAAGGAGACGATCCCCGTCGTCACGATCACGCCGGCGGTCGCGAACGAGCTCATCGCGGTCCCGGGCTTCGACGTGTCCGCAGTGAACCAGAAGATCATCGACGCCATCCGCCGCGCGCAGTATCGCCCCAGCCTGCGGGCGCAGGTGGTGCGGCCGATCTCGTTCGACACGACCACGCGCATCCGGCTCTCCGTGCCGCTCGGGAAGGTGCACCAGATCGTCGGCCAGAATGTCGTGGGCATCCTCCGCGGGAGCGACCCCGTACGCGCGGACAAGTACGTCCTCGTCGGCGGGCACCTCGACGGCATCGGCACCGACCCCGATGGCACCGTGTTCCCGGCGGCCAACGACAACGGCTCGGGTCCGGCGGTGACGCTCGAGATCGCGCGCGTGCTCGCGGCCAACCGCTCGGCGCTGAAGAACTCCGTGATCTTCGCCGTGTTCGCCGGCGAGGAGGAGGGCCTCGTGGGCTCCGAGTACTTCGCGAACCACTCCCTCACCACTCCATTGCGACCGCAGAACGTGCTCGCGTTCGTGAACATGGACGTCTCCGGATGCTGCGGCGAGACGCTCGCGGCATCGGACGAGAGCTTCCCGATGCATGCGCGACTGGCCAGCGCGGCGGACCACCTCGGCTACCCGTTCGGCTACACCCCGAACGCCGGCGGGAGCGATCACCTCTCGTACACCCGGCGCGGCGTCCCGGCCGCGATCCTCGCGTGGACGGAGTTCGGGCCGCTGCACACGACGCGTGACACGCTCGACACGGTGACGGCCGCACATCTGGCGGAGGCCGGGCGCGTGGCCACGCAGGCCGTCCTGGAGCTCGTCGCGACGAATTAGCCTTCGCCCGTGCCCAGCGACGTCGTCGCGACACTGGTCCGGTCGCCCGAGCCCTCGATCCGCTGGAAGGTCCGCGTGGGCGTGCTCGGCGAGGATCCTGGGTCGCGCGCGATGCGTGCGCTGCGGTCGGAGATCCGTGGATCGCCCCGAGTCCGCGCGCTGCTGTCCCGGCGGGACAAGCTGGGCAAGCCGGGAACGGCGCGGCAGGTCTACTACAAGTGGCAGGGGCTGCACTGGGTGCTCGCGGCCCTCGCGGACCTTGGTTATCCCGAGAGCGACGAGAGCCTGCTGCCGATCCGCGACCGGGTCGCCGGCTTCTGGACCGGGCCCGCGTACTTCCGAGAATTCGCGGCGGCCACCGAGGCGGCGGCCTACCGGCAGCGGGGCGTTCCGCTCATTCGTGACCGCTACCGGAGATGCGCATCGCAGCAGGGGAACACCTTGCTCGCGCTGATGCGCCTCGGCATCGCCGACGAACACGCGGACATCCTCGCCGAGCGCCTGCTGCACTGGCAGTGGCCCGACGGCGGCTGGAACTGCGACCGGGATCCGAGCGCGCACGTCTCGTCGTTCAACGAAACGTGGCTGCCGCTCCGCGGCCTCGCCGCGTACGCGAGAGGCCGAAGACGGCCGGGCCTGAAGGACGCGATCGAACGGGCCGCCGAGGTGCTCCTGGCGCGGAGACTCTTCAAACGGGTGCGCGACGGCCGGGTCATGACGCCCGACTTCGTCGCTCTCCACTACCCGCACTACTGGCACTACGACCTGCTCGCCGGACTCACCGCCATGGCCGAGACCGGCAAGATCCGCGACCCGCGCTGCGCCGACGCCCTCGACCTAGTTGAAGCCAAGCGGCTGCCGGATGGCGGGTGGCCCGCGGAGAAGCGCTACTACACCGTCAGCCGAGGTGCCACGATGCGATCCAACACGGATTCCGTCGCCTGGGGTGGCACGGGTCGCTCGCGGATGAACGAATGGGTGACGGTGGAGGCGCTCGCGGTACTGCGGGCCGCCGGTCGCCTTCGCGGCTGAGGCGCGGCACCCGAGGACCTAGCCCGCGATCCGCTCCACGTCGGCCGCGATCGCGTCGATCTTCGCCGCGCACTCGACCAGCAGCTCGCCCCCGACGCCCGCGCCGCCCACCGATTCGAGTCCGGCGAGCGCGTTGTAGAGGTTGCGCACGAGCCGCTCGGCCTCCGTCGGCGGATGACCGAGCGCGACCAGGGTCTTGTCGACCTGGATCGTGTGCTGGCGCAGGTGCTCCTCGAAGCGGTGCATCCGGAAGCGGATCGAGTAACCCTTGTCCTCCCAGAACCACGACGGCGTGGACAGCTCCGTGTCCGCGACGCCATCGAGCGCCCGGAGGATGGCCACGTGGCTTCGAAAGAGCGCCTCCAGCGCGTCCGCGCGCGAGCCGCTCGGATCCTCGCCGGGCTGCCGCTTCGTCTTCCAGGCGCCTTCGTCGGGCACCG
>Ga0209474_10005139_pt1 | contig 11186 bp, 8 predicted proteins | sample GraSoiAngelo_145_FD_185902 | JGI IMG/M metagenome (GOLD analysis project Ga0209474, IMG submission 185902) | Grasslands soil microbial communities from the Angelo Coastal Reserve, California, USA - 14_1009_05_20cm (SPAdes) (version 2) | ecosystem: Environmental > Terrestrial > Soil > Grasslands ... | reverse complement strand
CGCTCGCGCAGGACCGGACCCGCGGTCTTGAATGGGATGTCGCTGTCTTCACCAATCTCACCCAGGACCATCTCGATTTTCACGGCACGATGGAGAGCTATTTCGATTCCAAAGCGAAGCTCTTCACGCAACTCGGAAACCAACAAAAAAAGCGGAAGCCGATCGCGGTTGTGAACGTCAATGACCGCTATGGCGAACAACTGCTCACCAAGATCGACAAGCGCGTTGCGATCATTACCTATGGAATGGGAGCGCGTGCGGATTTCCGCGCCTCGCACTATCGGGTGGAGTTTAGCGGTACTTCCTATCAACTCGATGCCGGTGGCAAGAGTTATCTGGTTCGTGTCCCGTTGATCGGTCGGTTTAACGTCGTAAACTCAGTGGCGGCGCTGGCGACGGCGAACGCTCTGGGAATTAATCTACGCGAGGCAGTCCTCAGCCTCGGTAGATCGCCGCAAGTCCCGGGGCGTTTGGAAATAGTTCCAGCGAAGCGACAGTTCCAGGTTTTCGTCGATTACGCACACACTCCGGACGCCCTTCGGAATGTTCTTAAAACTTTGCGTGAACTCGAACCGCATCGGTTGGTTGTCGTTTTCGGATGCGGCGGCGATCGTGACCGCCAAAAGCGTCCACTGATGGGCGAAATAGTGGATCGGCATGCTGATTACGCAATCATCACCTCCGATAATCCGCGCAAAGAAGATCCGAGCGCCATTATCGCTGAAATCGAAAAAGGTTGTCGCTCGACTCATTACGAAAAAATTGTCGATCGAATGGCAGCGATTGGCCGCGCCATTGCGCTGGCGCAGCCGCGCGACATTGTGTTGATCGCAGGCAAAGGGCACGAAAGTTATCAGGAGTTCGCTGATCACACCGTCCCGTTCGATGATATTCAAGTCGCGCGGCGCGCGATCGAAGACCATCCAGTGAAGTTCTCATGAATCGATTGTCAATCCTTGAAATTGCTGAGTTTGCCGGCGCTGCGGTTTCGTTCGGGCACGGAAAAACTTCGATCGACAAGATCAGCACCGATTCGCGCACGCTCAAACATGGCGAGTTGTTCGTCGCTTTGCGCGGAGAAAATTTCGATGCGCACAGTTTCGTTGAATCCGTGGCAAAAGCCGGTGCCGCTGGTGCGATTGTAGATTCTAATTGGACGGATAAAACTCCGGAGAATTTCGCGCTCATCCGCGCGGAAGATACTTTGCAGGCGTACCAAAACCTAGCCGCCAATTACAGGAAGTCGTTACCGCTTAAGGTGGTCGCGATCACGGGAAGCAACGGCAAGACGAGCACGAAAGATTTCACTGCGGCGGTTCTCGGCCGCCGTTTTCGCGTTACAAAAACGCAGGGTAATTTCAACAATCATGTCGGCCTTCCTCGGACAATGTTGGAGGCGACCTCCCAGGATGAAGTTGCTGTTTGGGAGATCGGAATGAATCATCCGGGCGAGGTCGCGGTATTGGCGAAGCTGGCTGCGCCCGACGCCGCCATCATTACCAACATTGGCACTGCGCATATCGAGTTCATGGGATCACGCGAAGCGATTGCGGCCGAGAAAGGTTCGCTTGCTCGAGCCGTTGGCCCTGAGGGAACGGTCATTCTAAATGCGGACGATCCGTTTAGTAGAAGCATTGCACCATTGACCTCTGGCAAAGTGATCCTCGCCGGTACGACTGAGGGGACAGTTCGCGCCACCGAAATTACTCAGAGCGCGAACGGCACGGACTTTACGATTCTGGAGGGGGCGCATCGCTGCCGTGCCCAATTGCCGGTGCCTGGCTTACATATGGTGCAAAACGCGCTCCTGGGTGTAGCCGCCGGTCGCGTCTTTGGTCTCTCGCTAGAGGAGTGCGCCGCTGGCCTGGCCGCTGCTCCACTCACGAAGGCGCGTTTGCAGATCAAGGAAATTCACGGCGTGCAGTTTATCGACGATAGCTACAACGCAAATCCCGATTCCATGAAAGCGGCGTTGCGTACGTTGGTGGAACTGGACACAGACGGAAAACGGATCGCTGTGCTAGGAGAAATGAGAGAATTGGGTGACGAATCGGAGCGCGGGCACCTGGAAGTGGGCGAGACGGCCGCCGCCCTCCGCGTCGATTACCTGATCGCGATCGGGAAGGTAGCGGCCGCGATTGCTCTCGCGGCGGAACGCGCCGGTTTGGAAAAGACCAGAACGGTTACATCAGCAAGTGAAGCCGCGGGAATTTTGGCCGAGATCGCAGAGCCGGGTGACTTGGTGCTGATTAAAGGCAGCCGCGCTGCGCGAACGGAACGCGTAATGGAGGAATTCGGCAATCGGCCATTCACCGTCGGGGTGGCGCCATGATGTACTACCTCCATCGCCTTAGCGATCAGTTCATCGGGTTCAACGTTTTCTTTTATGTCACATTCCGAGCTGTTGCGGCGGCGGTGACGGCTTTCCTGGTCACGCTGATTTTTGGAAATTTCGTCATTCGAAGACTGATCGCACTGAAGTTGGGACAACCGATTCGCGCCGCGGCAGAGGTTCACCGCCTCGCTGAACTGCACGGCGGCAAGCAGGGAACGCCCACCATGGGCGGCGTTCTCGTTATCGGAGCAGTCTTTGTGTCGAGCCTTATCTGGGCCCGCCTGGACAATCGCTTCGTTTGGCTCGTTTTGTTCAGCATGATTTATCTCGGCGCGCTCGGATTCGCTGATGATTACCTCAAGATCACGAAAAAAAAATCCGACGGCATCAGCGGCCGATTCAAACTGATTTTTCAGATCGCCCTCGCGGGAATTATCACTGGAGTTTTCCTCAGCAGCCCGTTGCTCGAAGTGCAGGCGCGGTCGCTTTACGTGCCGTTTTTCAAAGCGCCAGTCATCGTCAATATGAGCTGGTTTACATTTGTCTTTTTTGCGCTCGTCATTGTCGGCTCATCGAACGCGGTCAACCTGACTGACGGGCTCGACGGTCTCGCGATCGGTTGCACAATCACGGTGGCGTTCGGGTACGCGCTACTTTCTTATGCGGCTGGAAATTTCCGGATAGCGGAATACTTGCAGGTCCCGTTTTATCCCTTTGCTGGAGAGCTCACCATCGTCTGTTCCGCATTGGTCGGCGCGGGTCTCGGCTTTCTCTGGTTCAACTGTCACCCAGCCAAAGTTTTCATGGGAGACACCGGATCACTCGCCATCGGCGGGACGATCGGCGTCGTCGCGATCTGTTGTAAACAGGAACTGCTCTTAATCGTCGTTGGCGGCATGTTCGTAATCGAAGCGGTCTCGGTAATTTTGCAGGTGATGAGTTTCAAACTGACGGGCAGACGGATTTTTGTCATGTCTCCGCTTCATCACCACTTCGAACTGACGGGTTGGAAGGAAAACACGGTCATCGTTCGGTTTTGGATTCTCTCGATCATCTTCGTCTTACTCGGTTTGGCGACATTGAAATTGAGGTAAAATAGTTGCGCTACAAAAATCAGAACATTGCCGTTCTCGGAGCGGGCTTAAGCGGGACCGCCGCCGCGCTCTTGCTTAGGTCGGAGGGCGCCCGTGTGACTGTTCTCGATAACGCGGAGGAAAAGAATCTACTTAAGTCCACTATTGACAATCTGCGGTCAAAAGGCGTTCGCGTGATTGGTGGGGCGGCGGCGGATGAAGATTTGTCCAGTTACGAAATGGTTGTCTTAAGTCCGGGCATCGATCCGGCTTCTCAACTGGCGCGCACCTTTTCCGAGCGCCAGATCGACATGATCGGCGAACTTGAACTTGGTTGGCGATCCTGTGAAATTCCAGTCATCGCCGTTACCGGCACGAACGGCAAGACGACGACGACTGAATTGCTCGCTCAGATGTTGAACGCGTGCGGGCAGCGAACAATCGCCTGCGGCAATATCGGCAAACCGCTTTCCGAAGTGGCGCGTGAGAAGAACCAATTCGACGTGCTTACGGTTGAAGTCAGCTCATTCCAACTCGAAACCATCCAAACGTTTCGGCCATCGATCAGTCTCTGGCTCAACTTCGCCCCCGATCATCTCGATCGTTATCGCTCGGTAGCTGATTATCGAGCGGCCAAGCTGCGCATTTTTGAAAATCAAACAGTCGATGATGTCGCAGTTATTAATGCGATTGAAACAATACCCACGATTCACGCACGAACAATCACCTTTAGTGCTTATCTCGATCAGGCGGATCTTCGACTCTCGGAAGGCGCAATCGTTTATGAAAATAAAGCCGCGCTCCGGTTGTCCGATACCAAATTGCGCGGCTTGCACAACATTGAGAACTTGATGGCGACGCTCGCCGTCGGCATGGCGCGGGGGTTGTCGTTTCGGCAGATGGTGCCGCCGCTCTGCGCTTATGAGCCACGTCCGCACCGTTGCGAATTTGTGCGCGAAGTCGGCGGGGTCGTGTATGTGAACGATTCCAAGGCCACAAATCTCGACGCCGTGGAGAAAGCGCTGCGTGCGCAAACCAAACCAGTCATCCTCATCGCCGGCGGCAAGGACAAAGGCTTCACCTTTGATCCGCTTCGATCTCTGGTAAAAGGAAGTGTCAAATCGACAGTCTTGATCGGCGAAATGGCGGAGAGCATCAAGCGTTCCTGGAGCGGCGTGGTCAAGTCCGAAATCGCGAACTCTCTCGCGGATGCAGTCGAACGCGCCCACGCAGTAGCTGAGCCCGGCGAAGTTGTTCTCTTTTCTCCCGGGACGTCGTCCTTCGACATGTTCAAAAGCTACGCGGATCGCGGCGATCAATTTCGCGCCCTCGTGCAAACTCTGCCCCCGCTAGAACCATGAAGATACCAACGCTTCTCAAACGCAAAAAGCTTCGGGCCGCAACCGCGCGGCGCTCCGTCGGCGCGCCCGCCGAAATTGACTACGAAGAGATGTCGGAGCCAAACATGAAGCTGTCTCGGGCATTACTGATCGTTCTGCTTCTTCACGTGGTGGCAGTTTCCGGGATCATCGCCTTTAACGCGCTTAAAACGCGGCAGACTTCGTTTACAGAGGAGGCTCCCGTAAATACGGAAAATAATCCGACCCCGAGCGTTGCGCCTACAATCAATTCGGATGCTTCGAATAGGCGATCCTCGCCAGCGCAAAAGGAATCCACGCTGCGTCAGGCGAAAGAGTCCTATTCACCTTCGAAATCGGTCGCAAAAGACGAGCACCTGAAGTCAGCCGAACGGGCGAAAGCTCCCGCGCGCTCGGGAAAAGTCTACACTGTGGTAAAAGGTGATAACCTGGTGACGATCGCAAAAAAACTAAAAGTTTCTTATGACGATCTCCTCGCGCTTAATCAGATCGAGGACCCGCGCAAATTGAAGATCGGACAAAAGCTCCTGGTTCCGGGAAAAACCGCAAAAGCAAAAGCGAGGAAAGAGTGAAGCACCATTCGAACTGCGGATGCGCTTCCCACTGGCGGCGCTTGTTTGCTCACTCCATTGATCATGCATCGTAAAAGCGCCTACATTCTATTCCTGGCTGTGCTGGGACTGCTCGTCATCGGGATCGTCATGCTTTTCAGCACGAGTGCCTTTGCGCGTGACAGCCATGGAGACGTTTATTTTTTTATCAAGAGGCAGTCGATTTGGTTCGGGATCGGACTGGTGGTCTGCATCTTCGTTGCGTTGATCGACTACCACTTTTGGCAGCGGACATGGTGGCTTTGGTTTGCGCTCGCGCTGATCGCACTGATGCTCTGCTATTTTCCGCCCCTGGGGATGCGAATCAACGGTTCGCGCCGCTGGGTGGGACTGGGTCAACTTACTTTTCAGCCTTCTGAGGTAGCAAAGATCGCCACGATCTTTTTCCTCGCCGCATGGTTTTCGCGGTACGAAAAAGCAGGCAATAACGTGGCCTACGGTTTCCTCATTCCAATCGCAATCATCAGTTTGCTGGCGGGACTTGTTCTCGGTGAAGTCGATCTTGGAACCACGGCTTTACTCGGTGCAACCGCCTTTGTCGTGATGTTCGTTGCCGGAGCCAATCCCCTGTGGCTAGGCATCATATCGTTCGCCGGGCTCGGCAGTATTCTGGTTGTTGCTACTCAAATGTCGGAACGAATGGGCCGACTCTCCGCCTTTCTCCATCCGCAAGATTTTAAAGAAGATGCCGGTTTGCAGCAGATGCAGGCCCTAATCGCCTGGGGCAGTGGTGGAATCGAAGGGCTTGGCTTGGGTAATGGTCGCCAAAAGATGCTTTATCTCCCTTACGCGCACACAGATTTCATTTTTCCGATTATCGGCGAAGAGCTTGGTCTGCGGTTCAGTTTGCTCGTGGTCTTTTTGTTTGTGACCATCATTGTTTGCGGGATCATGATCGCGCTCCATGCCAAAGACCGTTTCGGTTTGCTCCTCGGCTGCGGCGTTGTTTCGCTTCTAGCTCTGCAGGCCGCGGTAAACATTGGTGTGACCACGTCACTTCTGCCAAACAAAGGTCTACCGCTGCCCTTTATCAGTTACGGAGGTTCAAATCTCGTCACGTGTTTATTCGGGATCGGTTTGTTGCTCAATATCTATCGGCAGGGCATTCTTGAACCACCGCATAAGAAACGCAGGACCGTGCAGGTTCGGATGACACCGCGGATTTAAATCAAGATCGACAATCACTTTATGAATGCAGTGATCGCATGCGGAGGCACCGGCGGGCATCTTTTCCCTGGCATTGCTGTCGCCGAAGTGCTGCGCGATCGCGGCCATGAGGTCATGCTATTGGTTTCCGAAAAAGAAATTGACGCGCTCGCGCTTTCCGGTCGCGCCAATTTCCGATTTGAGAAATTACCGACGGTGGGGCTACCCTCACCATTTTCGCCTGCGATTCTCGGTTTCATTCGCCGCTTCTACGAGAGCCTTTCGCTTTGCCGATCCATTTATCGCAAATTCAAACCGCAAGTGGTCCTTGGCATGGGCGGTTTCACTTCCACTGCGCCCGTGCTGGCCGGGCGGATGCGCGGCGTTTCAACTTTCATTCACGAATCAAATGCCATCCCAGGGAAAGCGAATCGACTAACCGCACGTATGGTGCGGGCAGTCATGCTTGGCTTCAAGGAATGCGCGCCGTTCTTTCCAAAAGCGCGCACGGAAGTCACTGGCACGCCGATCCGAACGGAGCTGAAACCTTTGGATCGACGGGTTGCGCGTCAAATGCTCGGACTGCGGGCTGATTTGCCAACGCTGTTGGTAATGGGCGGCAGCCAAGGAGCCAGCGGAATCAACCAAGCCATTATCAAATCATTGCCGTTTTTGCACGGCGTGCCGCTGCAGGTGATCCATCTTTCCGGCGCACGCGACGAGCGGCTTGTCGCGGATAACTATGGCCGCGAAAAAATTCCAGCCTACATCTCCGCTTTTCATCATCGGATGGAGGAAGTTTACAGCGCCGCCGATCTTCTCGTGGCACGCGCCGGCGCGGCGAGTCTTGCGGAGTTCGCCGCTTTTTCGCTGCCGAGCATTTTGATTCCGTTTCCTTATGCGGCAGACGATCATCAGACACGCAATGCAGAGATTTATGCGCGCGCTCAGGCAGCGATTCTGGTTAAGGAGTCAGAGATTTCTGGTGAATTGCTCGCGCGGAAGATCCGTGAGTTGATCGAGAGCCCGGAGCGAATCCGGAACATGTCGGTGAATTCTTTGCAACTCGCACCGAAAAACGCGGCGGGACTCATGGTTACAACCATGGAGAAATATACGACCCATGAAGCACGCCTCTGAGCTTGACCTTCCGAAATTGCTCACGCGTGAGCATCATAAGATTCATCTTATCGGCGTAGCCGGCAGCGGGATGAGCGGTATCGCGGCACTTTTGCTCGAGCTTGGGCACGAGGTTAGCGGCTCCGACAAAGCCAGCACCGTGGAGACGGATCGATTGCAACGGCTCGGTCTGCGTTTTCATCAGAATCATCATGCGGACGACGCCAGCGACGCCGATCTCATTGTCTTTTCCTCTGCGATCACGATTAATAATCCGATCCTTTTGAGCGCGCGTGATTTCGGGAAACCGGCCGTGCGGCGGGCGGAGGTGCTTGCCGCAATCATGCGAACAAAGCGGGCGATCCTCATCGCGGGAATGCATGGAAAAACGACCACCTCAGCGATGACAGCGCACGTTCTGCGCGAAGCCGGCCTCCATCCGTCGCATTACGTCGGTGCGGAAATTCCGATTCTCGGAAGCAACGCGCATTGGGATCCGCTCGGCGAATATTTTGTTGCAGAAGGCGACGAAAGCGACGGGACGCTGCGCTGCTTTCAACCCAGGCATGCCCTCATTTTGAACATTGAAGAGGAGCATCTTGATTTTTATGTTGATCTCGCCGCAATCGAAAAAGCTTTCGCTCAACTGATCGAGCAAACTACTGGGATGCTTTTTTACAGCGTCGATGACGCTAACACGGCTCAATTGTGCGCGCAGCGAAAAGGCACGGTCTCGTACGGGTTTTCCGAGAACGCCGATTATCGCGGCACCGACATCGAGTTGCGCGATTTTGCATCAGTGTTTTGTGTCTATCTTCGGGGCCAACAATTGGGCGAAGCAGTGCTGAATGTTCCCGGACGGCATAACGTCCAAAATGCCATCGGCGTGATCGCGTTGGCGAACGAGCTTGGAATTCCGTTTGAGAAAATTGCAGCGTCCCTTCGTAAATTTGAGCACGCCCGGCGGCGGTTTGAAATAAAATACGCCAGCGATCGTTTTCTGCTCGTCGATGACTACGCGCATCATCCCAGTGAAATTCGCGCCACGCTCGAGACGGCAAGATCGACGCGCCGCAAACGGGTCCTGGCGATGTTTCAGCCGCATCGTTTTTCGCGAACCAAAGCGCTGTGTCATAAATTCGGAGGCGCGTTTGATCACGCCGACCGCGTTGTTGTGACCGATGTCTATGCCGCGAGCGAGACCCCAATCCCTGGCATCAGTGGCCAAACGATCGCTGACGAAATCGCGCGTCATGGACATCGCGGAGTGAGTTATCAGCCGCGTTTTGAATGGGTCCATCGCGATATCGGAAACATGCTCGACTCCGGCGATCTCATTTTGAGCATGGGTGCGGGCAACATTCACGAGCAATTGTCGATCCTGGCCGCTGATCTCGTGATTGCGGAGAAATTGAAAACGATTGTTGGTGAAGAGGGTGACGTGCGGCTTTACGAACCGCTCTCGAAACACACCACGTTGCGCGTGGGCGGTCCGGCGCAATTCTGGGTTGAACCGCGCAATGAGCACGCATTTGCGGAATTGATCCGCTCTTGTCGGAGTGAAAATCTTCCGCTCTTCGTCATCGGCCGTGGCTCAAATTTGCTAGTGCGCGATGGGGGTATTCGGGGCGTCGTGGTTCATCCCCACGGAGGCGATTTCGACAAAATTGCGGTCGATAGCAACGAGATCAGCGCGGGTGTCGGCGCCAAATTAAAAGAGGTTGCCTATGCCGCTAAGGCAGCTGGGATTGGTGGCCTGGAGTGGATGGAGGGCATTCCCGGCGTTGTCGGCGGCGGTTTGCGGATGAACGCTGGTGCCATGGGCGCACAAACTTTTGAGAACGTTGTGCGTGTCAGTTATCTCGACGCGGAAGGAAATCCGCACACAAAAACGCGAGACGCACTGGAAGTATATTACCGAAGCTTTCCGTTGCTTGAAAACAATTTTGCCGTTTCCGCCGTCTTTCGCGGCCAGCCTGCCCCGGCCGAACAGATTGCGCGAAAATTGCACGCATCACAGGAGAAGCGTCGCACGTCGCAGCCAATGGCGAAAAGCGCCGGATGCATTTTCAAAAATCCGCAGAGTTGTTCAGCGGGACAACTGGTTGAAGAACTGGGTTTGAAAAACTCGGGCATTGGCAAGGCGCGCGTCTCGGAAGTGCACGGCAATTTCATTGTCAATGATGGCGGGGCGACCGCAGCTGAAATGCTTGAGTTGATCGAGAAGATCAAAACCGTGGCGCGGGTGCAACGTGGGATCGAGCTGGAAACGGAAGTTCAAATTGTGGGAGAGCCGGCATGAAAAAGGATGACGTTCCAGCGAGAAAAATCGCCGTGCTTATGGGCGGACCGGGCTCGGAACGCGATGTTTCGCTCGCGACCGGGCACGGCGTTTCACAGGCTTTGCGTTCGTTAGGTGTCGAAGTAGTTGAGGTGGATGTGCGGGATGAAAATTTCGAACTGCCCCACGATGTCGACCTCGCGTTTCTTACGATTCACGGAACCTTCGGCGAGGATGGCCAATTGCAGAAAATTCTCGAAGATCGCGGTGTCGCTTATACCGGTGATGGGATAAAAGAGAGCCGCATCGCTTTCGACAAAATCCTCTCGAAGGAGAAATTTCGCGAAAACAATGTAACGACACCGCATTGGCAGGTAGTGAAGTCGGGTCAGCATCCAACGATTCCGTTGCCAATCGTGGTGAAGCCACCGCGGCAGGGCTCAACCGTCGGCGTTGTTATCGTGAAGAACGAGCGCGAGCTCAGTTCCGCTTTGGTGGAAGCCGCGAAATACGGCGGAGAATTGCTGATAGAAAAATTTGTGCCCGGTCGGGAATTGACGATTGGTATCCTCGGTGATCAAGCCTTGCCGATACTCGAAATAATCCCGAAGGGCGGCTTTTACGATTTCACAAACAAGTATCCGTTTCTGAATCCGCAGGCTGGCGGTGGCGCTAAGCACGTTTGTCCGGCGAAGATCGACCATGATAAAACGAAGGAGATTCAAGATCTGGCGTTGAAGGCGCATCGCGCCGTCGGTTTACAGGTTTACTCGCGCGTCGATGTTCTCTTGCCCGAAAATGGCGCGGCCACAGTTCTGGAAGTAAACACCATTCCTGGCATGACTGAGGCGAGTCTGCTGCCCGAAGCCGCCGCAGCCGCGGGCATTAATTATGTCGCCCTTTGTGCGCGCATTATTGCGCTTTCTCGGGCCAGAACGGAAGGGGCTCGGAGATGAAAGTCGCTAAAAAACGTCGCCAGCCGGGCAATCAGCGCGTGTCCAATTTGCGCCAGCGACGACGTCAACAGCATGTGTTAGATGTTAAAGTCCGTTCCCGCAGAGCCACGCAGCATCGCGCTCGAAGGGTTCTGGCTGTCTTCTCCAGATTGGCATTCCTGGCCGGGATCTGCGCTGCCATTTATATTGGGGTACGCGAAGGCGCGAGACGCTTTTTTTTCGAGAATCAGGACTATCAGTTGCGCACAATCGAGCTGCAGACGGACGGTACTTTGCAGCGCGAGCA
>Ga0209474_10005138_pt1 | contig 11186 bp, 9 predicted proteins | sample GraSoiAngelo_145_FD_185902 | JGI IMG/M metagenome (GOLD analysis project Ga0209474, IMG submission 185902) | Grasslands soil microbial communities from the Angelo Coastal Reserve, California, USA - 14_1009_05_20cm (SPAdes) (version 2) | ecosystem: Environmental > Terrestrial > Soil > Grasslands ... | reverse complement strand
GATGCCGCTGATCTCCGTCTGCCCGTAGATCTGCTTCAGGCGCACGCCCATGGCGTGGAAGAAGCGGAACACGTCGGGACCGAGGGCCGCGCCGCCGGTGGTCCCGCTGCGCAGATTCGAGAGCCCGAGCCTGTCTTTCAGCGGGCGGAAGAGCAGCCAGTCGGCGAAAAAGTAGAGGACGCGCCAGAGGGCGGGAACGCCGCTCTTCTCCAGGCGCAGATCAGCCACCTTGTAGCCGACGGGCATCAGCCGCTCGTAGATGAAGCGCTTGAGCGGCGTGGTGTCCATGATCTTCACCTGCACCGTGGAGTTGAGGCCTTCCCAGATCCGCGGCGGCGCGAACATCACGTTCGGGCCGATCTCCCGGATGTCGTGCAGCGCGGTCTCCGGCTCCTCGGGAAAGTTGATGGTGAATCCGATCGCGAGCGCGGTGGCGACCGACATCATCTGCTCGCCGATCCAGGCGAGCGGCAGGAAGGAGACGAACTCGTCGCTCTGGCGGCGCGGATCCACCTGATGCAGGCTCAGCGCCATGCTCAGGAGGTTCGCGAAGGTCAGCATCGCGCCCTTGGGCGATCCGGTGGTGCCGGACGTGTAGCAGATCAGCGCCAGGTCGCTGCCCTGGCCCTGCGCGACGTTGCGGGAGAAGAGACCGGGGTCGCTGGCGTGCAGCTCGCGCCCGCGCCGCTCGACCTCCTCGAAAGAGAGCAGCTTCTCGTGTTTGTAGCGGCGCAGTCCCCGCGGGTCGGCATAGATCACGTTCGCGACCTTTGGGAGCTGGTCGATCATCCCCAGGATCTTGTCGACCTGCTCCTGATCCTCGGCGATGACGAACCTGGCGTCGCAGTGATCGATCACGTACCCGACTTCCGTAAGGTTGGAGTCCTGGTAGATCCCCACCGAGGCGCCGCCGGCGGACTGCGCAGCCAGCTCGGCGATCACCCACTCGGGCCGGTTGTCGCCGATGATCGCCACCTTGCCGCCGGGCTCGAGCCCGAGCGACACCAGGCCGAGGGAGAAATCGCGCACCCGCTCGCCGTAGCGCCGCCAGCTCGTCTCCCGCCAGATGCCGAATTCCTTTTCGCGCAGCGCGGCGCGCTCGCCGAACCGCTCTGCGTTCTGCAAGAGGAGCTTGGGAAACGTGTCCAGGGAGCTCATGCGGCTTGCCCGCCCAGGTACGCCGCCTGCACTTCGGAGTTGCTCTGGACCTCCTCGGGCACCCCGTCGGCGATCTTCTGCCCGAAGTTCAGCACGACCACCCGGTGTGAGAGATCCATCACGACGCCCATGTCGTGCTCGATCATGATGACCGTGGTCCCGCGCTCTTCGTTGATGTCCAGGATGTAGCGGGCCATGTCCTCTTTCTCTTCCGCGTTCATCCCCGCCATCGGCTCGTCGAGGAGCAGAAGGCGCGGATCGAGGGCCAGAGCCCTGCCCAGCTCGACGCGCTTCTGCAGGCCGTAGGCGAGCGTGTGCACCACCTGCTTGCGCCAGGGCTGGATCTCGAGGAAGTCGATGATCTCCTCGACCCGTTCGCGCTCCCGGATCTCCTCCTTCTGTCCGCGCCCCCAGTAGATGCCGCCCGCCAGCGTGCCCGTCTTCTGGTGCACGTGGCGGCCGATGAGAAGGTTGTCGAGGACGGTCATTCCCCGGAACAGGGCGATGTTCTGGAACGTGCGCGCGATGCCGAGCCGCGTGCGATTCGCAGGACCCATGTGCGTGATGTCGCGGCCGTCGAAGACGATGCGGCCCTGCTGGGGCCGGTAGACGCCGCTGATGCAGTTGAGAAGGCTCGTCTTCCCGGCGCCGTTCGGTCCGATGATCGCGCTGAGAGCGCCCCGAGCGACGGAGAAGCTGACGTCGGAAACCGCCGTGACCCCGCCGAAGCGCAGGACGACGCGCGAGATGTCGAGGAGGGGGGCGGACATCCGACTTAAGACTACCTTGTTGCTGTATAGAGCGAAACCTGCAGTCGGCCTGAATTGACTGCGGCGGATTACGTCCCCTCGCGCGGCCTCCGCCGCGCGAGGTGCTTCGGCGCCGCTTACTTCGGAGCTACCGGAGCCGGAGGCGGTTGTGTCGCCCCAGGCTGCTGCTCCCCGCCCGGTGCACCAGGGGCTCCCGGCGTCGCCGGCTGCTGCGCCTCCTGCTTGATGCTCTCCGTCATCATCCCGATCGTCCAGCCGCTCGAGGAGTCGCGGATCGTATCGAGCGCCTTCACCGCGCGCACGTACTTGGCCTTGTCGTCCGCGTCGAAGAAGATGACCGGCGGTCCCTGCGTGGCTTCCTTGCTCTTCGCCAGCCGGTAGTAGGCCTTGAGCCGCTCCTGGGCATTGGCCTCCGTGAGCGTCTCGCTGTTCAGGTGCCAGATCCCCGCCTCGTCGACCTTGAACACGATCTGCGTCAGATCCGGCGGCGGGGGCTCGTTCAGCATCTCCGGCGGCGTTTCCTCGGGAACGCGCACGCCGATCTCCTTCTCCATCAAAGGCGTGAGCACCATGAAGATGATGAGCAGCACCAGCACCACGTCGACGAGCGGCGTGATGTTGATGTCCGAGCGCGGCCCCTTGGTGGCGCCGACTGCCATCGCCATGGCTACTTCGCTCCCTTCAGCTCTTCGGCAGCCAGCGAGACGCCCTTGAGCTTCGCCTTGGACGCCCAGTCGAGCACCGGCCGCACCTTGCCGTAATCGGCGTCGGTATCGGCCTTGATCATCACCCGCTTGCCCGCCTCGGCGGCGGCCTTCATCGCGGCGACCACCTCCTCCTGCGAGGCGGGACGCTTCTCCTGCTCGACGAAGACGTTGCCGTCCTTGGTCACGCTGATGAACGCGGGCTCCGCTCCCTGGCCGGCGACGGCGTGCTTGGCCTTGGGAAGCTCCACGCTCTTGCCGCGCTGGAGCATCGGCGTCACCACCATGAAGATGATGAGCAGCACCAGCACCACGTCGACGAGCGGCGTGATGTTGATGTCCGAGCGGACGCCGCTCTTGGTGGCGTCGAATCCCATCGCTTACGCCTTTGCTGCCGTGGTGGTCGCGGTGGCGGTCTTGCCTGCGCCCGGGCTCGTCAGGGGCTCGTCGAATCGCCCTTCCTTGAGGAAGAAGTCGACCAGCTCGTTGCTGGCGTCGGCGATGTCGACGCTCATCTCTTCGACGCGGTTGGTGAGATAGTTGTACATCATCAGCGCCGGGATCGCGACGAGCAGACCGAAGGCGGTGGTGATCAACGCCTCGGAGATACCGGCCGACACGGAGGCCAGGCCGCCCGAGCCGGAAGTCGCCATCAGCTGGAAGGCGGTGATGATGCCGAGCACCGTGCCGAGCAGTCCGACGAAGGGCGACGACGACGCGACGGTGGCGAGCCCGGACAAGCCCCGGCGCAGGTCGGCGGTCACGCGGAGCGTGGCGCGGTCGATGGACCGGTTGATCGCTTCGACCAGATCGAAGTTGCCGACGTCGTGCGGTCCCTGGTTGCGCAGGGCATCGCGGCCGCGGTTGTATTCGGAGATGCCCGCGCCGAGAACTCGTGGGATGTGGCCGTACTTCATCGTGGTCGCCATCTGCGCCGCCTCGACCATCTGGTGACCGGGGAGGAGGTCGCGCAATTTCTCCGCATATTTGCGGCTCTGGTCCTTGGCGCGGGAGAAGCTGAAGAGGCGCTCGGCCATCACGCTCAGTGAGTAGACGGACATGATCGCCAGCGTGATGACGACCAGGCGGGCTGGAAGGCCCATCGATTTCCACATTCCAACGAGACTGAAATCCATGGCGTGTGAAGTCCTCCGGAATCGCTTCCCGAAATCTTGCTTTTCCTTCTGGGGCGGGCGGAAAAGGCGGCAGAACCTACACAGGCGGACACCTGCTGTCAACGCGACCTGCCTTGCCGTGCCTTCTCCTGTTTTGCACGCGGCGTCCCGAGCGATGCCGCGCCCGCCGCCAAGCCTTCCGCTTGACTGCCTGGAGTACCATCGGGTGATGTGCCCGGCTTCCGCATGATCCGCCCATGTATCGCCGTATGGCTGCTGCTGGCGGCCTCCGCGGCGGCCCAGACCATCGGTGGCATCTCCGGCCGCATCGTCGATACGCAGAGCGGCAAACCGGTCGCGGGGGCGGCGATCGTCGCGGCCTCACCCTCCATGCCGGGCGAGGAGAGCTCGCGGAGCGATACAGAGGGAGAGTTCGAGATCGGACTGCTGCCGCCGGGCATCTACACGCTGAACGTCCAGGCAGAAGCGCACCAGTCCTTCACCCAGGACGGGCTCGCCGTGCACGCGGGCAGGACGATCCGCGTCTACCTGTCGATCGACCCCGAAAAGGCCATCGGGGCGCCCTTTCGCTTTGCCCAGGAGCCGCCCGTCCTTCCCGCCACCAGCGCGCAGACCGGTGCGGTGATTTCACGGGAGCAACTGGAGCTCGTTCCGTACGGGCGCGACCAGCGCAGCTTCGAGGCGGCCGCGGCGTCCGCCCCGGGCGTCGTGCCGCGGCCGCCCGGGCTCGAGATTCTCGGATCTCCCGCGAGCGGAACGCGCTACCGCATCGACGGCCTCGACGTGACCGATCCGGCGTCGGATCGCCAAGGCCGCCGGCTCGTGCAGCAATTCATCCAGGAGGTGAACGTCGAGAGCGCTGCGCTCGGGGCCTCCTATGGACGCGTCGCCGGCGGCGTCGTCCAGGCGATCACCCGCTCCGGCGGCAACGAGGTGCACGGCTCGGCCTTTCTCGACTGGATGCCGATCGAGCTCCCCCGCCGGACGCTGCGCTACAACCTCGCGGGAGGCGCCGAGCTCGGTGGCCCGCTGGCGCGCAATTCCCTCTGGTTCTATGGGGGATTTGCGCCGGTGCTGATGGCGACCCGTTCCGGAGTGCTGACCGAGTACCAGTACATCGGCAAGCTCACCTGGCGGCCGGCGCAAGGCCAGCTGCTCTCGCTGGCGGCGATCACCGACGATTTCTCCCTGCACTATCTAGGCGATGTTCTCGATCGGACCGCGCAGGTGGAAGCGGTGACTGGTTGGCACCGCCAGGGGGCGGACGCCGATTCGGTGCAGGCGCGGGTGCAGGTGGCGCATCTCGCCGAGCTCTTCGGGCGGCACCGATTCGCCTGGGGCGCGGAAGGCGTGCGCGATTCGGCGGCGAATTCGAGCCGCTGGTACGGCGGTGCGTTCGCCGAGGATACCTGGAGCCCGGTACAGAACCTGTTCCTCGACGGCGGCGTGCGTCTGGAACGCGACGACCTCATCGGGAAGACCGACTTCCTGCCACGGGTCGGTGTCGCCTGGGACTTCAGCGGCCGGGGCGTCTCGCGCGCCTACGCATTCGTGGGCCGATTTTTCGAATCGCCGGAGCTAGCGTCGCAGCGCAGAACGCGAGAGCACCAGCTCGCCGCAGGGGTCCAATCCCAGATCTTTCGCGACGTCGTTGCCGGGCTCGATTATGTCCACAAGGATTTCCGGGACGCGCCCGACGGGCGCACGTCCTATGACGGAGCGACGCTTTCGCTCGCGAAGCCGTTCTCCGCCAGCTCGCTGCTGCAGGCCAGCTACACGCTCTCGTCGCTGGACGGGCCCCGTACGCTCGCGGCGGACGCGCCGAACGTGATCAAGCTCGACGCCGCGTACGCGTACGAATGGGACGCGAGGACCACGGCCACGCTCGGGACCAGCTTCCGCGTGATCCAAGGCTCGCCCTGGCAGGCGACGATGGACGTGCGCGCCGGCGTGGTGCGGGCGCTGACGAACCCGTACGTGCTCACGGTGACCGCGGACGTGCTGAACCTGTTCGATCGCGAGCGCGGCGGAACGCCGCCTCTGGCGGGCAGGTTCAGCGCCAAGCTCTCCTTTTGACGGGGCGCGCCGAGCGCGATTACAGCATCGTCCACACCCGCTGGAGATCTTCCGGGAGCGCGCTCTCGTAGCGGGCCCGCGATCCGTCCGGATGGCGGAAGGCGAGCCGCGCCGCGTGCAAGAAATGCCGGGGCAGCCCGGGCAGGTCCGGTCCCCCATAGAGCGTGTCGCCGGCGAGCGGATGGCCGATGAACGCCAGATGGGCGCGGATCTGGTGCATCACTCCGGTGGGGATTTCCACCTCGAGCAATGTGAACCCGCTCTTGCGCTCGATCGGCAGGAACCGGGTGACGGCAGCGCGCGCGCCATGCTCCGCGGCATATGTGGCATCGCTCGCCGCCAGCATCCGGCGGGGGTCGCGCGAGTCGTGCAGGAGTGGGAGCGCGATCTCCCCGCCGGCGTGAATCTCCCCTGCGGCCAGCGCCAGGTAGCCTTTGTCCACCGTGCGCGCGGTGAACTGGGCGCGCAGCATCGCGTGCGCGGCTTCGGTGCGCGCGGCGAGCAGCAAGCCCGAGGTGTCCGAGTCGAGCCGGTGCACGAGCCCTCCTTCGCGCGGCGAGGGCCCGACTTGCGCCAGCTCCGGGAAGCGGCCCACCAGGGCGTTCGCCGCGGTGCCCCGCTCGCCGGGCTTGAGCGGATGCGAAGGCATCCCGGCCGGCTTGTCGGCGACGACGAGGTGCGCATCCGCGTGCACGATGCGGATCGGCAGCTCGGGCTGCGGCGCTGGCTGATCCGGTGGGGGCCTCTCGACGGAGATACGCGCGCCGGCCTGGACCGGGCTCCCCTTCGGCGCCCGCTTCCCGTCGACACGCACGCGCCCCTCCGCGATCCATTCCATCGCCCGCGCTCTCGAGACGCCGAACAGCCTGGCCACCACTTTGTCCAGCCGCTCCGCCGGCGCGCCGTCGGGAACCAACCGCTCGTCCAGCTCGACGGCGCTCATCCCGCGGTCTGCGTGCACCTATCCGAAGAACACTTCGGCCACTGCGAAGAAGGCGTCGTCGACGGTCTTCGGCTTCGCGGTCGCCTCGGCGAGCGGCACGCTCGCGATCTGGGTCCCGCGCAGCGCCGCCATCTTTCCCCATTCCTGCTTCGCCACCATGTCGGCGGCGTGGACGCCGAAGCGCGTGCCGAGCACGCGGTCGAACGCCGTGGGCGTGCCTCCGCGCTGGATGTGGCCAAGGACGGTGGAGCGGGTTTCGTAGCCGGTCCTCTTCTCTATCAGCTCGGCGATCTGCTGCCCGATGCCGCCCAGGCGGACGTGCCCGAACTCGTCGAGCTTCTCGCTCAGCTTGCTTTCTCCGCCGCCCAGCTTTGCGCCTTCGGCCACGACGACGATGGAGAAATTCACGCCGCGTGAACGGTGGCGGCGCATGATGTGCTCACAGACGCGGTCGATGTCGATGGGCTTCTCCGGAATGAGGATCACGTCGGCGCCGCCGGCGATGCCCGAGTGCGTGGCGATCCAGCCGGCGTGCCGGCCCATCACCTCGCAAACGATCACGCGGTTGTGCGACTCGGCGGTGGAATGCAGCCGATCGATGGCCTCGGTGGCGATCTGCACGGCCGTGTTGAAGCCGAAGGTGAGGTCCGTGCCGGAGAGGTCGTTGTCGATGGTCTTGGGAACGCCGACGACGTTCACTTCCATCTGGTGGAGCTTGGTGGCGACGCCGAGAGTGTCCTCGCCGCCGATGGCGACCACGGCCCCGACGTTCAGCGCCGAGAGGTTCCGGACGACCATCTCCGCGCCGCCCGGCTTCTTGAACGGGTTCGTCCGGCTGGTGCCGAGGATCGTGCCCCCCAGCGGAAGGATGCCGCTCGTCGCTTCCCGGGTGAGCCGGAAATGGAGCGGCGGGTCCATCAGGCCGCGCCAGCCCTCCCGGACGCCCATCACCTCGAGGCCATGCTGCTCTCCGCGCCGGACCACCGCGCGGATCACCGCGTTGAGGCCCGGGCAATCTCCGCCACCCGTCAGGACCGCGATCTTCATGGCCGCGAACCTCGCAGGAGGACGCCGCGATTTCAAGCGCTCAGGAGTGAAGGTGGCGCCGGGTGATCATCTGCACCGGCCCGAGGAAGAGGTGTTTCTCGGTGTACGCCTGCCTGCGGCTCGACTTCCCCGTCGGTCGCTCGAGCCACTGCCGCGCCACCACGTCGCCGTGATGCGCGAGGGCCGAAATAAGCTCGGCGTCGGCCTGGGCCAGGTATCGCTTCACGAGCGGCCGTAGCAGCGCCCGGAACTTCCTGCCGGGCAGGAGGGAATGCCGGCGGTCAGGGTGCAGCCGTCCGTCGAATTCGTTCGAGATGTGGAGCAGCTCGTGCAGCAGCGTCTCCACCCGCTGTTCGGGCGTGCTGGCGCGGAAGAACTTTGGCCGCAAGGTGATGCAGTAGAGCGCGCGCTTGCCCTTGAGCGACACGCGCGTGCCGGCGAGCGGCTTGATCGTCGCGCGCGATCCGCGCCGGGCCTCTCCGGCCACGAACAGGATGCGCGCCGGCTGGATGTGCGACAGCTCCGACAGCTTCCTTGCCATGTCCGCCGCGAGGCGCCGGCAGAGCAGCGTCGCGTTGGGCCGTGCCGCTCTTCGGGTGGGCATGGGTGGGTGGGGAACCGGCGGGTCCGGACGCTATCATGGCGATGGTAAGATCGGCGCGTGGAGCGGAACTACTGGGTGCGCACCGAGCACGGCCGGATCTGGGGGCCGTACACCATCTCGGCCCTGGAGCGTCTGCGCGGGCAGCTGACGGACAAATGCGAAGCGTCGCTCGACGGCAAGGAGTGGCTGCCGGGGGCGGACTTCCCCGAGCTGCGCGGTCTCTTGATGCCCGCCCGCAAGATCGAGCGGACCGCGCCGATCCAGCCGGTCGGCCCGCGCATCAGCAGGGCCATGGCCGCGGCGTTCGGCATCGGAGAGGAAACGGCGCAGATCGCCGGCCCTCCACCGGCGGCGGCCCAGCAGCCGCCTCAACCCGCGCGCCCGCCACAAGCCGCGCCTCAGCAGCAGCCGCCTCAGCCCGCCCGCCCCTCTCAAGGGGCGCCGCAGCAGCAGCCGCCTCCGCCCGAGCCGCCGGCGCCCCCGAAGCGGAAGCCGCCAGTGATGCAGCAAACGCCGGAGAAGCTCGAAGTGCCGGATTCAGGCGACCTCGCGAAGCTCTCGCCCGTCCGGCTCTATGCGCTCGCCGCTCTGACGAACGCCTCTGGAAGCGCCCGACTCATTCCCGAGGACGGACGGCTGCTGCAGATCGTCTTCCGGCGCGGAACGCCCGAGCACGTCTCCGCCGACGACCCGGACTTCTCGCTGCTGTGCTTCCTGCAGATGAAGGGCTATCTGCAGGCCGAGAAGGCGCGGGTCGCCGAAGAACAGGCGGCGAAGAGCGGGCAGGACGTGGTCGCCGCGCTGTTCCAACTCCAGCTGATTCCCGCCGCCGATGCGCACCGGCTGTTCGGCGAGCACGGCGTCTTCCTGCTCGATCGCGCGTTCGCCTGCTGGCGCGGGAAGTTCACGTTCGACAAGGAGGCGGTGCCGCCGCCCGGTTCGTTTCCACTCGGATCGCGCTGGGGCTTGCTGGTCGATGCGATGCGCCGGCTGGAAGTGGCGTCGGTGCGCGCCCGCGTCGGCAAGCGGCTCTCGCGGCCGGTGGTGCGCTCAGGCGGGCTCGGCGTCGGCAAGCCCGAAGAGCTGGGTCTCAATGCACTGGAGACGCGCATCTACGCCTCCATCGATGGAACGAAGAGCGGGGAGGAGCTGCTGCGCACCCATGACGCCTCGACCGCCCTGCGGCTTCTGTATCTCTTGACGGAGCTGGGGCACCTCGCGTTCGCGGAAGTCTCGGAAGAAACGGCAGCGGAGCCCGCGCGTGCGCCGGCGCAACCGTCTGCACCGCAGCCCGCCGCTACGCCGCAGCCCGCAAAGCCGGCCGCTGCACCGCCCTTGCCGAAGACGACTCGCGCGGCGCCTCGACCGCCTGCAGCCCAGCGGCCGGCCCCGCCGGTGATGAAAGCGGCGGCCCCCGTCCTGCAGGCGACGCCCGCGAAGCCTGCCGCGCCCGCTATCTCGCGACCGCCACCCACGTTCGCTCAGGGCCCCGACGGCGAGTCGGTGGAGGCGATGCTGGCGCGGCTTTCGGCGCTCTGGGAACGCCTCTCGCAGGCCGACCATTTCGAGGCGCTTGGCCTCGACCGCAAGACCGCCTCGCCAGCGGAGACGAAGCGGAGCTTCTTCGTGCTCGCCAAGGAGCTGCACCCGGACACGGTCTCGGATCCGGCCCAGGCCGCGCTGAGGGAGATCAAGGAGCGCCTGTTCGCGCGCATCAACGAGGCGGCGCAGGTGATCGGCGACGAGAACCGGCGCAAGGGATACGAGGCCGAGTTGGACGGCAAGGCGCAGAACGTCGACGTCGCCCGCATCTTCGCCGCGGAAGAAAACTTCCAGCGGGCCGAGATCCTCATCAAGGCGCGCAAGTACCAGGAAGGGCTCGATCTGCTGGAGCAGGCCATCGAGATGAACCCGGAGGAGGCGGAGTTCTACGCGCTGCGCGGATACGCGAAGTTCCTCGCGGCAAAGGACCGCAAGCAGTCCTACGAGGAGTGCGCCGCCGACTGCCGCAAGGCGGTGAAGATGTTCGAGCGCTGTCTGCCCGCCCATCTCTATCTCGGGCACATGGCGAAGATGCTCGGCGATCTGAAGGCGGCGAAAAAGGGCTACTCGCGCGTGCTGGAGCTGGACGAGGGCCACGTGGAAGCCCAGCGCGAGCTGCGCCTGATGGGCACCAAAGGCTGATCACTGCGGCAGCACGATCTGCGGATGCTCCTTGCGTCGCCGGTAGAGCAGCGCCGTGCGCCCCAGGACCTGCGCGACGTGCGCTCCGGTCCTTTGCGCGAGCAACTCCGCCGCCTCGTGCCGGTCTTGCGGCGAGCCTTCGCCGATGCGGATCTTGATCAACTCGTGCGCTTCGAGCTGCTGCTCTGCCTGCCGGACCACCGCTTCGCTGACGCCTTCGTGGCCCACCTGGACGAGGGGATCGAGATGGTGGCCCAGCGCCCGCAGATGTCGCCGCTGCTTGCCGGAGAGCTCAGCCAACGCTGGCCTGGGTCGAGAACTCGCGATCCGCCGGGATGGCCGCAGGTCGCGCGATCAGCGAGTCGAGCAGGCGGAGGAAGAGGAACACGTTCGGGATCGCGCCCACGCTCCCACCACCGAAGACGAGGAACTTGCCCGTCTGCCGGATGCGCAAGAAGCCCGCCTCCACGGCGACCTTCTCGATGTCCGGCAGGGCGCAGGACTTGTAGCCGCCGAGCAGCTTGCGGACCGAGATCTTCTCCCTGTCGAGGATCAGGGCCTTTC
>Ga0209474_10005136_pt1 | contig 11188 bp, 8 predicted proteins | sample GraSoiAngelo_145_FD_185902 | JGI IMG/M metagenome (GOLD analysis project Ga0209474, IMG submission 185902) | Grasslands soil microbial communities from the Angelo Coastal Reserve, California, USA - 14_1009_05_20cm (SPAdes) (version 2) | ecosystem: Environmental > Terrestrial > Soil > Grasslands ... | reverse complement strand
ACATTTCGTAGCAGCGAAATGCGTCCGCGCCGTACTGGTCGATTACGTCATCCGGATTGACGATGTTACCGCGCGACTTCGACATCTTCTGGTTGTCTTCGCCAAGAACAATTCCCTGATTCACCAAGCGCTGGAACGGCTCCGGCTTCGACAAATAGCCACGATCGAAGAGCAGCTTGTGCCAGAAGCGCGCGTAAAGCAGATGCAATACCGCGTGTTCGGTTCCGCCGACGTAAAGATCGACACCGCCGGGCTTCTCGCCATTCATCCAGTAACGTTCCGCTTCCTTACCGACGAAACGTTCGTCATTCTGAGGATCGCAAAACCTTAAGTAATACCAGCATGAGCCCGCCCACTGCGGCATCGTGTTCGTTTCGCGCACTGCCTTCCCCGAGTAACGCACCCATCCTTTCGCTTTCGCCAGCGGCGGCTCGCCCGTGCCGGTCGGTTTGTAATCATCAAGCGGTGGCGGAACAACCGGCAGCTCGCGTTCGTCGAGAGCGCGATACTTGTCATTCTCCCAAACGACAGGGAGAGGTTCGCCCCAATAACGCTGACGCGAAAAAAGCCAGTCGCGCAGTTTGTAGCTGATCGCGCTTTTCCCGTGATTATGTTCCTCCAGCCATGCGATGATCTTCTTTTTCGCTAGTTGGGTAGGCAGGCCGTTTATAACCAGCGAGTTAATTGCAACGCCGTCGCCAATAAACCCGATCGATTCCTCGGATGTTTTGCCCTCCGCTTGAACAACCGGTAAGATGGACAACTTGAACTTGCGGGCGAATTCCAAATCTCGCTCGTCATGGGCGGGTACGCCCATGATTGCGCCAGTTCCGTAACCGAGCAGAACGTAATCCGCGATCCAGATTGGAATCTTCTCATTGTTCACAGGATTGGCCGCATAAGCCCCGGTGAACACCCCGGTCTTCTCCTTCGCAAGCTCAGTCCGTTCCAAGTCGCTTTTGCGCGCGGCGCGCTCGCGATACTCTCGAACCGCCGGCCACTGCTCTTCGGTAACAAATCGCTCGATAAGCGCATGCTCGGGCGCGAGCACCATATAAGTCGCGCCGTAAAGTGTGTCCGGACGAGTAGTGAAGACGCGGATATTTTGTTCGTTGTCGAGCCTGAATTCGACTTCCGCGCCTTCGCTGCGACCAATCCAGTTTCGCTGAAGTAATTTGATTCCTTCCGGCCAATCGAGATCATCGAGTTCCTTGATCAGCCGCTCAGCATAAGCAGTGATGCGTAGCATCCATTGACGCATCGGTCGTCGGACGACTGGAAAACCGCCGATTTCGCTCTTTCCGTCGACCACCTCTTCGTTGGCCAGGACAGTACCGAGTTCCGGACACCAATTCACCGGCACATCGGCAACATAGGCGAGTCGAACGCTGTCCGGATTTTCTCCACGATAGGTCGAGATTGGCTCGGCCTTGTTCGTCTCCAGGTTAAACCACGAATTGTATATCTGAAGAAATATCCACTGCGTCCATTTGAAATACCGCGGTTCGGTCGTGTTGATCTCTCGCTGCCAATCGTAAGAAAAACCGATGCGTTTCAGCTGCAATTTGAATTTGGCCACGTTCTCGCGGGTGGTCACGGCAGGATGCTGGCCGCTTTTGATCGCGTATTGCTCGGCCGGCAAACCGAACGCGTCCCAGCCCATCGGATGCAAGACATTGAATCCGCGCATTCTCTTGTAGCGCGCGACGATATCCGTGGCGGTGTAGCCTTCGGGATGTCCGACGTGCAAGCCTGCACCGCTCGGATAGGGAAACATATCGAGGATGTAAAATTTCGCCTTGGCCGGATCGAAGTTTTTCTCGCCCGGATTTAGAGCATGAAAATTCTGCCGCTCCTCCCAGATTGCCTGCCATTTTGGCTCGATCTGATCAAATGGATATGGTTTTCGGCGTTCGCTCATGAAATTTTAGACAGAATGAACAGGAATGGTCAGGATCGTTAATCGTTGGAATACAACCGCCCAAAAGTAACGCAGTTGATCATGTAAATCCTGTCAAACATGCAGCAATTAATTGTCGCCACGCGCAACCGAAATAAGACACGCGAGATTCAACAGATTCTTGGGCCGAAGTTCGAGTTGCGCGATCTGACGGCGTATCCTGAGATCTCTGAAATAGTAGAAAACGGAAAGTCCTTCGAAGAGAATGCAAAGCTTAAGGCGATTGCGGTCTCGAAGGAATTGTCCGGCTTGGTAATTGCAGATGATTCGGGGTTGGAGGTTGCGGCTCTCAACGGCGCGCCTGGAATTTATTCGGCGCGTTATGCCGGTGACAAAGCAACGGATAAAGAAAATATCGACAGGTTACTGGGGGAGCTTGGGCGAATCGGTGCGCAACGCGATCAGCGTCGGGCGCGATTTCGTTGCGTCCTAACGCTCGCGCGTAATGGTCAGATGCTAGACATGTTTGAAGGAATCATCGAGGGAACAATTGCCGATCAACCGCGTGGGTCGCGCGGATTCGGTTACGATCCAATTTTTGTTCCAAAGGGATTTGGGCACACTTTTGCTGAGTTGCCTGCCGAATTGAAGAATAGAATCAGCCATCGGGCACAAGCGATTCGCGCCTTCGCCGCGAAACTTACGGCTATTAAGCCGAGCGATTAAGGCTTCGGTGGTGGTGGTGGTGGTGGCGGAGCGCCGGCAGGCGGAGCCTGAGCGCCGGGGCCAGCAGCTGCCCTGATCTGATACCCAACTTTTGTGATTCCGACCGAGCGAACCTTGTCGAGGACTCCGATGACATCGCCGTACATGGCCATCGGGGCTGCGCTGATCGAGACTTTAATGTCCGGATTCGACCGGTGGAGTTCATAAACGCGCGGGAGGACTTGGTCATCTGCTACGTACTGGTTATCGAAGAATACAGCGTTTCCTTCCAGCACTTTTATGGAGACAAAATCCTTTACCCCGCTTGGCGGAGGGCCCACCGCAGCCGGCAAATTGACGCGAATACCTTTCATGTGGGTTTGGCTCAAGCTCACCATCATAAAACTGGCAAGGAGAAAGAACATGATATCGATCAATGGAATGATCTCGATCCGCGCTCGTTTATGCGGAACTGGTGAAGATACTCTCATAGTTCAGGTCGGTAGAATTTAATATGAGGCGCCCGTCATCGTGAATGTAATGGGAATTTTCACTTCGGAAACGGTCCCAGGCCTAAATCGCCACTGCCGGAACGCAGTGAGGGCGGAGTTATCCAGTATCGGGCTACCAGTACTTTGTGTCATGGAACCTCCGGTCACGTTGCCGCTCGCTGCATCAACCTGCACGACGCAAACCCCACTCCCGGTGATCTTACGAGAACGCGCCTCGTACGGATACTGGGGACGCGGCGCGTTTACGGCGAGGGCTTTCGCTCGGGACATCGTCATCGCTTGGGCTTTGATTGGCGTGAACTTTTGTCGCGCCTCTGGTGGTGGCCGTGGTGGTGGTGTTCTTTCTTCGACAAACTCCGGTTTAATCTCCGGCGGCGGCGGAGGCTCGGGGAGCGGAATATCTTCTGGCGGCGGAGTAGCCTCAGGTGGCGCCAACGTCGCCTCGACGACTTGGGGCGGTTGCGGAGGAAGCTCTACCGCAACAGCCTCGCGCTTTTGAGCCAGCGCAACGGCTGTGAGGTGAATTGCCACTGCACCACCCAGAGCTGTCCACAAATGCCAACGCGGGGCTGGCTGGTAAAGTAACGGTTTTACTTTTACTGGCGTCGCGGCCATATAAAAAAATTACCCCCGGGGCCCTGGCACCCCCTTAAGCGCCTCGCTCTTAATTTCAAAGGAGATTTTGTAGTACCCGGCTGAGCGGAGGTAATCAAGCAAATGGGCAACGTTTAGGTGAGCCGTGTCGCGGTCCCCACGCACAAACACTTTCGCTTCGGGTGACGATTGATGCACCTTCGTCAAGCGCGCCTGCAACTCCTGTTCGCTGACTTCGTCCTTGTCGAAGAAGTAATGGCCGTCTTTATCGACCGACACGCTGACGTACTCGCGCTTTGATTGAGTTTCGCCGGAGCTGGCTGTGGGCAGATTTACTTTAATCCCCTTCATGTGCACCTGGCTCAAGCTCACCATCATGAAGCTGGCCAGCAGAAAGAACATGATGTCGATCAACGGGATGATCTCGATCCGCCCTTTCTTGTGCGGAATTGGCGACTTTACTAACATTGGATGCCTTTAGATCGACGAACCCTTTCCGGTAGCTTGATGTGTCCCAGCGATCTCCATCTCGCGCGCCGCGCCTTGTGCTCCCAGCATCACTTCCAAGTTCGTGGCCGCCGTCTGCAGTTCGAACTCCAAGTTAGACACTCTGGAGGTGAAAAAGTTAAACGGCACGAGCGCGAAGATGGCGATACCGAGACCACACGCGGTGGCAATCAGCGCTTCTGCAATACCGCCGGTGACTGCTTGCACCGCCAGCTCCTCGTTGCCAAGGAAGCTAAATGAACGAATCAAGCCCGTGATCGTGCCCAAGAGACCGAGCAAGGGAGCCAGCGTGACCAGCGTATCCATGACCACGAGAAACCGGCCGGCGCGTTTGATCTCAATGCCAGCAGCGACCTGCAATGCACCTTGCAGCGAAGCATGTTGGTGATTGAGACCATTCCACATCATGCGCAAAACCGGATCGCGCGATCCGCGGGAAAGCCTGGAGGCTTCCCCAATATCGCCGTTTTCGATTGCGGTAAACACTTTCTCGATACGCTTTGGATCGCGCCGAAACCAGCGACCGCCCCACCAAAAGATTCGCTCGATCACCACCGTGAGCCCGACAATCGACACGATCAAGATCGGCCACATAATGGGGCCACCCTTGCGAAACTTGTCGATCAACCAATTGCTGCCGAGCACGCCGCCGCTGGTTTTCTCTTCGGCAGTCGGCGAAGGGCTGGTGGCCGGTGCAGGGCTTAGCGTAGCGCCTGGGGCGGCTGGTGAAGCGGCCGCACCCTGAGGTGCCGGCGCGGCAGGTCCGCCTGGGGGCGCACTTGAGGCCGGCAGCTGTGCCGGTGCGGCGGGATTCGCCACAGCCCCCGGACTCCCAGCTGGAGCAGGAGCCCCGGGCGCAGGTCCAGCCGGAGATGTTTGTGGCGGTGCTGGAGGCGGGGGATTTTGCGCGAGCGAAGTCAATGCAAGCGCGAATGAACATAGGCAGGCACTAATTAATGTTTTCATAATTGAAGCAGGGTTTTGGTGGCCGGCTCGATTGCGGCACGAGTTTTTGATTATCGCAAACGGTTTAATTGCGAGTCGAGCAAAACTTTTCACCTTTTTTAGCGGACACTTCGCTTTTACGAAAGTCGCATTTCTGATTCGCATTATCTGCACCGGCGGGATGTAAGGCAAGTCCGCCAAATTTGCGGAGTCGACAAATTCAGGCGATTTCCGCACCGAACTAGTCGCACCTTGCGTCCGTAACGCGGTTTCGCAGCGGCGGCCAATCGCCGATCTTCGCTTCCAATTCATCGCCTGCGCGAATGGCCCCTACACCGGAAGGTGTTCCAGTTAGAATGACGTCGCCTGGCATCAGAGTCATCGCCCGACTGGCGAAGGAGACGATTTCTGCGACCGAACAGATCATCTGACTTGTGCGCGCTTGCTGTCGCACCTCCCCATTTTGCCGGAGCTCGATCGGCAGATCACTAATATCGACATCGGAATGCACGAACGGCCCAACGGGTGTGTAAGTATCGAAAGATTTACAGCGACCGAATTGCTTTTCGCTCTTTTGCAAATCACGGTCGCTAATGTCGAGCCCGACCGTGTAGCCGAAAACATGGTCGAGCGCCCGTTTCATGGGCAGATCTTTCGCCAACGCACCGATCACGATCGCCAACTCGACTTCAAAATCGGTTTGATGCTCGGGAAACGCGATCTCGATTGTGCCGTTATGCGGTAGGAGCGAGCTCGGCGCTTTGAACCAGATCAATGGGGTGCCCAACGGCGTCCTCTTCATTTCCGCGATGTGATCTGCGTAATTCAATCCGACGGCGATTAATTTTGATGGCGCAACCGGAAGATCGACATCTACATCCGCGAGTTTTCGCACTTCGCCCGTCGGTGTGACGTCGATCCAGTGCGGATGCGCCAATGCGTACACCTCGTCGCCACGTAATTCGCCGTAAAAAAATTCATCGCCCGATACAAATCCACCGAATGTGCGCATCTAAAGAAGCTAGGGAGGGTTCATCTGAACCGTCCGCGGTCGTGTGAATGGAGCTAAAAGGCGATTGGGGTCAATCGCCGCTACCTCGCGGCACCACCGCGACAAAGTCACGCACGATCTTTTGTTCCGGAATCGAAAACGCTGCACTGTCTCGCGCGAACCAAAACGCACTCGATGAGCCGCCGTCGAAATTGAGCGCACGGGAAATTTTGACGCGGTCTGCGATCTGGGTGGTCCCGAGAATTTTTGCAAGTTCGGTCAGCGTAATCTCGGAGCAAACTCCAAGCGCCACACGATCTGAACCTCCGATCGCGGCAAAGGTTCTCCGCGCAGATCGCGTCGCCTCGAGGCCGCGAACGGATCGGCCAAGATCGACAAGGAATGGCCCGCACTGAACCGCAGCACTGACTTTTCGTTGTTGTGAAAATTCGCGGATTCGTGCGATCTGCACTCCGCGCGCGGACGCACTCAGCACACCGGTAATCAATCGTGCGCGTTGCAATGGCGCAACCACTTTGCCATCCGTGATCAATAAGCCGATAGGCGCGAAGTCCGGACTGAAATATCCGCCGTTAATTCCGGCCAGACATTTCCTGCGAGTCATCACTTCGGCGAGATCGCTGGCGCCGTCCTCATTTTGAATCACGCGCAACGTGCACGATTTCGCGGAGAAAATAGCAAGATCGACAACGGCACGGTCATTTATACCGGCGTTCTCCAAGATAACATGCTGATGCACAATGCCGGCGCCTCCCGCCTCTGAATCAGCCGAGAGAATTGTCCAATTCCCGTGCGCCGTCGTCGCAACGGCGAGGAAAAGGACGGCGACCCTAAGCTTCGGCACCGTGTTTGTTGAGCAAAGCTTGAAACCGAGGATCGTTTCGCAACGGGTCCCAAATCGGATTTATTTTCAGACCGTGTACGGTGACACCGCTCGGTCGGCTCAACAGTCCATCCAGAATTTCGATCGCGCGACCGTTGTCGCCGAGAATTGCGTGGACTTCGGCCACCCCGCTCGTAATTTCCGGGCCGCCAAAAGCATCCTTGCTTTCCGGAAGCAATTCGGTGGCGCGCTGCGCTTCAGCCAGCGCGGCATCTTTTTCTTCGAGATAAGCGAATACTTTTGCGAGCAAAATATGCATGTCCGGCGAATCAGGACTCTGTTTTAATTGTGCGTCGAGGAGCTCTTTCGTTTTCAGGAACGCGGTTCGCGCGCCCGCTTCGTCCTGAAGCGCTTTTCGCGCAAAGCCGATGAGATAATATTTGCCACCCAGGCCTTTCGAAAAACTTGCAAGCATGTCGTCCGGCAGGCTTTCCGCTTCCTGCAATCCTTCTTTGTACTTACGTTGCAAGATAAAGACGTCCGCGCGCTGACTGGTGATCTTCGCTTTCTGCTCGTTGGTCATGGGGATCGATTTCACAGCCTCAAATGCGTTCTCGGCGACGCTGAAATCACCTTTCCCATAGATGACCAGCTTGGACTTGACCTCCAAAGGTTCTAACGCATTGGGGTCAATGGCTAGCGCGCGGTCGATGGTTTTGTTGGCCGCGTCGTAATTTCGCAGCATCGCGTAATTGAAAGTGAGGTTTTGCAGCGGCCAGATCTCCTTCGGATTTAAACCAACAGCTTTCTCGAGATTGGCGGTCGATTCGGCCCATTTTCCCTGCCGGCGCTGGATTGCGCCGATGGCGAGGTAGGCGTCCGATTCGTTAGGCAATCCACGCTGGGCGATTTCGAATTCTCTCAGAGCCGCGTCATAGTTGTTATCGCCATAATAATATGAGTATCCCACGGCCAGATGCGCTTCCGGGAGGTCAGACTGCAGTCGCAGAGCGCGTTCAGCAAGAGCACGCGCTCTTTCGCGGCGCTCCGACGTGCGGTCGAAATTGTGCACGATCCAACTTTGCAACAGGGAGGACCGCGCCAGGGCAACCGCAAAATTCGGGTCAAGTTGAACGGCGCGATCGTAAAGCTGCTCACTTTGTTTCAGTTTGTCGAAATCCTCAAAGGCGCACCCGAGATTATTTGCCTGGACAAAGGCGAGATAAGCTTCGCCATTTTCGGTAGGCTTGCGTTCCATTTGCGCTTTTTCAGCAGGTGACAATTTCGCCTGCAGTTCGCCACTGATTTTTTTTGCGAGATCGGTTTGGATCGCGAATACATCGGTCAGGTCGCGATCATAATCCTCCGCCCAAATGTGCTCGTCGTTCTCGGCGTTAATCAATTGCACGTTCACGCGCACACGATTGCCAATGCGGCGAACGCTGCCTTCGAGAATAGTAGCCACACCCAGCGCCTTTCCGATTTCACGAAGGTTGGATGCTTTCCCCCGATATGGCATAACCGAGGTACGGGAAATCACTTTGAGATCGCCAATCTTCGACAGATTGGTGAGCACGTCATCCTGGATGCCGTCGGCGAAATAGGCGTTCTCTTTTTCATCGCTCAGATTTTCGAATGGCAGGACCGCGATCGACTTGTCGATTTTGCGCGCGGAAGCGCGGGGCAGGAGAAAGAATCCTGCGACCGCCGAAACAATCACGCCTGTTGCGACAAGCATCATCACGTTGCGCCGACGGTGTGTTCCTGGCAGAGCCGTTGGCGTCGTCTTTATACCTTGTGCCGTGACATCGAAAGCCCATGCGAGCGTCAGCGCGATCGGAAACCCGATCAGCAACAGCACGATCACAAAACGCAGCGCCCAGTTTGGCAATTCCCAAGCTGGAAAGGCGGCAGAGGCTAGTTGAATAATGCCGCCGGCAGCGATGACATAGGCCGCTGCGACGCGGTAAACCTTGCGCCGCTTCACCTCTTCGAAGAAGCCGTTCATAACAAGAGATTCGGGGTTTTCTCGATTATAGTTCAACGGCGAAGGTACAGACACGAAAATGAAGCGCGGCGTTCACTTTACGCCTGTCCCGAAGACGGTTTGAAAATGCGGACTCTGCTTCTCGCGCGCGACGACGCTCACTTCGATTTCCCGGAAGCCGGCTTTTTCCAACAATTGATGCAACTCGACCTCGCTAAATCCGAGCCAGCGGTCGGCATACAAGTCGCGCGCTCGTTCGAACCGATGGCTCAAAAGATCGAGAATCACCAACCGGCCGCCGCGCTTCAAAATCCGGTGCGCGGCCGCGATCGCCCGCTGCGGATGAATGGCGTGATGTAACGCCTGGCTCAGAATAGCAAGATCGACATTGTTTTTCGCGATTGGCGGATCTTCGATATCGCCGAGCCGGTATTGGAGGTTCTTGAAGCCATGCTTTTTTGCGAGTTTGGATCCGAATTCGACCATTTTCGGCGAACTATCAATTGCGATAACTTTGCGCGCGTTTTTGGCTAGCAACTGCGAAAGCGTCCCTTCGCCGGCTCCAAGGTCCGCAACGGTGAGCCGTGGGAGCAGCGTTATGAGAGCGTGGGCCAAAGCCTGCCACGATCGCCCTGGGCAATACCTCCGGCCAAATTTTCCCGCGAGCTCGTCGAAGTATTCTCGCGCCTTATCCTGGCGTTTGCGTAGAACAAGCTTCAGACTCGTGCGATCGCGCGATGTTTCCGGCAGCTCGCGCGCAAGCGTCCGGCTCAACTCCGCGACACGCGCCCGCCCGGAACCCTCTCCATTTTCGCTGGCGCCATAGTAAACATTTTTTCCGGCCCGCCGATCTTCGACCACACCGGCTCGCTTGAGCTGCGCGAGGTGACTTGAAATGCGCGATTGCCCCATGCCCAGAATTTGTTGCAGCTCCGCTACCGAAAGCTCTTCCTGCTCGAGAAGAAGAAGCAGCCGCAAACGGGTAGGGTCCGCGAGCAGTCGCAGGAAATTAATCGTTGACGCCATCGTACCGTCCAACGATATATCGACGTATCATGATTGGTCAATATGTTGACTGCCTAACTTTTCCGAGTTCAGGTTTCAGGATTCAGATTTAAGCTTCGGTTCAGATTTCGATTTTCCCATGTCGCATCGTTACATTTTTTCCTCCGAATCGGTCACTGAAGGTCACCCTGACAAAGTTTGCGATACCATCAGCGATTACATTCTTGACGCCTGTCTCGACCCGGACCCGCTGAGCCGAGTCGCTTGCGAGACGCTCGCCAAAGGCAATCTCGTTGTTCTCGCCGGGGAGATTACGAGTAATGCGAAGTTTGATTTCGAAGAGCGGGTTCGGGACGCAATTCGCAGCATTGGATATGTAAACGGCGATTGCATTTTTCACGCCGATACCTGCCGGGTGATTTGCGAAATGACCGAGCAATCGCGCGATATCAAGCAAGGTGTGGATCAAGCGGCGGCCGAAGGCAAAGGCACTGCCGAGCAAGGGGCCGGGGATCAAGGCTTGATGTTTGGTTTTGCCTGCAACGAAACCCCCGAGCTCATGCCGGCACCGATTTCGTTCGCACATAAACTCGGGCGCGAGCTCACACGATTGCGCAAGTCCAGTGAAATCCCATGGCTGCGTCCGGATGCCAAGACACAAGTCTCTATTGAATACGACGGCTACAAACCGGTTCGCGCCACCACCGTGGTTGTCTCGTCTCAGCATGCCGCCGATGTAAAACAAAAAGAAGTGCGCGAAACTTTGATCGAACTCCTGATCAAAAAAGTCATGCCGCCGGAATGGCTGGACGAAAAGACGACTTATCTAATTAATCCCACCGGGCGGTTTGTAATCGGAGGACCCGAAGGCGACGCCGGAATCACCGGACGGAAGATTATCTGTGATACCTACGGCGGTATGGGCAGACATGGCGGCGGCGCATTTTCGGGCAAAGATCCCAGCAAAGTCGATCGCAGCGCTGCTTATATGGGACGGTGGGTCGCGAAAAATGTGGTTGCTTCTGGATTAGCGGACCGTTGCGAAGTCCAATTCGCCTATGCGATTGGCCATCCAGAACCGGTAAGCGTTAGCGTCGATACCTTCTGTACTGGCAAAGTGGATGAGCAAAAATTGGAGCGCGCGATCTGGGAAGTATTCAACTTCAAACCCGCTGACATTATCAAACAGCTCAATTTG
>Ga0209474_10005135_pt1 | contig 11188 bp, 12 predicted proteins | sample GraSoiAngelo_145_FD_185902 | JGI IMG/M metagenome (GOLD analysis project Ga0209474, IMG submission 185902) | Grasslands soil microbial communities from the Angelo Coastal Reserve, California, USA - 14_1009_05_20cm (SPAdes) (version 2) | ecosystem: Environmental > Terrestrial > Soil > Grasslands... | reverse complement strand
CGTGCATCGCCGGCAGCCAGCGCTGTTTCTGCTCCTCGGAGCCCCAGCGCCAGATCGCGAACATCGCGAGCGAGCCCTGGACGGAGACGAAGCTCCGGATGCCGGAGTCGCCGGCCTCGAGCTCCATGCACGTCAGGCCGTACGCGACCGAGCTCGCGCCCGGCAGGCCATACCCCTCGAGGTGCATCCCGAACAGGCCGAGGCGCCCGAACTCCTGGGCGAGCTCCTTGGGAAGGATCGCCTGCTCGAACCAGTCCCCGATGTCGGGGAGGATCCGCTTGCGCACGAAGTCGCGCACGGTGTCGCGGATCGCCCGCTCCTCGTCGTCGAGGAGGGCGTCGAAGGCGAGGAAGTCGCGTGGGTCGAGCTCCGTCTTCTTCGCGGTCGTCGCCACCCCCGCATCGTACGGATCTAGACGGTTTCGCGGTTACCGAGCTATCGTTGACTGAACAGTCAATCAAGCACGCTGGAGGGCTTGATGGTCGCGATCGACGAGAGCACGGCGACAGGCGTCTCCTTCGCCCTGGCCGAGGTGCAGAAGGAGCTGCGCCGGCTTGCGCGCACCTTCGCCGAGCGGGAGATCAGGCCGAGGGAGGCGGAGCACGACGCCGAGATGAGACACCCGGCGGCGCTCGTCGCCCAGGCGCACGACCTCGGCCTGATGAACCTCCACGTGCCGGCCGAGTACGGCGGCCTCGGCCTGTCCGCCTTCGACGGCATGCTCGTCGGCGAGGAGCTGAACTGGGGCTGCTCGGGGATCGGGACATCGATCCTCGCGAACGGCCTCGGCGCCGGCCCGGTCATCCTCTTCGGCTCGCCCGAACAGAAGGCCCGCTGGCTGCCGCCGCTCGCCGAGCAGCCGATCCTCTGCTCGTTCGCCCTCTCGGAGCCGGGCGCGGGCTCCGACGTCGCGGCGCTCCGGTCAACCGCTGCGCGACAAGGTGACGAGTACGTCCTCAACGGCTCGAAGACCTTCATCACGAACGCAGGCCGCGCAGAGTGGGCGGTGGTGTTCGCGAAGACCGATCCAGCCGCCGGACGCCGCGGGATGTCGGCGTTCGTCGTCGAGATGGGCTCGCCTGGGGTGACGATCGAGAAGCATCTCGAGAAGATGGGCCAGCGCGCGACGGACACGTCGGCGTTCGCGCTTCACGACGTTCGCGTGCCCGCCGAGAACCGGCTCGGCGAGGAGGGCGACGGGTTCAAGATCGCGATGGCGACGCTCGACTTCACGCGGCCGGGCACGGCGATCGGCGCGGTCGGCGTCGCGCAGGCGGCGTACGAGCACGCACTCGCCTACTCGAAGGAACGGGTCACGTTCGACCTCCCGATCGCGATGCACCAGGCGGTCGGCTTCATGGTCGCGGATATGGCGACGGAGATCCAGGCCGCCCGCCTCCTCTGCTGGCAGGCCGCGTGGATGCTGGATCAGGGGCTGGGCCGCGAGGCGACGCTGTACTCCTCCTTTGCGAAGCGATTCGCCGCCGACACCGCGATGAAGGTCACGACCGACGCGGTGCAGGTGTTCGGCGGCTACGGCTACATCAAGGAGTACCCGGTCGAGAAGCTCATGCGTGACGCGAAGCTCTTCCAGATCTACGAGGGGACGTCGCAGATCCAGCGGCTCGTGATCGCGCGCGAGATCTTCACGCCGAAGGGCTAGCCGGCTTCGGCGGCGCGGATCGCGTCGGCGAGCCAGTCCGGCACGCGCGTCGGCCGTAGCGTCGTCGCGTCGACGCAGGCGTGCTCGGTGTGGCCGTCCGCGACGATCTCCTCCCCGCGGGCGATCGCATACTCGTACCGGAAGCGGGCGCCGCGGAGGCCGACGCAGCGGGTGTGAATGACGAGCTCGTCGTCGAAGCGCACGGGAATTCGGTAGCGGCATAGCGACTCGAGGACGATCGCCTCGATCCCGTGGTCCCGGAGCGCCTGATAGCCGCCCGCGAAGGCGCGCAGGTACTCGACGCGCGCGACTTCGAACCAGACGAGGTAGGCGGAGTTGTGCGCGATCCCCTGCGCGTCGGTGTCCGCGAAGCGCACACGTACCGGCACCGAGAACGTGAAGCCGTCCATCGGCGTTCAGTATCTCGATATGGTCGAGGCCGACCGACCGAGGAGGAGCGATGGCTGATCGGAACAAGGATCTGCTGGGCCGGCTGGCCGACCTGAGCGAGGAAGCTGTCCAGCGGCTTGCCGACGCGCCGGGCGCCGACCGCGCCCTCCAGGCGCTCAAGGGGCTCGCGGACAAGGTCGACGAGCTCCAGCGGCGGACGCGCGGCTTCGAGGAGCTCGAGCGGCGGCTGAGCACGCTCGAGAAGCGGGTGGACGCGCTGGCGAAGCCGTCTCGCGGCGCGGCGTCAGGCGCCCGGGCGCGCGCGGCGAAGAGCGGCTCGGCGCCCAAGAAAGCCTGACCTCTCGACTCCGACGGCGGCGGCCGCGGCGACCGCCGCCAGGAGCAAGCCGCCGGCGATGTCGGTCGGGGCGTGGAAGCCGGCGAGCTCGAGCAGCACGACGGCTGCCGCGAGCCAGATCGCGAGCAGGAGGCGGAGGCGCGGCCGCGCCGCGGCGAGAGCGGCCGCGACGATCGCGCAGCGGAGCGCGTGCCCGCTCGGCCAGGACGCGTCGAATGCGACCAGGTGAACGCCGTGCCGGTAAAGCGGCGGCCGCGTCAGCGTGTGGCGGAACACCACCTCGACCGCCGTCGCGGCGGCCCAGGCGGCTGGCCAGGCGACGGCGGCAGCGCGGCGCCTGCGACCCCAGAGAGCGCCGGACGCGGCCACGACGAGCAGGATCGAGACGACGACCTGGCCTGGCAGCGTCACGAGCTCGGCAACGGCGACGCCGAGCGGATGGAAGGGCGCATGGAGAAGGGGCACGAGCGACTCGAGCAGCGTCGGCGGCAGGCCCGGCGTACCCGCGAGGGGCGTCGCGTGCTCGGCCGCCCACCGGTCGAGGCCCGTCGCTGCTCCCGAGGCCACGAGGCCGGCGAGCGCACCGAAGGCCGCGGCGGCCGCTGCCGCGACGCTCCTACGCAGCAGGCACCCGCAGCCTGAGCGCCGCGGGAACGACCTCGAAGCGCGCCGGGGTCGTCCCGATCGGCTCGCCGTCGACCTCGATCGGCAGGGGCACGTCTGCGTCAATCGCGGCGAAAGAAGACCGGACGAGCTCGACCTTCAGATGCGCGAGATACCGGCCGCTGTACAGCTTCGGCGCCGTCGTGAGGAAGTCGAGCTTCGTGACGTCGCCGATCGTCACGACGTCGAAGAGGCCGTCGTCCTGCCGCGCTTCCGGCGCCAGCTTCATACCTCCTGCGTGGTAGCGGCCGTTGGCCACGATCACGTCGTGCATCGGGCCCTCCCGCCGGACGCCTTCGTCCAGCCGGACCGTGACCTGCGTGTTCTGCCAGCGGATGAACTCGCGCGTGAGCGCGTAGAAGAAGGTCACTCTGCCGCCGAGCGCCTTCGTCATCCCGTTCGCCCGCCGTGCGACCGCGCCGCTCATCCCGGCGGACGCCACGTTCGCGAAGAAGCGGCTCGTGCCGTCGTCGAGCTCGACCCGGCCGAGGTCGATCGTCCGCCTCTCGTCGCCGAGTGCCACGCGCACGGCGTCGTCGAAGCGGCTGGGGATGCCGTGCGTACGGCCGAAGTCTTGCCCGGTCCCGCACGGCAGCACGGCGATCTCGGCGCCGGCCCCGGCGACCCCGTTCACGACCTCGTTCACGGTCCCGTCGCCGCCGACGACCACGAGCAGCGAGTCACGAGCTTCGCTCGCCGCCTGCGCGAGGTGCCCCGGGAACTCGGACAGCACCTCCTCGCCGTGCAGCCCCAGCTCGGCCGCCCGCCGCCTCAGCTCCGGCCAGCGCTTCCCGGTCGCGCTGTTGCCGGACGCCGGATTGACGAGGAAGAGGATGCCGCCGGAAGCGCTAATCGGCGGTGACGGTCATGAGCGCGACGCGCGTCATGCGGTCGACCGCGGCTCGCAGCTCCTCGTCCGTGATCCGCGTGAAGGCGCCCTCGACCACGATGTCCGACACGGTGAGGAGGCAGCCACCGTGGATTCCCTGCACCTTGCCGATCCCGCCGATCGCCGCGACGGTGAAGAGAGCGGCCGCTTCCATCTCGACGGCGAGCGCGCCGCGGCTCGACCAGCGCTCGTACTGCCCCTCGCTCGGGTTGTAGAAGACGTCGCTCGAGACGATCGGCCCGACGTGCATCGGCTGCGCGAGCTCCTTCGCCGCGTGGACGGCGCCGTGGATCAGCTCCCACGACGCGGTCGGGCAGTGCGGCTCGTCGCCGACGAGGTGCATCGCCGTCGAGTCCGCCGGAACAGCGGTCAGCGCCACGATCAGGTCGCCGAGCGCGTGGTGCGGCTGGAGGCCGCCACACGTGCCGACGCGCATCAGCCGCCTGCAGCCGAGCTGGATCAGCTCCTCGAAGACGATGGTCGCGCCGGGACAGCCCATCCCGGTGCCTTGCACCGACACGGGCTTCCCCTCCCAGGTACCGGTGTAGCCCAGGAGGCCGCGCTCCTCGTTCACCTGCTTCGCGCCGTCGAGATAGGTCTCGGCGATGTACTTCGCCCGCAGCGGGTCACCGGGAAGGAGGACGGCGTCGGCGTAGTCCCCGGGCTCGGCTCGGAGGTGGATCGGCATGGGGCGACTCTACCCGGGGTCGGCAGGCTGGAATGATCCGAGCGTGGCCGAGACGGAGTCGCCCACACTCGACCAGGTGCTCGCCTTCTGCGCCGACGAGCCGGTCGAGCGCGTCTTCCTCGAGGACATGGCGCGGCGCGGGCTCGGGCGCTTCTCGGCCGTCGCCGGATGCGAGGGTCGGCTCGAGGCGCTTTGCCACGTCGGTGCCAACATCGTCCCTTCGGGCCGTGCTTGTGCCGCGTTCGCCGACGCGGCGGCGCGCAGCGGCGCGCGCATGGTTATCGGCGAGGAGCGCGCCGTGGGCGAGCTGTGGGAGGCGGCGCGGCGGCAGATGCCGCGGCCGCGCGACGATCGTCCCGGACAGCCGGTGTACGCATTGCGCGAGCCGCCTGAAGCGGGGGAGACGGGGCTCCGCCCGGCGCGCCTGCTCGACCTCGACATGCTGGTGCCCGCCTGCGCGGAGGCCCACCGCGAGGAGATCGGGGTCGATCCCCTCCGGCGCGACGCCGAGGGCTTCCGCTGGCGCACCCGCCAGCAGATCGAGGAGGGGCGTTCGTGGCTCTGGCTCGAGGAAGGCGTGATCCGGTTCAAGGCCGAGGCGTCCGCGTGGACGCCGTCGGCGGTGCAGCTCCAGCAGGTCTGGGTCGATCCGCGGGCACGGCGGCGCGGCTACGCGCGCCGGGCGCTCGCCGATCTCTGCAGGCTGCTGCTCGAGCAGGTCCCGGCCGTCTGCCTGTTCGTGCGGCCGGAGAACAAGCCGGCGCTCGGCCTCTACGACTCGATCGGGATGACCCGCGAGCTGACGTATCGCTCGCTTGTTTTTTAGCGCTCGCCCGCTTCGCTGGCGCAGGCTCGCTTCGCTCGCGTGCGCAAGCGCTGTGCTTTCCGCTCGCGCAAGTGCCGCGCCCGCACATGTCGGTCGCGGCACGAGAAAAGGCGGCACAATCGGCGGATGGAAGAGCTGCGCGAGCGCGTCGAGCGCTTCGTCCGCGAGCACGAGCTGATCCCGCCCGGCGGCGAGGTCACTTGCCTCGTTTCGGGCGGCGCGGACTCGACCTGCCTCTGGCACCTGCTCGGCTCGCTCGGCTATCGCGTCTCCGCCCTGCACGTGAACCACAAGCTCCGCGGCGCCGACTCCGACGAGGACGCCCGCTTCTGCGCCGAGGCGCTCGACGCGGAGGTCGTCGAGCTCGATGGCCGCGGCCTCTCGGAGGCACAGCTCCGCGACCAGCGCCGCTCGGTCGGCGGCGACCGGCTGCGCGCCACGGGTCACACCGCTTCGGACCAGGTGGAGACGATCCTCTACCGGCTCGTCTCGCGCGGCGCGGCGACCGGCATCGCGCCCCGCACGGACGACGGCATCGTCCATCCGCTGCTGCCGCTCTGGCGCGACGAGACCGAGGTGTACTGCCGCGAAGCCGGGCTCGGCTTCCGCCTCGACACGTCGAACGCCGACACGAAGCGCGGCCTGATCCGCGACGAGATCCTGCCGCTCCTGCGCCGGTTGCACCCGGCCGCGGACGAGAACCTCCTGCGCGCGCTCGACAGGCGCGAGACGCTGCCGCCGGCGCTCGCAGAGCTGCTCGCAGCGCCCGTCGGCTCGAAGCGCGTCGACCTCGGCGGCGGGCTCCAGGCGGTGCGCGAGCACGAGCGGCTCTGGCTCGAGCGGAGTCCCGTCGAGCTTGCCGGCGAGATCCGCTGGGGCGAGTGGACTATCCGCTCCGAGCTCCAAGGGCTTAGAGTGCGTGGATGGAGGCCCGGCGACCACCTGGCTGGTAGGAGGCGGAAGATCCAGGACGTGTTCGTCGATGCGAAAGTGCCGCGCTCGGAGCGGGAGGCGTGGCCGCTCGTCGTGCGCGGCGACGAGGTAGTGGCCGTGCCCGGAATCGTCGAGCACCCGGAGGTGCAAGCTGTCCGCCACTGAGCTGGAACGGGCTGTGACGGAGGTCCTCATCGAGGAGGAGCCGTTGCAGCGCCGGATCGCGGAGCTCGGCGCCGAGATCTCGGCCGATTACGAGGGTCGCGACCTGCTCCTCGTAGGCGTCCTCAAGGGCGCCGTGTTCTTTCTCGCCGACCTGATGCGCCACCTGACGGTGCCGTGCGAGATCGACTTCATGGCGATCTCGAGCTACGGCGCGTCGACCGACTCATCGGGCGTCGTCCGCATCCTCAAGGACCTCGACATCAACATCGAGGGACGGCACGTGCTCGTCGTGGAGGACATCATCGACTCAGGCCTGACCCTCTCGTATCTCGTGCGGAACCTCGAGGCACGAGAGCCCGCGAGCCTCGAGATCGACGTGCCGGTGCGCTACACGGGCTTCGAGATCCCCAACCGCTTCGTGATCGGCTACGGCCTCGACTTCGCCGAGCGCTACCGGAACCTCCCGTACGTCGGCGTCCTCGACGAGTCGCTCGTGCTCGAAGGCACGTAGCCGCGGGTCTCGAAAACCCGTTAGACGGACATGCCGCTGGTACCCTCATCGCGGAGCCTTTGTGAATCGCTTCTTCCGTAGCGCGCTCTTCCCGCTCGTGATCATCGCGGCCCTCGTCTGGCTCGCGCTGCAGACGCTGGGCAGCCACAGCACGAAGACGACGCAGGCGACGACCTCAAAGGTCTACACGCTCATCAGTACGGGCCAGGTCAACGCGCAGGGCGTGACGATCGACCCCAACAAGCAGTCGCTGTCGCTCACCACGCTCAGCGGCGCCCACTACAGCGTCCACTACGCGTCACCCCAAGCGGAGGCGCAGCTCGAGAAGACGATGGTGGCGCACGGCGTCGACTTCAATTCGAAGGGCATCGGCTCGTCGCCGTGGTGGTCGATCCTCACGGGCCTGCTGCCGTTCGTGCTCCTGTTCGGCTTCTGGATCTTCCTCATGAACCAGGTGCAGGGCGGCGGCTCGAAGGTGATGAGCTTCGGGAAGTCGCGCGCGAAGCGGATGACGCCCGACGCGCCGAAGATCGGCTTCAAGGACGTGGCCGGGGTGGACGAGGCGGTCGAGGAGCTGCAGGAGATCAAGGAGTTCCTCGAGAACCCGAAGAAGTTCCAGGCGCTCGGCGCGCGGATCCCGAAGGGCGTTCTCCTCTACGGCCCACCGGGCACCGGTAAGACGCTGCTCGCGCGCGCCGTCGCGGGCGAAGCTGGCGTCCCGTTCTTCAGCATCTCGGGCTCCGACTTCGTCGAGATGTTCGTCGGCGTCGGCGCCTCGCGCGTGCGCGACCTGTTCGAGCAGGCGAAGCAGGCGTCGCCGTGCATCGTCTTCATGGACGAGATCGACGCCGTCGGCCGCCATCGCGGCGCGGGGCTCGGCGGCGGGCACGACGAGCGCGAGCAGACGCTGAACCAGCTGCTCGTCGAGATGGACGGCTTCGAGATGAAGGACAACATCATCCTCATCGCCGCGACGAACCGGCCGGACATCCTCGACCCGGCGCTGCTGCGCCCCGGCCGCTTCGATCGCCAGATCGTCGTCGACCGTCCGGATCGCGTCGGCCGCCGCAAGATCCTCGAGGTGCACACGAAGGGGAAGCCGCTCGCGCCCGAGATCGACCTCGACACGCTCGCTTCGGGGACTCCCGGCTTCACGGGCGCCGACCTGGCGAACCTCGTCAACGAGGCTGCGCTGCTCGCAGCGCGCCGCGGCAAGAAGATCATCGAGCAGGAGGAGCTGGAGGAAGGGATCATGCGCGTCGTCGCCGGCCCGGAGAAGAAGGCGCGGCTCCTCTCGGAGCACGAGCGCAAGATCACCGCTTACCACGAGATGGGCCACGCGCTCGTAGGGCACTACCTCGAGCACACGGATCCCGTCCACAAGATCACGATCGTCTCGCGCGGCCAGGCGCTCGGCCTCACGATCTCCCTGCCGACCGAGGACCGGTACCTCACGACTCGCAGCGCGCTCATGCACCAGATGGCGATGACGCTCGGCGGCCGCGCGGCGGAGGAGATCGTCTTCCACGAGGTCACGACGGGCGCTGCGAACGATCTCGAGAAGATCACGTCGATGTCGAAGCAGATGATCATGCGCTTCGGGATGAGCGAGAAGCTCGGTCCCCGCGTGCTCGGCCGCAACTTCGACCAGCCGTTCCTCGGCCGCGACTACGGCGCCGAGGCCGACTACTCCGAAGAGATCGCGCGCGAGATCGACGACGAGATCCGGCGCGTGATCGAGGAGGCGCACGAGCTCGCGCTCGCCGTACTGCGCGAGCACATGGACGATCTGCACAAGATCTCCGCGATCCTCATCGAGCGCGAGACGATCGACCGGGATCAGTTCGAGCGCCTGCTGGCCGGCGAGGACGAGGGAACGGTCTTCCCGGACGAGGCGCCGGCGGAGCCGGAGCTCCCGGAGCCGCAGCCGGAGCCGAAGCGGGAGCGCCCGCGCCCCCGCCCGTTCCCGCTGCCGGGCTCGGCGATGCAGGGCCCGGATCCGGCGAAGAGCTAGCAGCCGCTACTTCTGGCTCGCGTCCGGCGAGAGTCCTGAGCGCCGAGGGCGCACGGACGTGGACACCGGCCAGGCTCCGGTTTTTTAGGCGGTTTTTTAGGCGCGGCGACGGCGGACGAATCCCACGCCAGGCTGTCGTACTGGGACGTGAGGTCGAGGGACTTGACGAGGCGAAAGATCGCAACGCTGCCCGATCGTGGGGCGGTTAGTCGAGGGGTTGGCGGAACTACTGCTCAGGGTCATTCCGGAACACCGGCCCTGGCGAGCGTCCAGACACCCGGCAGAACCTAAGCTGCCGCCGTGAGCACCTTCCTCGGGATAGTGATTGCCGCCGTCAGCGTGTTCACGCTCGGGGTGGTCGCTTGGGCATTCATCTGGGCGGCGAAGAAGGACGGCGAGGAAGACCGGGCGGTCCAGAAGCGCCTCGGCATCCGCCGACGCACTCGGCTCGGGCGATAGCCCACGACCCATCTTTCCCGCTGATCGTCAGCGGTCATTCCCGAACACTGGCCTAGGCGGGAGCTGATTAGTAGCGTCCGCCGCGCTGCGAGGCGTCAACCTCGCCGACGTACCCAGATGTCTGAGACGCCTTCAGCATGCGGAGTCGACCCTTGGCAAGCTTCGCCTCTTCCCGCGCACGGAGATCGTCATCAGTGAGTGCCTTCCGCCGGAACAGATCGTGGATCCTTGCGAGAGCAGCCATTCAGGACGACATAGCCGTAACTCCGGCCCAGGGGTCATTCCAGAACACTGGGCCATGCGAGGTTGATTACACCGCAGACGCCTGCCATCGTTCTTCCCATGAAGTTGAGCGATCGGATCAGACGCTGGTGGAGCCCGGCGAAGTGGCGGGATGAGCACCCGGAGGTCTCCGGCGGCGAGGGCTTCGCGCTCGATGCCGAGCAAAGACTCACCGGGACAGTCGGAAAGGAAGGTTTGATCCCGAAGGCGACGGACGCTATTGACCTCGGCCAACGCCACTGACCGAGAACGGGAAACGGGAACGGCCCGTAGCCTAAGCGCACCCACAAGGAGGTCGAACATGGCGAGCAAGGACAAGAACACGAAGAAGAGCATGGAAAAGAAGCCCGCTCAGAAGACGCTGAAGGAAAAGAGGCAGGCCAAGAAGGCGAAGAAGTAGCCGGGTCGGGCAGAGCAGCCGTCATTCCTGAGCAACGGCCCAGGCGAGGCTCGGCTAGCTCGGGGTGCCCTTTGCTAGCGGTCGTCGTCGCCGATCGCGGCCGGCCGCACGGGCTCGTGCTTCAAGCGAAGCATCGCCTCGATGTAGAGCTCGCGCACCACGTCCATGTTCGGCCGCGGATCGTCCCGCCACGAAGGCGGCAGCGCGTCCCGGAGGCGGGCCCGTGAGGCGCGCTCCCGTTCCCAGTGCGCGAGAAGCCGGTCGTCGATCATCGCAGGCGGTATGTCGGCACCCGGCTCGTGCCGCTTTAGGATTTGGGGCGTGATCCCAATCGAGGAGCGGTTTCCGCGGCCGTCGGTGATGGGCGTCGTCAATGTCACGCCCGACTCGTTCTCCGACCGCGGCGTCCACCTCGAACCCGACGTCGCCGCAGCTGCGGCGCGGCGCATGGTCGAGGAGGGAGCGGCGATCGTCGACGTTGGAGGCGAGTCGACGCGGCCCGGCTCCGAGGGAGTCTCGGCTGAGGAGGAGCTGCGACGCGTCGTGCCCGTCCTCGACCGTCTCGGCGGCGAGATCCCATTCTCGATCGACACGACGAAGGCCGAGGTCGCGCGGGCGGCGCTCGAGCGCGGCGCGATACTCGTCAACGACGTCACGGCCCTGCGCGGCGACCCCGCGCTGGCCGGCGTCGTCGCCCGTTCCGGCGCCTATCTCTGCCTCATGCACATGCGGGGCGAGCCGCGGACGATGCAGGAGGAGCCGCGCTACGACGACGTCGCCGCGGAGGTCGCCGCCTTCCTCGAGGAACGGCTCGCGTTCGCCGTGGCGGAGGGCGTTCCGGAGAAGCGGATCTGCCTCGATCCCGGCATCGGCTTCGGCAAGACGGTTGCGCAGAACCTCGAGCTCGTGCGGCGCCTCGACGTCCTGCTTGCGCTGGGGCGGCCGGT
>Ga0209474_10005134_pt1 | contig 11189 bp, 9 predicted proteins | sample GraSoiAngelo_145_FD_185902 | JGI IMG/M metagenome (GOLD analysis project Ga0209474, IMG submission 185902) | Grasslands soil microbial communities from the Angelo Coastal Reserve, California, USA - 14_1009_05_20cm (SPAdes) (version 2) | ecosystem: Environmental > Terrestrial > Soil > Grasslands ... | reverse complement strand
CGACGCCAGTCGCCACCTTCACGCGACCCCGGCCATCTAGCTTCACCCGCGCGCGCAGGCGCGTCTCCCTGCTCTTGCGTGCAATGTCGCCCGAGCGCTTACTCAAGGCGGACCTCCACTGCATGGGCGTGTGCGGTCAGCCCTTCCATGGTGGCGAGCGCGACCGTCGCGTCGCGCAGCATCTCGAGGTCGCCGCGGTTCAGGCTGAGCACACTCGTGCGCTTGAGGAAGGTGTGGACGCCAAGCGGTGACCCGAACCGGGCAGCCCCCGCCGTCGGAAGCGTGTGGTTGGGGCCGGCCGTGTAGTCACCGAGCGGAACTGTCGAGTACGGTCCGACGAAGACCGCGCCGGCGTTCTGGACCTGCGACGCGAGCCGAGCACCGTCCTCCGCGACGATCAGCAGGTGCTCGGGCGCAAAGTCGTTGGCGATATGCATCGCCTGGTCAAGGTCGTCGGCGACCACAATGCAGCAGGCCGCCGCGTTGATGATCTCCGCGCGCTCGAGCCCGGCCACAAGTGACGACAGCTCCTCCTCGACGCGGTCGGCGAGCCGCGACGAGTCAGTGACCAGCACCGCCCATGCGAGCGGATCGTGCTCGAGCTGAGCGGCCAGGTCCGCGGCCACGAAGTCAGGCCGTGCGCCCTCGTCGGCCACGATCAGGACCTCGGTCGGGCCCGCGATCCCGTCCAGTCCCACCGCGCCGAACACCTCGCGCTTCGCGAGGGTGACGTAGATGTTGCCCGGCCCGACCAGGACGTCGACGCGGGGAACTGTCGCGGTCCCATACGCAAGCGCAGCCACGGCCTGGGCACCGCCGAGCCGGTACACCGCATCGACGCCGGCGATGTGAGCGGCGGCGAGGATCGAAGCCGGCACGCTGCCGTCCGCCCTCGGCGGCGTCGCCAGCACGACCTCCTTCACGCCGGCCACTCGGGCCGGGATCGCGGTCATGAGCACCGTGGACGGGTAGGCCGCCCGTCCGCCGGGCGCGTACACACCTGCGCGTGCCACGGCACGGGAGATGAGCTTCATGCCCGGCGATCCCGTGCTCGTGGGCTGCACCTGGGCGCGGTGGAAGTCGCGAATCCGCTGGGCGGCGAACTCGAGCGCTGATCGATCGCGCGCACTCAGCCGCTTCGAGGCCGCTGCGACGTCAGCAGGCGGAACCTGAAAGCTGCCAGCCTCGGTCGGGGCCCAGCCGTCGAACCGAATCGCATACTCACGCAGCGCGGCGTCTCCATCCGCCGCGACCCGGGCGCAGATGTCCTGAACCGCTGCTCTCTGCTCCGCAAACTGCGCAAGATCGAGCCGGCGCCGCGACATTGGCGAGTCGAGCCACGATCCAACATCGAAGCGCTTAACCCCCATTGCCGACCGCCTCACGCATGCGCGTCACGAGCGCCTGGATCGCATCCGTCCGTGTCTTCAGGCTTGCCTGGTTCGCAACCAGGCGAGCGGTCGACGAGCCGAGGATCCCCGCGACACGCAGCCGGTTTTCGCGCAGGGTCTGGCCGCTGGCGGTGAGGTCGACGATTGCGTCGACCAGCCCCACCTGCGGCGCCAGCTCGACCGACCCGTGCAGGCGCACCACCTCCACCGCCTGCCCACGTGCGTCGAACCACCACGTAGCGGTGCGTGGATATTTCGTCGCCACGCGCATGAGCGGTGGCCAAGTCTCTGGTCCCGCCAGCGTTGAGCCCTCCGGCACGGCCAGCACGAGCTGGCAGGCGCCGAACCTCAGGTCCACAAGCTCGTAGTGGGCACCCTCCGACTCCCACAGCACGTCCTTGCCGACGATGCCGAGGTCGGCCGCGCCGTGGTCGACGTACGCGGGCACATCCGCCGGCCGTACGAGCACGACGCGCAGGCCATTCCGCTCGACCAGCAGCTTGCGACCAAGCTCGGGCGCGCTGAGCCTGGCGATGTGGGCCCGAGCGAGCAGCTTCAGTGACCCTGGCAGCAGAGCCCCCGTCGGCACCGCGATCGAGATCTTGTTGGAGCGAGCCACTAGTGGATCGCTCCTGAGGGCCGCTGCGAAATTCGCGGCATCGGCGGCCGGAGCCAAGGAAGGGGTGGCGCGGCTAGGAGCGCATCGGTAGCTGCGTGACGACGCAGCGCCGGGGCCCCTGACGCCGGCTTCAGCGCCGCAGGCGCCCGGTCGCCTAGGCCGCGAAGACGCAAGGAGCTTCGGGAGCGATCCACTTAGCGGGTTCCCACTGTTGACGCGAGCCGGGTCGCCACCTCATCGGGGGACAGCTTCTTGGTGCGCCGCCCGGGCGTCGTCCAAGAAACTGACGTGGGGTTGTGACAAACGACCAGGTTGGCGGCGTGTAGCGCGCGGCTCCAGGCGACGGCGTCCTCGTGGTCGCGCGCCTGAGTGTCGACCACCGCGTGCATGCCGAAAAGGCGAAGCGTCGATCCCAGCCGAAGCGCAGTCTCGAACCCGGAGTCGGACCACGCGATCGCCGCGGCCAGGCGCGGCGAACTCGGCGGCCGCGCAGCCCGCAAGAGCATCTCCCACACCAGGTCGAGCTGGACGACAAAGCCGGTCGCCGCGGCCGGACGCCCAAAGCGCGCGAGCAGCCCGTCGTAACGGCCGCCTTGAGCCACCGGCCGTCCGAGGTCGGGGCCGTAACCCTCGAAGATGATGCCCGTGTAGTAGTCGAAGTCGCGAATGGCGCCGAGGTCGAGGCGCACGGTCTCGCCAAGCCCATAGACCTCGAGCAGCTCACGCACCCGGCCGAGCTCCTTCAGCGCCCACTCCGAGCGGCGGTTGCGCACGAGGCCTGATGCCGCCTCGAGGATCTCGGTGCCACCACGCAGCGCAGGGAACTTCAGCAGCAGCTCGTGCTCCGCGGATCGCAATGCTGTGCGCTCCAACAGCTGCTCGAGGGCGACGAAGTCGCGCGCCGCGAGGGCCGCCCTCACGCCGGCCTTCACAGCGTCCGGCAGCTTGACCGCGTCCATGATGCCCTGGAAGAACTCGGCATGGCCGACGTCGACCTGGTAGCGGCGCAGGCCGGCGGCTTCAAGGCAGCGTGCCGCGAGCGCGATCACCTCCGCATCGGCATACGTGCCGCGCGCACCCACCAGCTCGGCTCCGACCTGGTAGCGCTCGCGCCGCTGGTGGAAGCGTCCCGCGTCAGACGACATCACCGGCCCGGCGTAGCAGAGGCGAAGAGGCAGGGGCGTTGATCGGAGCTTGCCGGCGACGAGCCTGGCCACCGGCACCGTGCGCTCGCCGACAAGGGCGACCACCTCGCCACCGACGTCTGTGAACTTGAACAACTTGCGGCGCTGCTCTGAGCCGAGGCCGAGCTCGAGCACGTCGGTGCTCTCGACCATCGGGGTGATCACATGGCGGTAGCCCCACCGCCGCATCTCAGCCAGGAGCGATTCCTGCGCCTCGCGGACGATCTCGGCCTCATCGGGGAGCAGGTCGCGGAACCCGGGAACACCACCAAGCTGGGTGGGCGCGGGTCCGGGGTTGGGACTAACTTCGGTGAAGAGACCTCCGGGTCCCGGCCACGTCGCGCATGTCAGCGCTCATTCGTCCTCGTCCTCGTCATCATTGTCACCGTCCGCATCGGCGTCTTCAGAGAAGTCAAGTGGCTCGGCCTCATCCTCGACAGCGTGCATTCCTTCCTCTACGCCTTCGGTGGACGGGGTGCCCTCGACCAGATTTGCCTCCTCCTCGTCCTCCGCGAAAACCTCGACCTCGCGCGCGAGCAGGCTCTCCTTCGTATAAGGCCGGAACTCCACCTCGCGCTTACGTTTCATCGGGAAGCTCGGCTTGCCCGCGAAATGGGGATCCTGGTACGTCTCGCGCACGATCAGCTTGACCGTGTTGCCTTCGCATGAGGTGACGCCTGCCTGGTAGCGGTTGCCCCCGCGCATGAACTTCGTGAGCCTGCGGGCGAGCTTGGCTTCGAGCAGCCCGAGCTTCACCCCGCGAGAGGTCTCAGCCGCCACGCCATCCGCTTCGATGCTCAGCTCCGCGACGTCGCCGGCGGCGACTTTCGAGCAGATGTTGGCACCCGGGACGCTTTCGAGCGTCGTGATTACGGTCTTCCCCATCTCCTCGACGAACAGGTTCAGGTCAACGCGGGTGCCGCCGACCTTCAAGCCCTCTTTCTGGTGGAGCAGGGCGTTGATGCGTGCAGCATTGCGCTTGGCGATGGAGTTCATGGGGTTGAGCTTCAGCGCAGCCTCGTAGGCGGCCTTCGCCTCTTTTAGCTTGCCCATCTCGGAGAGCGCCTTACCCAGCCGGTTCTGTGTCTCCTCATCGGCGCCGAAGCTGTCGACGATGAACTTGTTGAGCTTCACCGCCTCGTCCCATTTACCCGCTATCGCGAGCTGGACCGCGTCGTCCGCGTACTGCGAGCGCGGCTTTAGGTGCTCTGTCGACTCCGTCTTCAAGTGGTGCTCCTGATCGGTAAGGTCGCGCGCGGGCGAACTGGTGGGTGAGGGATCACGAGTATAGATAACGCTGGTCGGTGGCGATGGTGCGGTCCGATGCCCAGAATGTCCCGGGTGCCTCGAGCTGGTCGGATCCTGGGCGTGCTCGCGCTGATGTCAGTGGTGGCGGTCGCGGGCGCTTGCTCTGGGACGATCCTCAGTGGCAACCAGTCAGGGCCCGTGCTGAAGATCGGCGTCGACCTGCCGCTCAGCGGCAGCGAGGGACGCGTGGCGAATCCCGCTTTGAACGGAATCAAGCTGTACGTGCAGCAGCATCCGACCCTCGACGGGTTCTCCGTCTCGATCGAGGTCAAGGACGACTCGGTGGACGGTGTGCCCGAGCCGCCGCGGGGCGCTGCCAACCTCCAGGCGCTGATCGGCGACCCGGCGGTGATGGCGGTGATCGGGCCGTTCGACTCGAACATTGCCCGCGCTGAGATCCCAGTCGCCAACACGGCCTTCATGGCCATGATCAGCCCAGTCACCGGGAGCCCGTGCCTGACACTGGCGCTTTACCTTCCCGCCGCATCAAGCCCCGCGCGCGCCCCGGTGACCTGCAAGCAGGTCGGGTTGCCAACGGCGGGGGAGCTCAGGCCCACGGGGGTCAACAACTACTTTCGGCTGGCGACCACCGACGACCTTCAGGGCCCGGCCGCAGCGGACTTCGCTTTCAAGTCCCTGCACGTCCTTCGCGCCGCGACGATCTCGGACCACGAGGCGTACGGCCAGGCGCTCGAGCGCAGCTTCGCGGCGAGGTTCACCCGGCTGGGCGGCAGTGTCGTCGGTCACCTGGACGTGGATCCGAGCGGAAGCCAGGATGTGGCCTCATTCCTCAAGCGTGTGCGGGCGGACGGGGCGCAGGCCGTCTACTTCGGTGGCATCACCGCGAACGGCGGCTGCGTGATCAGAAGCCAGATGGCAAAGGCCTTTCCCTCTGGCGATGCCGCGCCCTACCTGGGTGGCGATGGCATCGCCGAAGATCCCGCCTGCGTCGAGCAGGCCGGCTCCAACTCGGCCGGGATGTACGCGACTGTGCCTGCGGTCGATCCCAACTTCCGGGGCAGCGCCACCCCGGTCATCAAGGCATTCAGGACCTCGTTCCCGTCTCCCTCCGACTACGGGGCATATACGGTGGTTTCGTACGACGCCACCGGCGTGCTCTACGCCGCCCTTGACCGAGCGATCAAAGCGGCCGGAGGCAGGCTTCCGGCGCGCGCCGACGTCATCACTCAGCTGGCTGCCACGCAGGGGTATTCAGGCGCCACGGGCACGATCGGGTTCGACGCGGCCGGGGACACCACGCATCGAGCGCTGTCCGTTTACGAGGCGGCCGCCGCTGATCCGAAGGCCGCCTGGACCCTCGTGGGCGAGATCGACTACACCGAGAAACTTCCATATTGAAGCCCCTCTCAAAACTCCGACTTGACTTGCAGGGCCCGGCAAGTCGATAGTTCTGGGCGGAGTAGCCGTTCGGCCACCCCATGTGGCCGCACTCGCCGCCGGCGCACTCTCGCCCCGACTCAAGTTGGGAAGAGGGCGGCGAGTGTTGGGAGGCGTATGGCTTTGCGCGGGTGCGCTTTGCCTCCCATTAATCACAAGGGGAAAGATATGGTTCGACCTAGAGGACTGGTAGTCCTCACGATGGCGACCTTGATCGCCTTTGCCTGTGGCAGCACCTCCGGAGGGGGCGGCGCCAAGGGCACGATCAAGATCGGTTCCGACCTTCCGACATGTACCGCCGGTGGTAAGTCGACTCAGAACGGCATCGATTTCGCGATCAAGCAGAAGAACGCGGCTGGAGGCGTGAGCGGCTTCACGATCCAGTTCGTGCCCTTCGACGACTGCCGCCAGGCCGCTTACTCGGCGGACGCCGGCGTGGAGAACGTGACCAGCATGCTTGGCGACTCCAAGTTCCTGGGCATGATCGGGCCCTACAACTCCGCGGTCGCCAAGGCCGAGATTCCTCGCGCTGCCGCACAGAGTTTCACGATGGTCAGCCCGTCGAACACCAACCCGTGCCTGACCAAGGATCTCTCCACGTGCAGCTACCACCCGCAGGACCTGCGCGGTGGCAAGCCCAACAACTACTTCCGCGTGGTGACGACCGACGACTACCAGGGTCCCGCGATGGCTGACTACGCCTACAAGACCCTGAACCTGAAAAACGTCGGGGTGCTGGACGACAGCACGGTGTTCGGCGCCGGTATCGCCGACACCTTCTCGAGTGAGTTCAAGAAGCTGGGGGGCACTGTCACGCGTGACAGCTACAAGAAGGAGCAGACGAGCGACTGGCGCTCCAAGCTGCTCACATTCAAGGCTGCCGGTGCCCAGGCCGTGTACGTCGGAGGCACCGATGACCAGAACATCTGCATCCCGCGCAAGCAGATGAAGCAGATCGGTTGGGACGCCCCTTACATGGGCGGGGACGGCATCGAAACCCCCGACTGCATCAACCAGGCGTCAGGCAACGAGGTTGGCATCAGCGCGACCTCAGCCGGCGCTGACGCTACGCAGATTCCTGGGGCGAAGAGCACCATCGACGCGTTCCGCGCCGCCTTCCCCCAGCCGAACGACTTCGGCGGCTACACGATGCAGGCATACGACGCCACCAACGCGCTGATGGCCGCGATCGGGCGAGCAATCAACGACGCCAACGGCAGCATGCCTTCGCGCGAGCAGGTCCGCAAGGAAATGGCCGCGACCAAGGGCTTCGTGGGCGTCATCGGCACCTACGACTTCGACCAGAACGGCGACAACAGCCTGAAGATCGTGTCCATCTACACGGTGCAGGCGGTTTCCGACCCGACGCAGTCCACGGGCGTCTGCGGCAAGACCGCGAGCAAGGACTGCTTCGTCTGGAAGACCCAGTTCGACTTCGCCAAGAGCAGCGGTTAAGACCTAACCGACAACAAGGGAGGAGGCCTTCATGCCTCCTCCCTCCATAACTGAAGGAGGCAGGCGCTGGACGCTGGCGCGTTGGTAGCCGGGGCTGGCAGATTTCGAAGGCTGTGGCTGAGCCGCCTCGGCATGAGCGTCGGCGACTTCGGTTTCTTCGTGATCTGCCTTACCGCCATCGTGCTCCTCGCCGCGCAGGCTGTCGTCCACCCGAGCGAGTTCGCCCAGATTCTCGTTTTCGGACTCGCCGACGGCGCCATCTACGCCCTCGTCGCCCTCGGCTACACGATGGTCTACGGGATCATCGAGCTCATCAACTTCGCCCATGGCGACGTCTTCACCCTGGGCGCATATGTCGCGGCCGCGGTGATGGGATTTTTCGCGGGCACCAGTGAGGACACGTTCAGCGTGTCCAACCTTGTCGCGCTTCTGGTGACCTTCCCCGCCGCCATGCTGCTCATGGGTGCTGTCAACATCACGATCGAGCGGGTGGCCTACCGGCCGCTTCGAAACGCACCCCGGCTCGCGCCCCTGATCACGGCCATCGGGATGTCGTTCCTGCTGGAAGGAATCATGTTCGTGTGGAGCGGCCCCTTCACGGTCCACGTCCCGGACCTCCTGCCGCACGGGCCTGGCTTCAACACCACGATCGGCGGAGTATTCATCGAGTTCAAGGACGTGTTCGTCGTGGTCGCAGCCGCGATCCTGGTCTCGCTGCTGGCCGTGTTCATCAATCGCAGCAAGCTCGGCAAGGCGATGCGCGCCACTGCTCAGGATCGGGACGCCTCGCAGCTGATGGGCATCAACATCAACCGCACGATCGCGGCCACGTTCTTCATCGGGGCTCTGCTCGCCGGCGCCGGTGGGGTGATCTGGGGTCTCTACTTCAACGCGATCACCTACAACCTTGGCTTCCGCACGGGCCTGGTGGCCTTCACATCGGCGGTCTTCGGCGGGATCGGGAACATCCCCGGAGCAGCCCTGGGCGGCATGGTGATCGGACTCACCGCCGCGTTCAGCGACGCCTACATCGGTTCCAAATGGACGCAGGTCGTGATTTTCGGGATCCTGATCGGCGTGCTCGTCTTCAGGCCGACGGGGCTGCTTGGCATGCGGGTGCCGGAGAAGTGAGCAAACCAATGCCGGCAGCGCGATCGCTCTGGAGCCGGCTCCACCTGCGCGAGAGGATTCGCGATCGCGACACGGCCGTGTACGGCGTGCTGCTGATCGTCGCGCTGGTCTGGCCGATGGCCACCATCTTCGCCACGGGTGACACGTTCCTCACCTCTCAGGCGGCGCATGCCGGCACGTGGGTTCTGCTTGCGGTCGGCCTCAACGTCGTCGTCGGGTTCGCTGGTCTGCTCGACCTCGGCTACGCAGCTTTCTTCGCGATCGGCGCGTACAGCTACGCGCTGTTCGCCTCATTCCAGCTGGCTTCGTCCCCCCTGCACCATGCCTATCACCTTCCGTTCTGGCTGATGCTTTTCGTCGGGATGTTCGTCGCCGCCGCGTTCGGCGCCATCCTCGGCTTCCCAACCCTGAGGCTTCGTGGCGACTACCTGGCGATCGTCACGCTCGGCTTCGGCGAGATCGTGCCCCAGCTGTTCCTGAACCTGGACCAGTGGACCGGCGGGATCAACGCCATCGGCAGCATCGACCAACCGTCGCTGCCCGCCTGGATCACCGGGCCATGGGCCGGCGCGAACGACATCGCCATCGTCAGGGACTTCAATTTCAGCTTTGACCCGGTCGCCTATTACGTGTTGATCGTGATCTTGATCATCGGAGCGGTGATCCTGGTCAACAACCTGCACCGGTCGAGGCTGGGGCGTGCCTGGATGGCCATCCGCGAGGACGAGGTGGCCGCAGCGGCGATGGGAATCAACACGGTGACCACCAAGCTGCTTGCGTTCGCCATCGGCGCGTCCTTCAGCGGTTTCGCAGGCGCGTATTACGGCGCCAGCTTCGGCCTCGTGAGCCCTGACTCTTTTCTCTTCGTCGTCTCGGTCACCGTGCTCGTGATGGTGGTGCTGGGCGGAATGGGCAACATCGCCGGTGTGATCATCGGCGCCATCGCCATCTACTTCCTGCTCAACAGCGTGCTCTCGTCACTGCCGGCGAACCTACAATCGCTGTCCAACGCCATCGGCCTGGGTTGGCTGAATAACTCCAACGGAGCCTGGCCGGGCCTCAGCGAGTTGGCGCAGCGGCTCCAGTTCCTGCTCTACGGACTGATCCTCGTGCTGATGATGCTCCTTCGGCCACAGGGCATCTTCCCCAGCCGCATTCGCGAGCAGGAGCTCAAGCATGCCGTGGCCACCGAAGAGGAAACCGTGGTGGAGCAGGCGCACGCATCGTGAGTGAGGCCCCCGCCGATCGCGACAGCATCCTGGAGCTGACTGAGCTCACAAAGCGCTTCGGCGGACTGCTTGCGGTTGACAGCGTGAGTCTCCAGATCAAGCGGGGTGAGGTGTTCGCATTGATTGGCCCGAACGGCGCGGGCAAGACAACCCTCTTCAACAGCGTGACGGGCATGTTCCGGCCGACCAGCGGCCGCGTCGTATTCGATGGCCGCGTGATCACAGGGTCAAAGCCGCATGAGGTCGCGCGCCTCGGCATCGCACGCACGTTCCAGAACATCCGCCTCTTCGACTTCATGACCGCCGTCGACAACGTCAAGGTCGGCCGCCATGTTCGGATGAAGGCCAAGGTCTGGGACTCGCTGTTCAAGCTGCCGAGGGAGCGACACGAGGAGGAACGCGTCACCGAGGAGGCGATGGAGCTCCTGCGCTTCGTCGGCATCGCGCGCTTCGCGAACCATTACGCGCGCAACCTGCCCTACGGCCAACAGCGCAGGCTCGAGATCGCGCGAGCGCTGGCGACCGAGCCCAAGCTGCTGCTTCTAGACGAGCCCGCGGCGGGCTTCACACCGCAGGAGAAGGTCGAGCTGATGGAGCTCGTGAGGAAGATTCTCACGCGCGGCATCACCGTCTTCCTCATCGAGCACGACATGAAGCTCGTGATGGGCATCTCCGAGCGCATCGTCGTGCTCGACCATGGAGAGAAGATCGCCGAAGGCCCGCCCGAGGAGGTCCGCAAGGACCGCCGGGTCATCGAGGCCTACCTGGGCAAGTCGGCCTAGTTGTGAGCCTGTAGTGGCGCTGCTCGAGCTGCGGGGCGTCGACGCCTTCTACGGACGCATCCAGGCGCTGCGTGGGGTCAGCATCGACGTCGGCCAGGGTGAGGTGGTCGCCCTCATCGGCTCCAACGGCGCAGGCAAGACGACCACGCTGCGAACGATCTCGGGCCTGATGCACCCGACCACAGGAACGATCAGCTTCAACGACCGCGACATCACCCGCGTGGGCCCGGACAAGATCGTTGGCCTCGGGATCTGCCAGTCTCCCGAAGGTCGCCGGCTGTTTCCACGCATGTCGGTGAATGACAACCTGATGATGGGTGCCTTCACCCGCACCGACAGGCCGGGGATCGCCTCCGACATCGAGAGGGTTTTCGTACTCTTCCCGCGTCTGCGAGAGCGCCGCAATCAGATCGCGGGCACGCTGTCAGGCGGCGAGCAGCAGATGCTGGCGATGGGCCGGGCGCTCATGGCGAGGCCGAAGCTGCTGATGCTGGACGAGCCTTCGCTGGGCCTGGCCCCGATCCTCGTCGAGACGATCTTCAGCATCGTCCGCGAGATCAACTCCCAGGGCACGCCCGTGCTTTTGGTCGAGCAGAACGCGCACAAGGCGCTGGAGGTGGCGCACCGGGCCTACGTGCTCGAGACCGGCGTCATCGTCCAGACCGGCACGGGAAAGGAATTGTTGGAGTCGG
>Ga0209474_10005133_pt1 | contig 11189 bp, 9 predicted proteins | sample GraSoiAngelo_145_FD_185902 | JGI IMG/M metagenome (GOLD analysis project Ga0209474, IMG submission 185902) | Grasslands soil microbial communities from the Angelo Coastal Reserve, California, USA - 14_1009_05_20cm (SPAdes) (version 2) | ecosystem: Environmental > Terrestrial > Soil > Grasslands ... | reverse complement strand
GCCTGCCAGCTCATCGAGCTCGTCGCACTCGGCCTCGTCCTACGGCTCGGCCCGCAGGGCCGGCCGACATGGCCGCGCCGCCTGTGGCGGGCGGTTGCCTTTCCAACGCTCGTCAGCGTCGCGACCATCGGAATCTGGATAGGGGGTCTTGTACACCCCGATGCCCTCCATGCCCACGCCGGGGCCCTGCTTCAGCCGGTGGCGGAGGTCGCGACCGCGGAGCAGCGGGAGAGGGCCGCTCACCTGCTCGCTGACACCCGGGCGAGCATCACCCGCTACGGCGACCCGGCGGCCGCGATCGCCGCGGGGTTCAAACCGGGGCCGGCGGCGAGTGCCGAGCCACTTCGCCACTTCGAGAACGCGGCGAACGCCAAGATCATCCTCGACCCGAACCACCCGCAAGCGCTGGTCTACGTGCAGACGAAACACGGCCTGCAGCTGATCGGCGCCATGTACCAGATGCCGCGCGCCGGGCAGTGGGGCCCCGACCCGGGCGGGCCGTTGACGCAATGGCACCAGCACGAGGGCATCTGTTTCTCCCCCTTCGGCTTCGAGTTCAGCTTCGAGACGCCTTTCTGGACCTGCCCCGTCGGCTCGACCAGCGTCACGACACCGCCGATGCTGCACGTGTGGATCATCGACAACGGAAAGTTGGGACCCTTCGCCGCCGACCTCGACAAGACCGTCCAAAAGAACTTGCAAGGGAGTTGACGAGCCCATGAGCATCACCTCGCCGGCGATCAGCGCGAATACAATGGCGTCGCCCTCGAGCGCCCCGGAGGTCGCCTCTGTGCTGGTGGTCACGCAGGCGAGCCTTTCGTTGGTCGCTGGGCTGAGCGCGATCCCCTTCAGCATCGTCGAGCCGGGCTTTCGCCTCCTGAGCCTGGTGACCATCCTCGTCGCCATCGCGATGTTCTGGCTGGCACGAAACGTCCGCCGGCGGAAGCGCTGGGCTCGCCGCTGGGTCATCGCCCTGGAAGCGCTGAGCTTGACGGCGTCGCTGCTGTTGATGGTGCTTCCGATCGGCGCCATCCGCGGACCGGTGCCGATCCTCGTCAACCTCGTGATGCCGCCATCCGTTCTCTGGCTGCTGTTGTCCCGGCCGGGGCGCGCCGCCTTCCGAACCGCGGGACGATCAGACGCGCGCGGCGCTGCCCGAGGTTGCGCTCCGCCGAGAGAGCGCGTCGATCGTCACGGCGACCAGCAAGACAAAGCCGGTGACGATGAACTGCCACTGGACGTCGATCGCCAGTAGATAGAGGCCGTTGTAGATGCCGCCGATGACCAGGCCGCCGAGGACGCCATGCAGCATTTTGCCCCGTCCGCCAAACAGGCTCGTCCCTCCGATGACTGCGGCGGCGATAGCGTAGAGGACGATCTGTCCACCGTTGAAGTTGTTCGACATGCCGCCGAGGTAGGAGGCGTAGAGCAGGCCGCCGATGCCGGCGGTGAAGGCACAGAGAACGAAGCACCAGGTCCGGATCGCCGCCAGGTTGACACCGGCTCGGCGCGCCGCCTCCGGGTTGCCGCCGATGGCGTAGATGTAGCGGCCGAAACGGGTTCGCTGCACCAGCATCATCCACACGGCCAGCACGGCCAGCACGATGGGAATGACCCACGGCACGCCCGCGAGCGTGCCGGTGGCGGCGCGGTTGATATTGCAGATCGCGACCACGACGACCGAGACGACGGCGATCAGCGCAATCTTCAGGATCGTCAGGCTGGCTGGAGGGGCCACCAGGCCGCTCCGCCGGCGCCGGCTGTCACTCCACCAGAGGATGCCGCCGACGATTAGTACGAGGACCACCATGCCGATCCAGCTCAGCGTGGGATCGATCGTGCCCCACATCAACTTATGGAGGGCAACGATGTTGGGACTCTGTCCCAGGAGACCCGGGTAGCCGGAGAACGGCCCGAGGCCGAGCAGAATCAGCATTACGCCGCTGAGGACCAGCGAGAAGGCGAGCGTCACGATCAAGGACGAGAGGCGGAGACGGGTGATTAGCGTGCCCTGAATCAGTCCGATCAGCGCGCACACCAGCAACGCCGCGAGGATCGCGCCCCACCAGGGCCATTTGGTCGTGACGGGCTGCACCAGCTGCACCGCGATGACGCCTCCGACGCCGGCCGTGTAGCCGGTCGCCAGATCGATCTCGCCGAGCAGCAGCACGAAGATCTCGGCCATTGCGAGAACCATGAAGACGGCGCTCTGCTGGAACAGGTTGACGAGGTTCCCCGCCGACAGGAAGACGGGGCTGATGGCTGTAAAGACGATCGAGATGATGACGAGACCGAGGACGACCGGGAGTACCCCACTTTCGCCCGCCCGCAGGCGCGTGAGCCAGGCGCGAAACCATTCGCCGAGCGACTGGGCGACGATTTCTGGCGGGACGTCGACGATCGCGGCGGCCTCGGCCGATGCGGTCGGATCTTCGGGAGCTTCAGCTCGGGCCATGCTTTTCCTTGCCGTCGCCCGCCACCCGGCCGGAAGTGCCGGTCGTCATGTACTCGACCACGCTCTGGCGGTCGAAGGCCGAAGCACGATCCTGCACGACAAGGCGGCCAAGGTACATGACGGCGACCCGATCGGCCACCTCGAAGACATCGTTGAGGTTGTGCGAGATCATCATCACCGCGAGGCCGCGATCACGAAGGCGCCGGACGAGGTCGAGCACCATCTTGGTTTGCACGACGCCCAGCGCCGCGGTTGGCTCGTCAAGCATCACCAGCTTCGAGTTCCACATCACGGCCTTGGCGACCGCCACCGATTGGCGCTGGCCGCCCGAGAGCGATGCGACGGGCTGGCGGATCGAGCGCACCGTCGTCACCCGCAAATTGGAAAGCGTCTGGGCCGCGGCCCGTTCCATGTCGTCCTCGTTGAGGAGCCCGTTGCGCAGTCGCTCCCGGCCGAGGAACATGTTCTGGACGATGTCGAGGTTGTCCGCCAGCGCGAGGTCCTGGTAAACCGTCTCGATGCCGAGCCGGGCGGCATCGCGCGGGCTGTGGACCTGGACCGGCCGGCCTTCCCACAAGAACTGGCCGTGGTCGACCTGGTAGATCCCGGCGATGCACTTCGTCAGGACCGACTTGCCGGCCCCGTTGTCCCCCACCAGCGCGGTCGCTTGTCCGGCCGGCAGGTCGAGGTCGACGTTATAGAGGGCCTGGACCGGACCGAAGTGCTTCTCGATGCCCCGCAGCGCGAGGAGGGGCCCCGCAGCGGCGGGAGAGTCTTTGGTCACCTGCGCCACGCATTCACTTTAGCGCGGGAGGAGAGAGGGCGCCGCCGCGCGGGCGGCGGCGCCATCGTGATCTAGCTGATGCCGGCTGCGGTGCAGGCGGCCGCCCCGGCGGCCGTGCACAGGGCGTTCTTGTCGACGAAGTTGTCCTTGATGACGGTGTCCTTCATGTTCGCGGTCGTCACCCAGATGGGTACTAGCAATGACGCCGGCTGCTGGGTCCCCTGGGTCCCGGACGGCGGCGACGTCGTCCCGTTGATCAAGGCAGACGGAGGTGTCTGTCCGGCGCGCAGGATGGTTGCGATGGCTACCGCGTCCTGTGCCTCCAGGTATACGGCCTTGTAGACCGATCCACACTGGAAGTTCGTGAGGACGTTGGCCATGCCCTCGGGCGTTGCATCCTGTCCGGTTGTGGGGATCTTCTTGGCCGGAACGTTGGAGTTCTTGAGGACGTTGATCACGGCGTTCGCAAGCCCATCATTGGCCTCGACGGTGGCGTTGATGTTCTTGTGGGCGGTGAACTGCTGCTGGAAGATCGTTCCACCGGTGGCGTTCACCCAGTTGGGCGTGATCTGGTCGCCGACCAGCTTGTAGCCCTTGTCGTTGGTCGTGCCGGCCGGCAGCGGCGAGTCCGTCTTGCCCCAGATCGCCTGGTTGTAACCCTGGGCGAATGAGACCGCGTTCGGGTCCGAGTTCTCTCCACCGTCGAGCTCGAACACCTGCGGGCTCGTCACGCCCCAGTCCGCGACGCACTTGACGAAACCATCGCCGATCAGCTTGCCGACCTGGACGTTGTCGAAGCTGACGTAGTAGACATTGGTGCCCTGGAACGTTGCGCGGTCATAGCTGATGGTCTTGACGCCGTGCGATTCGGCGTACTGCTGGATCTGTGAACCGACGGTGCCGTTCAGGGGGTCGAAAATCAGGACCTTCGCTCCGGCGGTGATGTCGGCCTGCGCCAGCGCCAGTTCCTTGGCATCGTCGCCCTGGGCGTTGTCGATCTTGTACTCCGACGACGAGTATCCCGCGGCAGCGAAGGCTTTCTTCAGGTACGGGAGATCGAAGTTGACGTAACGAGTCGATGAGGTGGTGTCTGGAAGGATGACGCCAACCGATCCCTTGCCCGCCGCGTGCAGGTCCTTCAATTGGGCCATCGCCGAGAACGACGCGTCGAACGACTTGACACCGAGCCCCGCCGGCACGGTGGCGCTCGCCGAGGTTCCCGCGGTTGAGCTACCGCCGCACGCCGCCAGAACGATGGCGAACGCGCCCGTGGACGCCAATAAGGTCAATGTTCGTAGTGTGCGCAATTGCTTTCCCCTCCTAAGGTTTAAAGGCTTTCCGCAGAGCCGAAGTCATATTGTGCCGTGCCGAAGACCCGCTGCGCAAGGAGCAAGCTCCTTCAGTACGCACGGCGCTCTAACACTCTCTAACGATGCTCAGCCCGCTGGCTAGCCTTTCAGCGATCCCGCGAGCAGGCCCCGTACAAAGTAACGGCCGAGAAGGATGTATATCAGCAGGGTAGGTAGCGCCGCCATCAGCGCGCCCGCCATCTGAATGTTCTGCTCGGGGGCCAAGCTACCCGCGAGGTTCTGCAGGGCAACGGTGATGGGTTGCTGGGTCGGGGTCTGGGCGATGGTGACCGCGAAGAGGAACTCGTTCCAGATGCTGGTGAACTGCCAGATCATCACCACCACGAAGCCCGGAATGGAGATCGGCAGCATGATGTAGCGATAGATCCGGATGACGCTGGCCCCATCGATGCGGGCGGCCTCGAGCAGCTCTCGGGGGACGGTGGCGAAATAATTGCGAAAGATCAGGGTGCAAATCGGTATCCCATAGACGATATGCACCAGGATGAGCCCGGGGATGCCGCCGTACAGATTGATGCCCTGCAGGAACTGCACCAGCGGGATCAGGATGCTCTGGTAGGGGATGAACATGCCGAAGAGCAACAACGCGAAGAGCAGGTTGGCGCCGCGGAATCGCCACTTCGAGAGCACGTAGCCGTTCAACGACCCCAGCGTTGCCGAGAGGATGGTGGCCGGCACGACCAGGAAGACGCTGTTGAAGAAGGACGGCGCCAGCGCGGTGAAGGCGGTCGAATAGGAGTCGAGCGCCAGCGTTTTCGGCAGCTCCCAGACGGTTGAGCGCGCGAGCTCCGCGGTGGTCTTCAGTGAAGTGATGATGATGGCGAAAACCGGGGTCAGATAGAAGATGGCCAGCAGGATCAGTACCAGGTAGAGCGCGATCCGCATCGGGCTGAACCGGGCGCGCGACGGGGTTGCGGCCGGGGCCAGCAGGCTCATTGCTCCGTCTCGCCTCGCAGGTTCCAGACCAGGTAGGGGACGATCAGCACCGCCACCATCAACAGCAGCACGACCGCGATCGCCGCTCCGCGGGAATAGAGGAATTGCGCGAAGGTCGCCACCCACATGTAGAGGCTCGGCATGTCGGTCGCGTATCCCGGGCCGCCGAAGGTCATGACGTAGACCAGATCGAAAATCTTCAGGGAGATATGTCCGAGGATGATGACGGCGGAGAGCGTGATGGGTCGCAGCAACGGAAAGGTGATTCGCCAGAAGAGCTGCCACTCGTTGGCCCCATCGACCCGCGCCGCTTCGCGCAACTCCTCCGGGATCCCACGCAATCCGGCGAGGAACATCGCCATGCAGAAACCGCTCATCTGCCAGACGGCGGCGATCCCCAGCGAGTTGAGCGCGGTGTGGGTATCGGTCAGCCACCCGGACTTCAGGAAGCCGAGGTGCAGATTGTCCAGGATGACGTTCACGCCGGAATTCGGGTTGAGGATCCATCGCCAGACGGTTCCCGTGACCACGAACGAGAGCGCCAGCGGGTACATGTACACGTTCTGGAAGAAGAGCGTGCCGCGAAGCCGCTGGTCGAGGAGCACGGCCGTTCCCAGCCCGAGAACAATGCAGCCCGCCAGGAAGATCGCGGTGAAATGAACCGTGTTGACGAGGTCGGCCTGGAAGCGCTCCAGCTGGAAGAGCCGCTGGTAGTTGTGCAGGCCCACGAAGGTGTAGTCGGGCAGAGCACTGTTCCATCGGACGAGCGAGGTCCGGATGGTCGCGCCGATGAAGCCATAGACGAAAACCGCGATCAGGATGACCGAGGGCGACACCAGCAACAGCGGCGTGATCTTCTCCCAGGGCGGGAGACGCAAGGAGCGGCTCTTCGGGAGCCGCTCCACCACTACCCGTTGGGCGCTGGCCGTCGCCATCAGCGGCGCTGCCGCTACGCCGTCTTTAGGAACTCGTCGGAAAGCTTCTGCAGGTTACTGGCCGTCTTGGTGACGTCCTTGTTTTGGAGGAACTGCCCCATCTCATCGTTGACGCCGCTCGCAAAGTTCGGTGGCGTCGCCGACCCATGTGCGGAGCTCGGCACCAGCGTGTCGGTCTTGAACTCGGCCATGAACTGCTGGGCGATGGCATCGAAGAGGCTCGCCGGCACGTCGGTCCGCGCCGGGATCGAGCCCTTCTTCGGGTTGAAGGCGGCCTGCCCTTCCTGGGAGCCGCACACTTTGAGCCAGCCGACCGCGTTGTCGCGGTCCTTTGCCCCCTTGGGCAGCCCGAAGGTGTCGCAGACGATCATGTACTTTCCCGTCGTGCCCGGTGAGGGCACCGCTCCGAAGTCCGTGTTCGGCACCCAGTTCTTCGAGGTGAAGTCGCCCTTGGCCCAGTCGCCCATGATATGGAACACCGCCGTGCCGGCAATCAAGCGGTTGTCGGCTTCGTCCCAATCGATCGCGGAGCTGTCGCTGTTGGCATAGGGTAGCCACTGCTTGATCCAGGTCAGGGCCTGGGTCACCTTGGAGTCGGTGAAGGATGCCTTTCCAGACATGACGTTCTTGTAGAAATCGGCGCCGCCCGACGCGAGGATGTTGTTCTCGAGCAGCATCTGGACCTGCCAGTTTCCACCCTTGGAAGCCAGCGCCAGCGGCGTTGTGATCCCCTTCGCCTTCAGCTGGCTGAGGGCGGAGGTCATGTCCTCAGCCGATTGCGGCGGATTGACGCTCTTGCTGTCGAGAAGCTTCTTGTTGTACCAGAGCGCGTTGCCCCGGTGGACGTTGACGGGAACCGACCAGACGTCGCCGTTGGAGCTGACGATGTCCTTGAGGTCCTTGGGGATCTTGCTGTCCCATCCCTCCGAGTTCCAAATGCTGGTGATCGGTTCCATCTTGGAGGCCTTGACCCAGCTGCTGATCAGCTCCTGCCCGGCGTGGACCTGGAAGCTGTCGGGAGGATTGCCTCCCTGCATGCGGGTCGCCAGCACGGCCTTGGCCGTCGATCCCGCGCCGCCCGCCACGGCCGAGTTGGTGATCGTGACGCTCGGGTATTTCTTGGTGTAGATCTTGAACATCTCGGCGAGCCCGTCCTTCTCGCCCGGACCGGTCCACCAGCTGAAGATTTCCAGCTTTCCCGACCCGCTGGTACCCGAGGTGGACGTTCCGCAGGCTGCCAGGAAGTCCGCGAAGCTGAGGCCCAGGAAAGCGGCCCCGGCGGTCTTGCCGGCGCGGCTGACGAATTTTCGGCGACTCCAACGCTCGTTCCCCATGTGTCCTCCTCCCTTGAATAGGTACCACCTATCCCCCGCAAAGGCGGCAGCGAGAGTGTACGTCGAAGACACGCCTGATTACAAGGAAGTCGTCGGGGGAGGGCCCGCTCCTCGGCGGGCCCCTCGAGCGACGGGGCTACTAGCGGCGGCCCCAGCCGCGAGCGAAGCTTCCGCCCGCCACGAGGCTGAACAGCAGGACCACGATGGCCGCGCCGAGAATCGCCGAGAGAATCGGGATGCCCGCCAACGCCAACTCCGGCGCGATCACGAGATGTAAGACATCGACCATCAGCCAGGCACCGACCAGCCCGGCGACGATCGCACCCAGCAATCCACCGGGCATGCCGCGGCTCACCAGTCGCTCGCCGATCAATCCGGCGACGGCGCCGACCAGGAGCAAGACGATCAGGTGCGTAAGCGTCATATCAAGCCTCCAATTATTGAGTAGTCTCGCTATCACAAGATCATACCGTCATCCGTAGGATTTGCCAAGCGTGTAGAGTCGACCGCGAGGGGAACGAGTTGGCTTCGAGCCCGACCAAACGACCACTGCTGCCCGGGCGCGGAAGCGCGCCGGCATCGCCCGGAGCTCCAAAGCCTTTTTGGCGCAACCGGGGCTTTTGGATTTACCTCGTCGTCCTCTTAGTCCTGAACTACCTGATCTCCGTCGTTTTCATGAGCGGACCGGCGCGGATCACGGTGCCCTACACCACCTTTATCCAGCAGGTGAATGCCGACAACGTCAAGGACGTCACCGCGCAGGCCAACTCGATCCAGGGTGACTTCAAGAAATCCGTGGCCTCCGGGTCCGCCAGCGGCACGCTCTTTCAGACCGAGCGACCGGCCTTCGCGACGGACAACCTCGAAGCGCTGCTCGAGCAGCACAATGTCCCGATCAGCGCAACGCCTCCCGGCTCGGGAGGATCGCCACTCCTGACGTTGCTACTCAGCTTCGGCCCGGCGCTGCTGCTCATCGGTGGCTTTCTTTATCTGAGCCGGCGCATGGCCGGCGCAGGGCCGGGTGGCTTTCTCGGAGCCTTCGGTCAGAGTAAGGCCACCCTCTACACGCCGGACTCGGGGACGCGCATTACCTTTGCCGACGTCGCCGGCATCGAGGAGGCCAAGCAGGACCTGGCCGAGGTCGTCGACTTCCTCAAGATGCCCGAGAAATATCAACGCCTCGGGGCGCAGATCCCGCATGGCATCCTGCTGGTGGGTGCGCCAGGCACGGGCAAGACCCTGCTGGCGCGCGCGGTCGCGGGCGAATCCAACCGGCCGTTCTTCAGCCTCTCCGCCTCGGAATTCGTCGAGGCCATCGTCGGCGTAGGCGCGGCCCGCGTCCGCGATCTCTTCGCCAAAGCCAAGGCCGCCGCTCCGAGCATCATCTTCATCGACGAGCTGGACGCGATCGGCCGGGCACGCGCCTCATCGGCCACGTTTGGCGCGAACGACGAACGCGAGCAGACCCTGAACCAGATCCTGACCGAGATGGACGGATTCACCCCGAATCAGAACGTCGTCGTGCTGGCCGCCACCAATCGCCCCGAGGTGCTCGATCCTGCACTCCTCCGTCCCGGCCGGTTCGACCGGCGAGTGACCGTCTCCGCACCGGACAAAACAGGACGCGAGGCTATCCTCAAGATCCACACGCGCAACGTCTCGCTCGCTCCCGACGTGGACCTGGGCGATATCGCCGGCGCAACCGCCGGCTTCGTCGGCGCCGACCTGCGCAACATCGTCAACGAAGCGGCGCTGGTCGCGGCGCGCAAGGGCAGGACGGCGGTGACGCGAGAGGATTTCGACGAGGCGATCGAGCGATCGGTGCTTGGTCTTCGCCGGCCGATCGTGCTGGGCGCCGACGAAAAGCGGCTGATCGCCTACCACGAGTCGGGCCATGCGTTGATGGGCCTGCTGGTCCCGGGGGCGGACCCCGTGAAGAAGCTCACAATCGTGCCACGCGGGTTGTCGCTCGGATCCACTTACAGCCAGCCGATTGACGACCGGTACAACTATCCGGAGAGCTACCTGCGCGGCCGGATCACGCTCGCGCTCGGCGGCCGGGCAGCTGAGGAGGTCGCCTACGGTGCGGTGACGACCGGCGCGGAAAGCGATCTGCAGCAGGTCAATCAAATCGGGCGCTCCATGGTGGCGCGCTTCGGGATGTCACCGAAGCTGGGGCCGCTCAACCTGACGGAACCCGGCGACGGCGCGGTGGCCGCACAGCACTTCAGTGAGGAAACGGCGAAGCTGCTCGACGAGGAAGTCCGCCGGATCGTGGACGAGTGCCACCGGGAAGCGGTGCGGCTGCTGACGGAGAACCGCGATCGCCTCGACCGCCTGGCCGAGGCGGTGCTGAAGAAGGACACGCTCGATCAGGACGAGATCTATGCCGCCGCAGGAATCAGCAAGCCGCCGACCGCGCGTCCCGCGATCGCGCCGGCACTCCCCGCCAACGGCGCCTCGCACGACGGCGACCTGGCCAAGGACGAGGTCGGCTCCGAGATCCACCGCTCGTAGAAAGGCCGCCGGCAGGGAACTCGGCGACACGGCGTCACATTCGTGTGGCTGGCACCCGGCTTTCGGCATCCACGCTCGCCGGTGCGCGCGACATCCTTATCGGCTTCACAGTGACGACAGTGGTGGTTGTTCTCGTTCTCGCTCTGCGGCCGCACAGCGGGGTCACCGGGACGATCTCCGAACCCGTGTGCAAGGCCCTTCTGGCACGACAGGAATGTTCGATCGTCCCGGCTTCGGCCACAATCTCTTTGATCCAGTCGTTCTCCACGGGAGAGATCCAGTCGTACTCCACGGGACCACAGCCCTCGAACCCGACCTGGCAAACGAAGTCAGATGCGCGAGGCCATTTTCTCTTTGACGACGTGCCGCCGGGCGGATACTGGATCTCAGCTCAGACAAGCGGCGGGTATGGGGCGGGAAGCTCAGTTCCCGTGTTCGACGGACAGGTCACCCAGGTTCAACTCTTTCTCGTTAGAAACATCAGTGGTGGTATCTGCCTCGCCGCCAGTGACCGAATCGCAACACCCACTGGATCCGTCTCCGTCACGCAGGTCCGACCCGGAATGATGGTGTGGACCCGTAACGCTTCCGGTCGGCGGGTCGCCGCACCGGTCCTTGCCGTGGCTCGCCGGCCGGCTTTGGCTCGCCAGCGAATACTTCGCCTCACCCTCTCCGACGGCCGAGTGGTGGAAGTATCGCCTGGCCATCCAACCGTCACCGGTCAACGGGTCGGGGACCTTGTGGCCGGAGACCTTCTGGACGGAAGTGCGGTGAGTGAGATCGAAGAACTCCCGTACGCACGCACGACCTGGGACCTGCTTCCGGCTGGCACGACCGGTACCTATTGGGCAAACGACG
>Ga0209474_10005132_pt1 | contig 11190 bp, 11 predicted proteins | sample GraSoiAngelo_145_FD_185902 | JGI IMG/M metagenome (GOLD analysis project Ga0209474, IMG submission 185902) | Grasslands soil microbial communities from the Angelo Coastal Reserve, California, USA - 14_1009_05_20cm (SPAdes) (version 2) | ecosystem: Environmental > Terrestrial > Soil > Grasslands... | reverse complement strand
ATGCTGACCAATGCCGCACCCATCGCGGCGGCGAGCGCGGCGGCACTCCCGCCACCGGGCACGGCCGCCGTCGATGCCAGCGCCTGCAGGTAGTCGCCGATGCTCTGCTCCTTGACGCGTGTCATTCGCCCGCCCACACGCGTTTCTCCAGGATCTGGTCCATGCGAAACGCCGGCTCGATGACCGCATCCTTGATCACGCCGACGGCCGCAGCCAGGGGGATGGTGCCGACGATCTCGGACGCGTCGACATCGACGCCTCGGCGCCGGGCCTCGTCGCGGATGACGGTGAAGACCTTCCAGATGTTCGTCACCCGGTAGTCGGTGAGATTCATCGAGACCTGCACCAGCCCGCGGTCGGCAAGCTCGAAGCCAAGGGCTTTCACGTTTGGCAGGCCGCCCGACGAGGCGCGAATGGTCTTCGCAATGTCCTTGGCCAGCTGCAGGTCGGTCGTCTTCAGGTTCACGTTGTAGGCGATCAGGGGAATGCGGGCGCCCACCGCCGTCGCTCCGGCACTCGGATGCACCCGGGGTGGCCCTTCGTCCGGCCCGCGATCGGGATCGCCCAAGTGCGCGACCAGGTCTTCGAAGCCACCTCGGCGGACGCGTTCCAGCTCTCGACGATCGGGCCGGGTGGCCGCCTCGCCGTAGTAGTAGACCGGCACGCGAAGCTCCGTCCAGAGCCGGGCGCCAAACCGGCGAGCGAAGGGGACGACGTCGGTGGCCCCCATTCGCGGATGCTCACCGTGATGCTGGCGCAGGTCGATGCGCTCCGTGGCCACCGCGGCGCCGGCCATGGCGGCTTCCACCGCCAGGTCCGGCTCAGCCACAAATGTCACCACCATCCGGTTGTGCGCGGCATCGGCCTGGACATCGATGACCCGGGCCCCGGCGGCGCGAATCGCGTCCCCGATCGCCGTGATCACGTCCGTACGGCGGCCCTCCGAAAAATTCGGGACGCACTCTACCAGGGCCGCCAGACCACGCCTCCGGCAACCGTCTGGAGCACCCGGTTCACGCCGACATAGTAGGGAATGGCTTCCGGCGTTTCGACGTCGAGAACGATGCAATCGGCAAAGCTGCCCGGCCGAAGACATCCTGCGAGCCCTTCGAGCCCGAGCGAACGCGCCGCATGCAGCGTCGCACCCAGCAGCGCCTCCCGTGGGTTGATCCCCCACGCCACGCAAGCGAGGCTCATGGCGTGCGGCAGGCTCTCCGAATTGCTGGTGCCGGGGTTGAGGTCGGATGCAATCGCCATCGGGAGTTTCGCCTCGCGCATCGCCTCGATCGGCGGGGACCATGTGTCGTGAAGTTGGCCCCGGGACAGAGCACCGCGACCGTCCCCGCGCTGGCCAGCGCCTTGACCTGCGCCGGCGTGGCAAATTCCAGGTGGTCGGCGCTGCGGGCGCCAAGCTCGGCCGCAATCTCCGGCCCCTCGCCGGGCGCCAGCTGCGCTGCGTGGATGCGCAGCTGGTATCCAAGGGCCTTCGCTCGCCCAAGGATCGCCCGCGTTTCGGACGGCGTGAACGCTGGCTCGTCGCACCAGGCGTCGCAGAAGACGGCCTGTGCCTTGAAGGCGGGCAACATCTCTTCCATCAGGGCTCGCAGATACGCCGCCCGGTCGATGTCCGCAGGAACGACATGGGCGCCGAGAAAGGTCGGGATGATCCGAAGCGGTGTCCGCGTGGCAAGCTGCCGCAGGACGTCGAAGGACTTCGCCTCGTTGGGCAGGTCCAGCCCGTAGCCGGTCTTCGCCTCGATGGTGGTGGTGCCGTTGGCGAGGAACCGGTTCGCGCGGGCTTCGGTAAGCGCCAGCAAGCTGGCGGCATCGGCCCCCCGGGTCGCTTGCACCGTACGGGCAATGCCGCGCTCGCCCGATTGCTGCGCCCGGTAGTCGCCGCCGCTCACCCGCTCCGCGAACTCATCCGCTCGGGAGCCGGCGAAGACCGGATGGGTGTGGGCATCGACCAGTCCGGGGATGACGCACGCGCCTGCGGCATCGAGCTGGTCGCCGTCCAACTCGACCTTGGCCTCCAGCTCTCCATCTTGCCCGATCCAGACCACCCGCCCCTGACGCGCCGCCAGGGCGCCGTCGATGATGCGGCCAAGCGGATCGCCATCAGTCGGCACCATGGTGGCCAGTTGACCGGCGTGCCGAAGCGCGAAGTCGGCGCGGATCACGTCGCCTCCGGGTCAGACGGCGCGATCGATGCCGTGCTCGCGCGCGAAGTCGATGGCGGTCTCGTAGCCGGCGTCCGCATGACGGATCACCCCCATCCCCGGGTCCGTGGTGAGCACCCGCTCCAGCCGGTCCGCCATCGTCGCGGTGCCGTCAGCAACCACCACCATGCCGGCGTGGATGGAGTTCCCCATGCCAACCCCACCGCCGTGATGGACCGAGACCCAGCTGGCTCCGGCGGCGGTGTTCACCAGGGCGTTGAGGATGGGCCAGTCGGCAATGGCGTCGCTACCGTCACGCATCCCCTCGGTCTCGCGATAGGGGGACGCGACCGAGCCGGCATCGAGATGATCCCGCCCGATGACGATCGGGGCATGCAGCTCGCCGGCCTTGACCAGATCGTTGAAGCGCAGCCCGACCTTGGCGCGCTCGCCGTAACCGAGCCAACAGATCCGAGCCGGCAGACCCTGGAACTGAACGCGTTCGCGCGCCAGCCGCAACCAGCGGTGCAGGTGGTCGTTGTCAGGGAGGGTCTCCATGACCGCCCGGTCAGTGCGATAGATGTCCTCCGGTTCGCCGCTCAGTGCCACCCAGCGGAACGGCCCTTTGCCCTCGCAGAACAGGGGCCGGATGTAGGCGGGAACGAACCCGGGGATCGTAAAGGCGTTGGTGACTCCCGCCTCGAGCGCCTGGCCGCGCAGGTTGTTGCCGTAGTCGAAGGTCTCAACGCCCTTGCCCTGGAAGCCGAGCATGGCGCCCACGTGATCCCGCACCGAGTGTTTGACCATCTCCAGGTACTCGAGCGGGTCTCGCTCGCGCAGGTCGGCTGCCTCGCTCACGCTGAGCGGCGCGGGGATGTAGCCGCGGAGTGGATCGTGGGCCGAAGTCTGGTCGGTGACAACGTCGGGCTCGAAGCCGCGGCGCAGCAATTCAGGGTAAACCTCCGCCGCGTTACCAACCAGGCCAATCGATGCCGCTGATTTTTTGGCCCGTGCCTCCTCCGCCCACGCCACCGCCTCGTCAAGCTTATCCGTCGCTCGGTCGAGATAGTGCGTCTTGAGTCGGCGCTCGATGCGCGCCGGGTCCACGTCGACGCACAGGGCGACGCCTTCGTTCATGGTCACCGCCAGCGGCTGCGCGCCACCCATCCCGCCCAGCCCGCTGGTCAGAACGATCCGGCCGCGCAGCGTACCGTCGAAGCGCTTCACTGCCAGCGCCCCAAACGTCTCGTAGGTCCCCTGCAAGATCCCCTGGCTGCCGATATAGATCCAACTGCCGGCCGTCATCTGCCCATACATGATCAGGCCGAGCCGCTCCAGCTCCCAGAACGTATCCCAGGTCGCCCAGTGCGGCACCAGCAGGCTGTTGGCGATCAACACCCGCGGGGCGTACTCGTGAGTCCGAAAGACCCCTACCGCTTTCCCGGACTGAACGAGGAGCGTCTCATCGTCCTTCAATCGCTGAAGCGCAGCGACGATGGCGTGAAAGGCCGGCCAGTCGCGCGCCGCCTTGCCGGTACCGCCGTAGACGACGAGATCCTCTGGCCGCTCGGCAACCTCGGGGTCCAGGTTGTTGCAGAGCATGCGCAATGCCGCCTCCTGCTGCCAACCGCGGGTACTGAGCTGGGTCCCGCGCGCAGCGCGGATCGGGGTCGAGATGGTCATGCTGGAATTAAGGGCCCCGCCTTGGCTGCGACCTTCGCCAGCTTGCCGCTGTGAACCAGCTCGATGGCGGCCTCGATCTCCGGCTGCAGCACACGATCGTGGTCGAGCGGCGGCACCTTCTCGCGGATCGCGGCGTGGGCTTCCGCCGTCAAGGTTCCCGGCCGCAGCGGTGAAAGCAGGTCAATGCCCTGTGCCGCACCGAGCGCCTCGAGGGCGAGGATGGCCTCGACGTTGGTCGCCACCTGGCGGGCCTGCTGGGCGCTGTGCCAACCCATGCTGTTGTGATCCTCCTGGTCGGCCGACGTCGGCAGCGAGTGCACGCTGGCCGGCATCGCCAGCAGCTGGTTATCGGTGGCCAGGGCGGCGGCGGTGTACTGCAAGAGCATGTAGCCGGAGTCGAGGCCAGAGTGGCGGGTAAGGAAGGGCGGCAGCTCGGAAAGGAAACCGGTGAGCATCCGAAACAATCGTCGCTCGGAAATACTGCCGAGCTCGCTGAGGCCGATAGCGGCCGTGTCGAGGGCCAGGGCCAGCGGCTCACCATGAAAGTTGCCCCCGGAAAGAACGGCCTCATCGCTAGCGAACACAAGCGGGTTATCGGTACCCGCGTTGAGCTCAATGTCCAGCACGCGTCGCAGGTAATCGATCGCGTCCGCACATGCCCCGTGTACCTGCGCGGCACACCGCAGCGAATAGGCATCCTGGACGCGGTCGCAGAGCACGTGTGACTCCGCGATTCCACTGCCTTCGGTCAGGGCGAAGATCCGCGCCGCCGATGCCACCTGGCCGGGATGGGGACGCACCCCGTGGATTCGAGGATCGAAGGCGGTGCGCGAACCGCGCAGGGCTTCGAGGCTGAGCGCGGCCACCACATCGGCGGTCAATAGGAGCCGCTGCGCGTCCTGCAGCAGCAGGCTGGCGGCACCGGCCATGAAGTGGGTGCCATTGAGGATGCTGAGCGCATCCTTGGCCTGAAGCTCCATGGGTTGGATGCCCAGGGCACGCAGCGCTTCGGCGCCGCTCTTTCGCTCACCCTTGACGAGCACGTCTCCCTCGCCGATCAGCAGGAGACCGACGTGCGCGGAGGGGGCCAGGTCACCGCTGGCGCCGAGCGAGCCCTTCTCGGGCACCCAGGCACACACCTCACGATTCAGCAGCTCCACCAAACGTTCGGCGACTTTCGGACTCACACCCGACGTGCCCTGACAGAACTGGTTGACCCGGACCAACATCCCGGCGCGTACCAGCTCCTCGGGTAACGGCGGCCCAACGCCGACCGCGTGGCTCATCAGCAGGTTGCGCTGCAACTGGCGACCATCGGCCAGTGGGATCCGCACGTTCTTCAGCGCCCCGACGCCGGTCGTCAGCCCGTAGACCACCCGATCCTCGCGCACCAGCCGGTCGACGAGGTCGCGGGCCGACTGCAGCCGGCGTGCCGCTTCCGGACCAAGGCGCACCCGCTCGCCATGGCGCGCCACCGCCTCCACGTCGGCAGGGCGCAGCGACTGGCCATCGAGCGTGAGGCTCAAGTTCAGCCCATGTTACTGATGGGGAGCAGCCCGCCAACCGTGAGGATGAGTAAGGTCACCACCCGAACGCGCCGGGGAGCGCCACCGGTCGTAGAATTGGGTCGCAAATTTTGACCATGTCCAATACCCCGCCGGGGCGAGCGGCGGGGAGATGATAACCGCGTCCGTTGGACGCCTTGCGCTGAGCGCCCTCCTCGCTTCGACGCTCGGTGCGTGCGCCCTCACCGGTCGCGGGGCAGTCAAGGCGACGCCCTCGACCTCGGCGTTCGCCATTGTCAGCCCGACGCCGCCAAACATCACCCCCCCGACCAATCTGGTGCGGCCGGGCACCATTACCTTCCTCTCCGATACCACATACCCACCTCAGGAATCGACTGATCCCGCCACCCAGCAGGCGGTCGGCTTTGACATCGACATAGCCCAGGCGATCGCGGCGAAGATGGGCCTCTCGGCCACCATCCAGAAGACCGATTCGCCTCAGATCGTTGGCGCGCTCCTCGCCAAGAAGGGTGACGCGATCATCTCAGCGCTGCAGATCACACCAGATCTCGAGCGCCAGGTGGCGCTCGTTGCCTACTTCCGAGCCGGCCAGGCGATCCTGGTGCGCAAGGGCAACCCGTCGGGGATCGGTGGTCTGACCGACCTCTGCGGCAAGAATGTCTCCGTCCAGGTGCAGAGCCCGGAGGAAAACACGGTCGATGAAGCGAACGGCGGCATCTGCAAGGGCAACGCCATCAAGAAGCACGTCTATCCCACGGACCTGCAGGCTGTCCTGATCCTCAAACAGCGTGGCGTCGATGCCGCGCTCGATGATTCGCCGGTCGCCGCGTACTTCGTGAAGCAGACGCCAGATCAGCTGGAACTGGCAGGCGGTGCATTCAAGACCAATCCCGAGGGGATTGCGATTGATCCCAAGAATGGCGACGTGCTGAAAGCCATCCAGCAGGCCATGATGGCGATCTACCAGGACGGCAGCTATCGGCAGATCCTCACCAAGTGGAATCTCCTCGACGGCGAGATTCCGGCGTCGCAGATTGTCGTGAATCCGAGCCCGACGGCCTCGTAGCTAGCGTCTGCCGGCGACCTCGGGGGGTTCCACTTTCCAGTCGGCATCCTCTTCTTGAGTGGGCGGACTAACGAACCGCCGGTGGTACATCTCGATCCGGATGATGCCGACGATGGTCACCGCCAGCGCCAACCCGATTCCCAGGACCGCCTGATTGCGCGACGCCACGGCCGACAGGGTGCTGTCGGAGAAGGCGGAGCCCTGCACGAGGTTGAGGATCACCCCGCTCAAGCCACCGACGGCAACGGACGCCAGCACGACCGCGGCCGCCAGCCGGGCGAGCAGCGATTCGGTGGCCCCCAGCGTGTGCCATCGATCCCGCACCATCACGGTGAGGGCGCCGAAAGCGAGGAGGAAGAGGAGCAGCAGGATGATCGCCTCGATCAGGCCGGTGCGATAGTACGCGGCGACCTGGGCCGGGTCCATGCCGTCATCGTAGGCCGAAGGCGTCAGCTCGAGAAGCGCGCCTGAAGGGCCAGCAGCTCAGCCTGCGCGTCGGCCATCGCCAGGGTTGGGCTGGCGGCGCCGATGACCAGGTCGTGGAGATGTCGCTGAAGCACGGCTGACGCCTCCACATAGTGCACGAGCTTCGGGCGCGGCCGCGCATTCGCCAGGTTGGTGAGAAAGACGCCGATCTGTGGGTTCACCTTTCGCACCTCTGCCGAGTTCTGCAACGACGTCCAGATCGGCAGCTCGCCACCCTGCTGCGCCTGGACCTCGGGACTCGTCAGGTAGCGCAGCCAGGCCACCGCCAGGTCGGGGTGGGCGCTGTTGGCGAGTACGCCGAGGCCAAGGAAACCGCTGACCGACGCCGCCGCCGCGCCGGTCGAGGCAGCCGCTGGGATCGGAGCCACCGCCCCCTGCCCGGTGATCTGTGAGTAGACCGGGTCGTCCATCGCCCCCCACACGAAATTCCAGTTCGTGGTGAACGTGACCCCACCGGCGAGGAAGGCGCGCATCGCGTCCGGTTCGGTGCTGGCGGCGATCTCGGCGCGCACCAGGTGTTCATCGATCAGCTGCCGCATGAAGGCTGCGGCTCGCTGGGCCGGCTGCTGCAAGAGCTGCGGCTTGCCGGCCGGGTCGAACAGATCGCCACCAAACTGGCCTACGATCCGAACGAAATCGGAAACCAGGCCCTCGTCCTGGGCCCAGGAGTCGGCATACGGAGTGACGCGCCGGCGCAGCGCCGTCATTTGCTGATACCAGTCCTCCAGCGTCTTCGGGGCTTCGCTGAAGCCGGCTGTACGCAACTGGCTCTTGTTGTAGTAGAGGCTCTGGACGTTCAACACGTGTGGCATGGCCCAGTTGGTGCCCTTGTAGGAGAAGGCATCGAGCAAGCTCGGCATCAGATCGGAGCGGGCGTCGTCGGGGATCTGGTCCTTCAGGCTGAGCAATTGCTTGCGCGTGGCGAACTCCGGCACCCATACCTGATCAAGCGCCACTACGTCAAAGGGAGCCGGCTTCGATAGCCCGGCGGCAAGGATGCTCTCGTACAGCTCACGGTAGTGCGCCGTCTCGATTGAGACGAAGACCTTGTCGTCGTGCAGGGCGCGGAACCTGTTAGCCAGCGTCTGCAAGACGGCCGGGTCGTATCCGACCTGATCGAACAGGCGCGCTCGGATGACGGTCGCTCCGGGCGGTGGGGTGGGCGTAACCGCGCCGGCCCCGTTGCCGCAGGCATCCAGGAGGGAGGCCAATGCGGCAGTGCCGCCGATGCCCATGGCGAGCCGCAGACCGTGGTCGAGGAGGGAGCGACGCGTGTAGCGGCGTGGCAAAGCAGAGAGCGTGTCGCGCACGTCGCTGTGAGGCTATCAGCGGTTTGTTAACAGGCTCATCGGGACAAGTCGGCGGGCGGCGACAATGCCGTCACGACGAGGTAACAAGCGCTGACCATAGAATCGCGAGATGGGCGAGAACTGGCTCCGTGGCATCTTTCCGCCGATCGCAACCGCGTTTACGGCCGACGGTGGCCTGCGGCCGCCTCCATCGGGCTTCTTCGCGCATCTGCGCGACGGTGGACTCGACGGCGTGGTCGCGCTGGGCTCCAACGGTGAGGCGACCCACCTCACGGAGACGGAACGGCTGCAATGGGTTCGAGCGGTGCGCACGGCCTTACCGGCCCCGCTTCGCCTCATCGTCGGAACCGGGGCGGAGTCGACGCTGGCGACCATCGAGCGGACGCGAGCCGCCGCTGCGGAGGGCGCCGAAGCGGCCCTGGTCATCGCGCCCAGCTACTTTCGTGCCCAACTTACCGCCGACGGCCTGCGCGCCCACTACCATGCGGTCGCCGACGCCAGCCCGATTCCAATTCTCATCTACAACGTGCCGGTGCACATGGGCTACGATCTCGGCGCCGAGTGGATCGTGCGGTTGACGGGGCACCGCAACGTCGCCGGGCTGAAGGACTCATCGGGAGACATCGCCCGGCTGCCCGGGTTACGCGCTCAGCTGGGGCCGGATTTCGTGGTGCTGGCAGGCGCCGGCGAAAAGATGGTCGACGCGCTGGCGGCCGGGGCGGACGGCGCGATCGCCGCGCTGGCCAACCTGGCACCGGCGGCGTCGGCCGGCATCCGCAGGTCGTGGTTGGAGGGGCGCGCCGATCAGGCGCGGCAACAGCAACACACGATCGCACCGCTGGGCGAGGCCTTGACGCGAGGGTACGGGGTGCCCGGGCTCAAGGCCGCCCTGCGAATGCTGGGCTACGACCACGGCGACCCGCGTCCGCCTCTGCCGCCGCTGCCGGCCGTGGAGCTGCCCAATCTTCGCCGCCTGCTCGAGGAGGCGCAGTTGATGCCCCGCGCGCTTGCCTCATGATCCCGATTCGCGATTACAACCCCACCCGCCGCCCCTCGCTGCTGACCTGGGGCCTGATCCTGATCAATTTCGCCGTCTACTTCTACCTGGCGCAGAACCCCGTGATGGACGAAAACGCCATCGCGCGATACGCGGTCGTCCCGGCCGATATCTCGGCCGGCCGGCATCTCGGAACCCTGATCACCTCATTGTTCCTGCACGCCAACCTGCTGCATGTGGCGGGCAACATGCTATTCCTCTGGATCTTTGGGAACAATGTCGAGGACCGAATCGGTGAGATCAAATTCCTGATCATCTATTTCGCCGCTGGGATCGCCGGCAGCCTGCTTCAGGTGTTCATCACGCCGACGTCCACGGTGCCCATGCTGGGCGCCAGCGGCGCCATCTCCGGCCTGCTTGCCGCCTACGTCCTCTACTTTCCCCGAGCGCGTGTGTTGACGTTCATCGTGCCCATCTTCTTCGTCACCCTATCCGCCTATGTCTTTATCGGCTACTGGATCGCCCTGCAGGCCCTCAACGCCTTCCTGAACCTGGGCGTCATTGGCGGCGGGGTCGCGTTCTTCGCCCACGTCGGGGGATTCGTGACGGGCTTGATCCTGGCCATCCTGCTCCGCCCGCGGCTGCATCCCGACCCGCACCCGGGCTACGGAGGGTACTCCTAGTGGCGGCCCCAGGCGGCCAGCTCGACTAGCGGGCGTACTGACGAATGCGACCGTTCTCGACGCAAAACAGGTGGTCGGAGACGGGGATGGCCGCCTCCCGATGACGCTCCTGGACGTCGTGTCGCAGCCGTCCCAGCAACTGCGCCTGCTGACCGGCGGCGATCAGCGACCCCCGCTCGGGGACCCCGACCACCGGCACGTCCTCCAGCATCTCTTCCAGCCAGGCCCAGACCTCTGGCAGCAGCATCAGCGCCGCGCCGTACGGCCGCGGATCGACATAGCTGAGCATCAGCATCCGGGGTCGCCCGTTTTTGTCGGTTTCCAGGCCGGTGAACTTCATCCCATTCCGGAACATCAGGGCCAGGTTGGTGAGCGCGATCACCTCGACGTGGTCGCGGCCGACGTTCCAGGCCGCCAGGTCCTGGGGCAGCAGAAACCGCATTCCCTGCGCATAGTGGGCCGCGTAGGTCACGACCATGTCGGTCAGCATTCGGCGATAGACGACCGGGCCGCCCGCCGAATCCAGAAACGTCGCCGGCCGCAGCACCGGAAGAATCAGCGGCGCCCCGAACAGAGCCTCGCTGTCGCACTCCTGGTCGAGGCGCCGGAGCCGCGCCGCGAAGAGCCTGTCGAGCGCGGATGGTTGTTCACGGTACTGCTGGTAGAAGCTGTCCAGGTTGAAGCGCAGGTCCGTTTCCCTGACCCGGCGGATGGTCAGCTGAAACGGCTCCGGGCCTTTCTTGACCGTCCAACCCGGGCGCAGCGCGGTCAAGCGCTTCAGCACATGGTTCTGAAAGTCGTGGGCGTTCATCGCCGTCTGCTGGCCCATTGCCGATGTAACGGGGGGCTTCAGGCAGGCTTGCAGGCTGCCGGCCGGCGACGCCATGCCGCTTAGCCGATGGTTTTCCGGTGGGCGGCCGAGGCTCAAGGAGCGGGTGGTGAAAGGATTACAACAGGCTCGCGACGGTGACGTGGATGGCGCGATCGAAACGATCGCCGAAAGGTTTCATGACGCGCTAACCGAATTGCAGGCCCTGCCGCCACCGCAAGATGGCGGATGGATCCGGCTCGCGGCACGCCTCGCGTACCGCGCCGGCGACATGCCCGCCGCGGCAGATTACGCGCAGCACGCGCTCGAGCGCGACGAGGACGCGGCCACATGGCACCTGCTGGGGCGGCTCCGGGTCTGGCTCAAACGTGACGATGCGGTGACCGCGTTTCGACGCGCAGCCTCTCTCGACCCCGATCGCTTCGTCCTCCCCTATCGGGTCACTCGCGAC
>Ga0209474_10005131_pt1 | contig 11191 bp, 7 predicted proteins | sample GraSoiAngelo_145_FD_185902 | JGI IMG/M metagenome (GOLD analysis project Ga0209474, IMG submission 185902) | Grasslands soil microbial communities from the Angelo Coastal Reserve, California, USA - 14_1009_05_20cm (SPAdes) (version 2) | ecosystem: Environmental > Terrestrial > Soil > Grasslands ... | reverse complement strand
TCGCTGGTCTGAAAGCAGATCCGCCTTCATTGCGCTGGCGCCCTTCACGATGGCCGCCGCAGACTCGTTCATTTCAAGGACCAGCTCGTCGACGGACTTCGAACTTTCAACCAGTTTGCTCAGCGCCTGCCGGTAGTCTTCGAGCAGTGCGGTCGCATCCTTCAGGCCCTGCAGGATTTTCTCGTCACTCGAGGAAATGGCTTGCAGTGCGTTCTCCACAAATTTAAGCCGCGCCATGGCGCTGGCAGCGACGGTCTGGTCCGAATTGACGACGAAGGTATTGGCGAGCGCTGTCACGGCCTGAAACTGCTCGGTCACCTTTTTCGCACCGAACTGGATCACCTGAAGCTCCGTCTCGTTCGCATTACTGGGGAGATCGTCCAGCTTGTAACGCAACATGTTGGCGCCGCGCGCAAGCTGGTTTTGCACCAATAGCGAACTCTCGCGTTTGACCTTCAAAATGTCGGCAAAGATCTTGTTGAAGATCTGGAATTCGCGGCCCAAGCGCGTGACCTGCTCTAGCCGCGCCGGATTGGTGGTCCCCTTCATCGACTGGGTGATGGCGTCCTTGAGACTGGTCTCTATCGCCAGCGTCGCCGTGGCGTCGACTTCTTTTCCGGTTACAACGTAATAGCGCGCGAGCATCTGGTACGAAATCAGCTCGCGATCGATATTGCGTGCCAGATCGGCTTCCCAAACGCTGTTGCGGTAAGTCGCGACACCGGTGGAGACACGCTCAAATCCGAGATAGGCAAAACCCATGCTGACCGTGGAGATGACCAGCACGACCGTAAATCCGAGCATTACTTTGCCGCGAAATCGCAGTGTTGGGAGCTTTATCCATGCCAACTTCAAACCCACCCCGGACCTCCCAGCCACTCTTCCAACCAAAGACGGATCGGGAAGCGCGAAGCTCCCGAGCCCAATGCCGAGAATTAACGCAGAATTGATAAAGGGACGTAAATTTGAGCACATCGGCGACCCACCACAGGGCAGCGTGGTCTCGGCCTCGGGCCCGATCTCAAGTCCGGGTATCGAGGCAGTGGCACAAAGTTGCGCGCTTCGCTTTGTCGACGCGTGTCGCCGGCAGTCCTGCGGGAGCGGATGCTGCCGATCGGGTGCCTTGGACGATACCGCGACGAAATTCCTTGTTGCAAAGTCTCGCGGCGGTGCTTCTAATCGGAGAAACTAAAAAAGACGGGGAGGTATCGAGCGTGTCTACAGTCAACTTGACGGTAAATGGCAAGCCGGTCTCGGCCAACGTAGAGGACCGGACCCTTCTTGTTAATCTTCTGCGCGATCATCTGAACCTGACCGGAACGCATGTTGGCTGTGACACCAGCCAGTGCGGCGCCTGTGTGGTGCATATCGATGGCCAGGCGGTCAAATCCTGCACGGTGCTGGCCGGGCAGGCTAGCGGCGCTAATGTCACCACCATCGAGGGCATCTCCAACGGAGACGAATTGCATCCGATGCAGGCCGCGTTCCGCGACAATCACGGTCTACAGTGCGGTTATTGCACGCCGGGCATGATCATGTCGGCAATCGACATCGTCAACCGCTACGGCGGCAAGCTTGACGAGGACACTGTCCGACACGAGCTGGAAGGCAATATCTGCCGCTGCACCGGCTACCACAATATCGTGAAATCGGTGCTCGATGCCGCTGGTCGCATGAGCGTAGCGCAGGCCGCGGAATGATTCCCGATCCGCCGGGATCAGGACGTTGAAATTTCAAAAGTTGGCTGCAATCCGCGCTCACAGATTTTTTCGCGCGAGGTGAAACGGCCCGACAGGGAGAAATGCGATGGGTGTTGAAGGTATCGGCGCCAGCGTAGTGCGCAAGGAAGATCGTCGTTTCGTTACAGGCAAGGGCCGCTACGTCGATGATATCAAGCTCGTGGGCATGACCCATGCCTATTTCGTCCGCAGCCCCCACGCCCATGCCAAAGTAAAGAGCATCGACACCTCGGCAGCCATGAAAATGCCGGGCGTGGTCGGCGTTTTGACCGGCAAAGAGATCGTCGACGACAAGATCGGCAATCTCATCTGCGGCTGGGCGATTACGTCCAGGGACGGCACACCGATGAAGATGGGCGCATGGCCGGCGATGGCGCCGGAGACCGTTCGTTTCGTGGGACAGGCGGTCGCGGTTGTAATAGCCGAGACCAAGAACCAGGCGCACGATGCGGCTGAGGCGGTCGTCGTCAATTACGAAGAACTTCCGGCCGCCGCCGACATTCGCGCGGCAATCAAGCCCGGCGCGCCGCAGTTGCATCCGGAGGCGCCGGGCAACGTGATCTACGATTGGACCCTTGGCGACGAGGCGGCGACGGACACGGCGTTCAAGTCCGCCGCCAACGTGGTCTCGCTCGACATCACCAACAACCGGCTGGTGCCGAATGCGATGGAGCCGCGCGCGGCAATCGCCGACTATAACGATGCCGAGGAGCATTTCACGCTGTATACGACTTCGCAGAATCCGCACGTCGCGCGTCTGGTGTTGTCGGCTTTCTATAATGTCGCGCAGGAGCATAAGCTGCGGGTAGTTGCGCCTGACGTCGGCGGCGGTTTCGGTTCGAAGATCTTCATCTATCCGGAAGAGATGGTGGCGTTGTGGGCTTCCAAGAAGGTGCGGCGGCCAGTGAAGTGGACCGGCGACCGCTCCGAGGCGTTCCTGACCGACGCTCATGGCCGCGATCACCTCACCAAAGCCGAAATGGCCTTCGACGCCAGCAACAAGATCATCGGGCTGCGCGTCAAGACCTATGCCAATCTCGGCGCCTACATGTCGCTGTTCTCCTCGTCGGTGCCGACCTATCTCTATGCGACGCTGCTGTCCGGCCAGTACAACATTCCCAACATTTTCGCCGAGGTGATCAGCGTCTATACCAACACCGTTCCGGTTGATGCGTACCGCGGCGCAGGCCGGCCCGAAGCAAGCTTCGTCGTGGAACGGCTGATGGAGACCGCGGCGCGGCAGTTGAAGGTGGATCCGGCCGAGTTGCGGCGGAAGAATTTTATCACCGCTTTCCCGCACCAGACGCCGGTGATCATGGCTTACGACATCGGCGATTTCGGCGCCTCGCTCGACGCCGCGTTAAAGGCGATCGATTACTCCGGCTTCCCCGCGCGCAAGGACAAAGCAAAGAAGGAAGGCAAGCTCCGCGGCATCGGCTTCTCATGTTACATCGAGGCCTGCGGCATCGCCCCTTCGAAAGCGGTCGGCAGCCTGGGCGCCGGTGTCGGTCTGTGGGAATCGGCCGAAGTCCGCGTCAATCCGGTCGGCACCATCGAAATCCTCACGGGATCGCACAGCCACGGCCAGGGGCACGAAACCACGTTCTGCCAATTGGTCGCGGAGCGCTTGGGCGTTCCGATCAGTCAGGTCCAGATCGTGCACGGCGATACCGACAAAGTGCAGTTCGGGATGGGTACCTATGGTTCGCGCTCGGCCGCCGTCGGCTTGACGGCGATCCTCAAGGCAATGGAGAAGGTCGAATCCAAGGCCAGGAAAATCGCCGCCCACCAGCTTGAGGCTTCCGAGGACGACATCGTCATCGAGAATGGCGCATTCAAAGTCACGGGCACCGACAAATCGATTGCGCTACCGATGGTGGCGCTCGCCGCCTACACCGCGCACAACCTGCCCGATGGAATGGAGCCGGGCCTCAAGGAGGGCGCGTTCTACGATCCGACGAATTTCACGTTCCCGGCGGGCGCATACATCTGCGAACTCGAGGTCGATGCCGGCACCGGAAAGACCAGCTTTGTCAATTTTGTCGCGGCCGACGATTTCGGCCGGCTGATCAATCCGATGATCGTCGAGGGCCAAGTCCATGGCGGGCTGGCGCAGGGGATCGGACAGGCGCTGCTGGAAGGCGCCGTATACGACGCAAGCGGCCAGCTCGTGACCGCGTCGTTCATGGACTACACCATGCCCAGGGCCGACGATCTGCCGTCCTTCAAGTTGAACCACACCACGACGCTGTGTCCGGGCAACCCGCTCGGCGTCAAGGGTTGCGGCGAAGCCGGTGCCATCGGCGCATCAGCCGCCGTGATCAACGCCATCACGGATGCGATCGGCAACAACAAGCTCGAAATGCCAGCGACACCCGACCGGGTGTGGCACGCCATTCATGGCAACGCCTAGGGGTGTCTTGAACCGGGCCGAAGCCAGCTCGCGTGAGAAGCACAACCCGAATAGAATGAGGGAAACCTGTCATGTACCAGACGACCTATCATTGTCCGTCCAGCGTCGAGGAAGCCGCCGCGCTATTCGGCAAGGGCTCCGACTCCAAATATCTCGCTGGCGGTCACACCTTGATACCCGTGATGAAGCAGCGGCTAGCCGCGCCATCCGACGTGATCGATCTTGGCAAGATCAAGGAGCTGGTCGGGATCGAGGTCTCCGCCGATGCGCTGATCATCAAGGCCGCCACCACTTATTTCGATATCCTGCGAAGCGCGGAAGCAAAGAAAGCGATCCCGGCCATCGTTCATCTGGCTTCCGTGCTCGGCGACCCTCAGGTGCGCTATCGCGGCACCATTGGCGGTTCGATCGCGAACAACGATCCAGCAGCTGATTTCCCGGCCGCCGTGCTGGCGCTCGGCGCAACCGTAAAAACCAACAAGCGTTCGATATCGGCGGACGATTTCTTCAAGGGCCTGTTCGCCACAGCGCTTGACGACGGCGAGATCATCACCGCGATCTCATTTCCGAATCCTGCCAAGGCGGGCTATTCGAAAATGCGCCATCCGGCGTCACGGTTCGCGCTCACCGGGGTGTTCGTAGTCAAGACCAAATCGGGCGACGTTCGCGTCGCCGCCACCGGTGCATCACAGGACGGTGTGATGCGGGTGCCAGCGGTCGAGGCGGCATTGAAGGCGAACTGGGCGCCGGGAGCGCTGGAGAACGTCACAATTTCCGCCGAGGGCCTGCTGAGCGATATCCACGGATCGTCATCCTATCGCGCCAACCTGGTCAAGGTGATGGCGCAACGCGCGGTCACCGCGGCCGGCTGATCGTAAGCTCACCCCGGCCAAGCAGCAGGCAACGACGCGCGCGGCGCATTTTGCGTTGTTCGGTTCAAAAAGGCGCTTGCCACCCTCCCCGCCAAGCCCGACAATTTCGCCAACAAAGAACCACGCCGGGAGGCCCAATGAAATTCGGGATTTTCTACGAACATCAGCTTCCGCGGCCGTGGAACGAGGGCGACGAGTTCAGGCTTTTTCAAGAGGCGCTCGATCAAGTCGAGCTCGCCGACAAGCTCGGCATCGATTACGCATGGGAAGTCGAACATCATTTTCTCGAAGAATATTCGCACTCCTCGGCACCTGAAATATTCCTTGCGGCATGTTCGCAGCGCACCAAGAAAATCCGCCTCGGCCACGGCATCTGCCTGATGCCGCCGAAATATAACCATCCGGCGCGGGTCGCGGAGCGGATTGCTACGCTGGATCTCGTCTCCAATGGCCGTGTCGAATTTGGTACTGGCGAGAGCGCCTCGTTGATGGAGCTTGGCGGATTCAATGTCGGCCTCGATCCGGTTGAGAAACGGCGGATGTGGAAAGAGGGGGTCGAACAATGCACCAATATGATGGTGATGAACCCGTATCCCGGCTTCAAGGGCGAGTTCTTCGAGATGCCATGTCGAAATGTGGTGCCGAAACCGCTGCAGAAGCCGCATCCGCCGCTCTGGGTCGCCTGCTCCAACCGCGAGACCATCAAGATGGCGGCGCGTTGCGGCATTGGCGCGCTGACTTTCGCCTTTGTCGACCCACGCGAGGCCCGGCAATGGGTCGATGACTACTATCGTATCTTCAAAGAGGAATGCGTGCCTATCGGGCATGCGGTCAATCCCAATGTCGCGATGGTGACGGGATTCTCCTTGCACTCAGATGAGATGGAATCGCGCCGCCGCGGCGAAGATGGCCTGCGCTTTTTCCGTTACGGCCTGGCGCACCACTATGTTTTTGGCGAGCACAAGCCCGGCCGCACCGATATTTGGGCCAATTTCGAAAAGGCGCGGCACGCCTTGCCAGCGGCCGGCGCCGATCATGGCATCGGCACGCCGGACCAGTTGCGAACCCATCTTCGGCACTTCGAACAATCGGGCGTCGACCAGACCGTGTTTATTCAACAGGGCGGCCGCAACCGGCACAAGCACATCTGCGAAGCGCTGGAGCTGTTCGCTCGCGAGGTCATGCCCGAGTTCCGGGCGCGCGAAATCGAGCGAGAGAAGAAGAAGCAGCAAGAACTCGCGCCTTACATCGAAAAGGCGATGGCGCGCAAACAGGCCATGAAGCCAATGCGCGACGAGGACATTCCGGTGTATGTCGCGCTTGGACGCAAGATCGCTGAACAAGGCACCGGAACCGAACGCCAGAAACAGAACGCCAGGCTTTGGGCCGAGGCTGCAAAAGTGACGCTGAGCGATCCACTGCGGCACGATCCCAAGGCAGGCGTAGAGCAATAACAACGGTTGACGTGAGCGATACGATGGCCTCTTCCGAAAGCCGAGATTCCACCCAGCACGCCAGCGGTCCGCTGGCCGGCGTTCGCATCGTCGAATTCGCCGGCATCGGACCTGGGCCGTTCGCCTGCATGCTGCTGGCGGATATGGGCGCGGAACTGGTGACGCTCGATCGCATCGGCGCCAGGAAAAATCTCAAGTCGGTAGCAGGGCGCGGACGCAAGGTCGTCGAGCTCGATTTGAAGGACAAGGCTTCCGTCGCCAGCGCGCTCGAGCTCCTCGGCCATGCCGATGCGTTGATCGAAGGCTTCCGTCCAGGGGTGATGGAGAGACTGGGGCTGAGCCCGGAGGTGGTGCAGGCGCGCAACCCGCGTCTGGTCTACGGCCGGATGACCGGATGGGGTCAGGAAGGTCCGCTGGCGCAGGCCGCCGGCCACGACATCAACTATATCTCGGTAACCGGCGCGCTGGCCGCGATCGGTCCCAGGGAAAAGCCGGTGCCGCCGCTCAATCTGGTCGGGGATTTCGGCGGCGGTGCGCTTTATCTTGTCGTCGGCGTGCTCGCCGCTCTTCTGGAAGCGAAGCAATCCGGGAAGGGTCAGGTGGTTGATGCCGCGATGTGCGATGGCGCGGCGTCGCTGATGTCGATGTTCTTCGACATGACGGCGATGGGTCGCTGGACCGAAGGGCGCGACAGCAATTTCCTGGATGGCGGCGCGCATTTCTACGGTGTCTATGAATGCGCCTGTGGCAACTTCATTTCGATCGGCTCGATCGAACCACAGTTCTATGCGCTGTTGCGCGAGCTCGCCGGGCTGACAGAACCGGACTTCGATGCCCAGATGGATCGCAAGGCGTGGCCGGCCCTCAAACAAAAGCTGGTGGAAATGTTCAAGACCAAGACGCGCGAGCAGTGGTGCAAGATCATGGAAGGCACCGACGTCTGCTTTGCGCCCGTTCTGACTATGGCCGAGGCACCGCAACATCCGCACATGGTGGCGCGGAATGTTTTTGTCAGCCGGCACGGCGTCACCCAGCCCGCGCCTGCGCCGCGCTTTTCGCGAACGCGATCGGCGATCCGCGAGTCCGCCAGCGCGGACATCGCTGAATTGACGGCGGCTTGGAAGGCGCGGTCGTAATGCTCCACTTATCCCCTTCATTGCAAGGCTCGATGGCTGAAATCGAGGGTTATTCGCCATCGCATCCGCCGCCTGATTTGCAATGATGATCCTCGAACGTGAGGCTAACCCGTGGCGCTTCAACTCCGGCCGAATTGCGAATATTGCGACAGGAATCTTCCGCCAAATTCGATGGAAGCTCGGATTTGCAGCTACGAGTGCACGTTCTGTGCGGATTGCGTCGAGAGCAAGCTCCATAATGTTTGCCCGAACTGCGGCGGCGGTTTCGCGCCACGCCCGATTCGGCCGACAAAGGAGTGGCGTCCGGGGTTATCACTGGAGAAGCGCCCTGCCTCGGAAAAGCGCATGCATCTGTCGTACAGCCACGAGGACATTGCCGCGCATTCGGCCCGGATCAGGAGTATACCACCCGAGAGACGCTGAGGTTTTGCCGAATTTGTCTGCACGGTCCGTTGCGGCAAGCACCCCAAATCAGGCCGGCGGCGTGATCGTCCCTTCGACCTCGCCAAAGCCGACGCGATAGCCGGCGCCCTGGCACCAGCCGTGGAAGGCCAGCGAATCCCCGTCTTCGAGAAAGCTCCGTTTAATGCCGCCAGCCAGCTCGATCGGCTCGGTCCCGTTCCAGGAGATTTCCAGCAAGCTACCGCGCTCACCTTTGTCCGGACCGCTGATGGTTCCGCTGCCCAGGAGATCGCCGACGTTCATGGCGCAGCCGGATGAGGCGTGATGCACCAGTTGCTGCACCGACGACCAATACATGTATTTGAAATTGGTCCGGCAGATGCGTACCGCCTCGTTCATTTGCGCCGCGCGCAGGGCAACATTGAGCTGCAGATCGTAGTTGTTTGGCTGCACTTGCTGCAGATATGGCAGTGGAGTCGGATCCTGCCTTGGCCCGTCAAGCCTGAATGGTTCCAGCGCCTCGCGTGTGACCACCCACGGACTGATCGAGGTGGCAAACGCCTTGGCCTGAAATGGCCCGAGCGGCACATACTCCCACTGCTGGATATCGCGCGCGCTCCAGTCGTTCAGAAGCACAAAGCCGAAGATCATGGTTTCGGCCTCGGCCTCGGTGAGCATCTCGCCCATCGGCGACGGCTGACCGATCACCACGCCCATTTCCAATTCAAAATCGAGCCGCTTGCAGGGGCCGAAGCTCGGCAGCTCCTCACTCGGCGGTTTCAGCTGGCCGCGCGGCCGGCGTACTTTGGTACCGGAGACCACGACCGTAGAGGCGCGGCCATTGTAACCGATCGGCATATGCAGCCAGTTGGGCTGCAACGCATTGTCCTTGCCGCGGAACATGACGCCGACATTGGTGGCGTGTTCCTTTGACGAATAGAAATCAGTGTAGCCGGCAACTTCGATCGGGAGATGCAGCTTGGCAGCCGCCATCGGCAGCAGCGCGCGCTCCCGCAACGTCTCGTTGTCCCGCAGGCGCGGATTATCGTGGCGCAACAGTTCGCTGATACCAACTCGGGCGCGTGACCAGACCTTTGGCCCCAACGCCATGAAGGCATTGATCGAGGATTGCGCGAACACGTCTCGGGCGGGTGCGAGATCGATCAATCCTTCGCCTTCCAACACGGCGAGATCGAGAATCCTATCCCCTATGGCAACGCCGACGCGCGGCGTCGGCGAGGCCGAGGTTGAAAACACGCCATAAGGCAAATTCTGGATCGGAAAATCCGACGCGGCATCGACAGGGATGAACGAGCGAAGCCTGGGATCGTTGGGATCGGTCACCGACTTTTGTTCCTTCTGGAATGCTTCCTCGAATACTTGCCGTTTCCGGGGCGCGCGCGCGCGAGCCGGGAATACCGAGAGGTGTACCATCCTCGCTATGGCTTATTCGGATCGAACCGCTTCTCCAATCCCTTCCAGCAATCGGCATAGTCGTCCTGCAGCGTCGATGATTTCGCCGCGTGAGAGGTGATGCGCTGCGGATAACGGGTTTCGAACATGAAAGCCATGGTGCCGGTCAGCTTGACCGGCTTCAGTTCCGAATTGCTGGCGTGCTCGAACGCGTCGCGGTCTGGACCGTGCGGCAGCATCATATTGTGCAAGCTCATGCCGCCGGGAGTGAACCCTTGAGGCTTGGCATCGTACACTCCGTAGATCAGGCCCATGAATTCCGACATGATGTTCATGTGGTACCATGGCGGACGGAAGGTGTTTTCCGCTACCGCCCAGCGCTCCGGGAAAATCACGAAATCGATATTTGCGGTCCCGGCGGTTTCCGATGGCGACGTCAGCACCGTGAAGATCGACGGATCGGGATGGTCAAATCCAATCGCGCCGACCGGAGAGAAGGTTCGCAGATCGTATTTGTAGGGCGCGTAATTGCCATGCCAGGCCACCACGTCCATCGGAGAATGCGGCAGATTGGTTACGAACAGCGAACCGCCCCATTTCACGAACAGTTCGGTTGGGATGTCCTTGTCCTCATAGGCCGCGACGGGCGTGAGGAAATCGCGGGCGTTGGCGAGGCAATTGGCGCCGATCGGCCCGCGTTCCGGCAGCGTGAAGGCGCCGCCATAATTCTCGCAGATATAGCCGCGCGCCGGACCATTGGTGATCTCGATGCGGAACTTAACGCCGCGCGGGATCACTACAATTTCTCCGGGTTCGGCGTCGATCCGGCCGAACTCCGTGACGAAGCGCAGCTTGCCCTGCTGCGGCACGAACATCATCTCGCCGTCGGCATCATAAAAATGCTGATCGACCATCGATTTGGTGATCAGATACACATGCGCGGCCATGCCGGCCTGGGTGTTGGCGTCTCCCGCTGTTGTCATGGTCTGCACGCCCTGCACGAAGGTCATGTCCGCTTTCGGGATCGGCGTCGGGTCCCAGCGCAATTGCGAAACCGTTATCTCCTGCTCATGACACGGTGCGGTGCGCCACAATCCCGCATCGACTTTGGCGAAACGTCCTGAGTGTTTGACCGACGGTCGTATCCGGTACAGCCATGACCTTTCGTTGCTGCCGCGCGGCGCTGTGAATGGTGAGCCGGAGAGCTGTTCGGCATAGAGCCCATAGGCGCAGCGTTGCGGCGAGTTGCGGCCTATCGGCAGCGCGCCAGGCAGTGCTTCGGTTTCAAAGCTGTTGCCAAAACCGGACATGTAACCCGGCGTGATGTTGACGTTGCTGCGATTGATCACGTCAGGTGAGGTGTTGATATTCATGGTCATCCTCCTTGCAAGGCAGCCCACATTTCCCGGTCGCGTTCAGCGGTCCAGATCACGGGGTCATCAATTCCCGATGCTTCATCGAAGGCGCGTGAGACGTTGAACGGCAGGCAGTGTTCATAGATCGCGAAACTTGAAAACTTCGGGTCCATCACCTCGCGCGCGGTCGCCATCGTCTCCTTGAGATTGCGCCCCTTGGCGACCGCGGTTTCCGCGGCGCCATAGAGCGTGGTGACGAAATCACGCGTCATTGCGATGGCGTCGCGCCCGGTCGCCAGCCCCTTGAGGGCATCGCCGCGCCCAGGCGCAATCGCCTTGGGATTGAAGGCGCGAATTTCGTTCAGCGTCGTCGGCCATTCGCGCAAATGCGCATCGCCGCAATAGCA
>Ga0209474_10005129_pt1 | contig 11192 bp, 9 predicted proteins | sample GraSoiAngelo_145_FD_185902 | JGI IMG/M metagenome (GOLD analysis project Ga0209474, IMG submission 185902) | Grasslands soil microbial communities from the Angelo Coastal Reserve, California, USA - 14_1009_05_20cm (SPAdes) (version 2) | ecosystem: Environmental > Terrestrial > Soil > Grasslands ... | reverse complement strand
GGCCGGCGGCGGCGGGAGGATGCTCGCCCCGTCCCGCGCGGCCGCGACCAGCGGGGCCGGGAGCCGCCAGCCGCAAAGAATCCGCCCAAAATTCGGGCAGACCGGCGCTGGTACGGCGGCGTCGGCCTTTGCCGTCCTACTCCACGTCGCCGAGGCCGAGCCGGTCGTTGAGCTGGTATTCGTCGGCGAGCAGGCGCAACCGGGTCCAGATGGCGCTCTCGACCTCGATACCGTCGCGGCGGCGCTCGATCTCGCGCCGGTGCTCGATCTCGCCCGGATAGAGAACGCCGCTCGATCCTTCGGCCGGCGGCGTCTCCTTCAGGTATTTGACGAAATCGCCGACATCCTTCTTGAACTCGGCGAGCGGGCGGAAGGCATCGACCTTGAACACCGCCATGAAGCAGCCGTCGTTGTGGCGGCCGGTCGGCTCGACCCCAAAGCCGAGCCCGGTCAACAGCCCGCACAGGATCTCCACCATCACGGCGAGCCCGGTGCCCTTGTAGCCGCCGTCCGGGCCGCCCAATGGCAACAGCGCGCCGCCCTGGCGCAATTGGCTCGGATCGTTGGTCGGCTTGCCGTCCTTGCCGATAACCCAGCCGTCCGGCACCGTCTCGTGACGGGCGACCGCCAGCGCGATCTTACCGGCCGCGGCGGCCGAGGTCGCCATGTCGAGATAGAGCGGCCCGTCGAGGTCGGACGGGATCGCCATCGAGATCGGGTTGGTGCCTAGCCGAGCCTCGCGCCCGCCGAACGGCGCGACCGCTTTTGGCGAGCGCCCGGAATCGGCGGTAATGAGGCCGATCATGCCGGCCTGTGCCGCCATCTGGGTATAGCTCGACAGGCGGCCGATATGGCCCTGGCGGAAGACGGTGGCGGCGGCGACGTTGCTTTTCTCGGCCTTTTCGATGGTCAGCCGCATCGCCCGCTCATTGGCGACGTAGCCGAAGCCCCAATGGCCGTCAACGACGGTGGTCGTGGGCGATTCCTTGACGATGACCCACGGCGCGCCGGGAACGATGTGCCCTGCCTTGATGCGGTCGATATAGGTCGGGATCTGGATGACCCCGTGCGAATCGTGGCCGACCAGGTTGGCGCCGACGATATGGCGCATCACCAGCGCCGCCTCTTCCTTCGGCGCGCCGGCCGCCTCGAACAATGCCCGGCCGATCTCTTCCAGGCGGTCGGCTTGAATTTTCGGCATATCCCTCTCCTCTAATTCACGCGTCGCGATTCGTAGGGCGGGTGGAACGCAGCGCAACCCGCCATCCGCGCGGCGGCATCATGGCGGGTTGTACCCGCCCTACATGTCGGAATTCACCCGAACGAGACCCCGTAAAAGCGCTGCGGGTTGTCATGGAAGATCTTGCGCTTCAGCTCGACCGAGATGTCGTTGCGGTCGGCGAGATTGCTGACCGCGTACGGGAATTCGCCGTCCCAATGCGGGTAGTCGGAGGCGAACAGGATGTTGTCCTCGGGGAAGAATTCCGGGACGTAGCGCAGTGTCTTCTCTTCCGGCTCGCAGGAGACGAAGACCCGGCCGCAGGCCATGTATTCCGACGGCTTGGCCTTGAGCAGCGGCGCCTCGAAGGCGCGGAACGCGTATTCCTCGTCCATATGTTCCATCCAGAACGGGACCCAGCCGATTCCGGCTTCGAGGAAAGCGACCCGCAGCTCCTGGTACTTTTCGAGGAGGCCGCTGTAGATCACCGCGGTGCAGGCCAGCAGCTGCTCCGGCGCGTGCGAGCAGGTGTGGATCTGCAGGAAATTCTCGAAATGGCCGATCGGGTCGAGCGTGTCGCTGCCGGACGCATGAAAGGCGACCGCGACGCCCTGGCGTGCGCATTCCTCGTAGAACGGCCAGAAATCGCGGTGCGCGACGTTGCGGCTGCGATCGTAGGTGTTGACCATGACGCCGACCGCGCCGAGCTTCGATATCGCCCGCTCCATCTCGCCGATTGCGGCGCGCACATCGACGTGCAATGGCACGAGCGCGACGCCCTTCAGACGCTTGCTGTCAGCCGAGCACCAGTCGCGAAGCCAATCGTTGTAGGTCTGCGCCAAGGCGATTGCGTAATCGGGCTCGCGCACCCGCGACAGCATCAGCCCGCCGGTCGGATAGATGATCTGCACGTCGATGCCCTCGCGGTCGTTGTCGGCGAGGTTCTGTGCCGGGTTCTTCGGCGCCTTGGTGATCGTGCCGTTCTGGTGCCGGTCGAAGCCGTCGCCCGAATAGATAAAGGTGCGGCGGCGGTATTGTTCGGGCAGCCGCTCGCGGTAGACCGCCTCGTTGTCGGCGGCGTGACCGTCGGCGTCGATGATCACCATGCCGTTTTTCATCGCGCGACCTTCCTGCAATCGGGTGCTGCGGCTGAGGATAGCCGCCGTGGCCGAGCCCAGCAATGCAGGCAGGATAACAGAGACACGGCCTACCAAACCGCGCGTCCCGGCGAAAGCCGGGACCCACCGTTCAGGCGTATGTACGGCGGACAAATGGGTCCCGGCTTTTGCCGGGACGCGCGGGGAGATTTAAACCGGCGCGTCGTCCGGGGACGGCGCCAGGAAGCGGTAAACCGAGGCGCAGTCCTTCCGGCCGAGGCCGTGGGCAGAGGCCATGCGGTAGACCTGCTGTGCCGCCGCGGCTACCGGGGTCGGCACCCGCTTTTCGCGCGCCGCGTTGACCGCTAGCGCCAGATCCTTCGCCATCAGATCGGTCATGAAGCCGGGCGCGTAGTCGCGGCTGGCGGCGCTGTTCGGGTCGACGCCGGGGACCGGGTGGCTCTTTTCCATGACCCAGGTCGCGCCCGAGCTTTTCGCGATCACCTGGGTCAGAATCTTCGGATCGACCCCGAACCCCTCGGCGATGCGAAACGCTTCGCTGACTGCGACGAAAGCGGCGCCGGCGATCAAATTGTTGCACAGCTTGGCGACCTCGCCGGCGCCGACCGCGCCGACATGGATGATGTTGGCGCCCATCGCGTCGAATGCCGGCTTCGCCTCGGCGAAATCCTCCGCGGCGCCACCGACCATGATCGCCAGGGTGCCGGCGGTGGCGCCGCCGACCCCGCCTGAGACCGGCGCGTCGATAAAGCGGACGCCCTTCTCAGCGAGCCGCGCCGCCATCCGCTGGGAGGTGCCGGGATCGATCGTCGACATATCGACGCAAAGCCGTCCACGCCCGACGCCTTCGAGGATGCCGTTCGGGCCGAGATAGGCGGCCTCGACATTGCCGGAGGAGGGCAGGATCGTGATCACCACCTCGCCCGCCGCGGCGGCCTCAGCCGGCGATATGGCGCGGGCGGCGCCGAGGCCGACGGCGCGATCGAGCGCCGCCGGCACGATGTCGTAGGCGGTGGCGGAAAAGCCCTTCTTCAGCAAATTGGCCAGCATCGGCAGACCCATATTGCCGGTGCCGATAAATGCGATGTGCATGATGTCCTCCTGATTTCGACCGGCGGAATTCCACCGTTAGGAAAGTGCGCGGGCGACGGCGACCAGGGTCGCATCGCTGCCGCAGGCGCCGAGGATTGACAGGCCAACCGGCAACCCGTCCACTGTCGCGCCGGGGATCGTCGCCTGCGGCACCCCGGTCAGCCCACCATGCGCGCACAGCGCGGTGATGCGGTCGCGCGCCGAGTCGAGCGCCGACAAGGGCTGGCCGCAGAGCGGCGCCGGGAACGGGGTCGTCGGCAGGCAGAGGATTGTGCCGGGCATCAGCAGCTGGCGCATGCGGCCGCGCGCCTCCTCGCGCACCAGATTGGCCCAGCCGCGCTCGGCGGCCGGCATCATGCCGCCGAGCACTAGGTTGCGCGCGACCTGAAACGCGAAGCGCGGGTTGGCACGGTCGATCCATTCCTGAAAGGTCTGCCACGCCTCATAGGGCTGGATCGTGCGCTGCGCCCGTGCCCAGGCGGCGAGCCCCGGCGGCGCCATCGGTTCGCGCCGGACTTCGCCGCCGATAAGCACCGCGAGCCGGTCGACGAGCGGTTGCAATGCCGCCGCGGTCTCTGGTTCGGCCAACGCAAAGGCGTCGGTGGCGATGACGAGCCGGTTCGGCAATTGGTCGGGAATCGCCTCCCCGAGCATGACCGCCGAGACGCGGGCAAAGGTCTCTGGGTCGCGAGCGAACCAGCCGGTCGTGTCCGAGGTCGGCGCCTGGTTCATCATGCCGGAGAGGTCGAGCCGGCCATGCGTCGGCCGGATGCCGTAGAGGCCGCAGAAGCTCGCCGGCACCCGCACCGAGCCGCCGGTATCGGTGCCGAGCGCGGTGTCGCAGATCCCGGCCGCGACCGCCGCCGCCGAGCCCGAGGACGAGCCGCCTGGCACCCGGCCGGGGGCGCGCGGGTTCTGCGGCGTGCCGTAGAACGGGTTCTCGCCGAGGATGCCGAGCGACACCTCGTCGGTGATGGTCTTGCCGATCAGCTCGGCGCCGGCATCGAGCAGGGTCTGCACCGCCCAGGCGTGCCTCTCCGGCACCGGATGCGTCCTGGCCCAATCCTCGTTGCCGCCGCCGGTCGGATGGCCGGCGACGTCGAACAGATCCTTGGCCGCGAAGCTCAGCCCCGAGAGCGGCCCGCCGGCGCGGCCTGCGATGCGGAATTGCTGCCCCGGCACAAAGGCGCCGATATCAGCCCCCACCCGATCGTCGCTTCTGGCCGATCCTCCCTCCTCCGCTTGCGGGGGAGGGTTATGAGCAGCCGCACCCTCAGCGCCCTCCCCCGCAAGCGGGCGAGGGTTGGGGTGGGGGCTTGGCCGGACAGACGACTGTGCCATTGCGGTCAGCCGCCGAGGAGTTCGGCGACCGCCTTGGCGGCGACCGCGTTCGACAGGATCACCCGGATATCGAGCGGGGCGAGCGCGGCGCGGTGGCGCTCGGTGAAGCCGATGCAGTCCAAGAGGATCGCGTCCGCGCCGCGTGCCTTCAGCTCCGTCCCGGCGCGCCGCACTTCCGCTTCGGTGTCGCCGCTGTAGGGGCTGGCGGAGCCGAAGATCGGTGACTGTGGCAGGGCGTGCCATTTGCCGCTTTCCGAAGCGGTTTGCGAGGCGATCTGCACGATGATCCCGAGCTGCCGCGACCATGCCGGGGATGATGTGGTCGGGTTCGACGAGCCAAGCCTTCTTGCATTCGAGGCCGGCGAAGGTGCCGGTGCACAGGATCAGGATCACGTCGCAGCCCACCGCTTCGAGCGCGGCGAGCGCCTCCTCGACGCCCTCGCGCATGCGCCGGCGCGACAATTCGACGACGCGCCCGTCCTGGAGCCGGGTCACCAGCGCCGCCTCGCCCGGACCGGCCCTATAGCGCGCGTCGATCTCGGCATCGGAGAGCCCATCGAGGACGCCGCGATGAATGCGGCGCACCTCCGCCGGCACATGCCGGTCGATGATCGGCACCACGTCGGGCCGCGGCGCCTGGCCGATGGTCAAGGTTCCGAGCAGTTTCTCGCGCATGGCTCACCTCGCCAGGACACCGGCCGGGGCGCTCTTGCATCGCCGCCGGGTTTGCCTATCATCGGCCGCAAGCGGGTGTAGCTCAATGGTAGAGCAGAAGCTTCCCAAGCTTACGACGAGGGTTCGATTCCCTTCACCCGCTCCAGCCTGGTGAGCGCCGCCCGGGTTTACCAGCCACAGCGGGCGCGATCGTCACCCGCCGCAGGAACAGGCCGATCGGGCGGATATCCACGCTGCCGTCCTCGCCGGGAATGCGCGGCCGGGCGATGCGAAACTCCAGCAGCAGCTCATCGCCTTCGCGCATCTCTTCGCTGACCGCGACCTCCTTTGTCCATTCGGCATCGGTTTGGCCGGTGAAGCTCCATTCGGCCACGGAGATGCCGTTCACGACCAGGTCGACTTGCTGCGCTCCGCTGGGCGGAATGTAGGCCGAGAGGTCGAAGCGGAGCGACAACGCCCCCCTCGGCCGCTCCGCCAAGTCGAGCAGCAGCGTGGCGCTGCTTCTGTTGGTCCAGCAGCCGCCGACCTCCGGCTCGGGCATGTTCCATCCGATGGCGCGGGTCAGCCGCGTCGCGGCTGGTCTGTCGAATTCAATTACCGCGCGATTTCTCGGCAGCCCGAAATTCTGCGCGCGCAGCTCGATCGCCCGGTCCGGCAGCTGCCAATCCAATTCCGGCAACGATGGCGCCGGGGCATTAGGCGGTCGCAGGCAGAATTCCGGTGTGCGCTGGCGAAACACGATCGGCGGTTCAGATGCGCCCTTCGCCATCACCGCCGCCATCGCGGTCGGCTTGATAAAGCCGGTGTCGATCAGCCGATCTTCGAGCAGCTGGGTCCGGCGCAGGATCTCGCGGTCGAACGGGTCGCCCGGATCGAAATTCGGGCCAAACCCGCGATCGGTGAACACTTCCATAAGGCTGCCCCAGCAGAGGAAGCGGCGGAATTTGAAACGGTCGACACAGAGCGGAAGAATGTCCTGGGCGCGGATGCCCTCGAAGCCCTCGGTCGAACAATCCCAATTGTCGAATTCTTGTTCCAAGCGACGGAGCGCACGGTTGTATTTGAAGCGGATCGGCAGTTGCCGCCAGATGTGGTCGATCGCGGCCAAACTCTCCGGCCAGCGCATATGGCCGTTGCGCCCGATGATATCCTGGGTGAGGAAAAGACCCTCGGCTGCGAGCGCGGTGTCGATCGCGGCAAACAAATGCTCGAGCTCGACGATGTGGTGCAGCGAGTGGTGCGCCATGACCGCGCCATAGACTGCATCCGGCTGCCATTGGTTGATATCGCAGACCTGCGGAAGGACTTCCTGAGCCAAGCCGTTTTGCCGGATGCTGTGCTCGGCGCGTTCGACCAGGACCGGCGAGAGCTCCAGGCAATCGATGCGAAACCCGGTCGCACCGCGGGCGTGCAGCGCATTGGCGACACTGATCTCGATACTGGCGTCGCCGGCGCCGACGCTGAGCACGCGGCGAATGCCGGTCCTCTCGAAGCTCTCCAGGATGAAACCGGCATAGAATGCGGCGGTGTCGCTGGTGCCGAATACCGAGCGCATCCGCAGTGTCAGAAAGCTGTTGGACCACAGGTGAAAAATGGCCGGGAGGTCATGGATCTCCGGCTGCGCCTCGTACTGCCGGATCTGCGCTTCGGCGCGGGTCGAGTAATCGCTGATCGACACGATCTTCGGCGCTCCTAACGGCGCAGCAGACCCGGGCCGTCGGCGAGGGCGGCCAGTTCGGGAATATCGATCGCGATCCGGCGGGCCGCGGCGGCGTAGCCGAACTCGCGCTCGACAAAATCGAGGCCCTCTAGCGCGCGCCGCCTGGCGAGATCCGGATCCCGCAACAGCCGGACAATCGCGTCGGCAAAGCCTTCCGCGCTGACGGGGGCGATCTCGACGGCATCCTCAGCCCCGGGCAGGCCCTGCGCGCCGGCCGACGTCGTCACCACCGGGACGCCAAAGCGCATCGCCTCGACAACCTTGCCCTTGACCCCGGCGCCGAAGCGCAGCGGTGCGACCGCCACCGTCGCCGTACGGTAAAGCCGCTCCAGCATCGGGTCGGAGACGTAATCGGTGACCAGCACGTCGGGCCCGGCCAGCCCCTTCACTGCCGCCGGCGGCGTAGAGCCGGCAATGACCGCGGAGACTTCCGGCATCACCGCCTTCACCCGCGGGAGAATGTCGCGCACCAGCCAGATCGCCGCGTCGATATTCGGGCGGTGCCGAAAGCCGCCGACAAACAGGAGTGACGGGGGGCCGTCATGCCCGGCCTCGACCCGCGCCCGCCCATGGGCGATCTCGCGCGCGGAATAGATATAAGGGGTCAGCACCCTTGCGGCCTTGCCCGGCAGTTGCCGGCGCACAGCGTCGACCTCCCCCTGCGCCGGGTAGTACACGACATCGGCGCGCTTCCAGATGTCGAGTTCGGCATCGCGCCAGAATTCAATGTCGCACAACAACTCCTGGCGGCTGGTCATCGCGTATTCGCGCTCCAGCCGCGCGGCATGCAGATCGTGGCCGTAATAAAGCCGTCGCGCCCGCGTGTGTTCGATCACGCTGTCGATGTAGTTCAGCGAGATATGCGCCCGGCTGAACAAAACGTAATCGATGTAGCGGCCGTGTTCGGCGATCCACTCGCCGAACGGCCTCGTCATTTGCGCGTCGTAGAGTACCTCGACACCGAGATCTTGCAGCGCCTTGGCGTAATCGCGGTCGCGGTGCAGATTGTCCGGCCAGAACACCACCTGCAAGCCGGTATCGACGAACATCTTCACGTAAGCGAAGATGGTCCGCGAGCCCGCGTCGCGGTCGGATTGCGGGATGTAGTGGTCGATCACCAGGATGTGTTTGCGGAAACGGCTGCGGTCGCGGGCGAGAAAGGCGTCGTGCCCGTTGGGGCCATGCTCCGCCGACAGCACCGCATGCCATTTGTCGACGAATTTCTGCCGGTTGGTCACCTGATGGGCTTTGATGCCGGTTTCGACATCGGTGCCGTTCGAAATGCCCTCGTGATGGACGATTTGCGCCGCCGGTGCGTATAGCGTGCGCAGCCCGCGTGCGCGCAGCGCGAAGGCCAGGTCGGAATCGTCGAAATAGGCCGGCGCGTAACGCTCGTCGAAGCCGCCGAGTGCGTCCCAGACGGGTTTTGGCACGGCAATCGCGGCGCCGGACGCGTAATCCACCTCTTTGACGTAATTGAATTCCGGCCGGCGCGGATCCTGGCCGCGCCCAAAATTCCATCCGCTCCCATCACGCCAGACGATGCCGCCGGCCTCTTGCAGCGTACCGTCGGCATTGAGCAGCTTCGAGCCGACAAGACCGACATTGCGAAAGCGGCCGAACGGCGCCAACAGCTCGTCCAGCCAATTGTCGAGCACGATCGTGTCGTTGTTCAGCAGGACCAGGTATTCGCCGCTCGCCGCCCGCGCCGACAGATTGCAGTTGCCGATGAACCCGTAATTCTCCGCATGGGTGATACAACGCACCACACCCCCCAACGCGGAGAATACCGCCTCGGTTTCGTCCGAGGAGCGGTCGTTGCCGATGACGATCTCGTAGCGGGTGTCGCATTGGTGCTCGAGCAGCGAGATGACCGCGGCGATCGTGTATTCGACGCGGTCGTAAACCGGGATGATGACCGAAGCCTGCACCGGCCGCGGCGTGTCGACGCTTTGGGCCAGCCGCCGCATCCGCCGCACCAGTTCGTCGAGCTGTCGCCGGCGGCGGGAGTCCGAGCCTTCGGCGCCGGCGAGCCCGTCGACGATCGCGAAGTAGCCGGATATGCGACGCGCGGCATCCTGGCCGAACTCCTCGCGCAAATAATCGAGAAGCGGTCGATACGCTTCGCCGGGGTCGGGATCGGCGGAGCGCTCGACCCGGCGCTCAGCCTCGGCTTGTCGCCGCAGCTCCAGCAAATCGTTCTCCGACCAGCCGAGGCCGCGCAACTCCGAGAGCGGGTCGGCGAGACCGCGGTCGATCGCGAAGGCACGGAGATAGGCAGCCTCGGCCTCTTTATGTCGGCCCAGGAGCTTCAACACATGGCCGAGCTGAACCTGTGTATCGGCACAATAAGGGGCCTGGGCGAGCGCGGTTCGGTACCCGGTTTCGGCCTGCGCCGGCTCTCCGGACTCTTTCAGCGCATGACCGTATTGAACCCAGATCGGCGGATTGCGCGGATAGTGGTCGAGCGCGGCCCGGTAGAGCCGCGCCGCGACCGCCCAGTCGCCGGTCTCGCGGGCGCGGTCGGCGCGAATGACGGCGCTCGCAATCGAACGGCCACGGCCAAGAAGCGGCATCATTACTCGCGACAGCGACAACTATTTGGCGGCGACCGCGTGCCTCGGGGCGTCGAAGGCGGGCATGATCTCGCGGGCGAAACGGCGGATGTTCTCGCGCGAGCCGCCGAAATTGATCAGCACATATTCGACGCCGCCGGCGCGCAGATCTTCGAGCTTTCGGGCGATCTGATCCGGGGTGCCGAAGATTGCGGTCTCGTCGCACAGGCGGCGCACCTCGCGCTCGTCCTCATGGGCGAAGCGGTCGCGGTCATCGCCGTCCGGGCGGCGCGACAGGTTGTTGATCCGCACGTGGCCCTGATAGCGCCGCTCCAGCGCCGCGGCGAGATCGCCCCGGTCGCGGGCGATGTGCACGGCGCGGGCGACCCCGACCTGCATCGGGTCGAAGGCGCGGCCGCGCGCCTCGACATCGCGCTTGAACTGCTCGACGAAGCCGAGCGCCTGATCGGGCAGGTCGTATTGCCCGAGCAGCAGGTTGTAGCCGCGCTCGACGACTTCGCGCACCGAGCGGGTGCTGCCGGCGCCCATCCAGAACGGCGGATGCGGCCGTTGCGCGCTCGGCGGCTCGACGACGATGTTGTCGTATTGCCAGTACCGGCCGCGATGGCTGAACGGCGTATCGCTGGCGAAGGATTTGGTGATCACCTCGAGCGCTTCGTTGAAGCGGCCGTCCGCCTCTTCCATGTCGACGCAGAAGCCGGCGAACTCATTCCAGCGATAGCCCTTGCCGACCCCGAAATCGAGCCGGCCGCCGGACAGCAGATCCAAGGTCGCCGCCTGTTCGGCGAGCAGCACCGGGTTGTGCCAGGGCAGCACCAGCACGGCGGTGCCAAGGCGCAAGGTCGTGGTGCGCGCGCCGAGCCAGGTCAAGAGGTTGAGACTGGCAGAGACCTGGCCGAAGCCGGTGAAGTGGTGCTCGACCACGAAAGTGCTGTGGAAGCCGAGCGCCTCGGCTTCGACGTTATTCTCGATCCACTCGCGAAAGCCCTGGCTGCTGTCGGTCAGCTCCGTGCCGGGTTGCGGCCGCCGTGCCTGCGCGCTGCCGAACAGTCCAAATCGCATCGCTCTCTCCTCGCGCGCTGCCGCAGCGCCGCTATTGGATGGTTTTCTGGAATTGCCGGAGTATCGCGTTGCCGCGGGCGGCCGCGTTGTCGAGCGCGGCTTTGGGCTCGGTCTTGCCGGCAAAGGTCGCTTCCAGCTGCTCGGCGATCGCATCGCGGATCTGCACGAGGTTGCCGAGCCGGAGGCCGCGCGAATTTTCGGTCGGCGGCTTGCCGATCAATTGCCGGATCGGCACCTCGCGCCCCGGATTTTTCTCGTAGAAGCCGGACGCCTTGGTGGCCTCGTAAGCGGCCTTGGTGATCGGCAGATATCCCGTCACTTCGTGCAGGCGGCGCTGCAGATCGGGGCTCGACAGGTATTTGAAAAACTTGGCGATCCCCTTGTACTCC
>Ga0209474_10005128_pt1 | contig 11193 bp, 10 predicted proteins | sample GraSoiAngelo_145_FD_185902 | JGI IMG/M metagenome (GOLD analysis project Ga0209474, IMG submission 185902) | Grasslands soil microbial communities from the Angelo Coastal Reserve, California, USA - 14_1009_05_20cm (SPAdes) (version 2) | ecosystem: Environmental > Terrestrial > Soil > Grasslands... | reverse complement strand
TGCCGCCAAGGAAGCCGAAGCGATCAAGGACCGCATTGCCCGCGCGGCACGGGTAAACGAGCTGACCGAGGCGTTTGATAGCGACATATCCTCGGTGCTGAAGTCGGTGGCATCGGCCTCAACCGAACTACAGGCCACAGCATCGTCGATGACGGCGACGGCCGAGGAAACCAGCAACCAGGCAACCGCCGTCGCCGCGGCGACGGAGGAGGCTTCAACGAACGTGCAAACCGTTGCGGCAGCGTCGGAGGAACTGGCGAGTTCCGTCACCGAAATCAGCCGTCAGGTCGCGCAATCGGCGGCGATAGCGCAGAAAGCCGTCATGGAGGCCGATCGCACCAATGCGACGGTGCAAGGACTGTTCAATGACGCAGCCAGTATCGGCGATGTGGTCAAGCTGATCAGCGAAATCGCCGGCCAGACCAATCTTCTCGCGCTCAATGCCACGATCGAAGCGGCGCGCGCCGGCGAGGCCGGCCGCGGCTTCGCGGTGGTCGCAGCCGAGGTCAAGAGTCTTGCCGAGCAAACGGCGAAGGCGACGGATCAAATCAGTGCGCAGGTTTCATCGATCCAGACTTCATCCAGCGATGCCGTCAGTGCCATCAGGGGAATTTCCGGGACGATCAATCAAATGAACGAGATCGCCTCCATGATTGCCAGCGCCGTGGAAGAGCAGGGCTCGGCGACGCAGGAGATTGCACGCAATGTGCAGCAAGCGGCTCTCGGCACCGGAGAAATTTCATCCAACGTTACCGGCGTTCAGCAGGCCGCCGGCGATACCGGCGCCGCCGCCCATCAGGTGCTTGAGGCATCGAATGAGCTGTCGAGGCAATCCGAGACGATGCGAGGGCAGGTCGAATCCTTCCTCAGCAACATCAAGGCCGCTTGACCCTATAGCGAGATAACGGGGCACTCCCTCGGCCCGTTTTCTTGTCCGCCGAATCCCAGCTTCGGGCGAAGGCGGATGCGGGAGAGGGTTGGGTCGATATTATTTCCGCACGCAGATCACGCGCAGCACGGACGCTTTTGCGTCCGACGAACCAGCCGACGCATGGATGCCGTTCGCCGTTAAAAATTCCTGCACGCTGTCCGGCGACACCAACACCGCCTGCGCCGCCGGCGTCGTATTGGCCGGGCCCGCGACGACCGCAGGCTTCAACAGCGCGACGCCGGCGAATTTGCCGTCATCGAGCGCGGCTGCGCCAGAAAATCCCAAGGCCGGCGATGGCGACAGCGCGAGATCGCCGCCGCTGCCGACTTGCGTCACCTGCGCCTTCACGCTGCTCACGGCTGACCCGCCGCCCTGGTTTTGCGGATCGGCAATGCCCGTCAGTTCGACGGCGGATTTCGCAACGTTGCCCGCGAGATCGAGCGGCTGCAATCCACGCACGCCGTAGAGGCGCAACAGAGCGAGGCCGTGGTCCTTGTCCTCGGCAACGCGGTCGGCATGACCATAGCCGGGAATCGCAATGGCGAGGCAGCCATCGGTGATCTCGCGATCGGCGAGGATCGCGCCGTCCTCGCTGACGACGACGCCGGTGCCGTACTCGACAGTTTTGCGCGGCGGCGGACCGCCGATCTGCGCTCCGGACGGAAACGGGTTGAACGCGCTCGACATCGCGATCACCACCGGCTCGACGGTGTTTTCCAGAGCCTGGTCGTACAGGATGGTAAGGATGCGTACCTCGTCGCCCTTGAACATGCCGCGCAGATAAAACTTCTTCAGGCCTTGCAAGCCCGACAGCACGAAGAAATCCGGCTTGACCACGGTATAGTCGATATTGCGTCCGGCGGGCTCTTTCTTCTCGCGTTCGGCGAGCTTTGCCGTGGTGGGGTTGGCCTCCTTGCGGCGCGTCAGCACCACCTGAACGGTGCCGGTCGGCGAACTCCATTTGGCGCCATTGGCGTCGCTCGATTGCTGCGGCACCAGTTTTATCGGGATACCGAGCCGCACACCGGTGCCGGGATCGGTCGCGATCCTCCAACCGACATTGTCCTGCCGCCGCCGCGCGGTCTCGGCCAGCACGCTGCGTTCCTGCGGATTGAGCACGCCGGTCGGCTTGCTGCCGTGCGCCTTCTGAAATTCCTTGATGGCGGCGACCATGCGGTCGCTGACTTCACCCGATATCGCCCCGTTATATTGGCCGACCCAGGCGAGGTCCGATTGCAGCGCCAGCCGTTCCGCCTGCGCCATCGCGCCCGCGGTATCGGCGGGGCTCTGGAGTCCCGGCGGGCGGATCGGAACGGTCGCGACCGTCTTCGGCTTGCTGCCGGCCGTGGAGGGCGCCGTCGGCTGCGCACGCGCGGGTGCCCCCAAAACCAAGGCCACGAATATCAATGTTGCGGTCAGCATCGATCTCATGACAAATCCCAGGGAGTATTGCGGAGCCGGTAACTAAGCACATCTGCTTAGTCGGCAACAACCGCGCCGGGGTTCGAGGAATGAGCCGGAGAAACCAGTGAGACGATGCTGAGCGCCGACGAGGTCGAACGCTATGCCCGCCATATCGTGCTGCGCGAAGTCGGCGGACCCGGCCAGGCCGCGCTGAAAGAGGCCTCCGTGCTGGTGGTCGGCGCCGGCGGCCTGGGCGCGCCAGCGCTGATGTATCTCGCTGCCGCCGGCGTAGGCCAGCTCGGCGTGGTCGATGACGACGTTGTCTCGCTGTCCAATCTGCAGCGCCAGGTCATCCACACCACGCCCGATATCGGCAGGCTAAAGGTCGACAGCGCCGCCGACCAGATTCAGGCGCTCAATCCGCACGTGGCCTTCGCTGCCCATGCCACGCGACTCGATGCCGATAATGCGATGTCGCTGATTGGCGGTTACGACCTCGTGCTCGACGGCTCCGACAATTTCGAGACCCGCTATCTGGTTTCGGACGCATGCTTTCTCGCCGGCCGGCCGCTGATCACAGCCGCGCTCGGCATGTTCGATGGATCGCTGACCACGATCCGCGCCCATGAGCGAAATGCCGAAGGCGAATTCAACCCGACCTATCGCTGCCTGTTTCCGGAGCCGCCGCCGCCCGGCACGGTGCCTCCTTGCGCCGAGGCCGGTGTGATGGGCGCGCTTGCAGGCGTCCTGGGCTCGATGATGGCGCTCGAGGCGATCCGCGAAATCGTCGGCTTCGGCGAGGGCCTGGTCGGGCGGCTGTTGATGGTGGACGCGCGCACGATGCGGTTCGAGACCCTGCGCTATGCGCGCGATCCCCTCAACATCTTGAACGGCGATGCGCTCACCATCACCGATCTCAGCGGGCATCGCTGAAGGTCAGGACGCTTTCAGCGGTCTCTCGCTGTCCATATGCGCAAGCTGCGCCTCCGGATAGCGCGCACCGGCAGCAGCGCAAGGTGGAAACGCCTTCGCAAGCGCCGCCAGATGCGCTGGGGTCAATTTCACTTGCAGCGCACCGAGCGCCTCGGTCAAGCGGTCACGCCGCCTTGCGCCGACCAGCGGCACGATGTCGCCACCCTGCGCCGCCACCCAGGCGATCGCGACCTGCGCCGGAGAAGCGTCGATCTCGCTGGCGATCGCGCGCAGCCTTTCGACGAGCGCGAGGTTGTTGTCGAGATTATCGCCCTGGAAGCGCGGACTGCCGCGGCGGAAATCCTGCCCGGCGGAACGATCCTTGGACCAGTGTCCGCTGATCGATCCGCGCGATAGCACGCCGTAAGCGGTGATGCCGATCCCAAGCTCGCGGCAGGTCTTCAAAATGTCGCTCTCGATGCCGCGCGAGATCAGCGAATATTCGATCTGCAGATCGGAAATCGGATGCACCTTATGGGCGCGACGGATGGTGTCGGAGGCGACTTCGGAAAGGCCGACATGCTTGATCCAGCCAGCCTTCACCATGTCGGCCAGCGCGCCGATCGTCTCTTCGATCGGCACAGAAGGATCAAGCCGCGCCGGCCGATAGATATCGATGTGGTTGACGCCAAGCCGCTGCAGCGAATAGGAGAGAAAATTGCGCACTGCTGCAGGCCGGCTATCGTAGCCGAGCCACGCTTTGGCCGGATCGCGCAGCGCGCCGAACTTTACGCTGATCTGGAAATTGTCGCGGACGCGGCCCGAAACCGCCTCGCGGATCAGCATTTCATTGTGGCCCATGCCGTAGAAGTCGCCGGTGTCGAGCAGCGTGATCCCGGCATCCAGCGCGGCATGGATGGTCGCGATGCTCTCGCTGCGGTCGGTCGGACCGTAGAAATCCGACATGCCCATGCAGCCGAGGCCGATGGCGGAGACGGCGGGTCCGGTTGAACCGAGTTTGCGCTGGTCCACGATTACTCTCCTTGAAAAGGGCGGCGGGCTTCCGCGCCGTTAGACGATGCGACTGATATGAGCCTTTCTCATTGCGACGATAAGCTGGACAGTTGTGAATAGATTGTTCACTATATCGAACAATGAAGGAACTCGACCTCCGCGACCTCGACGCCTTCGTGGCCGTCGCCCGCACCCGAAATTTTCGCCGGGCGGCGCTCGAGCAGCATGTCTCGGTCTCGAGCCTTAGTCAGCGGCTGCGCGATATGGAAGAGCGGCTCGGTGTCCGCCTGATGAACCGCACCACCCGCAGCTTCGCGCTCACCGAAGCCGGCGAATTGCTGCTCGCCCGCGTGGGGCCTGCGATGCACGACGTCAGCGAGGCGCTCGATCGCGTGCGGGGCTTGCGGGACGTGCCGTCAGGGCGACTGCGGATCAATGCGCCGCCGCCGGCGATCGATCTGGTATTGGCGCCGATGGTCGCTCCGTTCATGGAAGCTTATCCGCAGATCGACCTCGAGATTATCGGGGACAGCTCGTTCGTCGACATCGTTGCGCAGGGGTTCGACGCCGGCGTTCGTTACGGCGAGCATTTGGCGCAGGATATGATCGCGGTCTCGCTGGCTCCGCCGCAGCGCTACGCGGTGGTGGCCTCGCCCGACTACGTCGCGCGGCATGGCAAGCCAAGGCACCCTAAGGACTTGCTCGATCACCGCTGCATCCGCATCCGCTTCGGTAGAGGCGCGCTGTTGGACTGGGAGTTCGAGAAGGCGGGACAGGTGGTGAACATATCACCTCCACCAAGATTGATCGCGAACTATCCTGGTCTCGTGCAACGCGCCGCGTATGACGGATTTGGCTTTTGGCTGACCTTCGAGGGCTATGTGCGCGAGGCGATCAAATCCGGCGCGCTGGTCAGTGTGCTCGACGATTGGTGCGCGCCGTTCCCCGGACCGTTTCTGTATTACCCGAGCCGTCGTCAGCTGCCGCCGGCGCTCGCGGCCTTCGTGGCTTTTGTCGCGGAATGGCGAAAGCGCGAACGGCGAAAGCCCAGAGCATGATCCGGAAAAGTGGGTGCCGGTTGACCGAAAACGTCATGCTCAAGCAAAAAGACGCGTAGCGCTCACAGCATGCTGGGCAGCACGCGATCCGGCGGCTTGTGATTATCGAGGAAGGTTCTGATGTTGATGATCACCTTCTCGCCCATCTCGACCCGGCCCTCGATCGTCGCCGAACCCATATGCGGCAAAAGCGTTACCTTGCCGGTCTTAGCGAGCCGCACCAGTTTCGGGTTAACCGCCGGCTCGTGCTCGTAGACGTCGAGGCCGGCGCCGCCGATCTCTCCCGCCTCGATCAGCTTGATCAGCGTCTCCTCGTCGATCACCTCGCCGCGCGCGGTATTGACGATATAGGCCTCCTTGCGGATCAGTTTCAGCCGCCGCGCCGACACCAGGTGAAAGGTCGCAGGCGTGTGCGGACAGTTCACCGAGATGATGTCCATCCGCGCCAGCATCTGGTCGAGGCTCTCCCAATAGGTCGCAGCGAGTTCGTCGGCGATGCGCGGCGCCACCGGGCGGCGGTTGTGGTAGTGGATCTGCAGGCCGAACGCGCGTGCGCGGCGCGCCACCGCCTGCCCGATGCGACCCATGCCGATGATGCCAAGCCGCTTGCCGCCGATGCGATGGCCGAGCATCCAGGTCGGTGACCAGCCCGGCCAGTTCTTGCCCTCGGTGAGGATGGAGGCGCCCTCGATCAGCCGGCGCGGCACCGCGAGGATCAGCGCCATGGTCATGTCGGCGGTGTCCTCGGTCAAAACCTTTGGGGTGTTGGTCACGGTGATGCCGCGGGCCTGCGCCGCTGTCACGTCGATATTATCGACGCCGTTGCCGAAATTGGCGATCATTTTCAATTTGCAGTCGGGCTGCTTGAGCAGATCTTCGGTAATCTCGTCGGTGACGGTCGGGACGAGCACATCTGCGGTGCGGATCGCTTCTGCGATCTGCTCTTCCGTCATCGGCGTATCGTCGAGATTGAGCCTGGCGTCGAACAGTTCGCGCATGCGGGTCTCGATCGAGTCCGGCAGCTTGCGCGTGACGACAACAAGAGGCTTTTTCTTAACCGACATGTCCTGCTCTCATGGGCGCCGGCTCGGCATGCCCGCGCTATTCAGACCTCGTTAACCCGGTTGTTCGACACTGCGGTTGCCGCGTAGTCCCGGCGTTTCCTTGGGTTCCCCCGCCATTTCCTCACGGCAAATGCGGGATCGTGCTGGCTCTGAAAGTGTGCCGTCCTCTCTAGCAGAAGGCCGGGCCAAGACAAGAACCACCGCGAGGAGCCCCCGGGAACGACAAGCCATGGGCGTTCGGGGACGAGGCACAGGGGATTTGAGGGTGTTGGGCAGTTCAGCTCGAAGAATTTGAGCTTAAGGCCTCTCGGCGGGAGACGAGTTGATGGCGTGGGGGCGGTTTTGTTCGGCAGTCGTGCTCGCAGGCGGCTTGCTCGGTGCGTCGGTGACGACAGCATTTTCGACCAAGGATTCCGCCCTTACCACCAGCGGCTTGCCGGTGCCGCGTTACGTCAGCCTCAAATCCGACCATGTGAATGTCAGGGCCGGTCCGACCAAGGACAATGACGTGGCGTGGGTCTACACCCGCTCCGGCCTGCCGGTTGAAATCACGGCCGAATTCGAAAACTGGCGCCGGGTGCGCGATTCGGAAGGCGCTGAAGGCTGGGTCTATCATTCGCTGCTGTCGGGCCGCCGCACCGCCGTCGTCACCATGAAGAGCAAGGACGAGCTCGCGCCGCTTTATGATCGCGCCGACGAAACGAGCGCGGTCAGCGCCCGCTTGCAAGCCGGCGTCGTGGCGCAGGTGAAGAAGTGCACGACAGGGTGGTGCCACGTTGCCGGCAACGGTTTCGACGGCTGGATCCAGCAACAGCGGTTGTGGGGCGTTTACGCCGATGAGAAGGTGGAGTGAGCGCCTGTTTTGCGTGACGATACCCGTATCATCGTCACGCCCGCGCTTGTCGCGGGCATCCACGACTTTGTTTGCAGCGCCAAAAGTGGATGGCCAGGCACAGGCGAGCGGAAGCGACGCGTCCTTCGGACGGCTAGGCCCGGCCATGACGATCTAACGAACGGCTCGAAGAAATCAGCGCTTCTTGCGCAGGCGAACGACCATGTCGACGCGGGCGATCTCGTAACCTTCCGGCACTTCGGGCATCTTCGAGAGCACGAGATGCGGGTCGGGAATGTCGACCAGCTCGTGGTTGTTTTCGAGATAGAAGTGGTGATGCGCCGACACGTTGGTATCGAAATAGGTCTTGGTGCCGTCGACGCTGACCTGGCGCAACAGGCCCGCATCGGTCAATTGATTGAGCGTGTTGTAGACGGTCGCGAGCGACACCGGAACCTTGGCGAGAGTGGCTTCCTCGTAAAGCATTTCCGCGGTGAGGTGGCGAGCTCCCTTGCCGAACAAAAGCCACCCGAGCGCCATGCGCTGACGGGTCGGGCGCAGGCCGGCCGACTGCAGCATTTCGTTGACATCGTGCCAGGGACAACCGGTCAACGCCGGTTGCCGTCCGCCATGAGGGGACGCAGAAAGGGCAGTGTCATCATTCACAGTCGAACCGTCGTCGCTCATGTCCACGTCGGGCACCACGCTGGCTATCGCGCACTATCGCAGTGGAATATAAGAAGGAAATACGTTAGATGCAAGTTTTTCGCAACTAGCGCCGACCTCCGGGGAACCCGAAGCTGGATGCGGCGATTTACCCGAGCGGGCGCTTTGCCGTCTGAGGGGGCCTATGGTAGAGGTCCCGCGGACCCGCTGAGCCCTTAACCGGCACAGGCGAGCGCCGGTTGCCAAGGGCCGCATCTTGATCTGTGGTAGTCGCGTCGACCCAGGAAAATTGATGCGCTTGCAACGCAAAATGGGTCCGTTTCGTTCCAAAACACTCCATCGGGATTTTCAAAAAGGCTGCTTTTGATGCTGAATCGTCGCGGCGGTTACGAATATGAAGATTTGCTGGCCTGCGGGCGTAGCGAGATGTTCGGCCCGGGCAATGCACAATTGCCGTTGCCGCCGATGCTGATGTTCGACCGCATCAGCGAGATCAGCGAGACCGGCGGGGAATACGGCAAGGGCATCGTCCGCGCCGAGCTCGACGTCAAGCCGGACCTCTGGTTCTTCGGCTGCCATTTCAAGGGCGATCCCGTGATGCCGGGCTGCCTCGGGCTCGATGCGCTCTGGCAGATGGTCGGCTTTTATCTCGGCTGGACCGGCGGCGAGGGCCGCGGCCGGGCGCTAGGCCTCGGCGAATTGAAGCTTGCCGGGCAGGTGATGCCGAACGTGAGCAAGATTGTGTACAACGTCGACATCAAGCGGGTGATCCGCATGAAGCTCTGGTTAGGTATCGCCGATGGCTGGCTTTCGGCCGACGGTGAGATTATCTATCGCGCGAAGGACTTGAAGGTCGGCCTGTTCAAGCAGGGCACGGCGCCGGCTTGAGCGAGGAAGCGCAAGAACCTAACGACAGGACGAGACAAACATGAGGCGGGTTGTCATCACGGGGATGGGCATCGTCTCATCCATCGGAAACAACACCCAGGAAGTGCTTGCGAGCCTCCGTGAGGCGAAGTCCGGCATCACGCGCGCGGAGAAATATGCCGAGCTCGGCTTCCGTTCGCAGGTGCAGGGCGCGCCAACGCTCAATCCCGCCGAGGTCATCGACCGTCGCGCGATGCGGTTCCTTGCTGATGGCGCGGCGTGGAATCATGTCGCGATGGAGCAGGCGATCCGTGATTCGGGCCTCGAACCGAATGAAGTGTCGAACGAGCGCACCGGGATTATCATGGGTTCTGGCGGACCCTCGACGCGGACCCTGGTCGATATTACACGGACCAAGGGTCCGAAGCGGGTTGGTCCGTTCGCTGTTCCCAAGGGAATGTCGTCGACGGCCTCCGCGACCTTGGCGACCTGGTTCAAGATCAAGGGCGTCAATTATTCAATCTCGTCAGCCTGCGCCACTTCGAACCACTGCATCGGCAATGCCTACGAGACGATCCAGATCGGCAAGCAGGATGTGATCTTCGCCGGCGGCTGCGAGGAGCTCGACTGGACCCTGTCGGTGCTGTTCGATGCGATGGGCGCGATGTCATCGAAATATAATGATACGCCAGCGACCGCCTCGCGTCCGTACGACGTCGGCCGCGATGGCTTCGTAATCGCGGGCGGCGCCGGCGTCGTGGTGCTGGAAGAGCTCGAACGAGCCAAGGCGCGCGGCGCCCGCATCTACGGCGAAATCGTCGGCTACGGTGCCACCTCCGATGGCTACGACATGGTCGCGCCGTCGGGTGAAGGCGCCGAACGCTGCATGCGGATGGCGCTGTCGAGCGTGAACTCCAAGATCGACTACATCAACCCGCACGCCACCTCGACGCCGGCCGGTGATCCGCCGGAAATCGAGGCGATCCGCAAGGTATTCGGCACCGGCGACAAGTGCCCGCCGATTTCCGCGACCAAAGCGCTGACCGGCCATTCGCTTGGCGCCACGGGCGTGCAGGAGGCGATCTATTCGCTCTTGATGATGAACAACGGCTTCGTCTGCGAGAGCGCCCACATCACCGAGCTCGATCCGGCATTCTCCGACATGCCGATCGTGCGCAAGCGCATCGACAACGCCAAGCTCGGCACGGTGCTGTCGAATTCGTTTGGCTTCGGCGGCACCAACGCCACGCTGGTTTTCAAGCGGCTGGATGCGTAATCTGGGGTTCTTGTCATGCCCCGCGAAGGCGGGGCATCCAGTACGCCGTGCCTCTCAATTCGATCGCTAGCGCCTCTGGAATACTGGATCACCCGCTTTCGCGGGTGATGACGAACGGAAAACGACGGGAGCGGGGCAACAATGCAAGAGCTGATGAAGGGCAAGCGCGGGCTGATCATGGGGGTGGCCAACGATCATTCGATCGCGTGGGGCATTGCCAAAACGCTCGCCGCACGGGGCGCCGAATTGGCCTTCACCTTTCAGGGCGAGGCGTTGGGCAAGCGGGTCAAGCCGTTGGCGCAATCGCTCAATGTCGAATTGGTGCTGCCCTGCGACGTCGAAAATCTCGACAGCGTCGATTCCATGTTCGAGACCTTGCGCGCCAAATGGGGCCATTTGGATTTTCTGGTCCATGCCATCGCGTACTCCGACAAGAATGAGCTGAAGGGACGCTACGCCGACACCACGCGCGAGAATTTTGCCCGCACCATGCTGATCTCCTGCTTCTCCTTCACCGAGCTTGCCAGGCGCGCGGCCGAATTGATGCCGCCAGCCGGCGGCGCCATGATCACGCTGACCTTTGGCGGCTCGATGCGCGTGATGCCGAACTACAATGTCATGGGCGTCGCCAAAGCCGCGCTGGAAGCCTCGACCCGCTATCTCGCCGCTGATTTTGGCCCGCGCGGCATCCGTGTCAACGCGATCTCGGCAGGCCCGGTGCGCACCCTAGCCGGCTCCGGCATCGGCGATGCCCGCGCCATGTTCGCCTTCCAGCAAAAGCACTCGCCGCTCGGCCGCGGCGTGACACTCGATGAGCTCGGTGGCTCGGCGCTGTATCTATTGTCCGAGCTGTCCGGCGGCGTCACCGGCGAAATCCATTATGTCGATTCCGGCTACAACGTCATCTCGATGCCGCGGCCGGAAGAGCTGAAGGGTAATGGCAATTAGCTAGCCCGCCGCTAGCTTCTCCGCGCGCTGGAACGCCGGGCGCGCCACGCAGCGCGCGATATAGGCGTCGAACGAGGGCCGCGACGGCACCATCTTGAACAGCCGGACCGAGAAATTCAGCGCCGAGCCGATCACGATATCGGCCGCCGAGAAATGCTCGCCGAGGATCCAACCTCCTTTTGCCAGCGCCGCGTCAAGCACATCAAACACCCGCTGCGCAT
>Ga0209474_10005127_pt1 | contig 11193 bp, 8 predicted proteins | sample GraSoiAngelo_145_FD_185902 | JGI IMG/M metagenome (GOLD analysis project Ga0209474, IMG submission 185902) | Grasslands soil microbial communities from the Angelo Coastal Reserve, California, USA - 14_1009_05_20cm (SPAdes) (version 2) | ecosystem: Environmental > Terrestrial > Soil > Grasslands ... | reverse complement strand
ACATTGATGCAACTCAATTGACCGATGCCGACACTGCGGTGCGAATCGAACAACTCTTTGGGACAGTTTGCGAGAAATACTTTTATGGAATGATTCAACAACCCACTTTCATCACCGATTTTCCTAAAGCAATTTCTCCGCTCTCTAAAGGCTCACCTTCCGACCGTACTGTCGCTGAACGCTTCGAATACTTTGTCGGCGCACTCGAATCTGCAAACGGCTTTTCTGAGCTTAACGATCCCGAAGAGCAGTATCAACGCTTTAAAGATCAAGTCGTGCAACGCGAACGCGGCGATGAAGAAGCGATGGTCATGGACGAGGATTACATCCGCGCTTTGTCTTATGGCATGCCACCGGCGGCAGGAATCGGTGTCGGCATCGATCGTCTGGTGATGCTGCTCGCGAACAAGCATTCAATCCGCGACGTGATCCTTTTTCCGCACATGCGACCGGAAAGAACAGAAGGCAGTAGGCAGGAAGCAGAAGGCAGGGAGACGGGACAGTAGCCCGCGCGCAAGCAAGGGCGTCTGCGCGGATGAGACTAATCGGCGTACAATGCCTCGCTCAAGACAAAGGAGACTTCCAACATGAATCGTAAACTAATTGTGATCGTTCTCTCGCTCGCATTCGCGGTGGTGCTGTACGCGCAAGGCTCGAAGTCGATCAAGGTTACGGGCTATCTAATCGACAATGCCTGTGCCGACTCTGCCAAGGATCTCGGCGCTAAGGCGAAGACTCATTCGACCTCTTGTGCTTTGATGGACAGTTGCGAAACGAGTGGCTACTCCGTCGTCACCGACGACAACAAGCGCTATGAGCTGACAGCCACCGGAAACGACAAAGCCGCTGAGTTGTTAAAGAACAGCAAGACTCAAAAAGGTGTAAAGGTAGTCGTCGAAGGCGATTATGACGGCTCGAAGCTCGACGTGAAGACGCTCACCGAAGCAACCGAAGCAATTAACTAGTGCTTGGACCACAAAAAGGGCGGACGCAGCGGTGCGCCCGGAAATCAGAAACCCGACCGTAAGGGAGGGTGCCTCTGCGCAACGAGAATAGAAGGCACCCTCCCTTACGGTCGGGTTTCCGATTTCGATAGAGTTCTTACTTCGCCGGCGTTTCCTGATGGAACGCGGCCAACCATTTTCCTTTTCGATTTACCCACAGACTACTGGCCCAAACCGCCGCAGGTAAAGCGGTGCCGGCGCAGGTTCCGTCCTGCGTTCCCTTATAGCTAATCAGCGCGGCATCACTATCAACCATCGTTAGCTTCCAATCGCTTAACGTAAACGACTTGATTTCGCACGGCATGCTCGCAATGTCTTTCGTGACGTCGGCTTTTCCACCGACGCCCTGATCGCCCACGTTCACACTGTCAGCCGACAGCCACATCTGAAACGGTTTAGCGTCCTTGTTCTTCCACGCATTCCACAACGCGGTTTCATTCGCCGAAAGCTTTTTCAGAATTTGCGCCTTGCTCATGCGCGGTTTCGGCTTTGCAGCAGTCGCCGGTGATGGCGATGCAGTCGCTTGAGGTTGAGCAAAACTGACGGTCGCGAATGCCATGACCAGGATCGCAGCCAAAGGCAGATATCTTTTCATGCAGAGGTTCTCCTTGATTTGATTTGTTGGGTTGGTGTTCGAATGCGTGGACGTAATACTACCGTCATCCGTCTTCTGTCAACGGATTTGTTACAGAACCGCGAGCGGTAACGAGCGGATAAAGGTCGAGTCAGTGACGCGAACGATAGTGAGCGGATCAGGAGTCTTCGGGAACTAAACACGCACCCTGATCCCGCTCGCTACCACTTGCGGCTCTGTAACTTGTTTATCGAAGCGAAGGAGCTTGAGCTGTGCCGAGAGCGAGGATCGCTCCGCCGAACCCAACTGCCCAGCCGTGATTTCGGTCAATGAAAAAGAGCCTTTGCAGTGGGTGAGAGGTGCCGCTTGATTCGACCAGCCAGTGCGAGCCGGCATCGGTTGTGTGCAGCAGCACACCTTCGGCGCCCGCCGCCCAACCTTCCGTTGTGTCGACGAACTTTATATCGAGTAAGTCAGCGTCGACGTTCGATCTTTGTGGGTACCAGGAGCGCCCGCCATCGACGGTAGTGAGGATTTGGCCGGCGTTGCCAACTGCCCAACCGAGATTGTGAGTGGCGAAACTCGCGGCGTTGAATCGTATTTCATTCGCATCACGCGGAGTCGCGTTAAGCCACGTCGCACCGCCATCGTTGGTCTTCACAATCGTCGCGCCGGTGCCAACTAACCATGCGTGAGCGGAATCTGTGAACGTTACCCCGAGTAACAAGTGCTTCGTCGGCGAGGCCTGACGCAACCAATGCGTGCCGGCGTCGCTGGTCGCGAAAACGATTCCGGTCTCGCCCACCAGCAATCCATGTTGATTGTCAGCGAAAGCCATCCGCACCAGTCGCACGTTCGCGTCAGAAGTTTTCACGAGCACGCGTTGCCACGTTATCCCGCCGTCATTCGTGCTTAGTAAGTAACTGCGAGCTTCATCATTCGTGTTTAGCTTGAGCAGATCGCGCTCGGCTAGTAGCCAACCGCGATTCTCGTCAGCGAAGTAAACATCGCGCAGAGTGTCTCGCGTAAATGTTGAGACCTTATTCCATGACGCGCCGCTGTTAGTTGTCTTGAGCAACGTGCCGTTCGAGCCCGCAACCCAGCCGCGATTTTGATCGAGAAAGTAAACCGAATGCAGCCAAGCCATCGTGCCTGAGGTTTGACGAGTCCATGAGGATGCGGAAACCGTGAGCAGTGAGCAGTGAGCTGTAAGCAGAATGAAAAAGAAAGTGAGCAGTGCGCGGTGAGCAGTTAAAGCGCGGCAGGTCATGACTCCTGCTCCGCCGCGTAGCGGCAGAATGTTTATAGTCGAAAGCATTTGAAATGTCGCCGAGCTCCGGCAGGAGCGAAACGATTTCTGTCGCCCATAAATGGGCTAAAGAACTCTCACGATGCGTAAATCTATAAATATGTCGTGCCTAACGGCACTCAACCAAAAACCGCGAACGACTCAGAGAATTCCGCCTCTAAATAAATTCGCGAAGCTCAGAACCTGGGTGAAGCCCATAATCATTTGCAGCTTCTTCAGCTTGTTGCCGGGAACGATCACCTGATCGCCGGGAACGAGATATACCGAGTCCGGCGCCTGGCCTTTGTATACGGCAGAGAGGTTCACCGGGATCTGGTGCAGCGTTCCATCCGCTTGCTTACGCAGCACCACGACACGGCTGCGATTGCCGGTTTGCAGGACGCCGCCCGCTTCGGCGACAGCTTCGCTCACCGACAGGCGACGCGTCATCAACTTGATTCCCGGAGCCCCGACGTCGCCGACCACGCTGTAGCGATACGAACCCGCTTGATCGAGCGAGACCGACACCTGCGGATCGATGATGTATTCGTCATAGCGCTTCTTGATCATCTCGGCGACTTGATCGGGAGTCTTGCCGTTAACAAACAGACCTTCGGGGATCAGCGCGAGGTAAATGCGACCGCTGGGTGGAATCTTAATGCCCTGCCGCGAATACTTTTCCTGCTGGAATACGTTGATCGAGACCACGTCCTCAGGGCCCAGACGATAATTCGCGAAGAAGTTGTTGTAGTAAGGAACGATCGCGGCCTCTTCGGAAGATTCGTCGATGCGATTCGTCTTCGCGTCGGAAGTCACATCCGGATTCTTGGCTTTGTCTTTGTCCTTTTCGTCCTTGGCATCGGCTGATTTGTCTGACGAAGTCCCGCTGGCTTTGTCAGTCGCGTTCGTGCCGGCCGCGGCTTGCTGGGCCCCATCTGTCGACGTGCGGCGTTGTCGCGTCGAGTTGTTCGGCGACTGAGCGAACGTCGTGACGGTGATTGCCAGCGCGATCGCCAGGACAAGAGTTTGAGTTAATGGCTTCTTCATGGTTTGTTCCTCACTTCCCCGCTGCCGAGTCGACGAATGCACCGAGCCGCTCGACAATCTCGCAAATGACAAATGTCAAATCTCAAATGACAAATATTATGTACCCTTCCCAAAGACGATCGTCTTGATCGTCTCGAACATGATAGTCGCGTCGAGCATCACGCTCTGGTTCTTGATGTAGTACAGATCGTATTCGAGTTTGCGCTTCGCATCTTCGATCGACGCGCCGTACGGATATTTGATTTGCGCCCAACCGGTCAGGCCCGGCGCGATCAAGTGGCGCTGCTCGTAATAAGGAATTTCTTCCGCGAGCTGCGAAACGAAATGTGGCCGCTCCGGTCGCGGCCCGACAAAGTTCATGTCGCCGCGCAGAATGTTCCAGAACTGCGGAATCTCGTCGACGCGGATTTTGCGAATGATGCGACCCACGCGCGTCATGCGATTGTCGCCGTTGCTGGCCCAAACGGGACCGTTCTTTTCAGCGTCGGTGCGCATCGAGCGGAACTTCATTAACGTGAACGGACGACCGTTCTTACCAACGCGCTCCTGCTGGTAGAGAATTGGTCCGCGCGAATCAATCTTGATCAGAATGGCGGCAGTAATCGCGATTGGCAGCGAGAGAATTGCGCCGATGAAAGCTATCGCGCGATGAATCACGATGCGACTGATTTCATTGAAGCGCGCGCGGCGGCCACGGCTCGAGAAGATCAGCCAGCTGGGCCGAATCAGGTCGAGCAGCACACGCCCGGTGAGCCGCTCATAAAATGAAGCACTCTCTTCAATCGAAACATCACCCGATAAACTCAACCGCAGAAGTTGTTGCGTCGGGAACTGTCCGCGCCGATCGCTAATCGCCACGACGATGCGGTCGATGTTCTCTCGCTTAACCAGCGTGGCCAATTCAGAAGTCAACCCGATGACTTTGGGGTTGATCAGACTCTTTCCCACCAAGGCGGGATCATTGTCGACAAAGCCAACCACTCGAAAGCCGGCGTCCTGCCGTCCCAGAGTTTCGCGCGCGATCTCAACTGCGAACGGGCCGGAGCCAACGATGAGAATGCGCTCGCCAAGTTCCGGATGACCAAGCACCCAATGAATTGCCAACCGCCAGACAACCATCAGCAACAGCGCCGCCGGCAGTGAAATCAGCGACACGCCGCGACCAATCATCACTTGCGGCACCACATAAAAGAGCAAGGCCAGAGCTATCCAGGCGAGACCGAGAGCTTGCAGCATGCGCAGCACGAGTTCGCGCCGATCATGCATCACGACAAAATCGTAGAGATCGAAAAGATAGAACGACGCGAGACAGAACGCTGTCGCCAGCGCAGCTTTGTAGAAACCGTTCCGGTTGATTAGCGCATCTTCGGCATCAGCAACTCCCAGACGAACGTACACCGCGACTATCGAGCCGCTGAAAAGCAACATGGCTTCCACCAGCAGCAGGAGCATCGTGCGTGCGTTGAATCGGGACGTTTTCATTGGGTACTTGTCAGAACCGCCTGCGGTAGCGGGCGGGCCATTTTCTAAATTGGCTGTGATGTGATGTCCGCATAAGCGAGCGTCCGCCCGCTACCGCAGGCGGTTCTGACACGATCACGACACTGCTTCCTCCTCGATGTAGATCATCTCGGGCGCGTCTTCGGATCCCATGGCGACTGATTCAGCCGCCGCTTCGACCACTCTTTGGTGACGCGGTTGATAGTAATAACTCGTGTCTTCAGTTGTGACTTCCGCGCGATTCAGCACTACGCCGAGCATGCGCTCGCGTGGCAGTTGTTCGAGCAGACGTTCGACCACTGCATAGCGCGTGACCGAAGCACGCACCACGAGCAAGGCCGCGTCGGCGCGATTGATAAGAAGATTCGCGTCGGTGAACACGCCGAGCGGCGGCGCATCGATGATGATGTAATCGAAAAGCTTGCGCGCTTCTTCGAGCAAGCGACCGAAGCGCGGTCCGGAAAGTAATTCCGCGACGTCTTCACGCGGCGCACCACCGGGCAGCAGGTGCAAACCTGATGGTTCAAGCTTCACAATCGCTTGCGTCAATTTGGTTTCGCCGGTCAGCACTTCAGACAAACCAAGCTCAGTTTCAATTCCGAAGTAATCAGCCGCGCACGGCTGTCGCAGATCGGCATCTATGACTAAGGCAGTCGCACCATCAGTCTGCGCCAACAGCCACGCGAGGTTCAGGGCCGTCAAAGTCTTGCCTTCGCCCATGCCCGCGCTGGTGATCACGAACGCGCGCTTGCCTTCGCGCTCGCCCGCTTGCAACACCCGTGTGCGCAATGAACGAAACTGTTCGCACTCCGCGGAACGCGGACTGGTGATGGCGACGAGATGTGGTTCGACGCGCGCGGCCGAGATTTCTCGCGAAGAGAACTCAGCGGCACGCGTCGATCCGACAGCGCCCAAGGTTGCCCCAGCATCACGTAAGGCTGGTCCGCCGGGGAGTGCCGGCCCGCCGGTTACCTCTGTCGTGTGCGCAGTGGGCGCTGAATCGAAAGCCGATGGCGCTCCGGTGAACGCAGCGCGTTCCCATGGATGGTCGTATCCACTTCCCGAAAAATTGGGATACGACACGTTGCCCGAATTGCCGTTCGGCTGTATTGAAGTTGGTGTTTGGCGCGGCGCGGATTCAGCCCGCTTCAGCGCGTCATAGATTCTGCCCATTGTTTCCCCTCCCGAAGCCGGAGCGAGTGAACGCCGCGCTCAGGTCGTCGATCGATCGCAGCTCGCTGCGGCGCGGTGATTCGTTGAAGACGATTTCCGGATCGTTTTCGGATGAGATTAAAGAGAATTCGCTCGTCTGAGATTCGTGATGAGAAGACGAATCGCCGTCCCCGTCGCCGTTGCTATTACCAGCGGCCCAAAGTTCAGCGCGACTGGCCGCGGGAAAGACTCGCGCCGGAGACTCGCGCTCTTCAACTTTCGTGATGCGCGGCAGCACATCGAATGTTTCGGCGACTTCCTGAATGATCGCGCGACTGATGATCTCTTCACTCGCCGCAAAACCATTCAGCAGGGCGTTGTCGCAAAGGTTATTGATCGCGCGCGGAATTCCGGCCGTGCAGCGAAAGATGTAATCGATCGCCCCCGGCGAAAAAATATCCGGGCGCGTTGCGCCGGCGACTTTCAAACGCGAGGTGATGTACTGCGCGGTCTCTTCGACATTTGGCAGCGCTTTGATTTCGCAACGCAGAGCCACGCGCTGCTTCAGCTGGCGCAGTTCCGGATAATTCAGAACTTCGCGCAGCTCCGGCTGACCCGTCAAAATGATCTGCAGTTGCTTCGCCGTGTCTGATTCAAAGTTGCACAGCAAGCGAATCTCTTCCAGCACCGCGGGCGAAAGCCCATGCGCCTCATCGACGATCAAAACCGTGCGCAGGCCGCGGCTGTGACGCGAATCGAGAACTTTGCCTAACTCGAACAGCAGATCGGATTTCGTTTCCCAATTGCGGATGTCGAACAACGTCGCCAGGTGCTGATAGAACTCAGTCACCGACAAGCGCGGATTGAAGATGTACGCGACCATGACCGTGCGGTCGAGCCGCTGCATCACCCAGCGCAGCATCGTCGTCTTGCCGGTGCCGACTTCGCCGGTCACGACGATCAGGCCCTTGCCGCTTTCGATGCCGTAGTGAAGATTGGCCATCACTTCTGTATGCGAAGGCGTGAAATAGATGAAGCGCGGATCTGGTGTCAGCGCGAATGGCAACTCGTTCAGTCCATAAAATTGGGTGTACATAACAATCTCCAGGTCTTTGGCCTTAGGCTTTTGGTCTTCGATCTTCCGTCCCGAGACCTTTGGCAGCAGCCGATTTAGAGACAGAGCGTAGATAAGCATTAAGAGTTGGAGATAGTTCGCTGATTATCGATCTGATCTCCTTTGTTTGTTTTTCTGAAAGAAGCTTCCTTAGGTAGGCGCGGCGCAACCAATGAAGTGTTTCGTAAAGCGATCCTCTAGAAATTCTTAAAAACCTTCGGTAGTCCACAGAACTGCCACGGCCACTGCCCTCAGCGATGTTTGCGCCGATACTGTCTGCCGCGCGCACGAGTTGTCGGCCAACCGTGTCCTTCGAAAAACCATCCCAACTCACCACCGAATTCCAAATGCGATCGGAAAGCTGTTCAGCGAGTTGGTAGATTCTCAAGTTTTCAAAATTTACTTTCGCCATAATTCGAAGACCGAAGTCCAAAGACCTAAAACCTTCTTCTTATTACATCGTTAGGAATTTGTCGAACACGTGCGTCATGCGTAAGACGAAGGCGAGCATCGGCGTCGCAACAAATGCGATCGCAATGCCGGCGGTCATCAAGGCCATTCGTCGACGCGGAATCGCGACTGCTTCCGCAGGCGTTAGCAGAACCGGAATCGAAGCCAGCACGGGGAGTCCCGTATAGTGCTTCGCATCTGCGATCGTTTGAATCGTGAAGAGCCGCCGCAACTCGAAGCAGACGGCGAGCAAGAAACCAATCGCCAGGCCAATTCCGAAACCACTAGCGGTCAACATGAATCGCTTCGGGGCGACGGGCATGGCCGGCAAGTTCGCCGGGTCAACGACTTGAATGCCGCTGCTCTGCTGATCCTTCACCGCATCGGCGCCGATCACGACCTTCTGTTGCTGCGCGAGTAGCGCGTCATAATTCGTCTTCTTCGTTTGGTATTCCCGATCGATCGCTTCGAGGCCAACTTCGGCATTTGGAATTGCGTTGATGCGTGCATCGAGTTGAGCAATCTGTTTGTTAGTTTCGTCGAGCATCTTCTGTTCTCGCTCAACGTCACTATCCATCATCGTGATTTGCGTCTTCAGGCTGATGATGCGCGGATCGCTCAACTGCTGCAGTTTCTGACCGCGCTCGTCGATGCGCTCTTTCCATTCCTTGATCATCTGATCCTGCTGCCCCTTGATGTCTTCGATCTGTTTGCGCTTGGCGACCACGTCGGGATTTTTCTCTTTCAACTGCGTCAGCATGATTTGTAGTTCGCCATCGAATTCAGAACGGCGACGGACCAGTTCGGCCCACGCTAAGGTCGTCTTTGGATCGGTTGTGTCATAAGCGCTGAGGGCGATCTCTTGATCGCGACTCTTGGTGATGTCGGCGAGCTGGCTGCGATAAGCTGCGGCGAGATCGCGCGAGCGACCCAACTCGGCAATGATTGCTTTCTGACCTTCGTGCAACGCCGTTAGCTGGCCGACCAAAGCCTGCGACTGCGACGGCAGGTTGTTCATGTTCTGTTGCAGGTACTTCAGACGCTGGGTATCGATGGTATCGAGTTCTTCTTTCGACTGGCGCACCTGCTCTTCGATAAATTGCTTGGCCGAAGTGCCGGCGTTGACTGTGCCCTTCGTCTGCTCATCGATGTAGCGGCTGGCGAGTTCGGCGGCGACCGCCTGGGTGCTTTTCGGATCGCGACCGCGATAGGTGATGTTGAAGCCGTTTGTGATTTCGTGATTACTGGTGTTGACCTCGACCTTGATTTGCTTGCGCATTGAATCGATGACGAGTTCCATCGGTTCGCCGCGCAGCCGCTCATCTTTGTACAGGTCGTATTTCTCAACCAGCGGTTGCAGCGAGCTGCGGCTGGTGACGACTTGCGAGATGCTCGCGAGTTCACGCGTCAGCGTCTCTTCTTCAATCGTCGGCACGACTGAGTTCGGCAGCGTTGAAGGCTTCACCACGATCAGCGTCGTCGATTCGTAAATGTCCGGCAGCCGATAGATGACGTACGAGATCGCGAAGCCCATCGCCAGCGTCGGCAAAATGATTAGCCACTTGCGGCGGCGCACGATGTCGAAGTACTCGCCGATTTTGCGTGTTCGAAATTCAGTACTCATTTGTTTGCTCCTAATTAGCCACAGAGACACAGAGGAAAACTAATCAGCCACGAAAGGCACAAGAAGCACAAAAAGGGGAAGCTCATTCCTCAGTTCCAACTTTTCCGTTTTGTGCCTTTTGTGCTTTTTTGTAGCCATTTTCTCCGTGCCTTCGTGTCTCGATCGCCGGTCTTCTAGAGAGTCGCTAAGGTCTTCTTGGCTTCGTTCACTTCGGCGAAGTTTGCCTTCTCACCCAAACGCAAAGCTGTTTCAAGTTCACGACGCGCGCCGGCTTTGTCGCCTTTCGCGGCGAGCGCGACGCCGAGGTGGTAGCGATAGGTCGGTGAAGGCGAAGCGTTACTCTGGCGCGCGGCTTGTTCGTCAACGCTGACAGCCTTCTTCAACTGCTCAGTCGCCGCGCCGAACAAACCTTTCTTGTAGTAGACCCAGCCGAGAGTGTCGGCGAAGCTCGGCACACCCGGATTCGCTTGCACCGCGCCTTGCGCGAGCCGCACCGCTTCGTCCATGTTGCCTTTGTTGTATTCCGCGTAGAGCCACGCGAGATTGTTGGCGGCGAAAACCGCGTTCTCGTCTTTCGCCAGCGCCTTACGATAGTTGTCGATGGCCGCGTCGATGTTCTGACGATTCATCTCAAGCATGCCGATCAGCGTGTATGCCGAGGCGTTGTCGGGACGCTTCTCGACAATCTTGGTGTACTCAGCAATCGCGCGATCCTGCTGGTTCGTGTTCACGAATAATGCGCCGAGCGCTGAATAGGCAGCCAGGTAGTTCGGATCGATCTCGAGCGCGCGACGAAATTCAGCTTCGGCGCCTCCGGCATTCTTTTCGAAGCCGTAGACCTGGCCCTTCAGGAAATGAAGGCTGGCGTTGTTCGGTTGTTGACCGATTGATTGATCGATGCGCGCGTGTGCTTTCGCAGTTTCATTACGCGCCGCATAGATGTTGATGATCCCGCGCAGCGAATTGAAGTTCGCGCTGTCGATTCCCAGGGCCGTGTTGTAGTAGCCGATCGCTTCGTCGACTTTGTTTTCGGCCAGCGCAACACCGGCGAGATTGACGTAGATGTCGGTGCTGTTCGGCGCCACGTCATGCGCCATCATGAAATCCTGTCGCGCGGTTTTCGTGTCGCGCATTTGCAGCGCTGCCGAGCCGTGAGCGACCAACGCTTCCACGCGCAGGTCAGCCAGCATCTGTGGCGTGTTGTCGCGATCAGGCGTTGTCTTCGTAATTCGATCGAGCAATTGCGCCGCGCCTTGCATCGCGCCCTTTGTGTCGCCACTCGCGAGATTGAGTTGCACCTGCATCAATTTGCCGGGCAGATAGTTCGGATAGTTACGTTCCAGGTCGCCGGCGAACACGCGCGCCTGATCGATCGTGCCGGCGCGGAAATTCGCTTCCGCCATAAAGAACAGTCCGGCGCGTGAATTCGGTTGCTGTTTC
>Ga0209474_10005125_pt1 | contig 11196 bp, 10 predicted proteins | sample GraSoiAngelo_145_FD_185902 | JGI IMG/M metagenome (GOLD analysis project Ga0209474, IMG submission 185902) | Grasslands soil microbial communities from the Angelo Coastal Reserve, California, USA - 14_1009_05_20cm (SPAdes) (version 2) | ecosystem: Environmental > Terrestrial > Soil > Grasslands... | reverse complement strand
CGCGCCGGCTCCATACGACTGACGCGCGGCCGCTTCCCCACGTCCGGGTGTACGTTCTAGACTTCCGGGCATGGCCGTCTTCGAATGGACTCTGGCGCTTCTTCTCGGAGCGGTGATCCTGACCGGTCTCGCCCGGCGTGTCGGGGTCCCCTATCCCTCGCTCCTCGCGATCGCCGGTGCGGCGCTGGCCTTCGTTCCCGCGGGCCCCGAGCTCGAGATCGAGCCCGATCTGGCGCTCGCGCTCTTCGTCGCCCCCGTCCTGCTGGACGCGGCGTTCGACACCTCGCCCCGCGACCTGCGACGGAACATCATTCCGCTCGCGTCCCTCGTCATCGTCGCCGTCGGTCTGACCACCGCGGCCGTCGCGTGGATCGGCTGGCGGCTGGGAGGTCTTCCGATCGCGGCCGCGGTCGCGCTCGGCGCCATCGTCGCCCCGCCGGACGCCGCGGCAGCCGCGGCGGTCCTCGGTCAGCTGCGCCTGCCACGCAGGATCCTGCACGTGCTCCGGGGAGAGAGCCTCCTGAACGACGCGACGGCGCTCCTCGTCTACCGCATCGCGGTCGGGGCCGCCGTCGGCACCGTCACGCTCGGACACGCCGTGCCGATCATCGCGCTGATGGCGGTGGGAAGCCCGATCGTGGGATGGCTCCTCGCCCGGCTGTACCTGCTCGGCACCGCACGCGTCCGCGACGCGGCGAGCTTCACGGTGCTCACGTTCGTCGGGACGTTCGGCGTCTGGCTGCTCGCCGAGCGCGTCGGCCTGTCGCCGATCATCACCATGGTGACCTACGGTATGGTGCTCTCGCGCCAGGCCCCCGGCCGCGCGTCCGCGCGCAACCGCGTCAGCACGTATTCGGTGTGGGAGACGGCCGTCTTCGTGCTGAATGTGCTCGCGTTCGTGATCATGGGGCTGCAGGCGCGACCCATCCTGAACCGCTTATCGCGCGAGAGCCTTTCCCACGCACTCCTCGTGAGCGGCGCCGTGCTCGCGACCGTGATCGTCGTGCGCATCGCGTACGTGATGGCCTACAACACGGTCGCGCGCCTGAAGAACCGCCGGTTCGGGGTCGCGCTGAGGCCGGGAACGGCGCCGACGACGGTCGCAGGCGGCGTGCTCGTCTCCTGGTGCGGCATGCGCGGCCTCGTCACCCTCGCGACGGCGTTCGCGTTGCCGTCGGGGTTCCCCGGCCGGGACCTGATCGTGCTCTCGGCCTTCTGCGTGGTGCTGGGGACCCTCGTCATCCAGGGCTTCACGCTGCGGCCGCTGCTCGACAACCTCGGGTTCGAGGCGGACGGTGCGGTCGAGCGGGAGATCTCGCACGGACGTCTCGGCATCATGCAGGCGGCGCTCGACACCCTGGCAGGAGAGGGCTCGCCCGCCGCGGCCGCCGTCCGCGAAGGGTACCTCGCCGCGCGCGAGGTGGCCGCGAGCCCGGAGGAGCCGCAGGGCGCGACCGAGTACGACCACCTCCGTTTGCGCGCGATCGCGGCCCAGCGACGGACGCTGCACCAGCTGCGCGAGGAGGGCTCGATCGGCGACGAGGCGTTCCATCGGCTGGAGGAGGAGGTCGATTGGGCCGAGCTCGACGCCGCCCCGGCCGGGTCCTTTCAGCCACTCACGACGGACGGCGCCCCACCGGAGTTGCGCGCGGCGGATCGACTCCGGGACTACTAAGGAATCGCGCGGCTTTTGTCTGTTCCGCGTGCCAGATGCCCTCGTGTGCTCCGACGTACTGCCACCAGAACTGCCCACCAAAATCGAGCTGTCTCGCACGTCAAGCGAGGGCACGAACCTCCCGCAGCGCCGTGTCGATTTCCTCCGGCGAGGTGAGCAGGCTCGGCGCGAGCCGCGCGTACCTGGTGGCATACGGGGTCACACTGGCGATGATCCGGCGCTCCTGCAGACGGGTCACCACCTCCTCCGGCGTCGTCCCGTCGACCTCGAAGCAGACGATACCGGCAGAGAGGTTGTCGGCCGGCGGAGTGTGAAGTTTGATGTGCGACATTTTCGCCAAGCCTTCCTTGAGCTGCCGGTTCAGTAAATGGATCCGCTCGGCTATTCTTGGCTTGCCGATGCGCTGGTGGAACCGGAACGCTTCGCCCAGCGCCCAGCGGTGCTCGAACGAATGGAACCCCCCGGGCGTCATGAGTGCCGCTGGAGGAATGTCTTCGGGCGGGATCGCTTTCACCCAGATCTGGCCCGCCCGCCGGTTGAAGGTGGGGATAATGGCAGTAGCGGCGGGCCACGCCTGCGACTTACCCCACACCAGCCCCGTACCGCGCGGGCCGAACATCCACTTGTGCGTGCCGGCAACGAAGAAGTCGCAGCCGAGGTCCGCCATGGTTGCGTCGTCCACACCGATTCCATGGACGCCGTCGACGCACAGTAACGCGCGGTCGCCGTCGTCCCGCTGGGCGTTGACCTCGGCCAAGGCATCAGCAATCCGGCGGATCGGGAGCTTGACGCCGCTGCAGGAGTGAACCCAGGTCACCGCGACCACGCGAGTTCGCGGCTTCAACGCCCGCACGACGGCCTCCGTGATCTCCTCTTCGGTTGCGGTCGCGGGGTTCGCATAGAGCGAGACCGCCCGGACCGATGCGCCCGTCCGCTCGGCGCGCAGGCGAAGCGCTGTCGCGGTGGAGTAATGGTCGTGACGGGTGGTCAGGATGTCCTGCCCCTCCCTGAGCTTCAATCCTCCGTAGAGCAAGCCCAGCCCCATGGTGGTGCTGTCGGTCAAGGCGATCTCGGTCGGGTCCACTCCAAGGTATTCGGCGGCAGCGCCGAGCACGTCGGCTTCGAAGCGCTGTGCATGATCGTGCAAGTAGTTCGCCGGGTTTTCGTCCAGCCCCCGGCGATGGGTCTCGATCGCCTCGCGGACCGGCCGCGGGTGCGAGGCGAGGAGGAATCCGGTCAGGTGAATGTAATCGCGAGACAGATTGAACTCGCCACGCACTGCCTGCCAGTCCTGAAGGTCCGCCACCGTCGCCCCACGGACCAGCTCCAGCCGAGGCCGGCAGCCGGCGGCGAGGACGCCAGTGCCGAGGGCCAACCCGGTCCGGATGAGAAAAGTTCTCCGATCCAACATTCTAGGCCTCCGTCATCGAGGTCGCCCCGCTTCGGCCAGCCGACATGCGGCTTATGGTCGATAGTAGGGAGACCGTCTCGACCTTCTGCCCCGCTTCAGCCTCCTTGAGCATGCTCACGACTTGTTCCTCCGTGACCCGGCTCTCCCGCATGTCGCCCTCCTTGCGCGGGGGAGGCTGGCATTTCAAGTGGCCGCGTTCTCGGGGGGGGGCAGGTCGACTGCATCGACTTCGTCGCCGGCCCTCTTGCAGTGGTCCGGAGAGAGGTGCGTCCCTCAGGGTGATTCCGCTGCTCGTTCCGCAAAGAGACCACTACCTGGTGTCGAGCGGCGGTCGGCGCGGGGTGATCGTCCCTGGCATGCGCGTGCTCGATCTTGGCAGCGGCCCCCGCGACGTGGCCTTCCTTGCCGCAGATGCTGGTCGGCGACACAGGTGAGGTCGTCGGGGTCGACCGAGCTGCTGCTGCGTGGGCGTCGCGATGGAAAGGGCGAGTGCCCGTCTTCGCTCACGAGTTCACGCACTGCCTTCTCATGCACCAGCAGACAGCGGCGTTCGACGAGCACTGGCGTGCGGCGGTGGAATGCGACGAACGTCGGCGGCGCGAAGAAGCAAACCGAGCGAGCGGCGCGTTGGAACCATCCGAGGTCCTCATCGTCGGCATTGGCTGCACCACGGCGCCCTCCGGCGACGAGGAGGCGATCCTCGGCGCGGTCAGGTCGCGAATTGCGGATTGCGAGGCGCATCGCCCGCAGGCATTCGATCTCGCCAAGCAGCCGAGGATGCGGTCAGGCTCGACCTCGGCGGCAGGGCGGGGAATGGCAACGCCGCGAGACCCATGCGGGGCTGCGCTGGGTGCCCTACGTCGCGCCGCGAATCTGAGCCCGCGCCCTTTCACGACCCTGGAAGACGAACTGCCAAACTGCCACCAGCGAGCGGCGGTGACGCGTGTCGGCGGCTAAATGCTCGACTTCACGAGAGCGGGCGACCGGGGTCGAACCGGCGACGTCCAGCTTGGGAAGCTTTCGCGGCCCTTGCGGGGCAAGGGTTTTTCGGCGGCGGTAGCAGAAATGGGATAACGCAATACCGTTCGGCTACACCGAGATTCGCGATTCTTGCCCGAACCGAGACGGCCGATTCACCCGCTGGCGCGTTCCCCTCCAGTCGCGCACCCCATCGTCCTTGGCAAGACCTAGGTCGGGTTCGTGAAGTAACCAAGAGCGAACCGCGACGAGATGATCGGCGAGCTCGAGACGCCAACCCGGAACCCAGCCGGGACCCGCTCGGTCAGAAGGCGCGACCCGCGAGGACGTCAACGTAGCCCCTTTGAGCTTCTTACGGCCTCCGCTGGCTCGCGCACGGTCTCGACCCGCGCACAAGACCGGTGGACAGGACCACATGACCTATCCGGCCGTCACGCTTATGACGCTGGCGGCTCTTTGCGTACGCTCTCCAGCCTCCCCGCTCTCGCCACGAGGCCCCCGCGTTGGCCGCGGATTTGCGACTTAGGCCTCCCTGGCGATTCCCATTGGAGGACCGCAATGAACCCAACATTGCAGGCGATCATCAAGGCGCGGGCGACACCGTGGGTCCTGCTGGCCATGACGCTCACGGCGACGGCGTTCGCTCTGGTGAGTTCTCGACGGAGGGCATTCGCGTCTCCCCAACTCCTAGAGCTGTCCGTCAAGATCCATGACCGCGGGCGCGACTACGTGAGAGGCCTCGAGCTGATCGTATCCGGCGATCCGGTCATGGGGAACAACCTGCTCGCATCGGCCACGGACCGGATGACCGTCCTGGCCGAGGAGTGCGTGCGGACGGACGGTTGCGATATCGATATCTTCATCCGGGCGCTCCGCGCCGCCATCGACGAGAGACACCTCGCGGCGGCGAGCCCATCCTCGGTCCCAGCGCTTCGCGAGCAGTTCGTCGACCAGGCGTTGACCACGGTGCCCGCGCCGACGGCGAGCGCCAACTCCCCGCGGCGCGGCCTGCAGCTTGAGGACGCGATCCCCCTCAACGGACCGGTGAAGCGGGCGCTCAACGACTGGCTCACCTGGAATCGCCCCCAACTCGCAGACGCTTACGGGAACTACCTCTTCTTGCGCGAACAGATCGCACCGATCTACGAGAAGGCCAATCTCCCCGAGGCGCTGCTGTTCGCGGTGATGGCCCAGGAAACCGGGGCCAAGGTTCACTCGTACTCGAGCGCGGGCGCGGCCGGACCGCTCCAATTCATGCCCACCACGGCCCGACGGTACGGCCTGGGCAGCGTCGACGGTTTCGACATGCGGCTCGATCCCGTCGCCGCGACCAAGGCGAGCGCCAGGTACCTGACCGCGCTGCTTCGCAGATTCGGCAACGATCTCCCGAAGGCGCTCGCGGCGTACAACGCGGGCGAGAGCAAACTCGCAACGCTCCACAAGCAGATCTCGGGGGTGAGCTTCTGGGACGCGAAGCTGTCCGAGGCAATTCCGATGGAGACACGGAGTTACGTCCCAGGCGTCCTCGCGGCTGCCTGGATCTTCTTGCATGCACAGGACAATGGCCTCGTATCGTCAGGCCTGGAAGTTGGCACGACCACGATCGCGCTCAGGGAGTCCGCCTCGATCGGCGAGCTGACGATCTGTCTCGGACCGGGCCAGAACCGCAACGGGTGGTTCCGTACCCTCCGCAACCTCAACCCTCGCTTGAGCGGCAACCAGCGGATCGACGCGGGCGAGAAGCTGCGGATCCCGTCCATGCTGGTACGGCGCTACGTGGAGCACTGCGCCGGCGATTCTCCGCTGCTGGCACGCGCCCGCCAGCTGCACGACGCCACGGACGAGAAGGAGGAGCGATTCGATTATGCGCTTCAGGAGGGCGGCACCTGATCTAGCGTCACGAGGGGGAGCGCAGAAGCGTAGAAGGCGGGGGGTCGGGCGACGCGGGCCTGTGGTCGCATAGACCTCCTTGCCGGCGGCTGCTTCCTCCTAGGCGAAGCACCCCGGCGACTCACGTGTGGACGCTGAGGACCTCGAGGAGAGATCGTTGAGCTCGCGGACGTTTCCCGGCCACGGATGGTGACGGAGCGCCTCCCGCGTCTCGCTCGGGATCACATCGATGCGGCGATCCAGGCGGCGGGCAAACTGGCCGACGAAGTGATCGACGAGCGCGTCGATGTCCTCCGGCCGCTCACGGAGGGGCGGTATCGCGATCGGGAAGACGTTCAGGCGGTAGTACAGATCGTCACGGAAGCAGCCCCCTTCGACCATCCCGGCGAGGTCCCGGTTCGTGGCGGCGATCGCGTGACGTGCCCTACGGCGACCTCGACCGACAGCGCCGGGGCAGTTTGATGCGCGTGTCGAGGACCGGTGATTGGTCTATGCCCGCATCCGATGAACCGAGGTGCGGACGTGCGTGATGTGAGTCCGCGCCTCGCCGAAATGGTTGCCCCGGGAAAACATTCGCAGTAAGGCATGCCGCGATGTCGAGCCTGGGAGCCCGTGGCGAGGGCCGCGCGTGAGCTCGACGCCAGTCGGGTCACTCTTCATCTCCCCGCCCGTCGCGCCCGGGGTCGACTGGACTCATCTGCTTCCGATCCTGGTGGCGATCCCCGGGGTGGCGATCCTGGTCTGGGGTCTCGTGCGCGGCCGGCTGCCGCCCGCCGCCGGTGTCGCGGGGCTCGTGCTGCCGATAGCCGCCTACGGGTTCGGCATGCTCATGGTGATGGAGGGATCGAAGGACGTTCGCTTCTGTGGCTCGTGCCACCTGATGACGCCGATCGTCGCGAGTCTGCGTGCCACCGACGGCAGCTCGCTCGCCGCCATCCACTTCACCCGTGGTCTGGTCCCGACCAATGAGGCCTGCTATGCGTGCCACAGCGGCTACGGGATCTGGGGGACGTTCGGGGCCAAGAAGGCCGGAGCGATGCATATGCTCCACAACCTCACGGGGCACTACGCTTTGCCGCTCGAGCTGAACGGCCCGTTCGACATCGCCTCGTGCCTCGGCTGCCACGCGGGGGCAGCGAGTTTCCGCGACGTCGAGGCGCATCAGGACCCCGACGTCCAGCAGGCGCTGCTGAGCCACACCATGGCCTGCACCGGCGCCTGCCACCCGGCGGCGCATCCCGAGGAAGCGCTTACCGGTGGCAGGGCGCCGTCATGATGCGCGTCGCCTGCCTTCTGGCACTGATCGCTCTGGCCATCCTCATCATGACCGCGCTACATCTCGACGGCGCGACCGCCACCATGTTCTCCTTCATCGGGATCCCGGCCCTGGCCGTCGCGCTGGGACTCTACGTGATCAAGCGCTGGCAGCTCGGCGCTTTCCGGCGCGGTTCCGGGCCCTCGACTACCTAATGCGAAAGACGCGAAAGGAGTCTCCGATGCGTTACGCGATGTCCCTCGTGGTCGCTTTCAGCCTGGCGGGCGCCAACGTCTCCCTCGCCGCCGACGGAGCGGCAATCTTCAAGCAACACTGCGCCAGCTGCCACGGGGAGACGGGCAAGGCCGACACCGCGGCCGGCAAGGCCATGAAGGTACCCGCGCTCGCCGGCGACGCCAAGGTAGCCGGGATGGCCGACGCCGACATCACCGCCAGCATCAAGGCAAACGCGAAGCATACCGCGGTGCTGAAAAAGGTGACCGACGCCGACATCGCAGCGGTCGCTGCCTACGTGAAGGGACTGGCTGCTGCCAAATAATAGATACGTCCTGCTCGCGACGGCGCTCGGGCTCCTGGCCGTCGGCGTGGCGCCGATGGGCGCCACGGCCGCCACCGTCGTTCCCGGAGGCGGCAACAAGCGGACCGATTGTTTGTTGCAGATGTCGGCGGAGGCCGTGGGGTATCCCGCCGGCAAGACGCCCAAGGGCGTCACGTGTGCGGACGGCGACAGCTGCGACTTCGACCGACAGCGCAACGGTGTGTGCGTGTTCCAGGTGAGCTTCTGCCTGAACGAGCCGACGCGGAGCTGTCAGCCTCGCTCGGTGAGTCGGCTCACCCTGAAGCTGAAGAAGAAGTCGCCGGTCGACATTACACCCCTGCAGGCAGCGCTCGCCGCCATCCCGCTGCCCACCAGCGCCACCGTCTGCTCGCCGGCGGCCCTGGTCTCCGTCCCGGTGGTAGGGCCCAACAAACAGGGCCTCGTTTCGTCCAGACGCGTTCCCCTGAAGGCGACCGCCAAGGCGGGCGGTCAGAGCGACCCGGACACCTACGGGCTGACCTGCGTGCCCACCACCGTCGCCGGCGGCCCGACGACGACCACGACGCCGGCGAGTACCAGCACGACGCTCCCGCCCGTCCCGCCGGGCTTGCCCGGCGCCGGTCTGGTGTCGGAGATCACGGCCGCGGCGGTGAGCGCGCAGGGCATCGTCTCGATCACCTTCACCTTGACCGACGGCACCGGCATCCCGCTGGTCCCCTCCACCGCCTCGACCTCGAATCCGGCGCAGGCGCGCGTCCGGTTCACCATCGCGCATCTCGACCTTGAGTCCACGACGACCGAAGGCACCACCGCCACCTTCACGCGCTATCGTAGCTACATCGTTCCGACGCCCGGTCAGCCCGGATACGACTCCGGCGGCTCGCTCGCCACCGTGGACGCAACGAGGGGCATCTACACGTACACGTTCGCCACCGCGCTGCCCCCCGGCTTCCCGGCCACGACCACGCACACGGTCGGGGGCCAGGTCGAGCGCACCCTCGAGACGCAGAAGCTGTATGCGAACCCACTGTTCGACTTCGTGCCGGCCAGCGGGGCCGTCACGCTCGCCCGCGAGCTCACCACCACGGCCCAATGCAACGGTTGCCACGACCCCCTGGCCTTTCACGGCGGGGGGCGGCGAGAGGTCGGCCTCTGCCAGCTCTGCCACACGGACCAGGGCTTCGACGAGAGCGGGAATTCGATCGAGCTGCAGCAGATGATCCACCGCATCCACATGGGGAAGGACCTGCCCACCGTCGTCAACGGCGCACTCGGCGCCAAGTACGAGATCGGGGGGACGGCCTTCGCCGAGAAGGGCAAAGCCTGCGCCGGCGGCCCGCTGTCCGGCGTGTCCTGCAGCGCCGACGGCGACTGCCCCGACAGTACCTGCACGGGGACGACCGTCACCGGCGTCGGCTTCCCGCAGGACATCCGGACCTGCACCGTGTGTCACGGCCAGGGCGCGACCGCTGGCGATCACCTGGGGAAGGCCTCCACGTCGGCGTGCACGGGCTGCCACGACAACGTGAATCCCAGCGAGATGACGACGGCGGCCGGCCCGCCCGGAACAGCGCACGCCGCCGGCGCGCAACCCGAGGCCTTCTGCACCACGCTCTGTCACCCGGCGAACGGATCCGAGTTCGGCCTGTCCGTGGCCGGCGCACACACGGTGCCGCAGCGATCGATGCAGCTCACCGGCCTCGTGGGCGAGATCCGCTCCGCGAGCGGCAGCCCGGGCGGGGCCGTCACGATCACGTTCCGGCTGACCGACGACGCGGGGACGCCGCTCACGAGCCTCACCGGACTGAGCAGCCTGGCGCTCGCGATCAGCGGCCCGTCGAGCGACTTCGGCGCTCTGACCCCGCCGGTGACCAGGCCCGCCCTGATCGGAGGCAGCGCCAGCGGGACCGTCACGGGCCCGGACGGCAGCGGCGTCTTCACCTACACGACGACGGTCGCCGACGGCATTCCCGCCGGCGGCACGGGGACCTGGCGCGTCGGCATGGAGGGACGACGCGACGTGACGATCAACGGGCAGACCGTCCGGGAGGCGATGCAGAACGTGGTGCGCGATTTCAGCGTCGACGCCTCCGCCATCGTTCCCCGCCGTGCGGTGGTGGACCAGGCGAAATGCGCCTCGTGCCACGGCGTCTTCTCGCAGGGCTTCAGCGTGCACGGCGGGTCGCGTAACCGCGTCGAGTACTGCGTGGTGTGCCACAACCCGAGCGAGAGCGACTTCGACGGACGTGTCGTCGTCACCGGGGCCGATCCGGCCACGCAGCCCATCAGCCTCAAGCACCTGCTCCACAAGGTCCACACGGGCGACGAGCTGACGGAGCGGCCGTATGTCGTCTACGGATTCAACGGCTCGGTGAACGACTTCGGCGAGGTCCTCTTTCCCGGCAACCGAGCCGACTGCCAGCAGTGCCACCTGGCCGAAACCTATTTCCTCCCGTTGCCGGCGGGGGTGCTGCCGACACGGACGTCCGAGATCATGGGGGGCGTGGAAACGCCGGTCGGGTCGATTCCACCGATTCAGGATTCCTGCCTCAGCTGTCACGACGATGCGGCCACCGCGGCCCATGCCGCCACGAACACCGCACCGGGGGGAGCCGAAGCGTGTGCCACCTGTCACGGAGAGGGTGCGACCTTCGCCGTGTCGACGGTGCACGCCGCCGCGGCGCCCTGAACGTCAGGAGATCCGATGCTGCTCCAGGAACACGGACGCCTGGCGGCATGGGTCGGCATGGTCGGACTGCTCGCCGCGGCCACGCTCCGCAGCGCCAGCGCTCAGAGCGCCCCGCCCGGCGCCGGCGAGTGCGGGACCTGCCACTACGACCTGGCCCTGGCTTACACCTTCCCGGCCGGCCACGCTGCCGCGCTCGACTGCATCGCCTGCCACGGCGACCGCCGGCCTGGCCGCGTCGGCCGGCGCCACCGCACGATCCCCAACTGCGCGACCTGCCACGACGACGTCCACGGGCATCCCACCAAGGCAGCCGAGCGACTGGGCCGCCGACAGACCCGCAACTGTCTCAACTGCCACGACCCGCACGGCGGCGCGAACCTCCATCTGGTGCGCAACCTGGTGCGGTCGCGGCAACATCTCTACGACGTGACCTTTACGGTCGACGCCGGCCTGGCGCCGGGCGGGCTGGCGAGCCCGACCGATCCCGGCAGCGGCATGTGCGAGGTCTGTCACCGCAAGACCGACTTCTATCCCGCGAAAGGCCGCGGCGACGCCCACTTCACCGCCAACTGCACGCTCTGTCACGACCACACGCGGGCGTTCGCGCCCGTCGCGACCGAAGACAACTGCGTGCTCTGCCATCAGGACGAGGCCGCGCGGCACACGATGCCGAGCGGACACGCCGTCCAGACGTGCACGACCTGTCACGCCGAGCGCGATCCCACGCCGGGTCCGGACC
>Ga0209474_10005124_pt1 | contig 11196 bp, 11 predicted proteins | sample GraSoiAngelo_145_FD_185902 | JGI IMG/M metagenome (GOLD analysis project Ga0209474, IMG submission 185902) | Grasslands soil microbial communities from the Angelo Coastal Reserve, California, USA - 14_1009_05_20cm (SPAdes) (version 2) | ecosystem: Environmental > Terrestrial > Soil > Grasslands... | reverse complement strand
GATCCACATTAGCACCGACTACGTTTTTGATGGAAGGCAAGACTCTCCTTACACCGAGGAGGACACACCAAGGCCATTGAGCGTCTATGCCGAATCGAAACTAGCAGGCGAAGAAGAGACGCTCAGAATTTCCCAAAACAATCTCGTGATCCGGCTTTCCTGGGTCTTCGGACCGGATAAACCAAGTTTTATCGATAAAATCATTCAGCGCGCGCGCGAAAACGAAACCGTGACGGCAGTGGCCGACAAGTTTTCTTCGCCCACTTACACGCTCGATGTGGCGGATTGGTTGCGCCTGGCTTGGGAGAACGATGCTCATGGGATTTTGCATCTGGCGAACAACGGCGGATGCAGTTGGCAGGAATGGGCACAGTATGCCATCGATGTTTGCCACAACCTTGGGATTCCGCTGAAGACTGAACGAATCGGAGCCGTGTCGCTGGCGGATATGAAGAACTTCGTTGCGCGACGCCCGGTGCATACGGTATTATCAACCGCGAAGTTCGCTGCTCTCACCGGAGTGAAACCCCGCCATTGGCGCGAAGCGGTTGCTGAATATATTACCGCCCACGTTTCTAAGAAATGAATATGAATTTTTTGAGGTTAATTGGAATTGTCGCGTTAACTGCGCTGGCCCAAGTAGCGCGCGCGGAGCTGAAGTGGGAGCAGACCTCGGTCGATTTGCAGCCGGCGCTGGGCGACAAACAAGCAGTTGCGCATTTCAAGTATGAAAATGTCGGCAAGACCCCCGTCCATTTTACATCGGTCCATGCCTCCTGCGGTTGCACTGCTGCGCAAACGCAAAGAGAGCAGGTTGCTCCCGGTGAAAAAGGCGAGGTCACCGCGACCTTTAACATCGGCGGCCGTACCGGCACCCAAGTCAAGACCGTTACAGTCCAGACCGACGATCCCGATCCCTCGCGTACCACTACCGTGCTTACGCTGAAGGCGGTTATCACACCGTTACTCGAAATCCAGCCAGCACTTGTTTTTTGGCAGAATGGTGAGGAGCCCAAGCCGAAGATCATCACTGCCAAAGCAAATAAGGCTGCGGCCATCAAGAAATTGGACGTGATATCGTCGATTCCCGATTTCACTGCCAAAGTCGAAGCCGGCTCTGCTCCGAATGAATTCAGGATCAGTGTCCAACCGCGGGATACCGCGAAGGCTGCCTACGCAACGTTGAGCATCAAACCCGATTCCCCGGTCAACACGGGAAACACGTTCGCCGCAGCGGCGCGGGTGATGCCTCCTGCGCCAACACCAGCGACGGCGAGTACGCCGGCGACCAAGTCTACCCTTTCCACGATCCGACACGACCTGGCCACACCAGCGGCGACAGCAGCGTCACCCAGTCAATAACTGGTGAGCGCGGTCCGACAAGCGCTATTGCTCATTGCGCTCGCCCTTGTGCCCGCAATCGGCGAGGCGATTTATTTTCGCAATAGAGTCTCGTGGCAGTCACCCATTCCCGCATCCGAATTGGTGACGGTCGAACAAGCGCAGAGCTGGGGCGATAATGTGATCTGGGTGGATGCGCGACCGGCTGAAGAGTTTGATCGTGATCATATCCCGGGCGCGATTTCGTTGAACGAAGATAGCTGGAACGAGTTGTTGCCGCAATTTCTAGGGCAATGGTCGCCGGAGAAGAGAGTTGTGGTTTACTGCAGTGCGCAAAGTTGCAACGCCAGCCGCGAAGTGGCGAAACGGCTGCGGGACGAAGCGCAGTTGAAGAACGTCTTCGTTCTCGATAGCGGCTGGGAAGGGTGGCTCAAGCTAAATCGGTGAATCGTTAGATCGTTAAATGGTTAAATCGTTCCCGTGGCGCATCGTCGCTCTTATCATCGGCGGCATTTTCATTTATGCCGGCGTCATCAAAGCCATGGATCCGGTTGGCTTCGCTAACGACATTGATAATTACAAGATTCTACCGTGGACGATTGGCGTGCGGTTGGCCTTCTACTTGCCGTGGCTGGAAATTCTTTGCGGTCTGGCCGTGATTCTAGGCCTTTTGTATCGCGGCGGTTTGTTGATTTTGACCGCGCTCGTTTCCATCTTCATCGCTGCGAGCGTTATTTCAAAAGTCCGTGGCCTCGACATCACGTGCGGCTGCTTCGGTCACGCCAGCAAATACCTCAGCTTCTTCGGTCATCTTCTGCTCGATCTCGCGATCTTCGCTGGGCTGATCGGCCTTTCGATTTCAAACCGCGCGCAACAATCACAATTGTAGGGCAGGCGCCCCGCCTGCCAAAGTCCAGATCATGGGTCGTCCTCCACGCATTCCCGTTTGGCTACGCTGGGAACAGCCGGTCATTTATTTCGTCACGATTTGCGTAGCAGGTCGCAAGGCGGTTCTAACGAACCAGGCAACATTCAGCGCTTTTAAGACGGCGGCGGCAAAACTAAACGAATGGAAGGTACTCGCGGCCATCCTGATGCCCGATCATCTTCACGCCATCGTGTCACCTACACGAGATCGTCAGGCCAAGGTCGGGAATTTTTCAGGCGCCTTAAAACGGTGGATTCGCGAGGAAGTGCATGCTTCATGGAAATGGCAGCCCGGTTGTTTTGATCGGCTACTACGCTCCGATGAACCGCTTCACGAAAAATGGTCGTATCTTCAGGAAAATCCTGTGCGCCCCGGCTTGTTAAGGATTGGGAAGATTGGCCGTATCGACTCGGATTGGGTGACGATGATCAATCGTGGCGGGAACCATATTGATTGCCGGTGTGCTGGTTTGGCAAGCGGAGCGCTCGCCCTACAAGAGCTGATTCCGTCGCCGGTTTAGCAAACCGTCTGTAGGGCAGCGCCCCCCGTTGCGAAAGATCGCTCCGCAAGCCGAGAGCTTCATTTTAGCATCGTCTAGCCGCCTGCCGCGCCGTAGTCTAGCGAAGACGGGTGTTTAGCGGTCATGAGGTGCGTATTTTCAGTTCTGCGTATCCGCGATATCAGCGACATCCGCGGTTAATAACTGCCGGTGAACATCCTGTAGGTTGAGCGGCAGCGAATAGATAGAGTACGCGGGGTAGTTCATTCCCATGAAGTCGCTACTGGATTTTTTGAAGGGGAAATGGCTCGGGCATCCATTGCACCCAATCCTTGCCCATGTCCCGATGGCGATGTGGCCGGGCGCGCTCATCTTCGATTTGCTTTCGCAATGTCAGATCGGTGGCAACGCCATGGTCCGATTATCATTGTACGCCATCGCTTTTGGTTTGGCAGCCGCGCTCCTGGCGGCGCCGACTGGATTAGTCGATTGGAGTGGAATCAAGAAGGAAAAGCCGGCATGGAAAATCGGCCTGTATCACATGTCGCTCAACCTCATCGCGACGGCGCTGTTTGCGGTGAACCTCGCTTTGCGCTGGCAAACATTTCGCGAGGCTTCGGAAGTTGATCGAATACCGCTTCTACTTTCCGCTGCCGGCACGCTCATCCTCATTGGCTCAGCTTATCTGGGCGGACGAATGGTTTACGAGTACGGCATCAGCGTGGCGCGAATGTCGAAAAAGAAATGGCGCAAGCTCGCTGCAGCCGGCGCCGCCAACCTGCCACCGGAATAGGAGAAGCCGTGTTGAAAGATCTTCTCGAAGGCAAGCCACTGCGGCATCCGATTCATCCGATGCTGGTTCATTTTCCAATCGGGTTTCTGGTTTTGAGTTTCCTCCTCGATCTCGTTAGCCTGGCTTTTCCGGAGGTGCCAGGCCTGTTGCGCGGTTCCTTTTACGCGATGCTCCTCGGAATCATCGCAGCGCTGCTCGCGGCTGTGCCCGGCATCGTCGATTACTCCGAGATTCGCCGCGATCACCCAGGCAAGGTCGTGGCTACCAGGCACATGATTTTGAATCTAATGGTTGTGGCAATTTACGGCATTAATTTGTGGATTCGCTCTTCCGCACTGAGCGATCCGAAAATTAGTTTACTGCCCTTCCTTCTCTCCATCATTGGCATTGGCCTTCTATCTGTATCCGGCTATCTGGGTGGCCGTCTCGTTTACGACGACGGAATTGCGGTCGGGCGCCACAAGCGTCACACGCCAACTCCGCAAGGCACGCTTCATCTTTCGACCGGACACGCGACCAAGGATGGAGAGACGACCTTTGTTCCCATTCCTGAGGCCGAACAATTGGGCAATGGAGAAACGTTGCGGGTCGAAATCGACAAGTTGGTGATGACAATCGCCCGGATCGACAATCAGCTTTACGCTTTTCAGGAATTTTGCACCCATCGCTTTGGTCCGCTCTCCGAAGGCAGCCTCCATGGATTCAACGTGCAGTGCCCGTGGCACAACTCGTGTTTCGATGTTCGCACCGGAAAAGTGACCAACGGTCCCGCTAAAGTGGATCTAAAAACGTTCAAGATTGAAAAACGTGACGGTAAAGTTGGCGTGCTAGTGACGAAAGACCATGATCAGAAAACTTAAATCTGGCGGGTATCGTTTATACTCGCGGAAGAAAAATCCGAAGACCGGAAAACGGAGAAACCTGGGCACCTTTAAAACGCGCGCCGCAGCAAAGAAACACGAAAAAGCGGTGCAGTTTTTCAAGCGGCGCTGATTCACTGGGCTACAGTTCGCTCGTTAAGGCTGTGATTGAAACCAGCAGCGCGATGAGGAGCGGAGTGGTGGCCCCCTGGACTTCTTGAGCGGGGTAGGAACATTGGCGCGGCAGTGGTAAACTGCCGTTACAGATTTTTAATTCGGCAACGAAGCGGTTGCCGTACAATCTGCCGAGAGCTAGAAGGAAGATCATTATGAATTACCTATTGATCCGGCACAAAGTTGCTGACTTCGCCAAGTGGAAACCCGCTTATGACTCGCACGGTTCTGCGCGGGCGAATGCTGGCCTGAAAGAGGAACGTCTATTGCGCAACATCGACAATCCTAATGAAGTCGTTTTGCTTTTTTCTGCGCAGGATCTGAACAAAGCGAAACAGTTCGGTGCGTCGGATGACTTGCGCCAACGAATGCAGCAAGCCGGAGTGACTGATAAACCGGACATTTGGTTTTTGAACGACTGAAAATCCGATCAGCTACCGATTCCGATCGCAGCATCCGCCAAATAAGAAAACGCTGAAAAACTGAAACGCTGAAATGCTCTGATTTTAGCGTCCTTTGGCGTATTTAGCGGTTAAGTAGCGCTTTGTTTTGTATTCTTCCCATCCGTGGTATCAGCGAAATCCGCGGTCTACCTCAGCTGGCTGATCGTGCCGAAGTCGCCTTGTTGCCGGCCGGTACCGCAAACAACAGCGCTACCGACACCGACACCTGTAAAATGCACTCAGACCTTCGCTGACAGCTTGACTTAGAGGTTAATCGGCGATGGAAAACGCCGCTGCTGTAGTTTAGCTAACGATAACTTCCGCAAAGCCCAGTTTGCCTTCTGTGGTGGCGGCCGTGCCGGCTGCAAATATGTTTCGTACCCCGCAGGCGACACGCCTGCCTCTACAGAAACGCGCGGCAATCGCCAATGGAGAAATTTGCAATCTACGATTGCCTCACTCCCATTCAATGGTGCTCGGGGGTTTAGTCGAGATATCGAGGACGACGCGATTCACGCCTTTAACTTCGTTAACGATGCGGTTGGAGATGCGGGCCAATAGTTCGAAAGGCAAACGGACCCAATCGGCGGTCATGCCATCTTGACTTTCGACGATGCGCAATGCGATGGTGTAATCGTAGGTGCGCTGGTCACCCATCACTCCGACGGTTTGCACGGGCAGGAGAACGGCGAAGGATTGCCAGACCCGATAATACCAATCGCTCGCTTCCATTTCACTGTGCACAATGGTATCGGCATCGCGCAAAATGCGAAGCCGTTCCGGTGTTACTTCGCCTAAAATACGCACGGCAAGCCCAGGTCCGGGGAAAGGTTGGCGATAAACTATTTCTTTGGGTAGTCCGAGTTGAAGTCCGGCCTGCCGAACTTCATCCTTGAATAGCTGACGCACGGGTTCGACTAGCTCGAAGTGCATCTTTTCGGGTAATCCGCCGACATTATGATGGCTCTTGATTACGTGCGCAGGATTGCCGCCAATGGCGACGCTTTCGATGACATCAGGGTAGAGCGTCCCTTGCGCCAGAAACTTATAGCCGCTGTGCTCGTCCGCGCCGTTCTTTTTGTCCTCGGCCAGTAGCTCTTCAGTCGCGGCGTGAAAAACCTTTATGAATTCGTTCCCGATGATCTTTCGCTTCTGCTCCGGATCGGTGACACCCTTTAACAGGCTAAGGAACCGATCGGATGCATCGACATACTTAAGTTCAATATGAAAGTTTTCGGCGAAAACACGCTGAACGATTTCTTCCTCGCGCGCGCGCAACAAACCGTTATTGACGAAGATACAGGTAAGTTGGTCGCCAATTGCCTTATGTAGCAGCGCAGCCACAACCGAGGAATCAACACCGCCACTGAGGCCGAGAACTACTTTGTTGTCACCGACCTGGGCGCGCACTCTTTCACAGGCGTGGTCAATGAAGGAACCCATGGTCCAATCCATCGTGCAACGACAGATGTGATAGACGAAGTTCTGCAGAATCTCACGCCCCCGCGGGGTATGCGCGACTTCGGGATGAAACTGTAAGCCGTAGAGTCGCCGTTGGGAATCTTCTACGGCTGCGAAAGGCGAGCCGCTGGTGTGCGCAGCGACACGGAATCCACTTGGCAACGCTGTTACTTCATCACCGTGACTATTCCAGACATCCACCTGCGCGCCCAAGCCGTCAAAAAGCTGCGACCCGTTAGTTACATCCAGTATTCCGGCGCCGTACTCGCGGCGTCCGGTGTAGCGGACCTGACCGCCGAGGTGATGCGCCATCTGCATCAATCCGTAACAAATTCCAAGAATCGGGATTCCCAGAGTAAAAATCTTTGGATCAACCTGGGGCGCACCGTTTTCGTAAACGCTGGCCGGGCCCCCCGACAGAATGATCCCGTTTGGTTGTTCGCGCGCAATGGCGTCGGCCGAAGTATCAAAGCGGACAATCTCTGAGTAAACCTGCAGCTCACGAATGCGCCGGCCAATGACCTGGGTGTATTGCGAACCGAAATCGAGGATGAGAATTTTCGAATGTTTCGGCGAGGCCTCGGTCTTCACGCCAATCACGGATGAGTTTGCGGCACGCCGTGCTCGCTAGCTGGATCGTTTGAGGGGCGGTCAAGTGGACCAATTGTTCCCTGGCCGGTCACGCCCCGCTCGAGCTGGCCTCCCACTTCTTGCGTGCTGCGTTGTTCCAACGGATCGGCACACCCACCCGCGATAAGTGCGAGTGCGCACATAATCGACAAGGGTCTCATCTGCTTATCTTAGGAAGCAAGTGCGCCAATGCAATTGCAGAATCAGAGTGGGTGAATCGTTAAAAAAGTTAAATTGTTAAAACGGAGGAGCGTTTCCCGTTGTAACTTTTTAACAGTTTTAACCTTTTTAACGTCCCCATGATTCCCGCCGAGCTTTTGCTACAAGGTTATCGGCTCGGAGTTTTCCCGATGGCGATGGAGGACGACTCTATTGAATGGTTTTCGCCGGAACGGCGCGGAATTATTCCTCTGGAGACATTTCATCTTCCGCATGCGGCCAGGCGTGCCTGGGCGCGAAAATCATTTGAAGTTAGAATCGACAGCGCATTCTCGGAAGTGATTCGGGCGTGCGCGCGACGTGACGAGACCTGGATCAACGAGGAGATCGTGGCGAGTTACGAGCATTTGCATGCGATTGGTCACGCGCATTCGGTGGAAGCGTGGCAAAAGGGCAGACTGGCGGGCGGATTGTATGGTGTGGCTATTGGCGGCGGTTTCTTCGGTGAATCGATGTTTCATCGGGTAACCGATGCTTCAAAAATCGCGCTGGCTGCGCTGGTCGAACACTTGAAACGACAACGCTTTGTCTTACTCGACACCCAGTGGCTCACGCCGCATCTCTTTCAATTTGGGGCCGTGGAAGTATCGCGCGCGGAGTATCTCGAGTTACTTGAGCGCGCCGTCAATTTGAAGCGAAGCTTTCTGTAGCGGCGTCGCTGGTAGGGCGAGACTCTGTCGAGCCGCAGATTTCTGTAGCAGTACTCTATGAGCGCCGATAGACCGCCACTACAACTCGGCATTGAGGGTTGAGCGTTTTCTGCTTTAATGAGCACCCGCCCTCTCATTGCAGCAGTAGTGGCATTGCGATTCGGCTGGGTAGCTCAGTTGGCAGAGCAGAGGACTGAAAATCCTCGTGTCGGCGGTTCGATTCCGCCCCCAGCCAGACCCCGTTTCTCCTCTCAGAAACGCGCTTTTTTCACCTTGATAATCGCGAGAGTCTGAAAACCGCGAAAGTGAAAGAAAAGGCCGGTTTCGGCAATGGCACCTCGAAGTTCGCTCGGCGAGCCGCCGAAACCAGCACGCGAGGGCGCGGGCTCCCCGAACAATTTTAACTGTTAGCTTGCAGCGAGTGCCGGCTCATCTTGCGATTGCAGATGCATCGCCACGGTTTGCGCGAGCCGATCAGGTAAGTAAGGCTTGGCGAGAAAGAGATGCTCTTTTTCGCGTTCGAACTCCGATCCGAAAAGCTCGGAGCTATAACCGCTGGTAAAGATAACTTTCAAATTCGGTTTATCCAGGATGAGAGTATGCGCCAGCTGTCGACCGGAGATAGATTCGGGCATCACAACATCCGTAAGTAACAAGTCGATCTCATCGCGGTGTTCGGCCCACACCTCAAGCGCATCGGGACCATTCGCAGCTGACAGCACGCGATAACCTAAAGCGGCAAGCGCTCCGCTGACGAACTCCCGCAACATTTCTTCATCTTCTACTACCAGGATAGTGATGGCGTTAGTCGGTGTGGAGTCGGTCGGTGAACTTTCTGATTTGGCTGATGCAGCAACGAATCTCTCGACGCTCAACGGGAAAAATGTGCGAATGATCGTGCCTCGACCTGGCGTGGTATCCACTTCAATCCAACCCCCGTGTTGCTTGAGCACCCCGTAAACGGTGGCCAGACCCATGCCAGTACCCTGGCCCGGATCTTTGGTCGTAAAAAATGGCTCAAAAATTCGACCGACCGTGGCCGCATCCATCCCGTAACCGGTATCCTTTACCGCCAGGCAGATGTAAGGACCAAGCTGCGATTCCGGATTGCGTGCTTGAGATGCTTTGTCGACTTCGACTTGCGTAGTGGTGAGAGTAAGCTTACCGCCGTCGGGCATGGCATCGCGAGCATTCAACGCAAGGTTCATGATGACCTGTTCGACATTGTTGGAATCAGCGAAAATCGGCGGCAGATCGGGAGCCAGCTGCATATCAAGGGCGATGTGTTCCCCGATCAGTCGCCGCAACATCGCAACTGTTTGCTCGACAACTTCATTGAGCGCGAGCGGTCGCCTCTGGATGATTTGCTTTCGGCTATAGGCGAGAAGCTGGCGGGTCAAAGCGGTAGCCCGTTCCGCGGCACGTTGCACCTGGTTGAGAGAAGACGTTAGTTTTTTATCGAGCCGCGGATTCCGCAGTTGCATCGAGGTGTTTCCAAGAATGACCGTAAGAATGTTGTTGAAGTCGTGGGCGACGCCGGCCGCGAGTCGACCAACGGCTTCCATCTTTTGCGCCTGGCGTAATTCGTTTTCGAGCCGCACGCGATCAGTGATGTCCTGCAAGATGAGCAAGTGATAAGGAGCACTTCCGAGCTCGAGATTCTCGGCTGCGACCAGAACTTCGCGTGTTTCGTTAGAGGTGGTGCGAATGGTCGCGGCTAAGTTCCGCACGGCGTGACGAGCTGCAAGTTCTTCGCGGACAGTAGTCGGGGTGGATTCATCGGCCCAAAATGTCGTGCTGCCTGCGAGCACAGCCTCGCGCGATGCGCCGACGAGTTCGAGAAAACTTGTGTTTGCATCGAGGCAATCTTTTCCGTCTGGGCGTTGAATCGCCATCGGCACCGGGCTGGCATGAAACGCTTTCGAAAAACGCTCCTCCGAGCGACGTAGCGCTTCCTCAGCAGCAGCGCGTTCCGCTACTTCGCCGGTCAAGCGCGCGTTGGCGGCGCGCAATTCCGCCGTGCGCTGGTTTACGAGCGCATCCAATTCCTCCATCTGTTCTCGCGCCATCTGGGTGAGCTGCCATTTTTTCGAAAGAGCGTGCGCCATCTGCAAGACCTCGACGTTATCGAAAGGTTTCTTGAGTACAAGCATCTTATCGGTGTTGCCGCCGACCGACTTCGCGATCTCGTCCCACGAATAATCTGAGTAGGCGGTGCAAATGACGATCTGAAGATCGGGAAATTCCTTCCAGATACGGGAGATGGTTTCAATTCCATCCCAGCCAGGGGGCATTCGCACGTCGACAAAGGCGACAGCGTACGGCGCGCCTTCGGCACAGGCGGCTCGGACTTTCTCAAGTCCCTCTTGTCCCTGGAAAGCGGAGTCGATCCGAAAATTTTGTGCGCGCGAGGCACCAGCCTCGTCGCCGAAAAGAGAGGCTTCCGTCGCATCAAGCTCTTCAGCGAGCTTGGCATCAGCGGGGCCGAGGATTTTGCGAAAATCTTCATGGATCGATGGGTTGTCGTCGATGATCAGGATGCGGTGATGGTGGGGCTGCAAAGTTGGAGGTGCGAGGTTCATGTGACAGAGGCGGTAGATGCAATGGGAAGTTCGAGGGTAAAGCTGGCTCCCTGGCCGATGCCGGGGCTCGCTACGGTGATGAACCCGCCCATCGAACGCGCGGCGATCGCGCCGCTATGCAGGCCGAAACCGTGGCCGCCTTCGCGGGTGGTGAAACCGTGTGCGAAAATGCGGGTCAAGTTTTCCGGTGAAATGCCGATGCCGTTGTCCGAGACGACGATCTGGATACAGTGCTCGTTCGGGGCGGAGATCGAGATTACAATTTTCTTGTCGATGCGCTCCACCTCGTCCAAAGCATATTTGGCGTTGCGAATCAGATTGATGAGAATCTGCAATAGCTTGTGCCGGTCGACGCGGATCGCCGGCACGGCAGAAAACCGCCGCTCAACTTCGACGCCGTGGCGCTCAAACGCGCCAATGTTCATGGCGATGGCGTCCTCTACCAGCCGATGGGCCTGGAGATTTTCGAAAACACCGCTGACCTTGGCGTAGCTCTGCTGCATCGCAACTACTTCCTTAATGTGCTCGATATTACGGCTTAGTTGATCGACCTCGTTCAGTAGTTCGGTATTTTCCAAGATAAAGAATTCTCCGAGATTCGCGAGATAGCCCGGTA
>Ga0209474_10005123_pt1 | contig 11196 bp, 13 predicted proteins | sample GraSoiAngelo_145_FD_185902 | JGI IMG/M metagenome (GOLD analysis project Ga0209474, IMG submission 185902) | Grasslands soil microbial communities from the Angelo Coastal Reserve, California, USA - 14_1009_05_20cm (SPAdes) (version 2) | ecosystem: Environmental > Terrestrial > Soil > Grasslands... | reverse complement strand
ATCACGCTGTAGCCGAGGCATATTTGCTGAAGGCCCACGCGATCCTTGGAAAGGGAAACCCGCCAGATCACCGCGCAATCTACCGATCGGCACGACGACTGGCATTGCTCTTCGATACTCTTGGTCAGTCCGAAGAAGCGATCGATTTCTACCAGAAAGCAATAGCTGCTGGAACCGAGGTCGAAGATGTCCCGTACTCAGATATCGGAACCATGCTAAACAACGTCGCTCTCATCCTGCGCAAGTCGGGCAGGCAAAAGGCGGCCGAACCGTGTTACCTGCGCGCGCTGGAAATTTATGAGAAGCAGCTGGGACCTGAGCACGCTGATGTAGCATCGGTGCTAAACAATCTGGCGGTATTTTACACCAACGAACGCCGATACACCGAAGCAGAGAAATTACATCTTCGGGCGCTGGCGATCAGAGAAAACCTACAACCGCGTCCAAGCGCCGACATTGCGCAATCGAAATGCAATCTGGCGGTGGTCTATCATTCGCGTGGTGATTACGCGAAGGCGGCGGAGCTTTATCAATCCTCACTAAAGAGCTGGGAACAAGTCGAAGATAAACCCTCGAAGGATTACGACATTGTCGTGTCCAATTATGCCGATCTCTTGCGTTCGCTTGGACAGGTGCGCAAAGCGCATCAACTAGAGGTACGCGCGCGCAAGAAACGGGCTGGCTGAAGTTACCAAAGCAATCCTTTTGATTTCAGCTTGCAGGCACGCGAGCCCCCTCGCATTGTAAGGCCCGCTGTTTTGCTCGCGTGGCGGAACTGGCAGACGCGTACGGCTCAGGACCGTATGGGGCGACCCGTGGAGGTTCGAGTCCTCTCGCGAGCAGTTACTCTTGCCGTACGACCGACGCTTTAGGTCCACCAGCACCTGCCGATGCTGATAGCGACACCCGTTACTTATTTCGCACCTTTTCTTCTGGCTGCCCACCGCGCTTTCATTAGCTCGGAAAGCCTTCTTCGACCGGCAGGTGTAAGTGCACCCTTTTTCCGTTTCGAGGTTTTTTGTTTTCCTCCTGCTTTCCTTCTTGCCGCCCAGCGAGCCTTCATTAGCTGAGAAAGCTTCCTTCGGCCGGCCGGTGTGAGCTGACCTTTTCTCCCGGCAGGAGCTGCTCCTTCCGTGCCTCGCGTCTGTGCCCAACGAGCTCGGGCGGCTGCCGAAAGCTTCGCCCTCGTGTCAGGCGAGAAGTAGCGTCCGGGGGCGGTGGGACTGGTTGGCCTTTGAGGTGCACCTCGCAAAAGAGAGGAAAGGCGTCGTTGCAGATTATCGATTTGCTGGCGAATTGAGATCGCTTCCTGTAGATCTTTAACAGATATGTCCATGCGGGTAGATAGCCGTGGTTGCTGCGTATGGCAATTAGTAATTTTATGACGAGTTCCGGCCTTGTTCCTCAACGTTAGCTTGTTAGCTATGTCATGAGTCACAAGATGGAGCGGCTTAACAAAGCCTCGCTGACGGTCGAATGAGTTTTGCGAAATGAGTACCAAACCTGCGCACGTTCGGGAGATGTTCGGGTCGATTGCGACCCGCTATGATCTCGCAAACCACGTGCTGAGCTGTGGCATTGACTTCTACTGGCGAGCGCGCGCGGCTGCAATTGTCGACGCGTGGCATCCACATACGATCGCCGATCTTGCAACTGGAACGGGAGATCTAGCGCTGGCCATACAAAAGAGATTGCCGTATGCGGAAGTGACCGGTGTCGATTTCTTGCCGAAAATGCTGGAGCTTGCGCAGCGCAAAGGTTTGCGGCGGGTGGTATTGGCTGATGCGATGAAACTCCCGTTTGACGATGCCTCATTCGACTGTGTCACTATCGCCTTTGGCCTGCGCAACCTGGAAAACTGCTCAGCGGCACTTACTGAAATGTGGCGCGTGCTCAAGGCCAAGGGTCACCTCCTCGTGCTAGAGTTCTCATTGCCGACAACGCCGCTCTTGCGCGCGGCGTATCGCTTTTATTTGCATCGTTTTCTGCCATTGCTCGGCTCGTTTCTAACACAAAAGAAAAGCGCCTATGACTACCTCGGCGATTCAATCGAGAACTTTCCGGGTGGCAACACAATGTGCGAATTGATGCGGGGGACCGGTTACATCTCTCCGAACTTTGAACCTTTGACCGGCGGGATCGTCACAATTTACACCGCTACAAAACCGTAGGCGCAGAGTGACAAGCCAATAGGGAAAGTCCCTTGCCACAGCGGGCAAAGAGAGGTACAAAACCCGGCGTGATTGATTACATCCAAAAAGGCGGATTATTGATGTGGCCGATTCTGGCCTGCAGCATCATCTCAATTGCTGTTTTTGCAGAGCGCCTTTTTTATTTTCATCGCGCGACCATCCACGTTGGCGAGTTTTTGAAAGGACTGTCGAATTTAATACGCCGTCGCAATTTCGCTGAGGCTTTGCACGAGTCTGCCGGCACGCCGGGCCCGGTGGCGCGAGTGATTCATGCTGCGATTATCCGGCACGATGCGCCTCGATCGGAATTACGCGACATTGTGCAGGAAGCAGCGCAACTGGAAGTACCAAAACTGGAGCGGTTTCTTCCCGTGCTTGCTACTATTGCTTTCCTGACGCCGCTGCTCGGGTTGCTTGGCACCGTCGCGGGGATGATTGACGCTTTCGGCACGATCGCCTCAAGCGGTGGTTATGCGACAGTGACGGAGCTTTCCGGTGGCGTTTACAAGAGTTTGCTAACGACTGCGGCTGGGCTTGTTGTCGCAACACCGACATTTGTCGCTTACAGCTATCTTTCATCCCGCGTAAATACCATGATGCATGACATGGAGCGCGCAGGCATTGAGATTGTCCGCATGCTGACCGAAAGCCGTCCAATTAGCGGCATCATCAGTTTCCAACAACCTGATGAGACGGTTCGTGAGATCGAAGCACGGCAGGATCTTTAACGGCCAACGGCTCATCTGGTTGGATCTTTTAAAGCCGGAAAACGTAAGGCATTTGACTGTGAAATTCAGCCGAACAACAAACTATAACTTCGGGTGGCTTTTATTGATCGGGCTTGTCGATCTCGCTTTCCTGCTCGCTTTCTTTCTGTTGCTGAGTTCGAATTTCATCCTGCAACAAGGTATCTCGATTTCCATGCCGTTCTCGCGTTTTACCCTTGGTCCGCAGAGCAACCACCAGATCATCAGTATTACAGGTGGGGCAGTTCCCGCGATTTATTTTCAGGACCAGCGACTTACAATCCAGCAGCTTGGGCCATTACTCGATGCAGCCAAGCGTAAGAACCAATCTATCATCATTAAGGCTGACCGTTCTGCTTCCTATGAAACAGTTGCTGCAGTGACCAATGCTGCGCTCGAACACGGCATCACGTCGGTTGCGCTCGCCGCAACTCCGCCACGATGAATAGCGTTGCCTCTGAGATTGCAGCCGAACCGCTTCTCTTCACCTGGGATTCCCCTCGGGGACAAAGGACGACGCTTGCGGCTTTCCTGGTGCTGTCGCTGGTGGCTCACGCTCTGTGCTTTTATGTCTTTCAAATTGTTTACCCGGCTCCGGTGGCGCTTTTGCCGCCGCCGGCCCGCATTACATTCATAGCGCCCGACTCCGAAGAAGGCCGCACGCTGCTTCGTTGGATTGATGCAGAAGATCCTGCGGTTGCTTTCACAACTCATCCGGCACCGGGAGCAAGGCTTGGCCCCCTGCCAAAGGCTGAGCATCTGCCATCCTATTCTACAATACAACCGATTCTCAAGGAACTTCCACCGTTGAAGCCGGATCTGAGGGTTCCGAGTTCCCAGCCGCCAGGTGCCGTACATTCTGGTGCCCGGAAAACTGCTTCCGCCAGAGCCAGCCCCACGACAGTCATTTCTTTTTCTAGCGAACTCGATCAATTTGGGGCTCCGTCCTTTCCACAATCCCGTTTCGCAGCGTCCTTTGAGGAGACACCTGAAACGGTTCGGTTTCGCGTGGCAGTAAGCGACTTGGGTGAAATTCGTTACTGCTTTCCGATCAACTCGTCAGGTGATCCAGCGCTGGACGAACAAGCGCGCTTGCAGGTCGTCCGTAGCCGTTTCTCACAAAACAAACAAACCGGCAACAGACCCGATTCCGCTCTCGTTTGGGGCATCGCCACAATCCAATGGGGTAGCGATGTCGCACGCCCGCAGCAAGCACCCGCCACCACCGTTACGCCGTGATTCGCGTCAGTCTTGCTACTCTTGTCACGATTTATCTGCTGCTTTTTCTTGCGGCGGTGTTTCTATTCTGGATAGTGGGAGAATGGAACCGCCGGCGGCGAGAGCGACGGTCTCTTCAGCACCGGTTGCGTTGCGTGATTTGCGCGTTCGAATTTGAGGATCGCACGGATGCGCTGCTTCCCCGGTGCCCGCACTGCGGAAGTTTAAACGAACGATTCAGGATGGAGAACATTTAACATGGGAATGTGGATAGGCCGAAACCGCAAAGCGCGCGTGACTTATGGTTTCGACGAGATCGCGCTTGTGCCCGGGCGTGTCACGATCAATCCGAACGAAGTGGACATCACGTTTAGTTTGCCGCGCAAAACAGCGGAACCGCTTGAGTTGAAGATTCCGATCCTCGCCAGCGCGATGGATGGGGTCGTCGATGTCGGTTTTGCCATCGCAATGAACAAACTGGGCGGGCTTGCCGTTTTGAACTTGGAAGGAGTGCAAACCCGCTACAAGAACCCGCAGGAAGTCCTGCAAAAAATTGTCGATGCGAGCAAATCCGAGATTACTGCGTTGCTGCAGCGGATTTATCAGGAACCCATTCAGCAAGGTCTCATTGCGGCGCGTGTACGCCAGATCAAGGACGCAGGTGTTGTAGCCGCAGTGAGTTCTATTCCTCAGCGCGCAGTGGAATTTGGCAGGATCGCGCAAGAAGCTGGCGCGGATGTTTTCGTCGTGCAGAGCACGGTTTCCACTGTCCGTCACATTTCCTCGGAGTACAAGTCGCTCGATCTTGGAAAATTTTGTCGCGACATGCGCATCCCTGTGATCGTTGGAAACACAGTGGGGTACGACGTGACTCTCGATATAATGGAGTGCGGGCCGGCTGCGGTGTTGGTTGGTGTGGGGCCCGGAGCCGCTTGCACATCGCGTGGTGTGCTTGGACTCGGGGTTCCGCAGGTGACTGCCACGGTCGATTGCGCGGCAGCCCGCGATGCTTACTTCAAAAAAACATCGCGGTACGTGCCGATTATCACTGACGGCGGCATGAGCAAAGGCGGCGACGTTTGCAAGGCGCTCGCTTGCGGCGCAGACGCGGTCATGGTGGGCAGCGCGTTTGCCAAGGCGCACGAAGCGCCCGGACGCGGCTACCATTGGGGCATGGCTACTCCGCACGCGAATCTTCCTCGTGGCACGCGCATCAAAGTGGGCGCGACCGGTTCATTGAAGCAAATTCTCTTTGGCCCGGCGGAAGTTGACGATGGCAGCCAAAATCTCGTCGGCGCAATCACCACTTGCATGGGGAACGTAGGGGCACGAAATCTTCCTGAGTTCCAGCAAGCGGAAATTATCATCGCGCCTTCGATCAGGACGGAAGGAAAACTCTTCCAGACTGTGCAAAACGTTGGCATGGGAACCAGCTGACGCTTCCAGGTTTCAACCTTCACGCTATATCGTCATGCCCGACCGCAGAGTAGTCATCACTGGTATGGGTGTTGTCACGCCGGTTGGCAACGATCTCGAAATCTTTTGGTCGAATCTGAGAAACGGCGTAAGCGGCATTCGTACCATCGACGCATTTGATACTACCGGATACGATTGCAAAATCGGGGGACAAGTCCGCGATTTCGATCCCAAGCCGTTCTTCAAAAATCCAAAGGACATACGGCGTACGGACCGCTTTACGCACCTTGCCATGGCCGCAGCAAAAATCGCGATGGCCGATAGCGGAATCGATATCGGCAATCTGAAAGAACGCGACCGTTTCGGCGTACTCGTTAGCACCGGAATTGGCGGGCTGAAAACGTTGCAGGATCAGTTACAGATCCTGGTGACGAAGGGGCCCGGGCGGAACTCGCCCTTCACGATTCCAATGTTGATCAGCAACATGGCCGGCGGCGTCATCTCGATGGAGTTCGATCTGCGCGGTCCGAATCTCTGTATCGTTACCGCATGCGCTACATCGAACAACGCCATCGGTGAGTCCTGGCGAATCATCAAATCCGGCGATGCCGATGTCTTTCTCGCCGGGGGCGCCGAGGCGTCGATTGTCGAAATCGGCATCGCAGGATTTTCAGCGATGAAGGCGCTCAGCACTCGCAACGATGAGCCCGAGCGCGCGTCGCGGCCATTCGACCGGGACCGCGATGGCTTTGTGATGAGCGAAGGCTCAGGAGTCGTCGTCGTGGAGGAGCTGGAACATGCCAGGGCACGCGGCGCAAAGATTTACTGCGAAATCACCGGATACGGCGTCTCCGCCGATGCCTACCACATGACTGCGCCGCCTCCGAATGGAGAAGGAGCTGCGCGCGCCATGAAACTGGCGCTAGACTACGCGCGCATCTCACCTGAGCAGGTCGATTATATCAACGCGCACGCTACTTCCACCGACATCGGCGATCTTTGCGAAACCCGGGCCATCAAGCAAATCTTCGGCGCATATGCGGACAAGGTTTCGATCAGTGCAACGAAATCGATGACCGGTCACTTGTTAGGCGGCGCCGGTGGAATAGAGATGGCCGCCTGTGCACTGGCCATCCGCGACTCTGTAATTCCGCCGACCATAAACCTGGAGAATCCGGGCGAAGAATGCGACCTCGATTACACTCCCAACGTTGCCCGTGAAAAGACAGTGCGAGTCGCACTGAATAATTCCTTCGGGTTTGGCGGCCATAACGCCACGCTGGTGGCGAGCGCGTTTGAAGGTTAGCACCCACCGCGGTGCGGTGCGATTGCGCCGCGCAATCGCTTTGACTAGTCACGCGTCACTTGGCACTGTTGATTATTCATTGTTCCAATGCGGGCATAGCTTAATGGTAAAGTTCCAGCCTTCCAAGCTGGCCATGCGGGTTCGATTCCCGTTGCCCGCTCGTTTCGTAAGCAAAACGGAACTTTTTACGAGCGAGTCATAACAGGGGTGCGGGCAAGTCATGATACCTTGTCGTCTGAAGTCTTTCCTGATAAGCAAACCGCGCGGGATGAAAAAGGGAATCGACGTTGACCGTTCAATCGGAGGAACCACCGAAGCGGTTCGCGGGCAAGCGAACGAATCACAGTCCGACTTTATGCTTTCGCGCTCGCGAAGGCGCACATCTCCACTTTGACCGGGGGCGGGGGGTAGCAGGCCCGCTGCGCTTATGGACAAGAACCGTACGGGGCCCGGAGAAAATTTTGTTCAAAAGGATGACTTTGAAGTGCAGCAAGAGGCGCTGTGGCGTTGGGCTGCCGATCGCGTGACACCGTGGGGCAAGGTGCAGAAGGATGATTACGATTTTCGCTGGACCACTGGCGCAGCCAAACAACACCTGCTAGAAGCTGGCTGCATTTACGAATATTGCGCGCGAGTCACGAAAACTACGCGGCCTGCTCGTGCTGATGAACCCTGGACGAGAGCGCGAGCCTTTTCAGACCATGGCACTGTCTCGCACTGGAACATTACATAACCTGCCTTGTTCGTTTGAGGGTTTGCGAGAAGAAGATGCGCGCCGCGCCCTCGGTGGTGCGCTTCGTTGGCTGCGAGGCTACGCCGATGAGCTGGTGGAGAATAAGAGCTTCGCGGAGTTGCTTTGCACGAGACAAAAAGAATTACTAAATCCCATCACTGAGCGTCCGCTGCATTTTCCGTTAAAAGCAGTCCAGTTAGCATTTACCTTCCTGTGGGACGATGGAACGCCGCCGCCGCGTCGAAGTCCATCCCACCCCATCGCGATTCTTGCTGGCCATTCGTTGGATAAAGCGCAATCGACGCCGGCGACCTGACGGCTCCGAGCACAAGACATGCGCAGCTACTGAAACTCGTTGGAACTGCTTCTTTTTAATTAGTCGAGATTGCGCGTGAGAACGCGGAGCTTCAATATGGGGAAGCCTCGCCCGCTTCAGTCGCGACACTGCAAGAGTATCTTCAGGAATTCGATGAAGCCTGGTCGGGCATGCATCGCGAATGGAAAGCGAAACTGTCGCCGGCAGAGCGTGAGAAATTTGAGCACCTAACGACTGAAAGCGAGAGCGACGCATTCCGCATCCTTCGCAATTGGTCGCAGACCGACAGCCCGGATTTTTATGCGAGCTGCGAAAGCCTGAGCCATCGGCTCGGAATATCCGTCCGAGGCGCGAGCAAGCTTCGCCGGAAATTCTACAAGATCGGAATCCTTTGGCCAATGGCACCCTACGTTCCGAACAAATTCTGCCCGCGCTTCAAGTGGATCGCTGGTGAGGAACCGAAACGACAGCAAGCCGCATTGATCGCGCCCGAGCAGTAGAAGGGCGATCCAGGCGACGCGCGTCTGACAGAAAGGCGGCAGCGCTAGTGATAAGAAACGCATCGTCTTATTAATCTCACCTCCACTATATCTTGTAGAACCGCAAAACGCAAGCGCTTTTTGTAGTGGCCTTTTGCGTCTTAACAGCTATACTGGTGAACCATGAAAAAGATCATGGGGTCGATTTGTTTGGTTTTGTTCTGCCTGGGTGTAATCGGGGTCGAATACGAGATGGCATTACATTTTGGGAGTATGCTAATTCTCTTTGCGAGTGTGGCTTCTTTTGGCGCGCTGTTGGTCACGTTGTTTCGCGCGCCTGAGGGGTATCAGTCGTTCGATGGCTTTCACATTTGCCGGCGCGACCCGCGGTCGCGCCATATTCGCGGTATCCGCCTCTCCCGACCAGCCCGTGCGGCGAGATCAAACGTGATGCGGCACGCTTCCGGTCGCCGAGGACTTCGCGCGCCAGAAGTTCGTTGAGTTCTTGTCTTTTGGTCTGTAGTCGTCGTGCTTGTTTGTCCAAACGCCAAAGGCGCGATCAGCGCAAAAGGCCAGAGTGCTGATTGTTTTCTTCACCATGAATGCCTCCCCGTTTTTATGTTGATTTTTTTTCCCAAGCTTCGTGGTTTCCGGGATTTCACGGACGGCGGCCAGCCGTTGTCGATTCCCCAGTTCAATCCACCCGCCACAGCGCTGTTCAAACGATTACCGTGACATTAGTGTGACATCCGCTTGCGGCATTGAATCAGGCAACGTGATCGAGACGCACGAGGATAAGGGCGACTTCAAAGTGTGGTGAGCGTACCGGGTGAAGCAACGAGCCGCCATGCGGTAAAGCGTGACGGCTCATTGTGCCTTTAATACAACCCACGGGTTGAACATCCCGCTCATCGATCCGTCGCTTCTGGCGTACCTGTTCATTACCGAGCCGTTTGTCGATCTGAACGGTAATGGGAGAGTGCGAGGCCGGCCCTTTGTCGGACTGCTGGAAACAGTGTCGTTGCTGCTGGGATTCTCGGGTGATGTGGAGACTTTCAGCCCTGGCGCCACAATCGCCGAAGCCACGCCGAGCAAAGGCAAAACGCTAATTGGCGATGAAGCAAAAGAGAAGTTCTTCGATGAGTATAAAAAGATGAAGGGCAAAGACCTCAGGAAAGCCTCGAACCAGGAAGCGATGGACGCGTTTCGCGAAATCTTTGGTCTCGATCGGTTCAAGAAGAAGCATCGATAGACGGCCGATAGAGTTCCAGCTCTGCGGCACGCGCCGAGTTGTTGCGAACCCTGCACAACAGTTTCTACCGCAACTGGGATACAGCATGAATTACTGCGATTGCGCGCCCCGGAATCACCAGTTTCACCCACCTTGTCAGACTTAACGGCGGTCGGCAGCCAGAAGGGGTTTTACCCATCTAAAGGCCGACCGTCGCGACAAGAACGTCATCCACGGATGCTTGTGAGGCCCGCGCCTGAATATCTTAGCCTGCAATTAACGCTGAAACCTTAGCTTGAATTTCCGATTTCAACTCTCTTCTGCGAAGCCATATGTCCGCCGCCCCTCTTGTGTCAAGCGCGAACCGCCGATTCCAACTCCACAAAACGCGGTCAACTTTTCATCCGCATGGACAACGAAACGCTTTCCGTCGTCGCGATGCGCATCAGAAAATCAGATTCTTCGACTGTTGGAATCAATCGCTGAGACGCAGCTCCAACTCCAACCGGCTTGCTGAGATTGTCAGCGATGATTTCCCAATGCTTCGCGCGACGTGGCGCTAATGCGAGGCGCGGGCTCACCCTTCAGCGTTAAAACATCGACTGAAAGGGCGAGCCATTCCGCCACCCGGGCGAGATCGCGAAATGCACGCGCCTCGATCAGCGTGTCTTCCATCAGCGACTCATACATAGAGGCGATGCCAAAGGCGATCCAGTCGTCGGAAAACAACGCAGTTCGCACGGGCCAGACTCCGGCGAATTGCTGCGCTCTCCTGCGCGCAACTTTAAAAACGTGACTCGTGCGAACCGCCACAGTCGTCAACTGACTGAAATCAATGAAGCGCGTGAACGGAAAAGATAAATTTTTCAATGGAGACTAGCCAGTCAGCGATTTCATCTAGCATGAGATCGTCCAGCGTGCCCTGCGGTTGCCAGGCCATGAGTTGGTGGACGGGATAGTAACGCAAAAAGTCCGACCGGGCAGACGCTTCGAAATTGCGCGCGAGGCTGTGTCGTCGGGCGAATTCATCGGCGTGACTTCATTCCAGCACCTCGATTTTTGAGGCGTGCTTTTGCGGTGTCACTTGCAGCGAGTATGGTGGAGATTGACAACCAGCCTAACATTGCTTGGCGTCGTTTCACCAAGACTGCTTCGTGCTACCAAGCTGCTATGCGTGCTTTGTGATTGTATAAACCGTTGGAATGGCTGCGGTTCTGAGCGGAACTTCATCGTCGAAGACAAGAAAAGCCGCGGGATTCATTGATCCTGCGGCTTTTTATCGGTGATATTCCACCACGCGCCTCAGTCGACGACGACGCGATCAACCATGCGTGAATTGCCTACGTTTGCATAATAGATATGCACGCGAGTGCCCGGTTTGATCGCGGTTTGGATTATTTCGCCGTTCTTGTTGACGACATGACCGCGCCCTTTAAGGACGTAGTTGCCCGGAGTGTTGGAACGATCCTCGCGAACAACAAGTGTCTTGAACGGCTGGTAGTTGGCCGCCGAGCCTTCCTCGCTTGTCATTTTGATGATGGTTCCGGTCACCGTTATTT
>Ga0209474_10005122_pt1 | contig 11197 bp, 11 predicted proteins | sample GraSoiAngelo_145_FD_185902 | JGI IMG/M metagenome (GOLD analysis project Ga0209474, IMG submission 185902) | Grasslands soil microbial communities from the Angelo Coastal Reserve, California, USA - 14_1009_05_20cm (SPAdes) (version 2) | ecosystem: Environmental > Terrestrial > Soil > Grasslands... | reverse complement strand
GAGCTACGCTGGATCGCTAGTGCTCGAATAGTCGAGCGCATACAGCTTGCCCATCGCCGGTCGCGCGGCAAGTCGGTAATCAGTTAATCCCGACTTATTCGGGACTCTACCACTGAGCTACACTGGATTGTTTAACGCTAAAAATCGGCATAAATATTTCGCTCACTCGCAGTCCTGAGGCAAGTTTCCCACCCGCGCGCCCGCCGACCCGCGGCGTCCTACATGCTCTTTGAATCGCATGCGGTTGCTTTCGGCGCCACTTGCGATTCCTGTTTTGGGTGAGTCCAAAAAGCTCCGTTAAGCCGAAGCGCGGAAAAATTCTGGTGGGAACAGCCAGCTGGTCCGATCCGGGTTTTGTCCAACATTGGTATCCACAAGGGATGCGCGCAGGCGAGCGACTCGACTGGTACGCGCAACACTTCGAGATGGTGGAAGTGAACTCGACTTTTTATTCGGTGCCGGATTTGCGACTGGCGGAGCGTTGGTGCGCCGCTACGCCCGATGAATTCACGTTCGATGTAAAACTGCATCAGTTGTTTTCGTTTCATTCCACTCCGGCGAAATTGTTGCCGCCAGAGCTGCAGCGCCGGACGCTGATGGACGAAAAGGGCAACATCGAGCGCACACGCGACCTGGTGGATGCGATGCTAAAGCTTTTTCTGCGCTCGATGTCGATCTTGCGCTCGGCGAACAAACTCGGCGCGCTTCTGCTCCAATTGTCGCCTGCGTTTTCACCGCGCATGCATAAACTGGAAGAGCTCGACGATTTGATCGAGCCGCTCCGCGATTATCGGTTGGCCATCGAGTTTCGAAACCGCAACTGGGTCACGGGCGACCAGTTAAGATCGACAATCGATTTCTTGCGCCAACGCAACGCAGCATTTGTGAACGTTGATGCTCCAGCAGCGGAACACTTCACGATCATACCTTCCAGTCTCAACGAAATCACTGACCCGGCTCTGGCGTATCTCCGGTTGCATGGGCGGAATGCGCGCGCTTATCTCACCGGAAAAACTGTAGCTGCGCGTTTCAATTACAATTATCGGGATGATGAGGTTGATGACGTGGCGGAGCGCAGCTGGCAACTCGCCCGCGAAGCCGACGAAGTGCACGTGGTGTTTAACAATAACGCGCTCGATTACGCGCCTCGAGCTGCGATACGTTTGCGCAAAGCGCTGCGACAATTAATCTGACGAGCGGTCATCTCTCCGCGTTTTTGATTGAACATGCAGTCTTGGATGTTGAATGTTCGTCGTTAAAGAAACGAATCAGCAAAAGAACTCATGCGTATCACTGTCACTGATTATCTCGATGTTGTTTCATCCTGGTGTTTCTGGTCCGAGCCGACGTGGGCGGAACTGAAGAAGTGCTACGAAGGCCGCGTTGAGTTCCAATGGAAGATCGCGCTGATGGATCGCGGTGGGTTGCCAACTTCGCGCGAACAGGAACGATGGTTCTATCGACGCAGCGGAATGATGATGCGTTCGCCGTTCATGCTCACCACCGATTGGTACGATCCCAGTCTGTCGGAATGGCTCGCCCCAAATTGCACGGCCGAAGCGGCAAAGGACTTTGGCTTTACAGACGATCGCGTTCGCCTGGCACTTGCGCATGCTGCGTTGCGCGAAGGCAAGAAAATCAGCGACTGGAACGTTTCCGCTCGAGTCGGCGCTGAAGCGGGCGCGCTCGCTGCCGGGAAATTGCTCGAGCGTGCAAGATCGCCCGAAATTGAACAACGCGTTCGCACATCGACGGCTGAATTTCACGCGCTCCGGGTCACACAACGACCTACTTTCGTATTCGACACCGAAATCGGCGATCGCGCCGTCTTTTCCGGAGTAGTCAGGCTGGAGCCGCTTGCCGCGACAATTGATTCGATGCTCGATGACGCGGCGGCCTACGCCGCGCACAAAGCGCATTTTGGCGAACCGCCACCGTGATCGGGATTGAGAAACTTGTCTCACGTTGTTAGATTTATTTGTGAATCCCGAAGAAATTCGGCAAAAACTGCATGCAATCCTATTTATCCCGTTTCGTGTTTACACGAGTGACGGGAAACATTTGGATGTGATAAATCCGGAGATGGCAATGCTTACGCGAATGGCCGTGCTGATTGCACGGCCGGTGGATGACCCTACGTGCGAGATTCCTGCTCATTACGTTCGGTCTCACATTGCACATTATGCGGATCGCGCCGTCGATCGCCGCCTGATTTGTTGACGCGACTGTCGCTAGATTCATCTTGCGAGCGTAAAAATGTTGCTTACAACTTGCCTTTGGCTTGCGATTATTAACGTGAGCCCGTCGCCGCGGTTAATCGCAGCTTCGGCGGCGCCAGAGTGTTCCGGCCAAACTGGCGACAGTAAAATCCGGAGATTGCGATCAAAGAAAAATACGGCGTCACGGCGCACTCCCGTCTCGTCGGCAAGGAGATTGAATTAAACTGCAACATCAATTTCGCGTAAACGGTCGGATTCGCGCCCGCGAAGTCCGAGTCATCTTTGGTTCCACAGGCGAACAGCTGGGCATCATGAAATTGTCTGATGCCCTGCGCAAAGCTCAAAGCCACGGCCTTGATCTGGTGGAGGTTGCGCCCACGGCGAATCCGCCAGTTTGCAAAATCGTCTCGCTCGGAAAATTCCGCTACGATATTTCCAAGCACGAGCGGGACCGGCGACCGGGTGGGGCGAAGCTGAAGGAACTTAAATTCCGGGTAAACATCGACGAGCACGACTACCTGACCAAAGTGCGCCACGGCGAGGAATTCCTCGATCGTGGAAACAAGGTCCGCGTGCAGTTGCAATTTCGCGGCCGGGAAATGGCACATCAGGAACTGGGGCTGCAATTGATGGAAAAAGTGCGCAAGGATCTGGCTGGCATGTCTCAGGTGGAAACCGAACCAAAAATAACAGGGCGAAACCTGACCATGACCTTGACGCCATTGCCAGCCAACCGCCGCAAACGAAGATTCACGGCGCCACTGGAAACACCTGATCAAAGCGAAGAGGTCGGCTTACCGAGCCGCAGCTAACCGCAAAGAGGTGGAGCGGGACCTCTCGTCGACGCCGTAGCGCGTTGGAGGTCCTACCCAGGAGAAGGTTTCTTCTTGCTCGCCGGTGATCCTTTGGGCGAACTCGCCGGCGACCCTTTAGGTGAACTTGCCGGTGATGCCGCTGGCGGAGGAGTTAATGGTGTGCGCTCAGCTATTTTTTGCTCCAGGCGCTGTTTTCGCCCTTTCGCCTCGGCGTTGTTGGGATCGATCTTCAAAACTTTTTCGTTATCCGCCATCGCATTTTGAAGGTCGTCTTTTGTCTCATAGAGATAGGCGCGATAGTTCAGGTAGCGTACGTCGTTCGATTTGAGCTTGATCAGCTCCGAGTAATCGGCCAGCGCTTTATCATAATCGTAGATCTTCATCTCCGCATATGCGCGCTGCTCGTAAATGCGTGGGTCGTTCGATTTGATTTTGAGCGCTTCGCTGAAATCCTGGATAGCTTCCTGATACTGCTGGCTCTTCGCGAACGCGTACCCGCGTCCCTGATAGGCAATAGCGAGGTCCGGCGCATATTTGTGGTCAAGATTCGTCGCTTTACGAAGCAGATCGACCGCCTTGTCCCAGTCTTGGCTCTTGGACGCCTCCGCGCCTTCTCGCGCGAATCTGTTTGCTTCATTAGCAGTTTGTCCCTTGCTTCCTTCTTTTTTGCCTTGTGCCTGTGCGACTTGCGAGACGCAAACCGCTAGGGCGATGATCACGCTAAAAGCTGAATATTTTTTCATGATTTCTTTTGGACGTTGTTTCCTCTAGAGAATTCGAAACTGATACTGCAAACAGTTGGCCGCAAGCACTCTTTACGTCTGTTCCGGCGACGGCGTGCGGATCACGCGAGTAGATGAGCCCGGCCCGGTCGCAGCGTGTTCAACCGGGCCGGGCTCATCTACTCGCGTGATCCGCACGGCGCGTCCAGTCGTTTCGTCAATCTCGATTAATGCGCCGCGAAGGCGCACCTCACCGGCGGCTACCGGAAATGACGCCGGAAGATTCGAGACGAAACGGTTCATGATCGGTTCGATAGCCCGCCCGAGAATCGAATTCACTGGACCGCACATGCCCGCGTCGCACAAGAACGCTGTGCCACCGGGAAAGATTTGCTCGTCAGCGGTCTGCACATGCGTGTGCGTGCCGATGACAGCCGACACTTTGCCATCGAGAAAGCGCCCCAGCGCGATTTTCTCGCTGGTCGTCTCGCCGTGTGCATCGACAATAATATTCGCAGTTTCTTCGCGAATTTTACTCACTGCTGCTTGCACCGCGCGAAACGGGTTCTCCAAAATCGGTTGCATAAAAGTTCGTGCCTGGACGTTGATTACGCCGACTTTGCCCTTGGCCGTGCCTAGCACGATCGACCCATTCCCCGGGGCGCCAATCGGATAATTCAACGGACGCAGCAGACGCGGCTCCAGATCGAGGAATGGCACGATATCTTTTTGGTCCCAAATGTGATCCCCCGTGGTGACCACTGAGACACCGGCCCGCAAAAGATCGATGGTGATCTTCCCTGTTATTCCTCGGCCGCCAGCTGCATTTTCACCGTTCACGATGATGAAATCCAAAGCGTACTTCGCTTTCAACTCGGGCAGCCGAGCAATCACTGCTCTGCGTCCCGGCTCGCCGACAACGTCGCCAAGAAAAAGAACAGTTAGCATTCTGCGACCATCGTATTAAAGCGATTTCAAACGTCGATGTGAAAATTAATGACGAAATCCAAATCGCGAATGACGAAGCAATGACGAATGACGAAGCTCGAAGCGTGACATTTCGTTATTCAGGCTTCGTCATTCTTTCGTCGTTCGTCATTCGAGCTTCGTCATTTTTGCTCCTGGCGGTCTTTCCAAGGGCTGTTCAAGCGGCTGACAACATCAGCGTCCTCGGCAGCAAGCCGAAATGGAGCGTGCTCGAGCGCTATCAGGAAACAATCAGGAGCGACGAGTTCGCGCATTTGATCAATGACGTCTATTGCACTCACGGACTTGCTCCCGATTTACTCGAAATAAACGGGAAGACTGCGCGAATTCTGATGAATCGAGCTGCGCAAAAGTTTTTTACGCTTCGATTCGCAGAGAGTGGAGCGTCGTGTAATCCGGTCCCGCGACTATGGCGGCCGGCAAAGTCTTTGCCGCCTGCGAAGCCGGAAAAGCCGCTTTCCGGTTTGCGGATCGCGCTCGATCCGGGACACCTCGATGGAAAATGGGCAAAGATGGAGGAGCGCTGGTTCCAAGTCGGGAGCAGTCCGCCTGTAAAAGAAGGCGATCTGACTTTGAAAGTCGCGCGCATCCTCGCGCAGCAGTTGCGAAGATTGGGCGCAAAAATCTCTTTTGTCCGCAACAGCAATGAACCGATTACGCCGAAACGCCCGGACGACTTCAAAGAACTGGCTCGGAAAATTCTGATTAAAAACGGCGTGCCGCAGCCGCGCTCCGACGTTCTGGATCCAAATGATCCCGCCAAAGAGCAAACTATTCGGTGGCAGAGCGAGATTTTATTTTATCGCTACAGCGAGATCCGCCGGCGGGCAGTGCTCGTGAACACGAAACTGCATCCTGATCTTGTGATTTGTTTGCATTTCAACGCCGAACCCTGGGGCGATCCAAATAACCCGACGCTGGTTGATGCAAACCATCTTCATTTGCTGGTGAATGGCTCCTATTTGCAAGACGAGCTGGAGCTGGACGATGAGCGTTTCGAGATGGTTCGCCGTCTTTTGAGCCGCGCTTACGAAGAAGAATTGCCGCTCGCTGATGCCATCGCGACCGCGATGGCTAGGGAAACAAAATTGCCGCCGTATCAGTACCCGACTACAAACAGCACCACCAAGGTTGGGAGTAGCGGTTATGTGTACGCGCGGAATCTGCTGGCGACCCGGCTCTATCGCTGCCCGGTCGTCTATTGCGAGCCGTACGTCATGAATAGCCATGATGCTTTCGCCCGAATCCAAGCCGGCGATTACCAGGGAACGCGCAGCGTCAATGGCTTGGAGCGCAAAAGCATTTTTCGCGAATATGCCGATGGCGTGGTGAATGGCTTGGTGGAATATTATTCCAAAGCGCGAGATGGGAGCGATTGACCTCAATCCGCTGTAGTCGCTTCGCTGTGCGAAGCGCGGCGCTGAGATGTTCCGAATGCGTGCGAGGTACACGTCTCACAGAGACGCGGCTACAACTCATCCACCACTTCGCGAATATCGTCGAGCGTCACGTATTTCGCGAGGTCCGCTGACCCGATCCGCCGCGCCACGACAAATCTAACCTTTCCACCCTCGAATTTTTTGTCGTGTGGGAGCGCGTCAAGAATTTTCTGGCGCGGGAAATTTTTCGGCAGACGCGTTGGCAAATTGAACCGCTGCAGAAGATCGGCAATGGCGTCCCGCTGGCCAGGTGACAGCCCGGCTTTTTTCGTGGAAATTGTACAGGCTGCGATGATACCGAGGCTCAGCGCTTCGCCGTGAAGGAATTTCCTGTAGTCTCCGGCGCGCTCGATCGCGTGGCCCACAGTGTGCCCGAAGTTGAGAATCGCACGTTCACCCGTACGATCGCGTTCGTCTTTCGCCACAATCTTCGATTTTATCTCGATGTTGCGACGAATGAGCTGTTGCAGTGCAAGTGGTCGCCGCGGCGAGCTTGCCTTCCACTTTTGAAGCGTATCGAACATTTTTTTGTCGGCGATGATGGCGTGCTTGATAATCTCAGCGAGCCCCTGATTGAATTCGCGTCGTGGCATCGTCTTCAAGACATCGACATCATCAATCACCAGTGCCGGATGATGCACCGCGCCGATCAAGTTTTTCCCGTCGCGCGCGTTGACTCCGGTTTTTCCGCCGATGGAGCTGTCCACCATAGCCAGTAACGTCGTTGGGATTTGGACATGCGGAATACCGCGATGATAAATCGCCGCCACGAAGCCAGAGATATCACCAATCACTCCACCACCCAGCCCAACGACGAACGACTGCCGGTCCAAGCCCGCTGCGATCATTCGATCGCAAATCGCGCCGGCTCGTTCGAGCGTCTTCGATTTCTCGCCTGCGGGAATCACGATCAGAGTTGGATGAAATCCGGCTGACATTAGGCTTTTCTTGACGCGATCGGCAAAGGACCGCGCGACATTCCGATCGGAAATGATTCCGCATCTTTCGCGAGGCAAATACTTGCGCGTGTACTCCCCGAGCTGATCAAGCACATTTGCGCCAACCAGCGCCGGATAGCGATATCCGGGGCCGCTGATATCGACAAGTATGGGTTCCAACGGTATTACGCGTCCGGGTCGCTGGGTTGAGACCGCACCATATTATTTTCGACCGGACAGCGAAAGCGAAAAACAGCCGGTGCAAGATTGCTTGACAAGCCATCTGCCGGTTTGTGTATGTAGATCATGCCCGATCCAATTGACCAGAGTCAACCACCACCGCCTCCGCCAAGTCCAGAGCCGGGAAGCCCGAAATCTCAATCTACTGGTTTGCCTTCCAATGTGGCTGCGGCCATTGCCTGCATTCCACTGATCGGTGGCATCATCTTTTATATTTTGGAAAAGCACGACAGCTTTGTTCGTTTTTATGCAATGCAATCAATCATCTTCGGTGTTGCCTGGATTATCTTCGATGTCATTTCGAAGATTTTATTCGCAGTGTTTGGCTCGATTCCTGCGATCGGCGGTATCCTGGTATTTTTCTGGGCCATTATTGCAGCGCTAATTCATATTGCCTTTCTCGTAGTGTGGATCATAGCGATGGTGAAGGCGTTCACCAACGTGCGATGGGAGATACCTTACATCGGACCGATTGCGCGAAAGCAGATCGAAGGCGCGGGCGGCCTGTAGCCGCCTACCTGTGGGAGGCGCGACGCGCGCGTCTTTAGGCACATCGGCGCCGCGCTTCGCACAGCGAAGCGTCTACAGAAATCAATCTCCCAGCAACTTCACCACGACTTCCGTTAAAACTAGTTCGTGATCAAGCTGGGTGGTAACGAGCTGGAGATTCGCATCGAGGCACGCCTGCATCGCTTTAATCAATTCATTGGTGCTGAACCGATGCGCGCGCTGGGCCGCTATGCCAAGCGCGTAGGCGTTAATCGAGCCATCCTTTCGGCGTGGCAAATGCTCCGTTGCGTCAGCCGGCAAGCGATTAATCGCCGAAATGAATTGAAACGGCGTCTGCGGGCGTGGGAGGCGATGACGTTCCATCAAGTCTTTGGCCAGCAACAAACTTCGGATCGTCGGGACGATTGCTACCAGCAAAATACCAACGGCGCTTTCCCCTTGGTCCAGCAAACGCCGCACAAGCGCGAGCGCGAGTTCGAGGTCGCGCATCGCCAGCGCGTTGCTCAGTTCGAAGATCACGCCCGCGCGCGAGAGCGGCACGATTTTCCGTACAAGATCGAGATGCACTGCGCGATCTTTTCCCAGGAAAACGTCGATCTTCTCCAGCTCGTTTTCGATCTGACGCGTATCGCCGCCAGTGAGCAATACGAACAAATCCAGCGCATCCTCATCGAATTGGAGTTTCCTTTTTCCCGCGCGACGCCGGACGATCTCTGTCGCTTCCTCCTCCCAACCGGCTCGGCCTGAATCGAGTCGATCAAAAATTTGTACCTCCGCTCGTTTGAGCAGTGTCTTGTAAAACGAGCGGCGCTTGTCCACCTCAGTCGCACTCACCAAAAGCGCGACGTCCGGACCGAAACCGCTCTCGACTAACTGGGACAATTCCTCCAGCGCGAATTGCACTGCGTTCGAGCGCGCTTTTTGGTCATCACCCAAAAAATTGGCGCTCTTCAACCACACTACTTTTGTGCTGCCGAAGAAAGGCAACGTCTGCAACGCTTCGATTGTGGATCTTATTCGCGCTGCGGCTTGATCGGCGTTCTCCACGGCGCCATCGATCACTTCCAACCCAAAGTCACTTGCGGCCTGCGGCGTCAGTTTCGCCGCCAGTTCCGCGGCAACGCGTTTTACCTCCGCCTCATCCGAGCCGACCACGGCATGAATGTTGGTGGTCGCGGTTCTCGCTTTTGTTTTTGGCATTGATGAGTTTCGCGGTCTGGCCATTGTAGGGCAAGCGCGTCGCTGAGCTGTTTGAAAGTTTGGAGACCGGATGGATACAGCGTATTTCGAGCGTCTGCCGTTCCGGAATTCAGGCTTGCAACCCCGTAAGCGGGGTGGCATTCTTATTTTTCATGGCGGCAAACGATGCGATGCACCGCATCGGTGCGAGTAGTTGTGCGACGACGCAGTTGTACATTCGCTTTTGTATCTTTATCCACCACCTGTGAATCCTTTCAACATCGCCATCTACGTCAGCCTATTTCTCGCGATTGCGGTGATAGTCGGCGGAATCTGGCTTTTGGCAAAGGGCATCATCAAACTTTCTGAAGCGGGCAGAAGTGGCGAAGGCCTGAGTGTCGAGCTGTTCAACAAAATCAAAGTCAATACCGGCTATCCAGCGCTTGGTTTTTTTGTGCTCGGGATCGTCCTCATTGTGCTCTCCATCGTATTCTCGAAGCCGTCGGGCCTCGTCCCAGTGAACGTCGTGGGAAAACTCGAGATAAGGGGCGATCCCTCGGACGTAACTCTTACAGTCGAGCCTGATCCCGACAACGTGTTAACCACGAAACCGGATTTTAATGGCACGGTAAATAAAACTCTTTGGGCCCGTCCTGAGGTTGCACGACTGCGGGTCGTTATCAATGCCTCCGGCTACCAGCCGGAACTGACTCATTGGACATGTCCAATTGATCCAAAAAACCGACAGAGCGCTTTGCCATCCCCGTCAGACCTCAGATTCACCAAAGCGCCAAGTCCGACACCGCAGCCGAGCGAAAAAATCATCCCGCTGCCGGCAAACGTGAACCCTCCGCCAGTGCAGGAAGCTAAAGGCTTCAAGTCCCCATGAACCGACGGCTGTTTATTTTCGCGCTCGCCATGACCGCAGGGATAGCCTGCGGCAATGCGTGTGCTCAAACGGTCGCGCCTATTTATGGCCAAGTTATTTCCCAAGCTCGCGGACCTGTCGGCGGCGTAACCGTTTCGCTCGTTCACCCGACGCTCGGGCGCAGCACGCCCGTATTCACTGACTCCCAAGGTCATTACTTTTTTGCGAATGTTCCGTCGCAGGGGACGTACTACGTCGAAGCTTACTGGGGAAACAATCTGCTCTACCGCGATACCGTGAATTATTCGGGCGGCAGTGTTTCTCACAACATCAATTTGCCTTAGAAGCTCGCTCCTAGCTGTAAATTACACGCGCGAACGGCGGCGCCCGGGGCGCGAGTATTTTATAGGTCTTCGTTTGGGCTCGATTTTCGCGATGCCGGCACCGTTTTTGACTTCCATGATTTGATCTCGCAACAGAGCCGCACGCTCGAATTCCAGATTCGCCGAAGCCTCTTGCATTTCCTCTTCAAGTTCGCGTAGCAACTCCGTCAAATTGAAATCGCCACCCGCCTCGCGGATCACAGAAGCTTCAATTTCGCGTCCGCGCAAAATCGTGTGCAGACTTTCCTGGACGGCGCGCCGGACTGTTTGCGGCGTGATGCCGTGCTTTTCGTTGTATTCCATTTGCTTGGCGCGCCGGTATTCCGAAATCGACATCAGGGCTTCCATGCTTTGTGTGACTTGATCGGCGAAAAGGACTACCTCTCCATTCACATGCCGCGCAGCGCGGCCCGCTGTTTGGATGAGCGAGGTCTGGGAGCGCAAAAAACCTTCCTTGTCGGCGTCGAGGATACAGACGAGCGAAACTTCGGGAAGATCGAGACCTTCACGCAGCAAATTGATGCCGACCAGGATATCGAAATCGGCCGCGCGGAGTCCACGCAAGATTTCCACGCGTTCGATGGCATCGATGTCGCTATGCAAGTAACGGACTTTCAACCCGACGTCGCGCAGGTAGTCGGCGAGATCTTCCGCTGTTCTTTTCGTCAGCGTGGTAATAAGAACTCGCTCGCGTTTTTCCACGCGCTCACGGCAAAGGTCGATCGTATCATCGATCTGATGCTTTAATGGCTTGAGCGTGATTTTCGGGTCGAGAAGTCCGGTTGGCCGGATGATTTGCTCAACGATCAGCGGTGAGCCCGGCGTGTGGACATCGAATTTTTCCGGCGGCTCATCTGTGGGGGAAATTTGGGACGACCCAGAGGTCGTCCCTCCATT